>Ga0315906_10007884_pt1 | contig 12847 bp, 17 predicted proteins | sample LakEriMetagenome_4_FD_203526 | JGI IMG/M metagenome (GOLD analysis project Ga0315906, IMG submission 203526) | Freshwater fungal communities from buoy surface, Lake Erie, Ohio, United States - Buoy 2 MA122 | ecosystem: Environmental > Aquatic > Freshwater > Lake > Lake biofilm | place: USA...
CCGCCGGCACGGACCGTTCCGGTCGATGAAATCCGACGCTTTACCCAGGTGTTCGAGGCCGTGCGCGAAAGTTATGTCGATGCCCTGACCGACGAGGAAATCATGCAGGCAGGCCTGCGCGGCTTGCTGCTCGACATCGATCCGCACAGCAGTTACCTGTCGGCCAAACAGGCCCGTGATTTCGAGGATCTGAACGACGGCGGTTATACCGGCATCGGCATTGAAAGCGATGAACGCGATCCGACCCGCATCCGCGTGGTCGCGCCGTTCGACGATACGCCGGCGCAGCGTGCCGGATTGCGAGCCGGTGATTACATCACTGCGATTAACGGTGTTCCGGTCAACAACGAGGACAGCAGTGCCAGCCCGGAACGGCTGCGCGGCAAGCCGGGTACCAAGGCGGTACTCACCGTGCTGCGTCAGGGCGAGAAATCGCCGCTGACCATTACCGTCATCCGGGAAGTCATTTCCATCCAGAGCGTGAAAGCGCGCTGGCTGGAGCCGGGCTTCGCCTATTTCCGCATCAGTGCCTTTCAGGGCGATACCGGTCTGGAGTTCCGCCGTCAATGGCAGAATCTGCAGGCGGACGCATCGGGTGTCAAGACCAGAGGGGTGGTGCTCGACCTGCGCAGCAATCCCGGCGGACTGGTTAACGCTGCCGTCGAAATCGCCGATGCGTTCCTTCCGGAAGCGGTCGTGGTCAGCACCAAAGGCCGCAATGTCCTGGCCAACAGCATCTATTACAGCAAGCCGGGCGAGCAGTTCGGCGGCTTGCCGGTGGCGGTGTTGATCGATGCCGGCAGCGCAAGTGCCTCCGAAATCCTGGCCGGCGCCCTGCAGGACCACAAGCGCGCCACCATCATCGGCAGCCGCAGTTTCGGCAAGGGTTCGGTGCAGAACATCATCCGTCTCGACAACGGGGATGCCTTCAAGCTCACCACCTCGCGTTATTACACGCCGAATGACCGATCGATCCAGGCCCAGGGCATCGTGCCAGATGTGTTGCTGTCTGGCAACGGCCGTGCAGAGGTCATCGAGCGCGATTTGCCCAAGCACATCAAGGCCGGTGATGCCAGCAATGCCGATGCCGAATCCGGCGTGGTACTGCTCGGCGAGTCCTACATCGACAAAGCGCTGGCCTATCTCAAGCAGGGAGGGTCGAAACCTTAAAAAAAGCCGCCCGAAGGCGGCTTTTTGCGGAAGCCGAGGTAGGCTTACTTCTTGATCAGACGAACGATGAACAGCAGAATCACGGCGCCGATGACCGCGGTGATGAAGCCGCCGAAATCGCCGCCGATGCTCACGCCGAGTTTTGGCAGCAACCAGCCGCCGAGAAATGCGCCGACCACGCCGACCACGATATTTCCGATAAGGCCGAAGCCGCCGCCTTTCATGATCACGCCGGCCAGCCAGCCGGCCAATGCACCGATAACGAGAAAAATAATCAGATTCATATCTCTTCTCCCTTTGGGTTGTTGTAGCGATGATGGCAGTGCCAACAAATCGACTCTACGGGAGTGCGGGTAAAAATAGGTTAAGTGTCCTGTGTGGGTCCTGCCAACCGTTGCCGGAAGCGCTTCACGATGCGGTACAGCATCCAGAGCACGATGATGAAGGCCAACGGCGCCAGGAACAGGGCGAGAAGGGTCAATACGATGGCACCGAGCCCCTCGCCGCTGGAAACCACCGGGTTGGCCAGTCCACCGGTTGGCAGGCTCACTGCAGCGCGCAACGCCGACGTACCCATGTGGACAATCGAGGACACACCGCCGCCGGCGATGATGGCGAACGACCACTTCAATAGCGGCGAGGTGTCGCCGAGCGTGGAGGCGGTCATCAGTGTGCCGGCAACGGCCGCCGCCGGAGCAAGTGCCGCATCCATGGCGTGATCGAGCCAGGGGATGTAGTAGGCGCCGACCTCCAGAACGCTGGCGACACCGAAGGCCAGCATGGCCTGCCAGCTAGCCAGCCATTGGAAGCTCTCGCCGAGCGGAATGACGTCATAATGCCCGGCCACGCTGAGCCCGAGCAGCGGAATGAACACGCGCAGTCCGGAGGCCGCACTCAGGCCGATGCCGACCAATACGCCGATGAGGGTTTCCATGCGCGCTCCTGCAGGCTAGTGTTTCCGATGCGCTTAGATTAACCTGAGAACCCCGCATCCACAATAAAGTGACCGCATGCAGAACAGCGACCGCGCGCTGACCCGCAAAGACATTGATACCCTCGGCCTGTCGGCACTCGGCGGCGCCTTGGAATACTACGACTTCATCATCTTCGTGTTCCTTGCCGCCAGCATCGGGCAACTGTTCTTTCCGCCCGACATGCCGGAATGGCTCAAGCAGTTCCAGGTGTTCGGCATTTTCGCCGCGGGTTATCTGGCGCGCCCCATTGGCGGCCTGTTGATGGCCCACTTCGGCGATATCGCTGGCCGAAAACGCATGTTCACCTTCAGCCTGTTCCTGATGGCGGTACCGACCTTCATCATGGGCCTGCTGCCGACCTATGCCCAGATCGGCATCTGGGCGCCGATTCTGCTGCTGCTGATGCGCATCCTGCAGGGCGCGGCGGTCGGCGGTGAAATTCCGGGCGCCTGCGTGTTCGTATCCGAACATGTGCCGCGGCGCGTAGTCGGCCTGGCCAGTGGCACGCTAATTTCGGGATTCACCATCGGCATCCTGCTCGGCTCCCTGGTAGCCATGGCGGTCAATCATTATTTTCCGCCGGAAGTGGTATTGGACTATGCCTGGCGGCTGCCATTCCTGCTCGGCGGCGTATTCGGCGTGTTCGCGCTTTTTCTGCGGCGCTGGCTGGAAGAAACGCCGGTGTTCCTCGCCATGAAAGCCGATGCCGCGCTGGAAGCCGGACTGCCCCTGACGCGGGTGTTGCGCGACCATCGGGCACAGATCTGGCCGAGCATGCTGCTGACCGGATTCCTCAGCGTCGGCATCGTGACCTTGACCCTGCTGACGCCGAGCATCCTGCAGACCCAGTTCAGCTATCCGGCTTCGGATGCGCTGGAAGCCAACAGCATTGCCATCATCTGCCTGACCTTCGGTTGTATTTTCTGGGGCTGGCTGGCCGACCGCATCGGTGCCTATCGTGTGCTTCTGCTGGGCAGTCTTGCCTTGGCCGCCTCCAGTTATGTTTTCTACCATGCCTTGCCGGCGGAAGTCGGCCATACCACCCTGCTGTACAGCATTGCCGGATTCAGTCTGGGCTCGGTCGCGGTGGTGCCGATGATTCTGGTTGGACTATTTCCGCCGGCCGTGCGTTATTCCGGTTTTTCGTTTTCCTATAACGTTGCCTATTCGATTTTCGGCGGATTCGCGCCGATGCTGGTGGCGTACTGGCTGAAGAGCGATATGTTGGCGCCGGCGCATCTTCTGGCCATCGTCTGCGTGTTCGCGGTAGCGATGGCGCTGTATCTGCCCCTAAAGGAAAAGCGGCCCTGAGGCCGCTTTCCGTGTATCTAAGAACTCAGCTGTGCTTAGCGGTATTTTATGTATGCTTCGGCAGTACATTGCCAGGTTTGCAGTGATAAATACACAATGCCGGTTCGCCCGCATGCACAACGCCGATCTCCTGCAGGCGGAAGCCGAGTTTTTCCAGAAGGTGGCGTGAGGGCGTGTTGTCCGGGTTCACGATGGCTAGCAGCTGCGGCAGGCCGAAGTCGCGTGAAGCCGCGGCGATGCTGGCAGTACAGGCCTCGAAGGCGAAACCCTTCCCGAAATATTCCGGCAGGAAGGCGTAACCCAGGTCGGCATGGTCCAGATTCGGCCGTTTGATCAGGCCGCACATGCCGATGATCTGACCGGACGACTTTTCCACCACGGCCCATAATCCGTAGCCGTTGTTTTCATAACCCGCTATTGGCCCGTTCAGCAGATAGGCACGCGCCTGCTCCAGATCACGCACGCCGCGGTCGGCGATGTTTTCGATGAAGCTGGGCTCGTTGAGCTGGCGCAGTGCAAAGCCGGCATCTTCCGGGATGAATTCGCGTAGCTGCAGACGTTCCGTTTCTAGAGTGAAGGCCATCGCTGTTTGCGCTCCGCGGTGTAATGCCACCAGGCCCGTGGCGGGTTGCCGGCCATGAAGTCGGTGATCGACAGGAAGACATCCAATACGCATGGATCGTGCCGTATCTGGGTGATGTCGCACAGTCGGCGGTACAACACGTAGGCATCCGCGCCTAGCAACTGCTGCGGACGCTCGATGCCGAGCTGGCGCAGATCGCCGGCCAGCGACGGACCGATGTTCGGCAGGTCGGTGAGCTGACTGACCTGTTCGCGGCGGACTTTATCCGGATGCATCAGGTTTTCTCGGCGATGATTTCCAGCACCATCGGCGTGATCAGCAGTGCGTTCGGATCCGCTTCCAGCCGGCGCATGTCGTCCTTGACCGCGGCCACCCACGGTGCATCCACCAGGCCGAGATCCAGCAGGCGTTGCAGGTTGATGGCGATGAAACTGGCCGGCCATTGCCAGACCGGCTGGTGCGGCTGCGCGCTGAAGCTGATCGGCCGGGTGTCCAGCACCCGGCAACCGGCCGCAGCCAGATGCGCGGGCAGGTATCGCGCCACATTCGGTTCGCCGCCGAAATCGCGCCAGCTGCGCATCACATGTGCGATGAATTCCTCGATGCGCGGGCTCGGCGGTACCGACTGGTAGGTTTCGTAATGCACGTATTCGTGGAAAATCAGTTTTCCGCCGGGCTTGAGCATGCCCGCCATTTTCCGGACCAGGAGTGCCGGGTCGCTGACGAAGATGGCCAGCCAGCGGCACCAGACGGCATCGGCACCGGTCACCGGCAGTTCATCCTGCATCACATCGGCCATGACGAAGCCGACGTTCCCTACGCCGCGTGCACGGCAATGTTCGGCGGCAAACGCAATGAAGCGTTCCGAGCGTTCGATGCCGATGACTTCGCCCTGCACACCGACGCATTCAGCCAGATCGGCGCTGGCGAAGCCCGGGCCGCAGCCGATATCGACCACACGCATGCCCGGCGCGATGCCGGCCCGCTGCCAGCAGTCATGCACGTGCTGTTTCCAGATGCCGTGCTGCAACTGCAAGCGGCCGATTTCGGCATCATGCGTACCAAGGACGTAATCCTGTTCCTTGCAGTTCATACGTGTTTTCCTAAGGCGAAATCAGCAGGTACTTGATGTATGGTATGCGGACCTGCCGGGGTCTTATAGGATGCCGCCGCCTAGAAAAAGGCGGAAACTGCCGGCTACGATGGCAATTGCACATAATACAAGGCCGATCAGAGCCATTCCCTCATGCCCGCGCTCGGCCTTGACTAGGGCGATGGTGCTGATGATCGCACCCAGGATGGCGAACGGGATGTTCAGCCAGTTCAGCGCACCAAGGCAGGGAATGACGGCGATAAATAGCCCGATTAAAGAAAAGATGCCGAAAATCAGGCTAATAAAGGACATGGTTATACCTCCGAGTGCAAGAAAATCACGACACCGGTGTTGGGCGTCCGAACCGTCGACGGGCTAAGTACAGCGAATAGCCTAAGAATACCAAGCTATTGCCGGCAAGTGCAGAAAACAGCCAGAGCGTATTCGGATTCAACCACATGGCGGTCGTGAAATCGCCACGGCTGATTGCCACGAATGCGCCGGTCATGCCGCACAGCACACAGGGCGTGTTCGGGTGTGGTGTTTGAAGCGCCTGACTGAATACAAATAGAGCTTCTGACGGTACAAACCAAAGTAGCAGGCCGCCAGCCAGGATTGCCACCGACAGAATTTCCCAGACGACAGTCAGTGCTCGGCGGAACTCGTTGGCAGGCATTATGCGGATTTCGGAATCGGAAAGGGATTGGAAAAAAGTAGCACAGTCATGCCCGCAACGACAGCGTTTCAGTCGTCATTGGCGTGTGCCAGAGCGTCGGCCAGCGTCGGGAAGCGGAACGCGAAGCCGCGGGCCAGCAGTCCCGCCGGGAGGGCGCGCTGGCCTCCGAACAGCAACAGACTGCGCTCGCCGAGGATAGGCTTCAGGGCCCATTCCGGCGTGACTAGAAAGGCTTTGCGCTGCAGACTATGGGCCAGCGTAGCAGTGAACACGCGGTTGCTGACCGGCGTCGGTGCGGTCAGATTGAAAGCGCCCCGGCACTCCGGATTGTCGAGCAGGAACAGCAGCGCATTCAGATAATCGTGCCGGTGGACCCAGCTCATGATTTGCCGGCCATCGCCCAGACGGCTGCCCAGACCGAGTTTGAACGGCAGTTGCATTTTTTTCAGCATGCCGCCATCGGCATGCATGACCAGGCCGGTACGCAGCAGGCAAACACGCACCCCAAGCGCCTCGGCCGGCAGCGCGGCCTGTTCCCACTCGGCACACAGGCGTGCGCCGAAATCGTCCGCGGCAGACGCACTTTCGTGCATATCCGCTGTTCCGGTATCCCCGTAAATGCCGATGGCCGAGCCGCTGAGGAAGACCGCCGGCTTTTGCGCCGCATTTTTTATGGCCGTGATCAGTTGATTGGTGATGCCGATGCGGCTGTCGCGCAATACCTGCTTGCGTGCGGCGGTCCACGGCCGGTCGATGATCGGTTCACCCGCAAGATTGATGACGGCATGAAACGCGCGGTCTGGTGTCCACGCCGAGAGACTGCTCCAGGCCTGCGCGGCTTCGCCGAAAATCGTTTTCAGCGATTCAGGCCGGCGACTGAGCACGGTGACTTCGTCGCCGCGCTGCAGAAGCCGCTGCACCAACGCCTTGCCGATAAAGCCGGTGCCGCCGGTGACCAGAATACGCATCAGCCTTTCACCCTCAGGCTGGAACGGCCGCCATCGACACCCAGAATCTGGCCGGTGATCCATGCCGCCTCGGGCGACAGCAGGAACGCCGCCAGCGCGGCCATGTCTTCAGCACTGCCGAGACGCGGAATCGGATGCAGGGCGGCGATGCTTTGCGCCATGGTTTCGTTCTGCCAGAGATTTTTCGACAGCGGCGTCTGCGTCAGCGATGGGGCGATGGCATTGACCCGCACCGCCGGCGCCAGTTCCGCGGCCAGGCTCAGGGTCAGTCCGGACACCGCTGCTTTGGCCATGCCAATCGAGGCATGCATGCCGAAGCCCTGACTGGCTGCAATCGAGCTGAACAGCACCACCGAGCCACGCCCGGAAGCTTTCAAAGCCGGTAACGCAGCCTGCACCGCCAAGGCCGCCGACAGGGCGTTGAGTTCGTAATCGCGCAGGAAGTCGGCACGGCTTAGCCGGGGCAGGGCTTTCAGAGTGATGCTGCCCACGGCATAGACCAGGCCATCGAGGTGGTCACCGGCATCGTGTGCGGCCTGGGCGATGAAACCGTCGTCGAGCACATCGCCGATGCTGGAGCTGGCACCGAGTTCGGCGGCAAGGCCGGTAATGGCGTCGGCGTTACGCCCGGCCAGATGCAGGCGATGGCCGCGCACAGACAGCAGGCGTGCCGTGGCTGAACCGATGCCACCGTTGGCACCGAAGATGAGGATGCTTCCGGACATGAGCGGCTCCTGAACAAAGAACCATTGTCCGGCTGCCGCCGTGATGGAAATGTGGTGGTCTTGGTCATGAAAAAACCCGCCGGTGGGCGGGTTTTTCTGTTGCAGCAAGCCGGGGCTTACTTGATCTTGCCTTCCTTGTACGGGACATGCTTGCGCACGACCGGATCGTATTTGGACATTTCCATCTTGTTCGGCGTGGTCTTCTTGTTCTTGTCGGTAGTGTAGAAGTGACCGGTGCCGGCAGTGGAGATCAGGCGGATTTTATCGCGTTTCGATGACATGTCAGGTGCTCCTTAAATTTTTTCGCCACGGGCGCGCAGTTCGGCCAGCACGGAATCGATGCCGCGCTTGTCGATGGTACGCAGGCCATGGGCCGAGACCTTGAGCTTGATCCAGCGGTCTTCGCTGGCGACCCAGAAACGGCGCTCGTGGATGTTGGCATGGAAATGCCGGCGGGTTTTGTTGTTGGCATGCGAAACGTTGTTACCGCTTTGCATGGCCTTGCCGGTTACTTGGCAAATACGACTCATGGCGTACCTCGTGGAGTTTTAAGGATCACCCGTAGCCCGGGTGAATTCGGCCCCGCGGAAATTCCGCACACAATGGGGTGGTGCCCGATGACGGCGTGCGTATTGTGGGCCGCACGTCCAGCAATGCTTCAGGCGAGCCCGCTATTATGCCAAAGTTTTCCTTGTGGCGCCAATACTTAGCTGAATCCGGCGGGAATTCCGGGCTAAGCCCTTGATGCCCAAGGCCTAGTGTGCGGCCTTGTCGCGGTGCCAGCCGCGGTGCCTGATGTCCAGATACAGGCTGTACAGGGCGGTGAAGGTGGGAAACAGGTTCTGCAGTACGCCCACTGAATCCTGCTTGGAGGAGAACAGGAAGTAGCTCAGGGTCATCAGGCTGCCGACCACGCTCATGTACCAGAACACGCGCGGAATGACCGGTTTGCCGGCGCGTTTGGAGGCGATGAACTGCACCAGCCAGCGGGCGCCGAACATCAGCGCGCCGGTGTAGCCGATCAGTTTCCAGGGCGTGATGACTAGTCCGGTCCATGCCAGCCATTCGATCGGCAGATTCATCATAGTTCGGCGGTTCCGGTGATCTTGCTGCGTTTGATCAGCCAGCCTACGCCACGCAGATCGGCGATGCCGACCCAGGCGCGGCCCAGATTGTTGTATTTGGACACGCCGGTGCTGCGTTCGCGGTGATTGACCGGCACGCTGACCGACTGCCAGCCGGCACGTTTGACCAGGGCCGGCAGGTAACGGTGCATGTGGTCGAAGTAAGGCAGGTCGAGGAACAGCGCGCGCTCGAACAGCTTGATGCCGCAGCCGGTGTCCGGGGTTTCATCGCGCAGCAGACGGGAACGGATGGCGTTGGCCGCTTTCGAGGCCCAGCGCTTCGAGCCGGTGTCCTTGCGCTCGACGCGCCAGCCGGCGAACAGCTTCACCGCCGGATCGGCGGCATCGCGGGCCGCCAGCAGCTTCGGAATATCGGCCGGATCGTTCTGGCCGTCGCCGTCCAGCGTGGCAATCCACTCGCCCCGGGCCTGTTTGACACCGTTGCGGATTGCGGTGCTCTGGCCGCTCTGCCGGGTATGGCCAAATACGCGCAGTTCGGGCACGGTCATCCGCAGCTGTTTCAGGATCTCGCGCGAATCATCTTTCGAACAGTCATCGACGTAGATGATTTCGAACGGCAGTACGCCGCGCAGGGCGGCGGTGATTTCATGCACCAGCGGTGCGATATTGTCCTGCTCGTTGAATACCGGAACGACCACGGAAACCTGCGGCAGGGCGGCGTTATCCAGCGTCATGGGTGGCCTCGTCGGCTTGGGAACTGCCGCTATTGTAGCGCGTCAGCGCCGCAGTTTTTCCAGAATGCCGTCGAGCGTATCGAGGCCATGGTAGTGGATGACCAGTTTGCCGCTGCCTTTGCGGCCGTGATTGAGCTGCACCTTCGCCCCCAGTAGGTCGGCGATTTCACGCTCAAGCGTCTCGATGTCGGCATTGCTGCGCGCCGGAGCCGCGCCGGATTTCGCCGGCGGTTTGGCTTTTCCGGCCTGCTGCACGCGGCGCTCCACTTCGCGTACCGATAATTGTTCGGCGGCGGCGGTCTGTGCCAGTGCGATGGCCAGAGCGGCCGGCAGCGTCAACAGGGCACGGGCATGGCCCATTTCCAGTTGGCCGGCCTCCACCAGCTTGCGGATGGCTTCCGGCAGTTCCAATAAACGCAGAAGATTGGATACCGCGGCGCGCGAGCGGCCGACCGCTTCCGCGGCCTGCTGGTGGGTCAGGTCGAATTCGTCGATCAGCCGGTGCAGCGAGGTCGCTTCTTCCAGCGGGTTGAGGTCTTCACGCTGGATGTTTTCAATCAGCGCCATGGCGATGACCGCGCGGTCATCGACTTCGCGCACCACCACCGGAACATCACGCAGTTCGGCCATTTGTGCCGCGCGCCAACGGCGTTCGCCGGCGATGATTTCGAATTTGCCACCGCCGATGTCGCGGACCACGATCGGCTGGATCACGCCCTGGGCGCGGATGGAATCGGCCAGCTCGGCTAATTTCTCGGGTTTCATGTCCCGGCGCGGCTGGTATTTGCCGGGCTGCAATTTGGTAATCGGCAGGCGGGTCAAGCCTTCCTTGCTCAGGTCGGCGGGTGCCGCCGCGGCTTTCAGATTGCCGCCGAGCAGCGCGTCGAGTCCGCGTCCGAGTCCGGTTTTCTTGGCGGCCATTAGACGCTCTCCTTGTTCTTGGTTTTGTTGTTGCGTCGGATCATCTCGCCGGCCAGACCCATATAGGCCAGGGCGCCGCGCGAACTGCGGTCGTAACGCAGTATGCTCATGCCGTGACTGGGGGCTTCGGCCAGCCGCACATTGCGCGGCACCAGAGTGCGGAACACGGTATCACCGAAATGCTGGGTCAGCTCGTTGCTGACCGCATTGGCCAGATTGTTGCGGACGTCATACATGGTGCGGATGATGCCGTCGATTTCCAGTGCCGGATTGAGCTTCTGCTTCAGGGCGTTGATGGTGTTGATCAGCGAGCTCAGTCCTTCCAGCGCGAAATATTCGCACTGCATCGGCACGATGATGCCATCGGCGGCGGCCAGCGCATTCAGGGTCAGCAGCGACAGGGACGGCGGACAGTCGATGATGATGAAGTCGTAGTTGTTCCGGATCGGATCCAGCGCCTGTTTCAGCCGGCTTTCGCGCGCCGGCATGTCCATCAGCTGGATTTCGGCGGCGGTCAGGTCGATGTTGCCGGGAATCAGATCGAAGCCTTCCTCGCTGCGGCGCAAGACTTGGCTGATGTCGGATTCGCCCAGCAGCAGTTCGGTAATCGCATGTTCCAGTTCGCGCTTATCGAAGCCGGCGGCCATGGTCGCGTTGCCCTGGGGGTCAAGATCGACCAACAGCACTTTTTTCGGCGCGGCGGCCAATGCGGCCGCCAGATTGACGGCGGAGGTGGTCTTGCCAACCCCGCCTTTCTGATTGGCGATAGCGATGATGCGGCTCATTCAGCTTCCAGTACGGGCGACTTCCAGCCCTCCATTATGCCCAATGCCGGCAGTGTTTGGCGCGGCAACTGTAAATTTTTATGGAGATGCGGCGTGGCTGACCACCACCAGCTGGCGTTCGGCATCCAAGCCCGGTACATCCAGCGGGTGGATGGCCATGACCCGCCAACGCCGATCCAGTTCCGCGATTTCGTCGGCGATGCGGGGGCCTTTCATCGCCAGCAGCACGCCGTCCGGAGCCAGCAGATGGCCACCGACCGCCAGAATACCGGCCAGGCGATCCATCGCGCGCGCGGTGATGGCGGTATAGCGGCCGTGCTCGGCAACGGCCTCGGCCCGCGACTCGATGACCCGGGCATTGTCCAGCCCGAGATGGCGCACGGCTTCGCGCAGAAAGCGAGCTTTCTTGCCGTTGCTTTCCACCAGGCTGACCGCCGCTTCTGGCCGGATGATGGCCAGCGGAATACCAGGCAGGCCCGGTCCGGTGCCCAGATCGGCCAGCGATGCCTGGGTGAAATACGGATGCATGGCCAGGGAGTCCAGCAGATGCTTGCTGAGCATGTCTTTCGGGTCGCGGATGGCGGTCAGGTTGTAGGTCCCGTTCCATCGTACCAGCAGATCCAGATAGTCCAGCAGTTTGCCGGCGTGCTTCCGGTCGAGCGCAAGCGCATCCAGTCCCCGGCAGAGGTCGGCATACAGTGGATGGTTTTCGGGATTCATTCGTCCATTGTCGCAAATACGCCGTCACTGCGCATACACTAATGGAAACGACAGGGAGCACGGGATGGCCAATGTACTGCTTACCGGTGCCAGCGGCTTCGTCGGCGGTCACCTGCTGCGCGAACTGCTGGCTAATGGACACCGTGTGCGGGCGCTGTCGCGCAGCCCGTCTTCCGATGCGTTGCTGGCGGATGCCGGCGCCGAGCCGGTGCGCGGCAGTCTGCAGGACCAATGCGTACTGAACGCGGCATGCCAGAACGTCGAGGCGGTATTCCACTGCGCCGCCAACACCAGCCCCTGGTCACGCGATCGCGAGGTCCAGGACGAAACCAATATCGCCGGCACCGAACGCCTGTTGGCCGCCGCCGAAGCCAACGGTGTCGGCTGTTTCGTGCACACCTCCAGCGTTTCGGCCTATTCGCACCTGGTCGAAGAGACCCTGACCGAAACCCTGCCGCAGCGCGGCGGCGAAAGCTGGATCAACTACGAGCGCAGCAAGTTTCTTGGCGAGGAGGCGGTACGGCAGTCGGCATTGCCGTATCTGGTGTTCAATCCCTCGCATGTGCTCGGCCCCGGCGACCGCAACAACTGGGCGCGGCTGGTCAAGATGGTGTACGACGGCACCCTGCCCGGCGTTCCGCCCGGGTCCGGCGCCTTCGCCGATGTCCGCGAAATCGCCAAAGCCCAGGTGCATGCCTGGCAAGCCGGGCTGCGCAACGAATCCTTTCTGCTCGGCGGCAGCCACGCCAGTTTTCTGGAGTTCGTGCAACTGGCTGCGCAGTTATCCGGACGTCCACCGGCCCGGCGGGCGATGCCGCAGACGCTGCTGCGCATTATCGGGCAATTGAGTGAAATGAGTGCGGCGGTGACCGGCAAAATGCCGCAGATCACCCCGGCGGCGGTGGCCATGACCTGCCATCACCTGAAAGTCGATTCCGGCAAGGCGATTGCTCGGCTCGGCTATTGTGAAACCCCGTTGCCGCAGCTGATGGCGGACACGCTGGTTTGGATGCGCGCGGAGGGCATGGTCACGGCGTAGCGATATTGAGCGCTGAACCGATTTCTTCGATGGAATGCGAGGGCATGAACAGATGGCCCTGTC
>Ga0315906_10007885_pt1 | contig 12847 bp, 10 predicted proteins | sample LakEriMetagenome_4_FD_203526 | JGI IMG/M metagenome (GOLD analysis project Ga0315906, IMG submission 203526) | Freshwater fungal communities from buoy surface, Lake Erie, Ohio, United States - Buoy 2 MA122 | ecosystem: Environmental > Aquatic > Freshwater > Lake > Lake biofilm | place: USA...
CCTACCGCCCGTGCAAAATTGCTGAAAGGTGTCAAAAATTAGAGAATATTTTCGCGAAACAGTGAACGAAATGGTTCACAACGTTTCTTGGCCTACTTGGAAAGAATTGCAAAGCAATACGATCATCGTGGTTGTGGCTTCTGTCATTATCGCGGTAATCATTTTTGCAATGGATTTTGGTTTTGGTATAACAGGAGATTCAAAATCTTTCTGGAAAGGAGCTATGGGCTTTATCTACGGATTGTTTTAATGTAGGCTTAATGGGAGAGATTAAAAAACGTTGGTACGTTGTTCGCGCCGTAAGCGGTAAAGAGAAGAAAGTTAAGGAATACCTTGACCTTGAAATCGCACGCCTTAAGTTGAACGATTATGTGGATCAGGTGCTGATTCCAACTGAAAAGGTCTTTCAGATTCGAAACGGTAAAAAAGTGAGCAAAGAAAGAGCTTATCTTCCTGGCTATGTTTTGATTGAGGCAGCTTTGGTTGGGGAAGTTCCTCACGTTATCAAGAGTATTCCGAACGTTATCGGTTTCCTTGGGACTGAAAAGGGAGGAGATCCGGTTCCAATGCGTCTTTCAGAAGTCAATAGAATTCTTGGTAAAGTAGATGAGCTTTCCGAAACGGAAGAAGAAATGAAAATCCCATTTGTTGTGGGAGAATCGGTGAAAGTGATCGATGGTCCGTTCAACAATTTCAGTGGTGTGGTCGATGAGATCAACGAAGACAAGAAAAAGCTGAAAGTAATGGTGAAGATCTTCGGAAGAAAGAACCTACTCGAGCTTAGCTACATGCAGGTAGAGAAGGAAATATAATGCATATTAACCGTAGGAGTGAGGAAAACGATTAAAGCTTCCCGTGATTACTCATGTTTGACTACATAATTTAAATACAATGGCTAAAGAAGTAGCAGCGTTGATCAAATTACAGATCAAAGGTGGTGCAGCCAATCCAGCTCCTCCAGTTGGTCCCGCGCTTGGTGCGAAAGGGGTTAACATCATGGAATTTTGCAAGCAGTTCAATGCTCGTACGCAAGATAGACCTGGAAAGGTAACACCTGTTGTTATCACTGTTTACGGTGATAAATCATTTGATTTTGTATTAAAAACTCCACCGGCAGCAGTTCAAATTATCGAACACACCAAGATCAAGAAAGGATCATCAGAACCGAACAAATCCAAAGTTGGTTCGATGACCTGGGATCAGGTTCGTACGATAGCTGAAGACAAGTTACCGGATCTTAATTGTTTCACTGTGGATGCAGCCATGTCAATGGTAGCTGGAACAGCCCGAAGCATGGGAGTTACTGTAAAAGGTGGTGAAGCACCTAAAACCAAATAATCTTTTTTGTTATGGGAAGAGTATCTAAGAAAAGAAAAGAGGTCTTGGCTAAATTTGATTTAGCAAAGCCTTACTCCTTGACAGAAGCATGTGATTTGGTGAAAGGAATTTCCACTACTAAATTCGATGCCTCTGTTGACATCAGTGTACGTTTGGGTGTTGACCCTCGTAAAGCAAACCAAATGGTGAGAGGAACTGTAGCATTGCCTCACGGAACAGGAAAGGATGTACGTGTGCTTGTACTATGTACTCCTGACAAGGAAGCTGAAGCGAAAGCATCAGGTGCTGACCACGTTGGTTTGGACGACTACATTGACAAGATCAAAGGTGGATGGACTGATATCGACGTGATTATTACAATGCCGTCTGTAATGGGTAAAGTGGGTGCTTTGGGTCGTATTTTGGGACCGAGAGGACTTATGCCAAACCCGAAGACCGGTACTGTAACGATGGAAGTTGGTAAAGCAGTAGAAGAAGTGAAAGCTGGTAAGATTGATTTCAAAGTTGACAAGTACGGTATCGTGCACTCATCAGTGGGTAAGGTGAGCTTTGAAGGAGGGAAAATTCGTGAGAATGCGAACGAATTGATCCAACAACTTATAAAGTTGAAGCCTTCTGCAGCGAAAGGAACGTATATCAAGAGTATTTACTTGAGTTCTACAATGAGCCCTGGTATCCAGGTGGATACGAAGTCTGTTGTTGCTTAAAACTTACTAAAATGACAAGAGAAGAAAAAGCAAAGTACATTGATGACTTAGCAGCCGAACTAAAGGAGGCTAATGTTTTCTATTTGGCAGACACAGCGGAATTGACAGTTGATGTGATCAACAACCTTCGTAGAAGATGTTTCCAGTCTAACATCCGTATGCGCGTAGTGAAGAACACCTTGCTTGAAAAAGCAATGGATCGCGTAGAGGGAAAAGACTTCGGAGGATTGAGAGGAACTCTTGCGGGAGCTACTTCAATCATGTTCAGCGAGGTAGGAAATGCTCCGGCAAAATTGATCGAAGATTTCCGTAAGAAAAATGCAAAGCCGATCCTGAAAGGTGCTTATATCGATGAAGCTGTATTCGTTGGTGACAACCAGTTGAGTACACTTGTATCGTTGAAGAGCCGTGAAGAACTTATCGGTGATATCATTGGATTACTTCAAAGTCCTGCTAAGAACGTTGTTTCTGGACTTACTGGTGCTGGTAGCAAAATTGCCGGTATCCTTAAAACGCTCGAAGAAAGAGCATAATTTTTTAAATTTTTGTTGAACCTTTTTTTAAATTAAATAAAAATGGCTGATCTAAAGCAAATCGCGGAAACGCTAGTAAACCTTACAGTTAAGGAAGTAAATGAATTGGCAACTATCCTAAAGGATGAGTATGGAATTGAACCAGCTGCTGCTGCTCCAGTAATGGTTGCAGGAGGTGCTGCTGCAGGAGGTGGCGAAGCTGCTGTTGAAAAGACAGAGTTCGATGTTATCCTTAAAGCAGGAGGCGCTAATAAACTAGCGGTAGTTAAACTTGTAAAAGAACTTACAGGTAATGGTTTGAAAGAGTCTAAAGATCTAGTTGATGGTGCACCTGCTACATTGAAAGAAGGTGTTTCTAAAGACGAGGCTGAAGGACTTAAGAAGTCTCTTGAAGAGGCTGGAGCTGAAGTTGAAATTAAGTAATTATCTACTTCATATACAGGAAAGGCACTGCTATTTTAGCAAGTGCCTTATCCTGTTTTATTGCGTTTAACGCATTTTTAAAGTCCATTTTCATAAACAAAAACGTTTGGCCTTGGCAACATCAAACAACATTTCGACAAGAGTTAATTTTGCGTCAAGCAAAAGTCAGTTCGACTATCCTGATTTTTTGGATATTCAACTAAAGTCCTTCCAAGAGTTCTTCCAATTGGAGACTACTCCTGAAAACAGAGAGAGCGAAGGATTATTCAAAGTTTTCGCAGAGAATTTCCCGATTACAGACACGAGAAACCAGTTTGTACTCGAGTTTCTGGACTACTTTATCGATCCGCCAAGATATACTATTGAAGAGTGTATCGAGCGCGGTTTGACCTACAGTGTTCCATTGAAAGCGAAGCTAAAATTGTATTGTACGGACCCTGAACACGAAGATTTTGAAACCATCGTGCAGGACGTATACTTGGGTACAATTCCATACATGACTCCAAAGGGATCGTTTGTGGTAAACGGAGCAGAACGAGTGATCGTTTCCCAGTTGCACCGTTCACCGGGTGTGTTCTTCGGACAAAGCCGACATGCAAATGGTACAAAATTGTATTCTGCTCGTGTAATTCCTTTCAAGGGTTCTTGGATCGAATTCGCAACAGATATCAACAACGTGATGTACGCATACATCGACCGTAAAAAGAAATTGCCTGTTACTACTTTGTTCCGTGCGATCGGATACGAAAGTGACAAGGATATTCTGGAGATCTTCGGACTTGCTGATGAAGTAAAAGCGACAAAAGCAAATTTGAAGAAGCTTATCGGTAGAAAATTGGCTGCACGTGTTCTTAAATCATGGATCGAAGATTTTGTGGATGAGGATACAGGTGAGGTTGTTTCTATTGAACGGAATGAAGTTCTTTTGGACCGTGAAACGAGTCTCGAAGAAGAACACATTGATCTAATCGTTGATTCAGGAGTTAAGAACGTTATCCTTCACAAAGAGGATGTGAACAGCGCTGATTTTACGATCATATACAATACACTACAAAAAGATACTTCTAATTCTGAGAAGGAAGCGGTGGAACACATCTATCGTCAGTTGCGTAATGCTGAACCGCCTGATTACGAAACTGCGAAGGGCGTTTTTGAAAAGCTATTCTTCTCAGATACAAGATATGACCTTGGTGAAGTTGGTCGTTTCCGTTTGAACAAAAAATTGGGACTCGAAGAGTCTGATGACGCTCGAGTACTTACAAAGACGGACATCATCTCTATCATCAAGTACTTGATCGAACTGATCAACTCTAAAGCGGATGTTGATGACATCGACCACTTATCTAACCGTCGTGTTAGAACAGTTGGTGAGCAGTTGTACGCGCAGTTCGGAGTAGGTCTTGCCCGCATGGCAAGAACGATCCGTGAACGTATGAATGTTCGTGATAACGAAGTCTTCACTCCGATCGACTTGATCAATGCAAAAACGTTGTCTTCTGTCATCAACTCGTTCTTTGGAACAAACCAGTTATCTCAGTTCATGGACCAGACGAACCCGCTGTCAGAGGTAACTCACAAGCGTCGTTTGTCTGCACTAGGACCAGGTGGTCTTTCCCGTGAAAGAGCAGGTTTCGAGGTTCGTGACGTTCACTACACACACTATGGACGTTTGTGTACGATCGAAACACCGGAAGGACCGAACATCGGTTTGATCTCATCTCTTTGTGTATTCGCAAAAGTGAACAAACTAGGTTTCATTGAGACTCCATATAGAAAGGTTGAGAGTGGAAAGGTGATCCTTGATAAGGAGCCGATCTATTTGTCAGCTGAAGAAGAAGATGCTAAAATGATCGCTCAGGCGAATGCAAAGGTTGATGATAAAGGTAAGTTCCTTACTAACGTGGTTAAAGCGCGTTATGAAGGTGACTTCCCGGTTGTAGAGCCGGCTAACCTGCATTTGATGGACGTTGGAGCAAACCAGATCGCTTCGATTGCGGCTTCATCGATTCCGTTCCTTGAGCATGATGATGCGAACCGTGCCCTGATGGGATCGAACATGCAACGCCAGGCAGTTCCACTTTTGAAGCCGAGCTCGCCGATCGTTGGTACAGGTATCGAGCGCTTAGTTGCGCGTGATTCTCGCGTGTTGATCAATGCTGAAGGTGATGGAGTTGTTGAATATGTAGATGCTAACGAGATCGTGATCCGTTACGATTGGACATCTGAGGATAAGCTCGTGAGCTTCGACAGTGAAGTAACGCACTATCCGCTTACGAAGTTCATGAAAACAAACCAGAGTACTTGTATCAACTTGAAGCCAATCGTTAAGAAAGGTGACCGCGTTGAAAAAGGACAAGTTCTTTGCGAAGGATATGCGACACAGCAGGGAGAACTTGCTCTTGGACAGAATCTTAAGGTGGCATTCATGCCATGGAAAGGCTATAACTTCGAGGATGCTATCGTGATCTCTGAGAAAGTGGTGCGCGATGATATCTTTACATCTATTCATATTGATGAATATACGCTTGAAGTGCGTGACACGAAGCGAGGAATGGAAGAATTGACTTCTGATATCCCTAACGTTTCTGAAGAAGCGACAAAGGATCTTGATGAGAACGGATTAATCCGTATCGGAGCTGAGATCAAAGAGGGAGATATCCTTATCGGTAAGATCACGCCAAAAGGTGAAACGGATCCGTCTCCGGAAGAAAAACTACTTCGTGCAATTTTTGGAGATAAGGCCGGTGACGTAAAAGATGCTTCATTGAAAGCAGGTCCGTCTCTGAGAGGTGTCGTGATTGAAAAGAAGTTATTCTCAAGAGCAATAAAAGACAGAAAATCGAAAGCACAGGACAAGCCGGTTTTGGAAAGTCTTGATTCAGATTATGAGAAGGATTTTGCATCGTTGAAGGAGAAGCTTGCCGATAAATTGATGACTATTCTAGGTGAGCAGAAATCTTCTGGAGTATTTAACAACTTCAAAGAGGAGATCATTAAGAAAGGAACGAAGTTTAATCAGAAGAATTTATTTGCCATCGATTATTCGATCGTGAACCCAACAAACTGGACTTCTGACACACATATCAATACACTGGTAGGTCGTGTTATACACAACTTCAATATTAAGGCAAATGACCTTCTTGGAGCATACAAACGTAAGAAGTTCCACATTTCAGTTGGAGATGAACTTCCTGCAGGAATCGTGAAAATGGCGAAGGTATACGTTGCTAAGAAGCGCAAGCTGAAGGTAGGAGATAAGATGGCTGGTCGACACGGTAATAAAGGTATCGTGGCGAACATCGTTCGTGCTGAAGACATGCCATTCCTAGAAGATGGAACACCGGTTGATATCGTATTGAACCCACTTGGGGTACCTTCTCGTATGAACCTTGGACAGATCTATGAAACTGTACTTGGTTGGGCAGGTGAAAAACTAGGGGTGAAATTCGCTACTCCGATCTTTGACGGAGCACATCCTTCTGAGATCGACGAATGGACGACAAAAGCCGGAGTTCCGAAGTCAGGAAAAACGTATCTATACGATGGTGGAACAGGAGAGCGTTTCCATCAGCCGGCAACAGTGGGTGTTATCTATATGTTGAAACTGTCACACATGGTAGATGATAAGATGCACGCACGTTCTATCGGTCCTTACTCATTGATCACGCAGCAGCCTCTTGGTGGTAAAGCACAGTTTGGAGGTCAGCGTTTCGGTGAAATGGAAGTTTGGGCACTTGAAGCATTCGGTGCTGCAAACATTCTACAGGAGATCTTGACCGTTAAGTCGGATGACGTTATGGGTCGTGCAAAAGCATATGAAGCGATCGTGAAGGGAGACAATATTCCGGAACCGGGAATTCCTGAATCATTCAATGTATTGCTGCATGAATTGCGAGGACTATGTCTAAACGTTTCATTGGATTAATTGTAAAGTTGTTGAACTAAGAAAAAAGCAAAAAAATGGCTTTCAGAAAAGAAACACCAAAAAAACAAAGTAGCTTCAACAAGATCACAATCTCATTGGCTTCGCCTGAGGTGATCCTTGAGCAATCAAGCGGGGAGGTACTAAAGCCTGAAACGATTAATTATCGTACATATAAGCCGGAAAGAGACGGTCTTTTCTGTGAAAGGATATTCGGACCGGTTAAGGATTATGAATGTCACTGTGGTAAATACAAGCGCATCCGATATAAAGGGATCGTTTGTGACCGTTGTGGGGTTGAAGTAACAGAGAAGAAAGTTCGTCGTGAGCGAATGGGACATATTTCATTGGTTGTTCCTGTGGCGCACATCTGGTACTTCCGTTCACTTCCAAACAAGATCGGATACCTTCTCGGGTTGCCAACAAAAAAGTTGGATCAGATCATCTATTATGAAAGATATGTGGTCATCCAGCCGGGTGTTGCAACAAATTTAGATGGTTCATCATTGAGCCGTCTTGATTTCTTGACAGAAGAAGAATACCTTGATATTCTGGACACTCTTCCAAAAGAGAACCAATATCTGGAAGATGCAGATCCAAATAAATTCTTAGCGAAAATGGGTGCCGAGGCACTTCATGATTTATTGAGAACACTTGATTTGGAGCAGACATCCTACGATCTTCGTCACCAGGCGAACACAGAAACTTCAGTGCAACGAAAGAATGAAGCATTGAAGCGCCTACAGGTTGTTGAGGCTATGCGTGAATCTCAAGAGCGTATTGAAAATCATCCGGAATGGATGGTTGTGAAAGTTGTTCCTGTTATTCCACCGGAATTACGTCCGTTGGTTCCACTTGACGGTGGACGTTTCGCAACATCGGATCTAAATGACCTTTACCGTCGTGTGATCATCCGTAACAACCGTTTGAAGCGTTTGATCGAGATCAAGGCACCTGAGGTGATCTTGCGTAACGAAAAGCGTATGCTTCAGGAAGCAGTGGATTCATTGTTCGATAACTCAAGAAAATCTTCTGCAGTTAAGACAGAATCAAATCGTCCGTTGAAGTCACTTTCTGATTCATTGAAAGGAAAGCAGGGACGTTTCCGTCAGAACCTACTTGGTAAACGAGTTGACTACTCTGCACGTTCGGTGATCGTCGTTGGACCGGATCTGAAATTGCATGAGTGTGGTCTTCCGAAAGATATGGCAGCAGAGCTATACAAGCCGTTCATCATCCGTAAGATGATCGAAAGGGGTATTGTGAAGACTGTGAAGTCAGCAAAGAAGATTGTTGATCGCAAAGAGCCTGTAGTTTGGGATATCCTTGAAAACGTATTGAAAGGACACCCTGTATTACTTAACCGTGCTCCTACACTTCACAGATTAGGTATACAGGCATTCCAGCCGAAACTGATCGAAGGAAAAGCGATCCGTCTGCATCCATTGGTAACAACAGCGTTCAACGCCGATTTCGACGGTGACCAGATGGCGGTTCACTTACCGCTTGGTAACGCAGCGATCCTTGAAGCTCAGTTGTTGATGCTTGCTTCTCATAACATCCTTAACCCTGCTAACGGAGCACCGATCGCGGTACCTTCTCAGGACATGGTACTAGGTCTTTACTACATTACAAAAGGTAAAAAGACGATGGGGGATGATATCGTGAAGGGTGAAGGAAGTACCTTCTATTCTCCGGAAGAAGTGATCATCGCATACAATGAAAGAAAACTTGATCTGCACGCGCACATCAAGGTGAAAACATACGATCTCAATGAAGAAGGCGTACCTAGTCTTCAATTGATCGAAACTACAGCCGGACGTGTGATCTTCAACGAGCGTGTTCCACGTGAAGTAGGGTTCATCAATGACGTTATGACGAAGAAAGCACTTCGTGATATCATCGGTGAAGTATTGAAGATCTCCGGAACTTCTCGTACGGCTCAATTCCTTGATGATATTAAGGAACTTGGTTACGAAATGGCATTTAAAGGTGGTCTTTCTTTCAACCTGGATGATATTATCATTCCAAAAGAAAAAGAAGAACTTGTTGCGAAGGCCGAGAACGAAGTGAAGGATGTGATGATGAACTATAACATGGGTCTTATCACAAACAACGAACGTTACAACCAGATTATTGATATCTGGACACATACTAACTCTCGTTTGACACACACATTGATGGAGCAATTGAAGACTGATAAACAAGGATTCAACTCTATCTACATGATGTTCGACTCTGGAGCTCGTGGATCTAAAGAACAGATTCGTCAGTTATCAGGAATGAGAGGTTTGATGGCGAAACCACAAAAATCAGGTGCTTCGTCTCAGGAAATTATCGAAAACCCTATCCTTTCTAACTTTAAAGAAGGTCTTTCGATCCTTGAGTACTTTATCTCAACACACGGTGCGCGTAAAGGTCTTGCCGATACAGCACTTAAGACTGCGGATGCAGGTTACTTGACACGTCGTTTGGTGGATGTTGCTCAGGACGTTGTGATCAATGCGGATGACTGTGGTACCCTTAGAGGTATCGTCGCTACGGCATTGAAGAAGAATGATGAAGTTGTTGAACCATTGTATGACAGAATTCTTGGTAGAACATCCGTACACGATGTTTACATGCCGGATTCAGATAAGTTGATCGTTGCAGCAGGAGAGCTGATCTCAGAAGATGTTGCAGACGTGATCGAAAAAGCAGGAATTGAAGAGGTTGAGATCCGTTCGGTTCTTACATGTGAAATGAGACGTGGAGTATGTTCTAAGTGTTACGGTCGTAACCTTGCTACTCACCGTATCGCGCAGCATGGAGATTCTGTAGGTGTCATTGCAGCTCAGTCTATCGGTGAACCTGGAACTCAGTTGACCCTGCGTACATTCCACGTCGGAGGTACTGCGTCAAATATAGCGGACATTTCAGACATGAAAGCGAAGGCACCAGGTAAACTGGAGATTGATGAATTGCGTACTATCGAGAAGAAGAATGCGGATGGATCGCAACGTGTTGTAGTTGTTGGACGTTCGGCTGAATTGAAGATCACTGATGAGAAAACAGGTATCGTTGTGATGACTGCAAACATTCCTTACGGTGCAGAAATGGTTATCGATTCTAACACGAAAGTGAAGAAAGGTGACGTGATCTGTAAGTGGGACCCTTATAATGCCGTGATCATTTCGGAAGTTTCCGGAAAGGTTGTATTTGACAGCATTATCGAAGGTGTTACGTTCCGCGAAGAAGTCGATGAGCAAACAGGATTTACTGAAAAGGTGATCACTGAATCCCGCGACAAGAAGAAAAACCCTGCGATCCACATCATCGATCCTAAGACGAAGGAAGTACTTCGCGAATACTCATTGCCGGTTGATGCTCACATTTCAGTGAAAGAAGGTGATAAGCTTGAAGCAGGTGAGATCCTTGTTAAGATCCCGCGTGTAGCAGGAAAGACAGGGGATATCACAGGAGGTCTTCCACGTGTAACGGAATTATTCGAAGCACGTAACCCTTCTAACCCTGCTGTTGTATCTGAAATTGACGGTATCGCAGAATACGGGAAGATCAAGCGTGGTAACCGTGAGATCCAGATCACATCTAAAACAGGTGAAGTTCGCAGATACCTTGTTCCACTTTCAAAGCATATCCTTGTACAGGAAAATGACTTCGTTCGCGCAGGTCAGCCGCTTTCAGACGGAGCGATCACACCAAATGATATCCTGAACATCGAAGGTCCAACTAAAGTACAAGAGTATATCGTGAACGAGATCCAGGAAGTTTATCGACTTCAGGGTGTGAAGATCAACGATAAGCACTTCGAAGTGATCGTACGTCAGATGATGTTGAAAGCTGAGATCGTTGATGCAGGAGACACAAGATTCTTGGAGGGACAGTCTGTTCACAAGGCAGATATCATGGAAGAGAACGATGCGATCTTCGGTATGAAAGTCGTTATTGACTCAGGAGATTCTCCTTCGTTGAAGAATGGTCAAATCGTATCCGCAAGAAGACTTCGTGACGAGAATTCACAATTGAAGCGTTCAGATAAGAACCTGGTTGATGCAAGAGATGCAATTCCTGCAACTTCTACACCGCTTCTTCAGGGTATTACAAGAGCTTCACTTCAGACACAGTCGTTCATTTCAGCAGCTTCCTTCCAGGAAACTACGAAAGTATTGAATGAGGCGGCGATTTCTGGTAAAGAAGATCACTTGTTGGGTCTGAAGGAAAATGTGATCGTTGGTCACTTGATCCCTGCAGGAACAGGAGTTAGAGACTTCCAGAAAATGGTGGTCGCTTCGAAAGAGGCTTACGAAGAAATGTTGGAAAATTAATAGTTCATATTTATATGAGAAGGAGTAGCAGAAATGTTACTCCTTTTTTTATTCAATTAGTTTGATCGTAGCTGCGATATCGATAAGAATTATTAATTTCAAGATATAAATCGAAAGTATGGAAAACAACAATGATAATCAGGTTAATATTGAATTGAGCGAGGAAATTGCTCTTGGGATTTATTCTAATTTTAGTATAATTACGCATTCCCCTTCCGAGGTGGTAGTCGATTTCATTCAGATGATGCCCGGAATGCCGAAAGGGAAGGTGCGTTCACGTGTGATTATGACACCTCAGAATGCAAAACGCTTCATGCGCGCATTGATCGAAAACGTTCAGAAATACGAACAAAACTTCGGAATCATTGACGATTCAGACAATCCGGGTATGCCACCAATGAATTTTGGAACCCCGAGTACAATGGCATAGTTTGATTAAAATTGAAAAGTATGAACGATGCACATTTTCACTTAGTAGTCAATCACATTCCGATCTTGTTCCCAGTTGCAGGACTTTTAGTCCTGATCGGAGGGATCTTATTCAAATCGGAGATCGTTAAAAGAATGTCCTATTTTCTCTTCATCCTCGGAGCTGTTGCAACTGCTGTAGCAATGTCAAGCGGTGAAGGGGCCGAAGAAGCGGTTGAACACATGCAGGGCGTATCTCATGATACGATCCACGAACACGAAGAGGTCGCTGAATTCTTCGCATTGTTGAGTTATGCTTTCGGTGCACTTTCTCTTCTTGCCTTATGGGCTAGTTGGCAACGCAAGAAGTTTGCTGCAATGTTGAGCTATGCAGTGCTGGTTTTTGGTATTGTGATAGTGATCTTTGGCAAGCAAACAGGTACTTCCGGAGGTGAGATCAAACACCCGGAGATCACTTCAGGTGCTTCAGCCGGCGGTGGAGAACACGATGAAGGACACGAAGAGTCTGAATAAGAACATTAAAAGAAAAGCCCGGATGAAACCGGGCTTTTCTTTTAAAATGTGAGATCAGCACTCCATTTCCGCTCATTTCCGCAAGTATCGCGAACGACCAGTTCAACGTTATGAGTACCCTTCAGACCGGAGGGTCGTGTGAAGATGAGCACATCACCCTTGGTTTCATATTCGATAACGTGCCACTTTCCGTCGATGTACAGGTCATAATCTTCAACATCCGTCTGGTATTCGGAAACCTTCCAAGTTAATTTGGTTTTTCCGGCCACATTTGTTCCCTTGAAACTGGATGGTTGCAGTGAAGGTGCGATGGTATCCTGTCGCACCCTGAACGTTCCCAATTCCATGGAGCTTCCTTTGATCCAATCCCCTTCGACCTCAGAATTGATATTGTGTGTTCTCCCGCCATTCGTTGTCACAGCGATATAACATTTAGAGCGATCCCTGATCTGACCGGGAATTTTCAGTTTAACAGTTAGCGGTTGCTGAATTGGTTCCCGAGGATCTCCGAATGAATAGTTACCTTTCAACGAAAGATCTTTCCTGGTGGGCTCGTAAAATGTACCCTTCTCGCAGTGAAATTCCACTTGATCTGTTACATAATGATAGGCTGAATCCGGATGAAAAAAAGTGCGTGAAGAGAAAAGGTCCTTAGGC
>Ga0315906_10007886_pt1 | contig 12847 bp, 7 predicted proteins | sample LakEriMetagenome_4_FD_203526 | JGI IMG/M metagenome (GOLD analysis project Ga0315906, IMG submission 203526) | Freshwater fungal communities from buoy surface, Lake Erie, Ohio, United States - Buoy 2 MA122 | ecosystem: Environmental > Aquatic > Freshwater > Lake > Lake biofilm | place: USA: Lake...
GAATCAGAATCACTATTGACCGTTGATGCTTCAATTGAAACAGGGCGGGATCCTGTTGTGATATTGACTAAGAGTCTTAACTTTTTTTCCAAGATCACCCCTGAGATATTAAGTGCCAGTGCTGTTAAAGATGCTGAAGTTCTTATCAGTGACGGAAACAAAACACACCAGCTCAAAAGAGTAGATATTTTATTGCCGGGTAATATTCCATTCAATTTCTATACTACAGATCCCGGAAGTCCTCAAACTTTAATTAAGGGGGAAGAAGGGAAAAGTTATAAGCTTGAGATTAAATGGGCAGGTAAAAGTTTTAATTCAGTGACAACCATCCCTACAGCGAGCAAAACCGTTGATTCTATATGGTGGGAGCCTGTTTCCGGACTTCCTGATACTTCAAAAAACGTTTTTCTTAAGGCAAAAGTGACCGATCCTCCCGGCTTTGGTAATTATATCCGATATTTCACGCGTGTTAACCAAGGTTCTTTTCTGCCCGGTTTGAACTCTGTATTCGACGACTTACTTTTTAATGGCGTAACCTATGACGTTACTGTTGACAGAGGAATTGATCGAAATGCTGATCTTGTCTTTGATAACTATGGCTATTTTCGAAAAGGGGATACCGTTACCTTGAAATTTTGCAATATTGATAAAGCTACTTACGATTTCTGGCGAACTACAGAATACAGCTATCAGAGTATTGGAAATCCATTTTCTTCTCCAACAAAAATAATTGGCAATATCAGCAATGGAGCACTTGGATATTTCGGCGGATATGCCGTGAGAAATCATACCCTAATTATTCCACAATAAAGATTTATCCACAAAGTCCTTCACTCTCTTAAATCCGCTTTTAAGGGTAATGCTTATCATTTATTTTTGCCGATTGAATTCAAATAAATAAAAATGGAAACAGAAAAAGTACATTGTCTGATTATAGGGTCCGGTCCGGCCGGATATACTGCAGCTATCTATGCTGCAAGGGCTAACCTCAAACCTGTATTGTATCAGGGAATACAACCGGGCGGACAATTAACCATTACGACTGAAGTGGAAAATTATCCAGGTTACCCCGATGGGATACAGGGTCCGGAGATGATGGTGCATTTTGAAAAACAAGCTGCCCGGATGGGCGCTGATATACGATATGGACTTGCAACCAAAGTAGATTTTTCTGCTACGCCGCATAAAGTATGGATTGATGATGAAAAACTGATTGAGGCGGATGCCGTGATTATCAGCACCGGAGCCAGTGCGAAATGGCTTGGTCTGGAGAGTGAACAGCGTTTGAACGGTTATGGTGTGAGTGCCTGTGCTGTTTGTGATGGATTTTTCTTCAGAGGTAAAGAGGTGGCGATAGTCGGCGCAGGTGATACGGCAGCCGAGGAAGCGCTCTATCTGAGTAAATTATGTACCAAAGTTCATATGCTGGTGAGAAGAGATGCTATGAGGGCAAGCAAAGTGATGCAGGAAAGGGTACTCAAAACAGCCAATATAGAAGTTTACTGGAATACTGATACACTTGAAATTGTTGGTGAGAAAAAGGTTGAAGCCATGCGTATCCGCAATAATAAAACAGGTCAAGAGCAAACAGTACCTGTAGGTGGCTTCTTTGTGGCAATAGGCCACCAGCCAAATTCAGATATATTCAAAGGATTTATTGATATGGATGAGGCTGGCTATATTCTAACCACTCCCGGAACTTCCAAAACAAACATTGAAGGTGTATTTGCAGCCGGTGATGTGCAGGATAAACACTATCGTCAGGCCGTTACTGCTGCAGGAAGTGGCTGTATGGCTGCTTTAGATGCTGAACGTTATCTTTCTGCCAAAGGTTTGGTTTAAGTATTTAAAGCCCTTTAAGTGCTTTTTTCGGAAGTGAATTTTATTCTGTTAAAGAAGCTTTCTTCTTTTAACATTATAATTGTTTACATATGGGTTATTTATGCCCTTCCCTCCTTAAATTTGCCGCGGTTAAAACTTAAAATTATATGACCTGGAGACAGATGTTTACTTCTTCTATTGGGAAAAAACTGGTAATGGGGTTAACGGGATTATTCCTTATCTCTTTTTTAATTGTTCATGCCGGTATTAATGCCTGCATTTTTGCCAATGATAGTGGAGAGATGTTTAACAAGGCAGCGCACTTCATGGCATCAACAGTTTTGATCCGTATTATGGAAGTAGGGCTTTTTGCAGGTATTATTCTGCATATTGCTCAGGGATATTTGCTTGAGCTTCAAAACCGTTCCAGCAGATCTGTTTCCTACGATAAAAATTTATCTAACAAAGGCAGTAAATGGTATAGCCGCAGTATGGGCTTACTTGGTACGTTAATTTTACTTTTTCTGATTCTTCACCTTGTACATTTTTGGGTGCCTGCTCGTTTCACGCATGAAGGACTTGAGCCTGTTTCTTACAGCACCGGACCTGTTATGCATGACATGTTCGCATTAATGAAAATCACATTCAGTGATTCCTGGGTAGTAGTGATTTATGTGCTGGGATGCTTTTCTTTGTTCTGGCACTTAATGCATGGTTTTCTTAGTGCATTCCGTACTCTCGGTGTTAGCAATAAAAAATATGTTGCGTTGCTTCAGTCGATCGGTGTTGGGTATTCAATACTGATTTCTTTGTTGTTTGCGGCAATGCCTGTTGCAGTTCATTTCAAATGGGTTCAATAATCTGTTTGCTTGTTCAGTAGAGAGAGGATCCTTTAAATCACTGATTCAACAAACGATGAAAACGTCAAAAGATCAAAATAATTTCGATACAAACGAACGAATATGCTGAATTCAAAAATCCCTTCCGGTCAACTTGATAGTAAATGGAAAACTTATAAGTCGACCTGCCGACTAGTCAATCCTGCCAATAAACGAAAACTTGAAGTCATCGTTGTAGGAACAGGTTTGGCCGGAGCTTCTGCAGCTGCTTCTCTCGGAGAGCTCGGTTATAAAGTGAAAGCTTTTTGTTTTCAAGACAGTCCGCGTCGTGCGCATTCCATCGCCGCACAGGGAGGAATCAACGCAGCAAAGAATTATCAGAATGACGGAGACAGTGTTTATCGTCTCTTTTACGATACCATCAAGGGAGGTGATTATCGCGCAAGAGAAGCCAACGTGCATCGCTTGGCTGAAGTAAGTGGAAACATCATTGATCAGTGTGTGGCACAGGGTGTTCCTTTTGCACGTGAATACGGTGGATTACTTAGCAATCGTTCATTTGGAGGAACTCAGGTCCAGCGTACTTTTTATGCTGCAGGACAAACAGGACAACAGTTGTTGATCGGAGCTTACCAGGCACTGGAGCGTCAGGTTGCGTTGGGAAATGTTGAAATGTTTAGCCGTCATGAAATGCTTGATGTGGTGATGATTGATGGGAAGGCCAGGGGTATTATCTGCAGAAACCTTGTTACCGGTGAACTGGAGCGTCATTTCGGTCATGCGGTACTGTTATGTTCAGGTGGTTACGGAAACGTATTCTATTTGTCAACCAACGCCATGGGCAGCAATGTGACTGCCGCATGGAAAGCGCATAAGAAAGGAGCTTTGTTTGCAAATCCCTGTTTTACACAGATTCACCCTACCTGTATACCGGTGAGTGGCGATCATCAGAGTAAGCTGACGCTCATGAGTGAAAGTTTACGTAACGACGGACGCATCTGGGTGCCGAAAGAAAAAGGTGATACACGTAAGCCGAATGAAATTCCTGAAGAAGAAAGAGATTATTACTTAGAGCGTCGTTATCCTGCTTTCGGCAACTTGGTACCACGCGATGTAGCAAGCCGTGCAGCAAAAGAGCGTTGTGATGCCGGGTATGGTGTAGGTACATCCAAACAAGCAGTTTATCTCGATTATGCAGATGCGATTAAAAGATACGGACGTATTGAAGCAGGAAAGAAAGGATTGACATCTCTTGATGAACAAGCCATCATTGCCTTGGGAAAAGAAGTGGTGAAAGAGAAATATGGTAACCTGTTTGATATGTATGCAAAGATTACAGGAGAGAATCCGTATGAAGTTCCAATGCGCATTTATCCGGCAGTTCACTATACAATGGGTGGTTTATGGGTTGATTATGAATTAATGACAACCATTCCCGGATTGTATGCATTAGGAGAAGCAAACTTCAGCGATCATGGGGCTAATCGTCTCGGTGCGTCTGCATTGATGCAGGGTCTGGCAGATGGTTATTTTGTGATTCCTTATACGATTGGAAATTATCTTGCTGATGAAATACATGTGAAAGCCATTCCTACAGATCATCCCGCGTTTGTTGAAGCGGAGAAGCAGGTGAGCGAACGCATTGAAAAGTTAATGAGCATCAAAGGCACCAAAACCGTTGAGAGCTTCCACAAACGTTTGGGAAAAATCATTTGGGATAAATGCGGCATGGCACGTAATGCAGAAGGACTTCGTCAGGCAATTCGTGAGGTGCAGGAACTTAAAAAGGAATTTTGGTCTGATGTGCGCATCCCCGGTGAAATCAACAGCATGAATCCTGAATTGGATAAAGCAAATCGTGTTGCTGATTTTATTGAGCTGGGTGAATTGATGTGTATCGATGCACTTAATCGTGAAGAAAGCTGCGGAGGTCATTTCCGTGAGGAGCATCAGACTCCTGAAGGAGAAGCGCTCAGGCACGACGATAAATATATGTATGTTGCCGCTTGGGAATTGAAGAATGAGCACGACTGGCAGTTACACAAAGAAGAATTGCTTTATGATGTTGTGAAACCAAGCCAACGTTCATATAAATAATTTGAATACGTATTAAATCAATTAATCATTTTAGATAATTTGTCATGGAACATCAATCAATAAATCTGAAGCTGAAAGTATGGCGCCAGAAAAACAGTCGTGAGAAAGGGACCTTTGAAAATTATGATGTGAAAAATATTTCTACGGAAATGAGTTTTCTGGAAATGTTTGATGTGCTCAATGAAGATTTAATTAAAGAAGGAAAAGATCCTGTTGCTTTTGACCACGATTGTCGTGAAGGAATTTGTGGAATGTGCAGTATGGTGATTGATGGCCGACCGCATGGTCCCTGGGAAGCTAATACAACCTGTCAGCTTCATATGCGTGCATTTAATGAAGGCGACACTATTGTAGTTGAACCATGGAGAGCGAATGCGTTTCCTGTGATTAAAGATTTGATGGTTGATCGTTCTGCGTTTGATCGCATTATACAGGCAGGTGGATATATTTCTGTAAATACGGGTAATGCAGTTGATGGCAATGCCCTTCCTATTGAAAAAGACAAAGCAGATACGTCTTTTGCAGCAGCTATGTGTATTGGTTGCGGAGCCTGTGTAGCTGCATGTAAAAACAGCAGTGCGATGTTGTTTACCAGTGCTAAAGTATCTCACCTGGCTCTTCTGCCGCAGGGGGATCCTGAACGCAAACAGCGTGTGTTGAATATGGTAGCGCAAATGGATAAAGAAGGTTTCGGTGCTTGTACAAATACCGGTGCCTGCGAAGCGGTTTGTCCGAAAGAAATTTCAATCAGCAATATCGCTCGTATGAATGCCGAATATACTCTATCGGCACTCAGCTCCGATAAATAAACTTTTGCCAATGCGGCACTATCTTTTTCTGATTGTCTGCCTACTTGTTTCAACCGTTCAAGCACAAAATTTTCAATCGGGTTTCCGTCAGTTTAATTTTTCTGATCCATCGCGATCAGGCAGATCTATATCTGCAGATGTTTATTACCCCGCATCTGTCGTAGGCACAAATGCGCCTCTTCCAACTGGTACGCAAAGATTTCCGGTGGTTGTATTTGGTCATGGTTTTGTTATTCCAACCTCTGCCTATAAATGGTTGGGCGACTCCTTATCAAGAAATGGATTTATAGCTGTATTTCCCTCCACGGAATCTTCTTTATCACCTAACCATGCAGCTTTCGGAGCAGATATTTCATTTCTTGCAACAAGGGTGACTTCTTTAAACGATTCATCCACTTCATTTTTTTTCAACAGGGTAAAAAAACGCGCGGCTGTTGGGGGCCACAGTATGGGAGGAGGAAGTAGCTTTATAGCAGCTTCATCATCCAATGAGGTTATTCATGCTATTTTCAATTTTGCTGCTGCAGAAACAAATCCGAGTGCAAAGCAAGCAGCTTTACAGGTGATTTTGCCCGCACTTATTTTTTCCGGCACTTCAGACTGCATAGTGCCACCCGCTACACAAAAAGATATGTATACAGCTATACCTTATCCATGTAAAACATACATTAATCTGACCGGTGCATTACATTGTCATTTCTCCAATAATGATGGAACCTGTGCATTCGGACAGTTAACATCCGGGTGCAATAGTTCTTCCGTGAATGCTCAGGTTATTTTTCAAAAAACAACATCACTTCTTTTACCTTTTCTGAATCTTTATCTTAATCAAGATTGTGCTTCTTCTGATCTTTTCAATGAGCGGTATTCACAATTGACCGGAGCAGCTAAAGAACGTGTTTGTACGAGCGATCCTAAAGGTTGTATTTTAACAGGTATTCAATCAACTCCGGAAAATAAAAGTTTTTCTGTTTATCCGAATCCTGTAAGTGGATCATCCCAAATTCTTCTTGAATGGAATGAAAATGACCGATTTAGCAGTTTTCTCATTTATTCTTCTGACGGAAGAATCATACAACGAGATGAGCTAAACAAAACAGGCAGGAAAAATATCCTCCTCAAAAATCAAAGTCCCGGTATTTATTACATCAGAATGTTTACCAATTCAGGGTTTGGGCTCGCAAAGCGAATTTTAGTGCACTGATTTCTTGTATTCCTTTCATGTATTTAAGTGAATTGCCTTTCGTCTTTCCCTAATAAAGAGTCAGGGATCTTTCTCTGCTTTTCCCTTTAATAGAATTAATTTTACTATGACTTATTTTCACCAAGGTGTTGATATCCCGTTTTCTCATTATATTATCCTTGTTTTTTTCCATCATTACTTATGGACAAACTCCTTATTCCAATCTCAGAACCAAAAAAATTTCTACGCGTGTAAAGACTGTTCGTATAGACACGCTTAGCATCGTTCCGGAAACATTTTTGATGCCGGGTGTTTCGAACGAAAATTATAAGCTTGATGAATTCGGGTCTGTTTTAACATGGATAAAGTCGCCTATTGTTGATTCCGTAAACATTACCTACCGGGTTTTTTCATTTTCTTTTACTAAACCAACAAGAAGGTATCAGTATGAAGATGTGAAAAATAAATTCATGATTCGTCCGCTTAATCCCGGTCAGGAACTAACAGATGGTAAGGGTCTTTTTGATTTTGGCAATGTATCGTATAACGGAAGCTTTGGAAGGGGGGTAAGTTTCGGGAATAACCAGGATGCATCCGTGAATGGTGTTTTAAATCTTCAAATTAGCGGATGGCTTGCAGATAGTATGCAGCTTACTGCTGCACTCACCGATAACAATATTCCAATACAGGCAGATGGGAATACTCAGCAGCTGAATGAATTTGATCAGGTGTGGATACAGCTAAAAAAACGTGGATGGCAGCTTAACCTTGGAGACATAGATATTCGTCGCAATGATGCTTATTTTCTTTCATTCTTCAAAAGGCTACAGGGTATTGCATTTCAGACAGATAACCGGGTTTTTCGCAGAGGTAAAGCTAATACAATTATTAGTGGTGCCATTGCAAAAGGAAAATTCAGCAGAACTGTTTTTCAGGGCCTCGAAGGCAACCAGGGTCCTTATCGCTTGCAGGGTCCAAACGGAGAATTGTTTTTCATCGTCCTTGCAGGCACAGAAAGGGTATTTCTGGATGGCGAACTTTTACAAAGAGGAGAAGACCAGGATTATGTGATCAACTACAATACGGCAGAAGTAACGTTTACGCCTAAACGAATGATCAATAAAGATCGACGTATACAGGTAGAGTTTGAATACGCAGACAGAAACTTTTTAAATGCACAGTTGATATTAGGTCATAAGCTGGATGTAAACGAGCGACTTACTTTTAAAGTAAATGCATTCAGTAATGCAGATACCAAAACATCTTCTATTACACAGGTTTTAAGCACTGAGCAAAAACAATTTCTTCGTTTGGCAGGTGATGTGCCTTTCGGCGCTCTTTTCCCTTCTGTTATTAGGGATACATTTGATGTGAGCCGTATTCAATATCGATTCACCGATACAATTGTAAACGGTACGCAGTACGATTCTGTTCTTGTTTACACAACCATTCCGGGATCTGGTGTTTACAGCGCAGCTTTTATAGATGTAGGTCCGGGAAACGGTGACTATATTCAGCAGGTAATTGGAGCCAATGGCAGAACATTTAAATGGATAGCACCGGTGAACGGAATACGACAGGGGCGTTTTGTACCGGCCACAAAACTTATAGCACCACGTACACAGCAAATGCTGACAACAGGAATGGATTACCGCATTGGAAAAAAATTATTAGTACAGAGTGAAATAGCATTCAGTCGTTTCGATATCAACACATTTTCAAAAATTGACAAATCGGATGATATTGGCTGGGCCGGACGAGTTAAAATCGCTTACGAAGAAACAGTTCAAAAAAGCAGAGACCCTCTTGTACTACGTGTGACCGGCGGTTATGAAAAAGTAAATGAACGTTTTCGTGCATTGGAAAGATTAAGACCTGTTGAATTTACGCGCGACTGGGGGTTGCCAATTTTTCTAGCTCAGGAACAAGAGCAAATAACGGATGGCTCGATTGAATTAAGAAAGAATGAAAAGCATAAATTCAGTATTAGCACACAACATTACAGAAGGGGTTTGCTTTTTGAAGGTTGGAGACAAACAGCAGATCATACATTTTCTGAAAAGGATTGGAATTGGACAGGTAAGCTTCAATATTCATCAACTGACAGCGGATTCAACAAGGGTTTTTTTCTACGGCCTTTTGCTGAGTTGAAAAAGAAATTTTCAAAATGGAATAACAGTGAAGCAGGAGTAAACTATAGCCTGGAACACAGTGAAATCAGAAATCGAAATACCAATCTGGTAAATCCTTTTAGTTTCAGTTTTGATATCTGGAATGCTTTTATCCGCTCAGGAGAACAAAACACGAAGTGGAAGCTGGAATTTTATACAAGGAGAGACCGATTACCGGTAGCAAAGCAGCTCTTACAAACAGATAGGAGTTATAATTACAGTGCCTCTGTTGAATTGTTGGGTAATGAACATCACCAGCTTCGGATGAATGCCACTTATCGTCAGCTTGTAGTTTATAATTCGCAAGTCAGCAATCTCAAGCCGGAGAAAAGTTTGCTTGGGAGGATGGAATATACAGTCAGTGAATTTAAAGGAGGACTCACGGGAACTGTACTTTATGAAACAGGAGCGGGACAAGAGCAGCGACGAGATTTTTCCTATTTTCAGGTGCCGGCAGGGCAGGGTGAATACACCTGGAATGATTATAATGGAGATGGTGTTCCGCAAATCAATGAATTTGAGCTTGCTGCCTTCAGGGATCAGGCAAGGTATATCCGCATTTTTACACCCACATTGGATTTTGTAAAAGCAGGTTATAATCAGTTTAATTATCAGTTTGCGCTTAACCCACGTGCCTTTATCTCTCCTTCAGTGAATCAAGGGTTTCTAAAATGGGCAAGTCGATTGTCGGCTCAATCTTCACTTCAGGTGTTTAAAAAAGAAATCACAAGCGGTAATTTTCTCTTAAATCCGTTTAGTAAGCCGGTTCAGGATACATCACTCATCACTTTAAACTCAACAATCAGCAATACTTTGTTTTATAACCGTACAAGTACTGTATGGGGTTGGGAGTTTACACATTTGATGAACTCTGCAAGATCATTTCTTACTTATGGTTTGGAAACGCGAACATTACGAGAGCTTAATCAGAAATTAAGATGGAATATCAGCAAAAGATGGTCAACTTTGTTGAATACTCGTTTCATCAGAAACCAGTTGCAGACACCTAAATTCAACAACAGGAATTTCCTTATTTCACAATTTTCTCTTGAGCCCGTAGTTTCATTGCAACAAGGAACCAGCTATCGTTTCTCTCTCAGTTATAAATATGATTTAAAAGAAAATAAGGAGGGATTGAAAGAGCGTGCTGAAATTCATTCATTGATTATGGAGATGCGTTACAATGTTCTTTCAAACAGTACTATTAACGGGAGGTTTCAATACAGTGGTATCGGATTTACCGGAGGTTCAACAAATACGACGGTTGCTTTTACTATGCTCGATGCTTTATTGCCGGGAAGAAATTTTATATGGAACCTTGATTTCACCAAACGATTGTCAAATAACACAGAGATATCTGTTCAGTATAACGGCAGAAAACCCGGTACCGGAAAAGTAATTCATACCGGGCAGGCTGCAGTGAGGGCGTTGTTTTGAAATGTTCTTAGCTAAATGAGATACTCATAGGAGTCTGAAAGTCCGAAAGTCCGAAAGTCCACGAGACGAGGGTAATACTTATTTAATGGTGATATTAATATTGATCAATGAATACGATCGCCTCTTATTTCCATTTCCTTTATCAGTTTTTTTTCAAACTCAAGCCATTCTTTCCAGCGTTTACGCACTTTTGTTTTTGGCAGATATGTTTCTGCGAGTGTAATGAACAAGGTGTAATGACCTGCTTCGCTTTCCATGAATTTTCTGTAAAACTTTCTTAAGTATGCATCATCCAGACCCTCACTGAGCCTTTTAAAACGTTCGCAGCTTCTTGCTTCAATCAATGCCATAGTTAAAAGCTGATCAAGGAAGCGATCGTCGTGGTGTCCGCCTTTTGTCTGAAAAGCGAGCAGTGCATTCACATATTCATCTTTTCGTTGTTTTCCCAGCGTCAGCTTTCTTTTTTTAAGTTCCTGCAGTACAGCCCTGAAATGACCCCATTCCTCCGCGACAATTGGAGCAAGTTGTTCAACCAGTTCTTCATACTGGCTATAGCGTTGAATAAGTGAAATGCAGGAGGTGGCTGCTTTTTGTTCACAGTAGGCATGGTCTGTTAATATATCATCAATTGATAAAGCCGTGAGATCCACCCATCTGGGATCGGTGGGCAGTTGCAGTCCAAGTATATTTTTTACGGAACTATTTCCTGCATTCATAACGCGATGCAAATTTTTATGGTTTAAGGAATTCTGTTATTGCTATGCAAAATTAAGGATGGCAGGTATGAGTGGTGCTTTCGGAGAGCAATATCCCGGTATCTTTGTTGCGGAGACAACAAACTCCTTCTTTTTATGAGATGGTTATTTATTTCTCTCTCCGGGATATTATCGATTGGCCTCGTGATATTTCTGAATACCCGTATTGGGAAAATGCCGGCATTGGGTGAGTTTCTTAGTCCTCAGCACGGTTTCTGGCAAAATGCAGAACCGACAGGATATAACTTCAGTGAAGTGCATAATTTGAAAGGACTAAAGGGGAAGGTAAATGTTTATTTTGATGATCGGCTTGTTCCCCATGTTTATGCGGATGACCCCACAGATGCGGTTTATGTTCAGGGTTTTCTTCATGCACGTTTTCGTTTGTGGCAGATGGAATTTCAAACGCATGCAGCTGCAGGAAGAGTGAGTGAGGTAGTAGGTGATGTTGCGTTGAATTATGATCGCGAGCAGAGAAGGATTGGCATGACTTCTAGTGCAGAAATTTTACTAGAAGAGCTTGAAAAGGATCCACTTACCAAATCTCTTTGTGATGCATATACTGCCGGTGTAAATACTTATATCAATTCTCTATCAGCTTCAGAGTTGCCAATTGAATATAAATTGCTTGGGTATCAGCCTGAAAAATGGACGAATATAAAAATAGCTCTCTTTGTGAAATCGATGAGCAAAATGCTTGCAGGTAATACCAAGGATCTTGAATTCTCTTCCGTTCAGCATTTGTTTACTGATGAGCAAATGCAGTTGTTATTTCCTTCAATTCCTGATTCTTTACAACCGATCATCCCTCCGGGAACTGATTTTGCGCGTCCAGCAATAGAGCCCGTAATGCCCGAAACTGCAGACACACAGTATTTTAAGCGATCTCCATTGCCGCTTGTTAATGAAGAAGATGAACCTGATGAGGATAATGGCAGCAATAACTGGGTAGTAGGAGGGAAATTGACAAAGAATGGAGCGCCTATTTTATGTAATGATCCGCATCTTGAATTGTCTCTTCCTGCTATCTGGTATGAAATGCAGATGTCGGGGCCTTCCATCAATGTATATGGCAGTTCTTTTCCCGGAATTCCCGGCATTGTGATCGGGTTTAACGACAGCATTGCATGGGGTGTTACTAACTCACAGCGCGACATGCGTGATTTTTATGAAATACAATTCAGGGACGAATCCAAACAAGAGTATTTATACAATGGGAAATGGGAAAAAACAAAACTGCGCGTAGAGGAAATCAAGATTAAAGATGAAGCAGTATTTTATGACACAGTTGCATATACTGTTTTTGGTCCTGTGGTTTACGATCGGTCATTTAAAAATCCATTACATGAAAATAAAGCGATTGCCATGCGATGGAAGGCGCTAGATCCGTCGAATGAAGCAAAGGGTTTCTGGCTTTTGAATCATGCAAATAATTATGAAGAATATGTTGAAGCAATAAAACATATTGAATGTCCACCTCAGAATTTTGTTTTTGCTTCTAAATCGGGAGACATTGCCATTTGGCAGCAGGGTACTTTCCCGGCCCGGTGGAACAGGCAAGGTTTGTATATCATGCCAGGTTACGACAGTTCTTATCAATGGCAGGGTTTTATTCCTCAGGAAGAAAATCCTCACGCATTGAATCCTGAACAGGGTTTTTTGCAAAGTGCCAATCAGTATCCGGTGGATGCAAGGTATCCTTATTTTATTCCGGGCAATTATGATTTATACAGAG
>Ga0315906_10007887_pt1 | contig 12846 bp, 26 predicted proteins | sample LakEriMetagenome_4_FD_203526 | JGI IMG/M metagenome (GOLD analysis project Ga0315906, IMG submission 203526) | Freshwater fungal communities from buoy surface, Lake Erie, Ohio, United States - Buoy 2 MA122 | ecosystem: Environmental > Aquatic > Freshwater > Lake > Lake biofilm | place: USA...
TCAACACTCACCTGTTGCATATAAATTTAAAATCTTAGATAAACAAAAATTTTTACTAGCTAAATTGCAATATGAATTTTAAAGCTAAAATTGATGCTATGAAATATGATGAGGCTATGCATCAATACTTTATTGATGAAACATTGGAATATTATATTGAACATTATGAACAATTTGATAGAGACAATGGATTAAAATATTTGAGTGCTGACGCAGGAGTAGACGATCATTATGTGTTTGAGATCATCGATAAAGATAAATTTATCATTGGTAAGTTGAAATGGGGATATTGAAACCCATTATAATTAATACATGGAAAATAATGCATTCGAATATATGCGTCGTGTCGCAGCTAAGCAAACTGAATATGGTCTTGCCGAAGGCTTCTTGAAGAAAACAGGCAACTATGTTCATCACACCATCATTGAAGACTTTAATCTACCCGATGATCTTTTTGATGGGCTTGAAGAGGTAGTGAATGAAATTAATTTGACGTTTGGTATTCGTTCTTAACTACCTCTATATCGATACCTTCATTCCACGATTTATTTTTAAGAGCATTTGCTACTAGTTCAGCATGTGCTCTTAAATCTGTTGTGTATATATTATCTTTTTCGTCTCTGAGAAATTCCATCTCATCATCTTTCTTAAGAGCAACTGAATAAGTATCTGTTTTGATGCGTTTAAGCATCTCGTCATATAAGTATTCAAAAAGTCCTGCCATATACATATTTACCATTTTTGATGCGGAGATAAATAAAACTATGAGTGAAGATAATGATAATATATTTGGGCTTTATAAACAAATCATTGAGGAAGGAAAAGTAGCTCTTTATGCATTTCATACAGGCAAAGATTCACGTATTCCAGATAGAGATGAAATTAGTAGGAATTTAGCTCTCTTAAAGCCCCTAGGTACAGCAGATGATAAGTATGCTAAACGAATAGAAATTGATACAAAATTCGAAGCTGAAGATTCTAAGGATCTTTTTTCAGATATAGTATCCAAAAAAATAGGTATATCTAATACTAAAGGTAAAAATAAAAAAGATAAAGTAGGTGATTTAGCAGCGTTCTTAAGACGTCTATTCGTTAATGAAGGAGTAGAAAATGGTGTTAGTGTATTGAAAAAATTGTTGCCAGATGGTGTATTTAAAATAGACGAATCTGATTCCTACAATGCTGTAGACATGGCAAAGGCGGGGCTATTAGATGTATTTTCAGGTGATGAAGAAGCATTCAAAGCACTTTCAAAAGTTATGGGAATTCTCATTAGAGAAACACCCAACGTAGCATCAACTAATATCGGACCCGGTGAAATATTCTTTGCTTTATTCTCTAATGCTAAATTAGCAGGTGCAGGTGGAGGTGCTAAATCAGGTGATTTAGAGACTTCATTAGTAACCGGTGAATCGGAAGATGGCGGTAAGAAATTAGCTTTTGAATTGAAATCTACAGGTGCAAGATTCGGAGGAGATCGATCTGTTATTCATGGGGCTGAGAAGTTAAAAAAAATATTAGGTTCTGCTGTCGATGCACAATCACCCAAACTAGATAAATTGGTCGCTACATTAATTGATTTAAAAGCCAAGTTAGATTCATATAAAAGTGGTGAAGATGTAAAAGACTTTTGCAATTATTATGAATCACAAATCAAATCAATTCATATTAAAGCACAAGGAGAAATAAAGGGTATTACAAATTTTGTAAGAACACTACCTTCCGGCACATATCCGAATGGCATTAATACATTAGTATCTTCTTCAACCGGAAAAGTTGCTACTAGCAAGACACGCAATCTAATTACATTATCTGAATATTTGAGCAATGAGGTTCATGAAAAAACATTAGCTCTTACAAAGAATATACAAGATGCGAAGAATCAAGGATTTACATCAAACTTAGTTGATAATACGTATACAGCTTTTAAGGCTTTGGGTATTAAAGGTTCAGATCTTTCAGAAGATTTGGTATTAGATGTTCTCTTAGCTTCTAATAGTTATGAAGAAGAAAATTTAAAAGGCAAAAGTGGTAATTTTGATATTAGAAATAACTTGAGGACTTATTTATTTTCAGGCAATTCACCACAAAGTATTATTGATATTCCGTATGAAGAAATTGAAAAGCTAATAGGTGCAATGCATTTAGTATCTTATGCCAATGATAAAGAATTTGATAAGTTATTGATGTTAGGATTGGAATCTAAAAATGTTAAAATTTTTGATTCACCTAGAACATTGCAATTAGCTATGAAGATTATGGAAGATCCCGATGTAAGAATTGATCCTATTGTTGATAAAGCTAAAGGAGCTACCATCATTGGTACTTCTGCAATGATATACATTGATTAGAAACCCAGTATAATGATCATATGAAAATGATCATTCCTAAAGCGTTCTCTGATGTTGGTGTAATCGATAAAGTAGTATTTTCTAATACTAATAAGATTCGCGTATATCCAAAAGCTAAAGGTGTAGGTGTTCAACTCTTTATCAAGAAATGATTGAAGGAAATATCTATCTAATAAACTATGATGATCTAGATGTTCAATGTTCTTACACAGGTTATGCAAAATATTCTGGTGAGCATAAAGAAATCAACGGTGAACTTCTTTACAAATTTAATATACCTAAAACCCATGGATACCGGGAAGAAGCTTGGTTTGGAACAGAAAACATCATCGAAAGTAATAGCTAATTATATTGGCATTAAAGTTAAAGGAACAATTGTTGGTAACCAGAAATCTCCATATACAGGTGAAAAATATGCTACTATTTCTTTAGATCAACCAAAAAAAATTATGGGAAGCTGGCGATGGCATGTAGTTGTGAAGGAGAAAGAAATCACTAAATATATTACATGAAGCAGTTTGCTAGTTTATATAAAACCCTCTTGGAAGAAGCAACTCCCAAGAGGGTTGTTCTTTTACCTGGTGGATTTAAACCACCACATAAGGGACACTTCAAAGCCTTAGAGTATTTGATCAATCAAGCAAACGCAGAACAAGCTATTGTATATATTGGAAAATCACCCAGAGATGAAATCACATCAGATCAATCTTTAGCTATTTGGAATATCTATAAAAACTATATTACCATTCCCGTAGACGTAATAGTATCACCGGTAACACCAGTAAAGTCTGTATATGAATTTTGTGATTTAAATCCTCAGCACGAAATATTCGTAGGCGCCGGTGAAGAAGATCAAGATCGTTTTTCCTATTTTCAAAAAAATAAAGAAAAATATAGCTACGTAAGCATCGTATCTATACCTCCACAATTTGGTAGAATATCTGGTACAGAGACCAGAAAGAAGATAATGGATAAATCACCAGACGCACTGCATTTTATCCCGGACGAAATTTCAGAAGCAGATAGTGACAAGATAAAAAAAATATTGGGGCTAGACTAACCTCCGATACTCATGTATAATGATTACATGAGTTTAATTAATACTTCAGGTTCAAATAACAGCTATGCTTCTGTTACTGGTCCGCTTGTTACTGCATTGAACAATATTGGGACTGAAACATTGAATCATCAAGCTTCTATGAATTTTCGTATTCATAAAGCTGTGGGCGGATTTGTTCTAGAAGTATTAAATTACTCATCATCAGAATACGTTCCAAAATCCAAACTATATGTAGCTGATGAAACTAACCTGGGTTCTCAGATTGAAAAGATTTTTCTTCTTGAATCAATCAAAGGCAATTAAGAAACCCCATAAAATAAAAGAGTAGAAAAACAAAAACCATAACCTATAATAAAAAAATATATGACATACAATAACACAACCATCAAGTCGCTCGAAACCATCGCTCGTAATCAAGTTGCAGTATCTCCTGCCGCACCTCGTGCTACCAAGGAAGCTGTTCTTGAGCAGTATCTGAATACGTCAAAGTTTGCCTTTATCGGATTTATTGATCGTACGACCGAAGTTGTTCTTCGTCAGCGCTTCCATAATTACCGTGATGCAAAGGGTCGTTTTACCACAGTTAAGCGTGCTCGGTAAGAATTAAATAGTTAAAAAATCTAACACCTCCGTAGAAATACGGAGGTCTTTTTTTGTTTAAAATTGAATACGAAACCCTTTATAATTTAATTATGACAACACAAGACATCCAAACTAAGATTGATACTGGACTGGCTATTCAAGATACCGTAATTCGATTTAATAATATTGTTTGGAATTCAAATGATTCATCATTACCTACGAAGGTAGATATTGACATCGAGAATTTTGCATTTGAACCTAATCAAGCATTTGAAGATTTCGAAGAAGGTCTCTTTTCTCAAGCAGGAGAAAAGCTAGCGGATCTCTACCCAGGAAATGTTTGTGAAGATTTTGAATTCGAAATCAAAAAGAAGGTTAAAGCCCGTGTAAAGGCAAACAATACACTTACAATTAATTCATGAAATTATTCTTACAAATTCTATTTGGCGCAATTACGGGTTTCTTAGTAGATCGATATGGTTATTCGTATAAAACAGAAACAGCATTATTCTTTATGCAGTTAGTACCCCTCTGTGTAGTTATTTCTACTGCTATTCATCTACTCTTAGACGATACACAAAAAGGTTAATATGACACTACATGAAAAAGAATTCCTTTCTCAGGAATCAAAAAAAGTAATTGGTAAATTGGTTATTAGATTGGATTCTCTTTCGAAGAATTTTTCTTCTTTAGATGTAAAATCCTATGAAGAAACCAAGAATAATATTAAAAAGAATTTGAATACAGCCTTTGAACTTCTTGATAAAGCTATTGTACAATGAGTGATCAATTTGAAAAATATATTGGAAATATCTTTAAGCAGCTTAATGAACATGAAGGAGATGCTGCAGAAGATCAAAAATTAAAAGAGACCATGGGATCTATTCTCCAATCTAAAGGAGTAAAGGTACCTGGACTTGTAGAAGAATTATTCAATGCTATCCAAGCACATCTTGCAAAGACCAAAGGACAATAAAGTCTATATCATTTGGCATAAGAATCATAACACCCATTGCTCTACAGTTATAGGTGTTTATGATGAAATAGAAGAAGCAAATATTGTATTTGAAAAAGTAAAAAGTAAGAATACACATCTCCATTGTGAAATAACATTAACCGAAGAATCTGTTTATGAATATTGATTTCCGTAAGAATAAGAAAGCAGCTATGAATCGTCAGGGATTGTCTGAGTCTCCTTTCTTTGCTATTAGAAAGAATAAGGTCATGTGGCCAACCCTTCGTAAGGCTTATATGACAGATGAAAATATTCCTCGTCTTAAGAAGCATGTAATGTCTAAGGGCAGATCTATTATTTTTCTAGATGGGGGATATGAGACTAAGCTGAATCGTTATGTTCGAAAAGATTCTAATGAACGAGCTGTATTCTTTGAATTTATGTTAAGGAAGAAGGGAGTAAAGGGAGCTATCCAAACATTGGTATGGATTGGTAATTTTCATAATGGAGCAATAGCACATTTTAGTCCACAATTTCCGCAATTCCAATGTTGGGTAGATTGTTTGGGATATAAAGACGCTATGCACTTCTTTGAAGAAGCATGCTTCCGCATTTATAAAGACATTGCTGATATTCTTTATGATGGCCCTTATTTGGACAAAGAGGTAAAAGAGTTTATTGATAACGGTGTTAGAGTTCTTGGGTAAATATATCCATGAACACCAAGCGTTCCTCGCCAACTAAAAAAAATTCTAAGACCGAGAAGAAACAATTTTGGTCTAAGAAATCTGGACTGGCGAGGAAGCATATGCAGAGAGCCAAGAAGACGGGTAATGTGGGTTGGCAGAAGATGCTTAAGAAGAGATTGACTAAGTATCATTCACACATGGAATCCTTTGCTGAATTCTACCGTTCTAATTTATGATAAAGAGAGCTGTAGATTTTATTGTTGGCAAGGCTCCATTAAAAGCTAAACGTTCACCAAAGTGGCAAACTGTTAGAAAGAACTTTTTAAAGGCTCATGGAGAGTGTGCTGTTTGTGGTGGAAAGAAAAAATTAGAAGTTCATCATATTAAACCTTTTCATGAATATCCGGAATTAGAATTGGATGAAAATAATTTAATTACTCTTTGCGAGAGTGATTCGGGTGGTGTGGTATGTCATTTATTTTTTGGACACTTGGGCGATTACAAGAAAATCAATCCAGATGTTTTGGACGACGCCAAAGAATGGAGACAAAGACTTGATTTTTGAATGACTTTATTCTTGAATGAGCGATGCTAATTCATAGAGATTTTCTGCTTCATTTTCTACGACATCTCTTGTCAATTGTTTACCTCGGAAGTCTAGCGGGAATGAGAAACGGAAGGCAAATGAATCCGGAGGAATGAAATCAACAATAGGTGTTTCGCCGGTGATGGTCTTTAGTTCTTCTCTAATACTATTCAAACCAGGCATTTTAGATAGGTATTGAGGAGAGTTAATATACCTTCCATACTCTACCATTTGTTTATAGATTGGTACTTTTAACTTTCGAAGATAATTAATTGCTTTATCGTCATAGGTCATAAAGACGCCATTTACTTTTACCGGTTCTGTTGCTGCTTTAGAGAAGTCAATATTGCGAGAAAAACTAATAATTTCTAATTCATCAGGAAAGAATAGTTCATTAATTTTGGTCATGACTATTTCGGCATAGTTTTCTTTTCCGGGGAGAACATCATAGTCATTATAGAGATTAGGATGGAGTTTATATTCGCCTTCTAATTTTCCATTAAAATCTTCTACCCATTTAGAGATAAAAGATTTAAAAGCTTCTCCGCCAGCTCCATAGATTTTACCAACAGAATAGGCTATTTTAGTTCCGTCTTCGGAGACGAAAGGCTTCATTAATATTCTTCCAATAGGACGACGAATAGCTAAGTCTCCTCCTGGTGTACGATCCTTATCAGAGACAAGATAAGCAATTAAAGAACCAGATGCAATGTCTTCTTTTACGTAGTCAGAATGAAGTCCGTTTTCTTCTTTTCGGTCTTTATATTCAATCTTAGGCCCTAGATCCATACAGCTAGTCCAGTTACGATCAGTGGACATTCCAGCAATGTCATAAGGATGCCTAGAAATAACAACAAAGTTCTTTCCTTGTAAACGGGTAGGATCCATTTTAAATTCGTGTGCTAAAGGTTTGCCAGGTACTATTTTCTTTTCTCTTTTTACTTCACCAGTACTAGGATCTACCGTTCTTTGATTGATTTCAATTTCTCCCATTGGTTCTTCTTTTTCGAGAACGCGACCAATTTTCATTGGGTTCTTAGTATCAGGTTTTCCATTCTTATTTTGGTAAGTAACACCCTTTACGTAGTCAGAAAAAGATTCGAGGGAATAGTTTTTAGATTCTAAGAAGTCTCTTATTTTTTCAAAGAGTTGATGGTTCTTAGCTTCATCGAGATCTGTGATTTCAATAGGAAAAACAAGTCGATGTTTATCCCCGAATAAGGCTTTTACTTTTTCGGATGGATTTTGATAGTGCGGGCTTTGTTTAGATGTATACTTCTTCTTAGCTGTTGAAAGAGCAATAGCTTCTCGGAAAAACTCTTTAAAGGTCATGTGGATATTTATTAAAAAAATTCAAAAGAAACCGGTGATAATGTAAGAGAAGACATTAAGATATTAATGTAATCAGAAATTGATTAATAGGTGAGCGGCAGAGTTGGAGTGCTGCGACGGACTGTAACTCCGTTACCATATGGTATAAAGGGTTCGACTCCCTTCTCACCTACCATTTAATTGATGTTTATAAAACCATACGAGTTTTATTACTATTTATAATTTGCTTAATTTGATTATATATTTCATTCTGTTGTGACTTTGTTAATCCCTTTAACCCCAAATTAATTACTATTAACTCTATACCCTTTTCATAACACAAAATCATTTTTTGTTTATCTCTATTTTGTATCTTTATAAATTTTTCTTCACCATATATGGGTTCATAGTGCACAATACCATTTAATTCTATAGCCATTCTCAGATCAGGAATGTATATATCTAGCTCAACACCTATAAGGGTTTTATTATTGAATTCAAAATTTATATAAGGAAAATCAGATTTTAAATTATTTTCTACAAAAATTTCAATGTTTGATCTGGCCCGACCACTCCCACTGTGTGCATATGTAGATAAATTTAGGGATTTGGATTTGCAGCTATTTGTACAAAATTTAGCATCTTTTCTTTCAGATTTAAAAATTATATTACATCCCTTACAAGTTGTATCATATTTCTTTGTAGATTGAATTTTACATTCTTTACTACAATAAAGATTGTTAAGGATTTTTTTATATGGTTTATTGCATTGTTTACAAAAAAAGTCTTTTTTTGATTTTATGTTATCTTTTTTTGGCACTCTGATTTTTTTATTATGTATTTTACATTTATCACAATATATGCGTTTATTATTATTTGAAGCTAATACTTTATATTGAATATCACAATCAAAGCAATTTACTAATTTAAATATAGCGCGTTTATTATTGTTATAAGAAGCAGCACAACTACGATTACAAAATTTCCTTTTTTCCCTTTTTGAAAATAAAGATTCTTTTCCACATGCTAGGCATTTTATTTTTTCGACATTTTTTAAAAATGAAAATTCTTCTGTCTTAATTAATATCATAATAATATTTATTTTACATTATGTAAAAATACCGGTTGATGTTTTTATGAAACCTATTAAATTATTAATGTAATCAGAAATGATAAAAAAGTAATTTTTGGGACCGTAGCTTAAAGGTTGAGCAGGTGACTCATAATCGCTCGGTTGGGGGTTCAAGTCCCTCCGGTCCCACTTTTTATAATAGTTGATTTTTAGATTATATAAATAAATATATTTTGAATATAAAAGATTCCTCTCTAGACAAATTGGTAAAGTCACGTGACTGTTAATCACGCGCTGTAAAAAGCATTCCAGGTTCGATGCCCGGGGGAGGAGCTTTACCTCTTGCGCTATCATAAATAACTATATGATGCGAAAAACAAAACCTTGCGAAAAGTGCAATCAAAATATCTCTTTAAGTAATATAAAGAAACATATTGAAAAATGTAAAGGTGAAATTAATTACTGGTCAAAAAAGCGAAAAGGATTAATTGCAACCGATGATGACGTAATTTGTATTTTTTGTAAAAAACAACTTAAAAATGCAAACTCTAAACGCAACCATCAAAGGCTTTGTAAATTAAATCCTCATAAACAATTCACTACCTTTCAAATTGACAGAGAAAAAATAAAAAAGTCAAAAGAAAATTTTTCTAATCAATTCGAAAAGGCACGGTTTTTTGGTTTGTCTGTGCCTTCTGTTTCAGAAGAAACAAGAAAAAAACTTTCTTTAGCACATAAGAATCTTTTGAGAAATCCGGAAAAACAAAAAGATATAGCTGAAAAAATTTCTGATACTGTATCTAAAAAATTAATTGAAGGAAAATGGCATACATATCATGAAGTTAAAAAAATAGTATATAACAATATAAAATTTGATAGCTCATGGGAAGTAAAATATGCCCAATGGCTAGATGAAAATAACATCAGGTGGGAAAGATGTAATAAGAGATTTCCTTACATATTTGAAGGTGTAAAAAAACACTATATACCTGATTTTTATTTGCCCCATACAGATGAATACGTTGAAATTAAAGGCATGATTCTTGAAAAAGATTATGCTAAATGGGAACAATTTTCAAAAACAAATAAATTAACAATCCTTTATGAAGTTGACTTAAAAAATCTCGGCATTTTATAAAACTACCTCTTCTTCGAAACCCTTTATTTTTTCCTTGAAACATTTTATCACACTATTATAATAATACCATGACAAATCTATTAGAAGCCCTTCGCGATACTTCCGACAATATTAGTTTATTGCATCGTTCTATTACTAGTGTAGACTTCTCCGTTCTTTCAGAAGAAGAAAAGGATGAAATTAAAACCATGCTTCAAAATATTGTATCTCTCTTAGAATTCCTTTCCACACAAGAAGATAAAATCCAATGAAATATCTAATATTAACTCTATCATTATCTCTCTCTGCTTGGGCCGGAGAAACAGGATACGCTTCTTGGTATGGCCATGAGAATAAAATTAGCAGCAAAGGAAAAGTATTACAACATTACACCTATCCAGCTTTGGCTCATAAGTCTTTGCCTATTGGTACTAAAGTCCTAATTGTTAATCAAAAGAATAATCGTTCTGTTGTTGCTGTAGTAGAAGACAGGGGTCCATATAAGAAAGGTCGTATTGCTGATCTTAACTATATTGCTGCAAAGAATATAGGTATGCTTTCTGATGGAGTAGTCAAGGTTAAATTAGAAAGACTTTGAGTTATAAATACTTGAATGATTGGTTCGTTCAAGTATGGTTGGTTTAAAGTCAATTCATTAATTCAAAATGTTCCTGTAGTTTATAATAAACTAGTTCAGCACGTTACACTAGCTGGCCCAAAATCTAATGGCAGATTTGGAACCCAAGTTGCTGTAAATACAGCCGGAAATATTGTTGTTGCATCTTCGCCACAAGCAACAAATGGATTTACAATTGCTGGCGAAATTACTATATATTCATATTCAACAGCTGGGGCCGGATTTACTTGGAATAAAGGCGGCATTAGTGGCAATGCAGCTAATCAATTACTGGGACGAAGTTTAGCCATAAACTCAGAGGCTACGCGAATAGTGCATACCATAAATACCAGTAACGGAGTTATAGAAGTAAAACAATTTACAGCACCAAGTACATGGACTAAATTGGGTCAAACCATTACAATAGGCCAAAATCCTATTAATCTAAGTATGGATGGACCCGGAAATAATTTTATTATGGGTGTGCCCGGCAATAATGCAAATGCTGGTCTAGCAAGGATTTATAATTGGAACGGAACAAATTGGACCCAAAGAGGTAATGATTTTTTAGGCGAAGCTAATCAAAGATTGGGTTCTGTTTCAATTAACAAGAGTGGAAATACTATAGCTATAGGTGCACCTTATATAGCTAATGATGCGGGCTTTAATGGTTCTGTATCAGCCTTAGAATGGGACGGGAGTGCCTGGCTCATGAAAGGTTCAGTTCTGTCAGGTGTAGAATCAAAAAGTAGATTTGGTACATGTGTCGTGTTTAATTATGAAGGAACTATATTAGCAGTAGGCGCACCAGGAAAAATAAATTCAAATAATTCAACTGGCGAAGTGAGAGTGTATGAATTCAAAGATTTTAATTGGACACAAATGGGTCCTTCTATCACACCATCTGTTTCAACAAATGATGCATTTGGCTCTTCGCTAGCTTTTAATAGTGCGGGCAATATACTAGCTATAGGTGATAATTTAGATGACTTTAATACAGCAACAGATAACGGTGGTGTTACAATTTATCAATGGAACGGGATTAACTGGGTAAATAATTTACCCACAGCTAGATTCATTACTGCTAATGATAATTCAGGATTTAGTATTAGTTTGAACGCTAGGGGCAATTCATTGATGATTGGGTCACCCCAATACGATTCGGGAGGATTTGCAGATAGAGGAGGTATAAGATTTTATTCATTATCCTCATAGAGCTCTCTTTATTATACATTATCCTAGCATCCGAAACCATGTAAAATAAATACATGGAAACGAAATACATGACTGCGGAAAAGTTTGCACTCTTTGTTAAAACCTATGAAGAGTCGGGAAAGCTGCCTGAGAAAAAAATTCCTTGTGTGGCTTGTGGTGAAGAAGTCTCTATGTTTCATGATAACCTTCGTCACCGGATTACTAAGTTCGGCAGCGTAACGAATCTTCTTTCTAGTTTCCAATGCCGTTCTTGCCGTAAGACAGAAAAGGCTCCTACAGCTCCTAAAAAGGTTAAAGCTTCTAAATCTAAGAAGCCTGAAGTGAAAGAAGAAATTACTACTGTTTCTTTCTCTCCTGTGAAGCTAATCCAGTCTGAAAGAAATGTTATGTCATTTCAAGATATTGCTGCTTCTAAAGAGCTTACTCAAGAATTTACTAATGGCTCTTGTATGCAACCACATATGTTTTTGAATCAAGGAAGGTCTTGCAAAGGATGTATTTTCTTTGATAATTGTCTTTGTAATTGTAAGCAAGTAAAGTAAAAGTAAATTGATAAAATAATGAAAACAGTAATCCAAACAGTCATCATCACCTCTAGTATTATCTTCACGGGGATTAATACTCTTGATAATAAAGCTCTCAAGCCAGCTAAAGAAGAAGTCATTCCAGCAGAGTCTCCAAAGATCTATAAGCCAATCTTGACACCAGTTGCTCCTTTCTGCCCTTCTGCAGAATACCAACTAGCTTCTCTTCGACAAGCTGAAGGCCAATCTGGAGTTGTTCATACCGAGCATTGTTCTAAATGTAATATGGGCGCTCTCTATGAAAAGGATGAAAAGAAAGTCTGTACCTATTGTGAAGCAAATTTCTCCCTATGAAACCGGATTCTGAACTAGTAAAGAACGTTATTTCTTTTATTCTTATTTGCCTTGCTATTAGATTAGGAATCTATATATTATCTTATTAATATGTCTGGTGGAGCTTTTGATTACAAACAATACGTTATCGATGAAATTGTAGACCACATTGCTCGTATTATGCACGCAGTTGATTCTGGTGACTTAGGAGAAGAAGATCGTTATTCGGGACATTCTCATTGGGAAAAATCTTTGGTTAATGATAGTAAAGAAGAAGTGAAAGAAGAATTTAGGAAAGCTATTAAAGCTCTTCAAGTTGCTGCTTGTTATGCACAAAGAATTGATTGGTTCCTTTCAGGAGATGATGGAGAAGAAAGCTTCTTGAAAAGATTGAAAGAGGATCTAAATTTATTAGAGAATGGATAAAATCAAATA
>Ga0315906_10007889_pt1 | contig 12844 bp, 10 predicted proteins | sample LakEriMetagenome_4_FD_203526 | JGI IMG/M metagenome (GOLD analysis project Ga0315906, IMG submission 203526) | Freshwater fungal communities from buoy surface, Lake Erie, Ohio, United States - Buoy 2 MA122 | ecosystem: Environmental > Aquatic > Freshwater > Lake > Lake biofilm | place: USA...
TACCTCGGCGTTCACTACCCCGGCGACGTGCTCGCGGGCGCCCTCGTGGGCATCGCGCTGGGTGCCCTCATCCTGCGAATCCGTCCCCTACCTTCCCGCGCATGAACGCACTCGCCGTGGCCTTGGGCGGAGCCTTTGGCAGCCTTCTTCGCTGGAGCCTGACCCTTTTGCTCAAGCGGGCAGACGCCCCGTTGCTGACCGCCTCGGCCGCAACCCTGCTCGCCAACGTCGCCGCGGCGGCCTTTTTGGGGTACCTGATGGCCCGTCCCCCGGCGGACGCGCGCGTCCAACTGGCACTGGCTGCCGGCGTCTGCGGTGGATTCAGTACCCTGAGCACGTTCAGCTGGGAAGCGCTGCAGTGGGCCAAAACGGGATCCTGGCTGCTGGCCTTCGGCTACATCTCGGCAACCATGCTACTCAGCTTGGGTGCGGCGGCGGCGGCCTACGCGCTAGCGAATAAGTAGCACTACGCCCTGCTGCTCCACGGGCGAATCCCCGTAGTCAATCGTGAAAAGACTCCACGTGTAGGCTCCCTGAGGGCATTCGGCGCCGTCGTTCCCCACGCGGCCGTTCCACTCCGCCTGCGGGTCGGAACTTTGGAACACCACGTTGCCCCATCGGTCCAAAATGCGCAATCGGTAGGCCCGAATACCCGTGGCCACGGGACGAAAGCCCTCGTTGCCGCCATCGCCGTTGGGCGTAAACGCCGTGGGCGACCACACATTGTAAATCGGATCGACCCGCACCGAGTCCACCAGCGTATCCCAGCATCCGAATTGGTTTAGTGCCAGCATCTTCACCGCGTACCACCCCGTGTCGCGGTAGGTGTGCACCACAAATGCCTGCTGCGCATAGGTCGTGCTGTCGTCCATGTCGAACCAAAACTGCTCGTCGGCATCCACCGAGTCGGCTCGAACCTGAATCAAGGGTTGGTAAATCGTCACGCGCTGGGGCGCAATCGCCATGGCCACCTTCGGGCGCGGATTCACCCGAATGGCCCCCGGATAAACCCGTTCTACCGTGTCCCTACAGCCCGTAGCGGTCCACATGCGCACCCGAACGTCGTACAGCCCCGGAACCCGGTAGGTGTGAACGGGAACCTCGACGCTGTCGCTGAATCCGTCCCCAAAGTCCCATTCAAAAGAGCGAGTACGCCGGCTAAATGCCCCGGCATCAAACGTCACCGTATAGGGTTCGCACCCGACCCAGGGCCCAATGAGGCTGTCGAGCCGCGGTCTCGGATCCACGATGACCGAGTCTACATAGGTTTCGTCGCAGGACTTGGACCGAATCCGAAGCGTGACGGGGTAGGTTCCGGGCTGCGCAAACTGAATGGGCGGTGGATTCAAGCCCGAAAACACGGCGAGGTTTGCGTCGCCCGGTGCCCCAAAGGTCCAGTCAAACAAGGCTCCGTCGTACCAGGTGCCCTGAGCCACGAAGCTCACCGGCTGCTGGTCGAAGCAGGGTCCGCCGTTGTGGGTAAAACTCGGGTTAATCGGCGGGTAAATGCGAAACATGACGCGGTCGGTGTCGGCACAGGGCCAGCCAGGGTTGGCAATTAAGGTCACCCAATACACGCCGGTGTCGCTGAACGTCCAGGTCGGGAACGCCAAGCGCGACGTGTCGTCGCTCCGCCCCGGGTCGCCGAAATCCCAACGGAACGACGACGCATTGATGCTCTGGTGCTTGAACGGCACGGTGGCTCCGATGCAGATCTGGGTCGGGTCGTCTACTTCCGAAACGATTTTGGCCACAATGTTTGCCTGGCACGAGGTCACGTTGAACTGGTAGTCGCGCCGAATGCTGTTCAGCAGCACGCCGTTGCGCCATTCTTCGACGCACACGGCAACCACGAACTGGCCGGTAACGCTAAGGCGTCCGCTCAAGACCCCGGTGGATCCGTTGATGCTCAGCGGCGGCGTTCCGGGAATCGGATTGCTCGGCGTCGAGGGGTTCAAAAAGCTAATCGGCGTGTAGGGTGGGGGTGCTGGGGGACTTGGTGCCGGTGAGGTGAATCCCGTTCCGTTGCTTTTGCCGCCGCCGTGCAGCGGGTTGCACAGGCTGTAGTGCAGGGAATCCCCGTCGGGATCGGTAGCCGAGGTGGGAATGCTCAAAAATTCTTGGTTGCAGAGCACAATGGGCGGAAGGCTGTTCCACTGCGGGCTGCTCGTGCAGGCGTCGTTGGCTGGAATCCGCGTGGTAAGGGTCGAGCCCCAGTCGTCCGGCGTCGGAATGTTGTTGATGGTGGCGTTTCGGCAGCAGCGCTGGTAGCTGATGACGTAGCCCGTGGCCCGCGGCGGAAGCGTAATGGTCGTGGTGTACACCGCGTACTCGGTACAAATGTTGGGCGGAGCCTGAAGGCAGGGATTGCCCGTGCTGGCGGGCACCGGAATCGTGGGCCCTTTGTACACCGTGAGGTTGTGCAGCAAAATCGGCTGGACGCCGTCGTAAATGCCGATTGAGGACTCCGGGTCGAGCTGCGCGCCCGTAGAATTGCAGTCGCGGTAAACGACCAGCTTGATTTGGTACTGGTTGTTGCCCAAGCACACGTAGGTCAGCTCTCCGCCAACTAAGTGCGCAGAGTACCCGCGGATGCTCGACAGGAGCAGCGCAATTACGGCAAGGGCGGAACGCAGTCGGACCATTTCAAGCACACGTATCCGTGTTCGGTAAAGTACGCCAACTCGCTGGGGTCTTCGGCGACCGCCAAGGCAAAGTCGCCGCCCCACGCGCCAAGGCTTTTGAGCGTTGCGCCAACGTTCGGGAAGCGATCCTGAATTTTCGGCTGGCCAATCCACCGGCTGGTGCGCGCCTCGGCTTCCCGAATCCCGTCAATCCAGGTTCCCACCTCCGAGGCCGCCGCAAGGCTTCTGCTTACCGCACTCATGGCTTCGAGCTCGGCCTCGCTTGGATTAGGGCGCGTTCGTTGCACCTCCAGCTGGCTGTCTTGCTTGGCCCCAAGGTATACCAGTGCGAAGTGGTCCACGGGCCAATGCGCCGCCGAAACGGCCGACCAGGCCGCGGTTTTTTGGCCCGTTTTATGGTAGGCAATGGCGGTGCGCGCCCGAGCACAGGCGACGTCAAACCCCGAGCCCGACGAAGTGGCAAAGTGAAGCTGCATGGGGTCTACGCCGGTCCACTGCGCCATGAGGTCCGTTAGCGACGAGCTCGACCCCCAGCCCCAATTGCGGTCAAACTCCAGGTGCGTGACCGCATGCCCCGACGGCGGAACCCGTCCCCCGAGATCGAGGGCAGCGCGCAGCAGCGCCCCTACATGGGGATCCTGGAAGGCCGGCACATCGAGCCAGGCAGTACCGGTCCGGTCGTAGGCCGTCCAATGCAGCGGTTCGTTGGATTCGGTAAACTCAAGACCTTGACCAAGAACCGTGGGCACGGCCAAGGCCGTTGCGCCGTGGAGCACCCAGTATTCGCCGCAAAGCAGCAGCTTACCCGAGCTCCAGAACGAATTCATGAATGCACGCCTTCTGCAGCCGGCACGGGAATTCCGCGCAGCGAACAAAACGCGGCCACCACGTCGGCATGGTGCGGAACCTTATCGGCAAAAAACGCCGTCAAATGGGCCTTCTCGGCCTCGGTCGCTTCGAGCTGATTCAGGATGTTCAGCAGGTGCATTTTCATGTGACCCTTCTGAATGCCCGTCGTCGTGAGCGCGCGGAGTGCCGCAAAATTCTGGGCCAATCCCGAAGCGGCTACAATACCCATCAATTCGTGTGCGCCGGGGTTGCCCAGCATTTCCAGCGCGAGCTGCACCATGGGGTGAAGCTTGGTCAGTCCGCCTACCGTGCCCAACGAAAGCGGAATTTCAATCCAAAAGCTGAATTCCCCGTCGCGCACGCTGCAGTGGGTCAGCGAGCGGTATTGGCCGTCGCGCGAGGCGTAGGTGTGGCAGGCGGCCTCTACCGCCCTGAAGTCGTTGCCGGTGGCGAGTACGACGGCGTCGATGCCGTTCATGATGCCCTTGTTGTGGGTCGCGGCCCGGTAGGGCTCCACTTCGGCGATGCGCACCGCACGCTGAAACTTGCGGGCGAACTCGTTCACGTCGACACCCGAGCCGTCGTCGAGGTCAGCCAGCGCGCAGCGCACTTCGGAGCGCACAATGCACTCGGGGGTGTAGTTGCTCAAAATGCACATCACCACTTCGAGGTCGCCCGAGGCGGTGCCGGCGTCGGTCGCGGCCTCCAGGCGAAGCACCTTGGCCATTTCCTCAAGACAGGAGTTGATGAAGTTTGCGCCCATGCTGTCGCGCGTCTCAAAACGCACTTCCAGCTGGAAGTAGTCGTCCATGGCCTCGCGGCGGTCCTTAAGTTCCATGCCCAAAATACCGCCTCCACGAGCGCGCATGTTCGCCGTAATTGATTCGGTGGCGGCCAGCAGTTCGTGTTGAATGCGCGCGACCAAGGACGTCAGCGCAGCCGCATCGCCGGTGAACGTAAAGTGAATGTGGCCCACCTTGGTCGACGACAGTACGGTCGACGTAAAGCCGCCGCGGTCCATCCAAAACTGCGCGGACTTGGCTGCAGCCGCGACCACCGAACTCTCCTCAATAGCCATAGGTACCGTGTACACTTGGCCGTTGATCAAAAAGTTGGGCGCTACGCCAAGCGGCAAAAAATAGTTCGCCACGGTGTTTTCGATGAACTCGTCGTGGCGCTTTTGTACCGCTTCGTCGCCGTGGTTGTAGGACGCGATCAGGGCCTGTCCGGCCGCGGGATTCTTCAGGTGCTGTTCGGTAAGCCAGGCAATCTTGGCTTCTTTGCTAAGCTTCGAAAAGCCGCGAATTTGGAGGGTGCTGCGCTTCATAATAAGGTTCCGTCTGCAAAGGTAACCCCTCAGCGAAGCTTCGGTTCATTCCAACGCCAGGCAAGCGCCCCAAGGGCATAGGCCAAAACATCCCAGCGGTCCGACGTGAACCTCAGGTCGGTCCGCGGTACCGCCCATTCAAAAACAACCGCGAGAACCAGGGTAAAGACCAATGTGTGCGCCCAAGGAAGCCGCCAGCCAGGCCAGACATACTGCGCCCCGGCGCTGGGGAGTCCCAATACAACCGGTACCGTGCACAGCGGATCCAAGTAGGCGTCCAGAACGGCCGTAGAGCAGCCCAGATGAATCAGCACCTGGTGCGCCAAAAAAGCGATCAAGGCGACCGCAAAAACCGCGTTTATACGGCGACCCAGTAGGCCATCCATGCAAAAAATCCACCTACCGCGAGCACCGTCCAATTGGCGACCTTGCCCAGGTTGCTGAGGTTGCGCTTCCAACTCGACAGGTTTGGGTCGCGGTTCCATTCCATTTCAGGCATTTTAAACGCATTAAATCGTTCCGGATTTTGGCGGTTGGCAAAGGTGCTGTGGATCGTTCGGGGCTCGGAACATGTTCCGCATCGGTCCACCTCGGTGCTCCATTCGCCGCATGAGGTGCATTTGTGCTGGGTAGGCATGCGGCAAAGTTAGGTAGGCCAGCGCGATGGGGCTTCCATGGAGCAAAAAAAAGCCCCGCAGCAGGGCTGCAGGGCTTGGCGATTTTGGTGGTTCGGGGCGGAATCGAACCGTCGACACATGGATTTTCAGTCCATTGCTCTACCAACTGAGCTACCGAACCAAAATCGGGAGTGCAAATTTAAGCAAAAATCATGAACTAACTTTGATTTATTCAAATGATCGCTGTCGACGCCGGGAATACCACCATCAAAGTACTGAAATACAGTGCTTCGGGCGAAGCCGGCCCCCTACAAAAATGGCCCGCTTCGCGGTGGGAAGAGTGCGCAACCTGGCTTTCGACGCAGTCCGAACCCATTTGGATTTCCGATTCCGCCGGCCGCTCCTGGCCGCTGGGTACCGTCGTTGATTACCGCGCACCCTGGTCCTTTACCTTGGACTACACCGAGCGCGTGGGCAGCGATCGATTGGCCGGAATGGAGGGTGCCCTGGTGCGCTACCCCGGCGCGTCCATTTTAATGGTTTCCTGTGGTACCTGCCTCACGTTCAGCTACCTACATCAGGGGAAGCGGTTTCAGGGCGGAGGCATTGCCCCCGGCTGGTTGGCGCGGTTGCGGTCCATGGCGGACTACACCGGCAGCCTGCCCCCCTTGGGCGTTCCGGACGAGGCCGCATGGTCCTCGCATTCTGGAATGGATCCGCGAACAGCGTCCACCGAAGAAAGCATGCACCGCGGAAGCTTAATGGGCATGATCGATCAAGTACGGGCTGAAGTGCAGCGTTTTCAGCACCTCGATCCCGACCTCAAACTAATCCTGCACGGCGGCGACGCGCGGGCGTTGGTGGGTCACATTAAAAACGGCATCTTTGCCGACGAAAACTGGATCGCCCTCGGCCTGTGGTCGGTCGCTACACGTTCATGAGCAAAAAAACCTTTCTCACTACCGCACTCCTGGCGGCCGTCCTGTCGCTGCACGCCCAGCAACTCTCGGTGAGTCCGTACTCCCTCTTTGGTGCCGGTTGGGCCCAGCCGCAGGCGAATGCCTACCAGCAATTCCTCGGCGGCGCCAGTGCGGCAGACCGCAACCCCTGGTACCTGAATCCCGACCAGCCTGCGTCCTTGTCGGCCATAAAGTATACCACGTTGGATTTTGGCGGTCAGTGGAGCGCCATCAACCAGAGCAACGGCGACCAAAGCCTGCTCAACCGAACGGGCGGATTTAATGCGTTCGGAATAGCCGTCCCCCTGATCAAGGGCATGGGTATTTCGGGCTCCCTCCGTCCCTACACGGTAGTGGGCTACGATTTTCAGCAGTCGGGCAAGGATTCCGCTTTTGGTGATTGGATACAGAAGTACGTCGGCCGCGGGGGACTCAGCGCCGCCGCCCTGACCTGGTCGTGGTCGCCGATTAAGTACCTGTCGGTGGGCGCCACGGCGCGCTACCTCTTCGGATCCGCCGACCGAAGCACCAAAGTCTACTTTACCGACGGCCGCTTTGATTTTGCGGGTAAGGTCGAGCGGGTTCTCGTAAGCGACTGGCGTTGGAATGCCGGTGCCCAACTCATTTTGCCCCTAGGTAGCAACGAACTGGTTGCGGGAGTGCAGTACGAACCAAGGGCCGAGCTTGCGGCCATACAGAACTACAACTGGTATAGCTTTAAAACGAACAGCGACGGGGCCGAACTGCCCTTGGATACCATCACGGCGGTCAATGGCGCAACGGGTAATATCGCCTTTGGAGGGCGCAACGCGGTCGGGCTCCGCTGGGCCACAAACCGCAAGAATGCCCTGCTTCCTGCTTGGACGCTGAGTGGGCACTACGAGCGAACCAACGTGGGCGAGCACCGCGACTTCAATGCAGTCCAGTCCGGATTCTACCGGGGATATTCTCAAACGTTCATTGCCCAAACGAGTGTGGTGCCCTCGCTGTTGATTACCAAGCGCAAGCTTTCGGGCTACTTCAGCCAGGTTCAGTACGTGGCGTCGTTGCGCCACGACCGTTTCGGACTTTTTCTCGGCGGACAGGAGGTCAGGGGCTGGAGCGGCAACCTGGGTATGGCCATGCCCGTGGGCGGTCGGAGCTTCATTCCAGGGGATGTCAAAGTCGCCACGGTTCACGTTGGCCTCAATTTTGGAAGTACAGGTTCAGTTAACAATGGTTTAGTACGGGAACAATATCTTCGCGCGGCCGTTGGACTAACGTTGAATGACCAATGGTTTATGAAAGCAAAATTCCGGTAATGATGAAACGAGTCTTAGGTCTTTTATTGGTAAGTGTACTTGGTTCGAGTACCGTCCTTGCTCAAAGCGGCAAATGGGGTAAGAATGCCACGGATTCCACCGTGTGCTTTGAGAAGTACAACACCTTTGGTGCCCTGTACAACAGCAAGTCGTACGTAGAAGCGTACGAGCCGTGGAAGGCCGTCTACGAAACCTGCCCGCAGGCTACCGAAGTCATTTACAAGTTTGCGCCCAAGATTCTGGAGGCCAAAATCAACCAAGCAACCGACCCCAAAGCGAAGCAGGAGTTGATTCGGTTGCTGCTGGCTACCTACGACCGCCGCAACGAGCTCTACCCGGGTAAAGAAGCTGAAATTCTCGCTCAGAAGGCCGATGACTTTTGGACCTACTACCCCGACAGCGCCGCCAAGGCCTACGACATGTACAAAAAGGTGTTTGCCATGGACCCCAAGGCCCTGCAGCCCTCTTACCTGAATAACTACTTCAACGTGGTTATTAAACTTTACAAGGACGAAAAGCTCAATTCCTTCGGTTTGGTTGAAGGATTTAACGACGTGTCCGAAGCCATTGAACTGCAGTCCAACGACCGCAACAAGCTCATCGCGGAGTTGACCGAGAAGGACACACTCGGCACGATTTCGGAACGCGAAAAGCGCAATTTGGACGCCAACCGCAAGCTTTTGGCCCAGTCCGAGAAGTTGCTTGGAAACATTGAAAAAGGAATCGCTCCGCTCCTTACTTGTGAGCGATTGACCTTGATCTACAACGACTCTACCTACGCGCTGCATACCACAGATAAATCGTGGTTGTACCGCTCGGTGAAAATGCTGTCCAAGAAGCGCATTGCTGCCGACGGTAGCAAGTCAGACTGTACCGACAACCCAATGTACTTCAAGGCCGCCTCAGCCCTTTACAAGCTGGAACCCAGTGCTCAAGCGGCCCGTTCTATGGGTCTACTCAGCGTGAAAAACGGATTGTACGCCGAGGCTAAAAAGTACTTTGAGGATGCCATCCGTCAGGATGTCGACCCCAAGAATCGTTCAGAGGACTGGTTGATTCTAGCCGTAATCGCCGAGAAGCAAGGCCAACTGGCCGAGGCCAAGCGCGCCTGCTTGGAATCTGCCCGCGCCAACCCCGAGTCGGGTGAGGCCTACTTGTTCCTCGCTTCGGTGTACGGCAAGGCCGCAGGAACTTGTGGAAGCAATGCCTTCGAGAAGAACGCGGTGTACTGGGCGGCCATCAACATGGCCAACCGCGCGGCTTCGGTCCAGCCCGACCTTGCTGCCCGTGCCGAGTCGTTGGCCTCTGCCTTCCGCAAGAACGTGCCCGATAAGTCGATCGCCTTCCAGTTCAACTACAAGGAGGGAGATACGTACACGATCGGTTGTTGGATCAACGAGCGCGTAGTTGTTCGCTTCTAAACGCGCGGCCATCCTGATCTTGGGCGTCGTTCTGGCATCGTGTCGGAACGACGCCCAAGACGTTAAAAAAATACGCGCATCCGTCACCGGACCCAGCTCCATTCAGTACGGTATTCGTGTCGTGTATTCCGACACGTCCGCGGTCCAGTGGAAGCTGCAGGCTCGCGAGCTGGAGGAAGTTCGTTCCGGCGGCGCGGCCAACCGCGAAGTCTTTCGGGGTGAGGTTTCGGCCGTTCAGCTGCACCAAGGTCAACCCACGGGTCGGGCGCTGTACGCAGACCAAATCATTCGCGACGTGCGCGAGCAGCGCTGGATTTTGTCGGGAGGTGTCCGGGTTCGCCAGGGACGCTCCAAGTCGTTAACCACGGAATCCTTGGAGTGGGACCGCAAATTGGGCACCATCAAGGGCTCCGAATGGGTAGAAATCACCGATGAAGGCCAAAAACTCAGCGGAACCGGGTTTGAAGCCAAGGAAGATTTGTCGGTCTACACCATCTTTGAGGTGTCCGGGCAATTTGATGAACAGAAAAGTCCAAACTAAATGAATACGAGCAAGCGCTGGCGCGTCCTTGAGTGGATCTACTACATTACGGCCATACTTTCTGCCGAAGCGGCCTGGACCCTTTTTTCTACGGAACCCCAACGAGCATGGATTTTTATTGCCTTGACGGTCGGTTCCATCGCGATGGCCCTTTGGCGGAGGTCGCAGCGCCTTAAATCCAGCGGCCAGCAATGATTTCGGCACTTTTGATGCTCGTCGCCTCGCTGGCGGCTTCGGCCTTTTTCTCGGGAACCGAAATTGCGTTTTTGACGGCGAACCGGCTCCAGCTAGAAATAGACCTCAAGCGCAAAGCGGTACCCTTTTGGGTCGAACGCTGGATCACCAATCCCCAGCAGTTTTTGGTCACCTTGCTCATTGGCAACACCTTGGCTCTGGTCGTGGTCGGTGCGCAAAGCGCCGTGCTCCTGCATCCCCTGGTAGCGCCATTCATGAGCTTGCCCCTTGCGCTGCTTCTGGAAACCCTCGTTTCCACCGTCGTTGTGCTGTTTTTGGCGGAGTACATTCCCAAAGCCCTTTTTCGGGAGCAGGCTAACCGCGCCCTCGTTTGGGGTGCGATTCCGGCCATGATTTTTTACGTACTGTTTTGGCCCATTTCCTATGGATTGGCCAAATTCAACGATTGGGTGTTCCGCACCATGGGACCGGGTTCCGGTGGAGAAGGACATGCCCGTGTTTTTGGGTTGGCCGACTTAACCAATTTGGTCGACGAAGCGAGCCAAAAAGAGGAGCAAGATCCCGAAGTTGAGTTGTTCCGAAACGCCCTGGACTTTGCCGAAGTGAAAATTCGGGCCTGTATGGTGCCCCGCCCCGAATTGGTGGCCGTTCCCGTGACCATCAACTTGGACGACTTGCAGGCGCGCTTTGTTGAGACCGGATTTAGCCGCCTCATCGTGTACCGAGAAGAGCTCGACGATGCCTTTGCCTACGTGCACCAGTTTGAGCTCTTCAAGAAACCCCGCAGCCTTAAGTCCGTTCTCACTCCGCTTTCGTTGGTTCCCGAAGCCATGAATGCGCAGGAGGTTTTCCAGCAGCTCATACGCGAAAAGCGCAGCATGGCGCTTGTGGTTGACGACCTCGGCGACCTTGTGGGCATGGTAACCCTAGAGGACATTATTGAAGAGCTTTTTGGCGAAATCGACGACGAACACGATCAAGACTCCCTGGTGGAGCAGGTGCTGGGACCCCACGCGTTTCGACTCGATGGCCGATTGGAGGTCAATTACCTCAACGACCAGTACAGCCTGGGCCTGCCGGAATCCGATCGATTTACGACCCTTGGCGGACTGGTAACCGACCTGGCCGGTAAACTCCCGGAGCCCGGTGAATCGGTGGTGGTTGGCGCTTGGCGCTTGGAAGTCGAGGGCATGGAGGTGCAGCGCGTGAAGCAAGTGCTGGTGCGCCGCGACGACTGAAAAGGGGGTTGTAGTGCCGTCAGGTCGTTGTATATTCGCGACCTTATTTACACGTAGTTATGGGACTTTTTGAAGCAATTCGCAGCCGTTCGGGTTTGGTTATTGGAGTCATTGGCATTTCCTTGGTTGCCTTTGTGTTGACGGACTTTCTCACCTCAGGGAACATGCTGTTTCAGGGTGATCGCGACGTCGTTGGGCGCATCAACGGCGAAAAAATTTCGTACCTCGAATTCAACAAAGAAGTCGAAGAACTGCGGCAGAACCCCCAATATGGCCAAGCCACGCCCCTTCAGCTGAGTGAATTAGTTTGGAACAACCTCCTGAACGAGAAGCTTTTGGTGCTCCCCATGAGCGAACTCGGCTTTACCGTGACCACTGAGGAGCTGACCAAGGTGATCGAAATGACCCCCTCGGTACAGCAAATGCCCGGCTTGCAGGACCCCAACACGGGCCAGTTCCGTCCGGACCTGCTTCGCAGCGCCCTCCAAAACCTCCGCGACCAGCGCGAGAGCTCGCCCGAAGCTGCAGCGCAATGGGCAAGTTGGGTGGCCTACGAACAGGACGTGAAAAACCAGGCCTTGAGCAGCAAGATTTACGACGCCGTTGCGGCCGGGATGCGCATGCCCCAAAGCCTGCAGTTGGCCCAGAATACCCGCAACAACCGCCAGCTTCAACTCAAGATCGCGGCAATGACCGTTTCCGAGATCAAGGACGGCGAAGCAACGCCGACCGACGAAGACTACCAAGCGATTTACGACGAGTACAAACCAAACTTTAAGGTGAATGTGCCCGTGCGCGACGCGATGGTTGCGGATTTCCCCCTGGTTCCCTCGGATCAGGATTTAGCCAAGGCCAAGGAAGAGCTGGTGAAAATTGCCGCTGATTTTGCGACATCGGTAGACGACAGCGCCTTTGCGGCGGCCAACACCGACGTATTCGTGCCCATCGCGCTTCGTCCCGAGGCCAACATCAATCCCAACGTGCTACCCTACGTACAGGGCAAAGGAAGCGGATTTGTTTCGGAGCCCATCCAGGATGGCGACGTGTTTCGGGTCGTAAAGGTTATGGGCCGTGCTTCGTTGCCCGATTCGGCGCGCGCAAAACACATTTTGATTGCCTACGCGGGTTCCGAGCGCTCGCAAGCCACGCGTTCCTACCAGGAGGCCAAGTCGCTCGCCGACAGCCTGCTCAAGCAACTTAAGGGAGGTGCTTCCTTCCCCGAGCTCAGCAAGCAGTACAGCAGCGACGTCGTGGCGGCATCCAAGGATGGCGACCTCGGTTGGTTTAAGCCCGGACAAATGACGCCGGCCTTTGAGTCCTTCTGCTTCGAGAAAAACACGGGCACGATGGATCTCGTTGAAACGGAATTCGGATTCCACTTGGTGCAGGTGACCGGACAAAAAGGCGCGCGCCCCGCACTCCGCTTAGCGGAAGTGGTCCGCCGCGTAACGGTGAGCCCGGAGTCGGAACAAAAAGTCTACGCCAAAGCCGGCGAGCTCGCCAAGCTGCTCCAAGAGGGCATGAAGGCCGAAGATGCCGCGAAAAAGGTGGGTGCGCAGTTGATTCCAGCGCGCAACGTCCGCGCTACGGATGCTTCGGTGATGGGCATGGCCGAGAACCGCGAAGTCGTTCGCTGGATTTTTAACGAAGAGCGCGAAGTAGGGGACGTGAGCGTGGTGAACAACAACTACAAGTCCTACGCGGTCGTTCAGCTGACGGCGGTGTTTGAAGATGGCTACAAGCCCCTCGAG
>Ga0315906_10007891_pt1 | contig 12840 bp, 6 predicted proteins | sample LakEriMetagenome_4_FD_203526 | JGI IMG/M metagenome (GOLD analysis project Ga0315906, IMG submission 203526) | Freshwater fungal communities from buoy surface, Lake Erie, Ohio, United States - Buoy 2 MA122 | ecosystem: Environmental > Aquatic > Freshwater > Lake > Lake biofilm | place: USA: Lake...
CGCTGCTGTATGGCCGCACGATCAACATGATTTCACTTCCGCTTTGCGCGGGCAAATCAAAAACAGATTCATTTGAAAACATGGCTGCGGTTGCCGCGCTTGATATTCCTGAAAGCGTGGTTGTATTGCTCAGCGAGGTGTTGGTGGTGGAGTAATTGGTATTGACGCTGTAAGTAGTCGTGCTTCCACCATATGTGGTCGTACTCGGGGAGAGGAGTCCCGAGAAACTGCTAGTGGACTGGTTGAATATCGTGCTGTTTATCGTGGTCGTTGATTGTCCGTTGACAGCAAGATTCGAGGCAACATAAGTGAGAGCAAGCTCGAGGGGCATAAATACGCCTTCTCCAATTTTAACTTCACCTTGTATCGGATTGCCATCTTCATCGCGCACAATGCCTTTGACTTTACCTTTAGGCTTCATCATGGCTTCCGGTTTCCACCGTTGGCCCATTTGCAGAGCAACGTAGGAACCATTCGCAGTGCAGTGATTACATGTTTCAATATTGAAGCCTGATTTGAGAACAGTAAGTTTGTACTTCGATTGGAAAACACCGGAGGATGATTTATAGGCGAAACCGCCATAATAATCGCTTGGCATTATTTGCTTTTTGAATAGTCCATTGGCATCTGTTTCATAGAGCTGCCAGCTGGTCGTTGGACTTACTGGTTTGTTGATTTCAAAGAGCAGTTTAGCATTGGGTACTGCCACGGGTCCCGAGCCATAATCTGTGCGCACGGTCACATAAATTTCGGGATCTTTTGGTATGAGAATTATTTGTAGGGTATGAGTAGGAGGGGTGTAATCACGCGAGCGAACGCCATGCTGATAATAGGATAAGCCATAAGGTTCTGCGCAAGGCGCAAAGCGATAAATTCTTTTCTTATGGTAGTTTAATGTTCCAACATTTTCCTGCGTAAAAGCCTCTATGTAATAACCGTCGTTAAGCGATACTTCTGAATAGTAACCAACGTCGCCGGTCATGTTACAAGGGCTCGTTGAACGAACGAGTCTCTTGAATGAAGCTATACCGGAGGCATTGGTCATAGCTGAATCGGTTTGTATGATGTTGGGAATAGCATCAGACATGCTGTAGCCGAATTCAGAAATTTTCGATTCGCCTTGTGGATAAGAGGCCGGAAAGAAATTGAACTCCTCTGCTATCCTTCCTACGCGCACCACGGCGCCGGCCAATGGATTGTTAGCCCCTGCCATTTGGGCTGCTTGATTGTTGGAACGTACTTCCACATTCAAGTTGTAGCTTTTGACCTTCACGATTTGTGTAGGAACTTCTAACCCTTGCGTCGGTTGAGGGAAGAGGTAAACGTCGGGATGGCAATATCGTGGGTCAATTACTTCTATCGTAAGCAAGTGATAAAAACCGTATCCGGTATAATAGTCGATGAATTCACCTCCGCCGCATTGTGCGGTTACGGGGCCCGTTTGCAACAGACCAAATGGTTGCGTGATGATGATGGTTACCGAATAATTACCATAGGCATCGGTAGTTGTGGAGCCCATGGTTTTATAGGCATACCCGGCTTCAGTCATAGGTCCGCCGTTAGCAGAAAAATATACGTTGCTTCCGTTTGGTTGTATGATTTGTAAATCATCCGCCGACTGAACAGTCGGTTTTTTACCGACGGCAAATCGTGATGTAAAGACAAGCCCCGCTTGTTTCAACGGTTGACCACCGAGCGTTAAATATCCGGTCGGCAGCAATGCAGCAGGTGGAGGCGCCATATTTATGCCAGGTATTTCATATACGTCCAGAATCCCGGGTAGTGTAGATGGATCTAGATTGATGGGACCGGTGGTCGTTGTGGTGCTGGTGGATGTGCCTGAAGGACTTCCACCATCTACGTTTCCATACCAGTTATTAAAGGAGGTGATGTTGTTCAGGGCACTGCTTGTGGTCGGAATCGCAGACATGTTGATGGAGGTGTCGCCATGGAACTTATAGCGAATATTTCCTGTAAGTGTAGCCATGGGAGGAAGTTGGAAGTTGGGAAATCCGGTCTCAATGACAAAGGGCGACAGAGTAGCACCCGTTTGTGGCGCTCCGGCGAAAAATGTACACACTTCGCTACGTCCATTGTTTTCCACATAAACCGATTGGCCGGGGTCATGAGCAACCACGCACCATGCATACCAGCTGCCGGTTTCAATTGGTAAGTCGGAGGGTAGAGTGGTAGTGCTTGTTGCTACTAAGTTGGTTTTGATAATCGGGTTGCCGGCTCCGTAATTGATTGCCGCTGCAATGGCATCGTTGGGATTCATGCTTGCCAGCAACTTTACCACATAGAGGTCATACAGCATGGGTTGTATGGTTGGTGCAGTAACGGGCAACCAGGAAAAACTGGCAATGTTGTTTGTTATGGTAAGGGTATCAGCGCACAATGGTGAAGCTAAAATCGGCGGTTGCACATACAGAATCGGCAGCTGTGTGCAACCCGATGGTGCAGGGGGAGAGAGTTCAGTGCCTGTGATATAGTCAAGAGCTTGCAGACAAATACTATAATTACCCTCCGGTAAAATACCGGTCTGAGCAATTGCTACAATTTGTGATCGCTCTAAAAAAAATTGCATGTTCTGTTGATCTAGAAATTGCTGGTTTTCCTGATTGGCCAAGAGAACACGCGTTTCAAAGGGGTTTAGAACGATGGGTGATGCGGGTTGAAAATTTGTTGAGGTAGCCCCAAGTAAAATTCCATCGCGTTCAATGCTGCCCTTAATTTTTATACTTCGGGTTTCATTGGTGAGATTAGTAGCTGTGATAATTCCATCACCAAGCAAGTCATAATAGTCGCTGATATACGCACTATAGGGTGGTGGCACTGTCAGTGTCAATGAAATATCATTGGCGGTTTGTCCGAATAGACTTCGAACCAAGCAGAAAAGTGCGATGATTAGAGTGGTTTGTTTCATGCTTTATTTTTTTGTTTGACACTTTTGGTGATGGACCAAGTGAATCCGGCCTTCAATCGTATTTCTGTGAAAGAAGGGAGTGTAGTGGTTGCTGAACTGTTATTCTTCAGGTATTGAGAGCCTGCTTGGAAGGCCATGCCATTTTTAAGTCTGTAATTGAACTGCACGGATGCATTCCATGTATTACCGGCTCCGGAACCATCAACGGTATTGGCATACATTCCGCCCTGCAGGCTGGCGTTCACAGGTATGAAACGCAATGGCGTATTTAAGTTCATCGCACCGCCTATGCTCTGCGTTTCGTATTGATTGTTTTTCACTGAAACATAGGTTACGCTGGGTGTTACAGAGACAGCGTGTTTCAGCAGATTCCATGAGTATGCACCTGTTGCCTGTAATGTGTTGACATCGGGAGGGGCAAAGGCACCAGAAAATGCATTGCTCAATTCCTGGTAAGTTGCATTCAGCATGATTACCTGCACAATGCGGTCGTTGCGCAAGGTCACTCTCGGATTAACGCCATAGGTGGTGTTAATTTGACGTAGCAGTGTGGTATCTGCGATATTCGGAGCCAGTGCATTTTGACTTATACCGAAATTACTGTGTTGCAAACCAAGAGTAAAGGATGGCTTCGGATTCCAGTCTATTGCAGCACGGTAGATGAAACGTTCTGTCGTGCGCTGTTTGAGGTCAAGTAAATTGTCGCGCTGAAGGCCAACCGAGCCGTTAACGGACCATTTCTGATTGAAGCGGATACTAGGATTAACGGAGTATTCTTCGAGATCGGAATTGATGAAATAGATTCCCATGCTTTTGAAGTCAGGATCTATTCGACGGTACTTCAAATACGTTTTGAATTTTGTGTTTTGGTACATCAAACCCGTTTCCAGCGCTGTTAGATACTGGGATGAAACCATGGGCATGAAGATGTTGCCAATAGTATTAGCAAATGGAATATCATTCAGGTTAATACTATCGCCATCTGAATTTCGGGTATAGGCACTTAAAGCCATATCGGTAACCCACGAAAGATGTTCGGATAATTTAATTTTCCATGCCATGCCAATCACCAGGTTCGCCTCCGGCTTGTTAACGAGAGAATGGTATTTCTCATTGAGAGATCGCACATCGTCTTGTCCCTTGAACATGCTCAAGGTAAAATTGCTTTTTTCTTGTTTGCCGAATCCTATTTTGGCTCCATAACCAGTTCTTCGGTAACCGGGTCCGAAGAAAAAGCTTCCTGCGGGAGGAGTATCCGTGTTGCTCGTATCGGGTTCAATGGCCTTTCGGATCACACCCCAGAAAAATCCGAGCTGAAATTTACCGGGAGTAAGTTCTACTCCTGCACCAAGCATGCGCTGACCTCCTAAAGTGAAATTCGAGAAATTGATATTTCGATATCCGGCATGCACTTGAATCCATTTGTACTTGGGACTTGTTCCCATTTGGTTGAAGGGCGTTTGATAGCTATTCGAGAAACTAGATACAACAAATGCGAAGGGAACAGGGGTATCACCAATTTGAATGGTGGGCGCGCCCTGAAAAACGTACGTCAGAGGAAGCTGTCGACCATCGATGCCTCGCACAGAATAGTATTCGGCAGAAACCGATAGTTGGTTGCTCAGCTGCAACCAAGGCTGTTGTCCGTTTGTTGTTTGTCCGAAGCAACAGCCTGCCACGCCAAGCATGACAACAGCGAGCAAAAGAGGCTTTATAGAAAGATTCGTGGCTTTAGACATACCAACGAATTTATGCTAATACAAGAATGGCAGCCAAATATTTAGCCTAGCAAATTCTCGCTATACTTAAGGAGTTTTTTCAATAAATGAGTAAATTGAAATTATCCCTTCCGGGTGTACTTTGTCAATATCACAATCTGCTGATTTTCTATTTTCCCTTCAACCTGTTCTACATTGTCTGTAACGAGGCGAATGTTCTTTACTACGGTGCCGGCGCGAGCGCTGAAGCTGGTGCCTTTGACATCGAGCGTTTTTACGAGCACAATGGTGTCTCCATCGCTTAAACGCTGGCCATTGCTATCGACGTGAAACTCAACAGCACTATCGTTTTCGTGATCTCCCGTTGCTCTTGCCCATGACAATTGTTCATCATCCAAATAAATCATATCGATTGCATCCGCTGCCCATGTTTCATTGCGCATGCGTTGCAACATTCGCCAGACGACAACTTTTACCGGTGCATGCTCACTCCACATGCTGGTGAGTAAACAATTCCAGTGTGACTCATCGAGTGGTGCTTGCTTGTTGAGCTGCGCGATGCATTTTTCACATGCGTAAATGCTATCGTCTAGAGTGCCATCGCTCGAAGGTGGCAATGAATAAATGGAAAGAGCATGATTCGCTGTGCAAAGTTCACAGCAATTATTGCCGCGAATAGATAGATTTTGTTCGAGTAAGGTCATGGCTGGTTATGAATGGTGCACGAAGTTAGTGATGAAGCAGGATGTGTATTCCTGGATGATGAGTGTCTGTTAAGTAAGTATTTCATAGGGATCAAAAAAAAGAGCCGCCATATGGCAGCTCTTTTTTATGATATTAAACGTGAAGTTTAGTTCGTAACCACAATCTTTTGCTTCGAAATACCCTCTTTGTTTTGACCTGACAGAATGTAGAATCCAATGGACAGACCACTTATTTGATGGGTGTATTGGTTTTCTGCATTTAATGTGAATGATTGAACCAATTGTCCTGCTTCATTCATCAAATAATAAGTTCCATCGTTAAGCGCCTTAATGGTGAAGCTTCCGTTGTTCGGGTTTGGATAAACATTAAGGTTGATGGCATCCAAAGAAACGGTTGATTCATTCGCGCGATTAGCTTCTGCGATTTCTTTCGCTTCATCACTTTCTTCCATGATACCCGCTGCCGCTACGTTCAGTGTGTAGTCTTCAACTTCACCATAGCTGGAAACACCGCAAGGGGTAGTATTAGCTCCTGAAGCTGTGTCGGTCAAACGAATACGCATACGCACAGCTCCTAGGCTTGCAGTTGTTGGAATTACAAAGCTTCCGCTATATGCTCCACCAAGCACAGAGCTGTAAACGTTTTCACCTACATCCGTGAAGTCACCATCACGGTTCCAGTCACACCAAATTAATACTTGGTCGGTTGTGTAGTTGTTATTCACCGTAATTGCAAATGTGCGTGAAGCACCACGAACGACGGTTGTTGCTGAAGTGGTGAAGTTTGAGTAAACAGATGCATTTGAAGTCTTACTAATACTTCCGCAAACCACTTTGCGAATGTATTCGAAAGATGTAGTAGCATTTGCTGTTGTTGTTGTTCCTGAACAATAGGTAACGGTGCCACCTGTGATCGACATGGTAATGCTGTTGCTGGTAGCAGAAGCAGGCACAGCGCATGTAGCGTTGGATGTCATTACACATGTTACGATTGCACCATTGGTAAGAGTAGAAGTAGTGTATGTCGCACTATTGGTTCCTACGTTGGTGCCATTCACCTTCCATTGATAAGAAGGTGTGGTGCCGCCATTGGTTGGAGTTGCAGTGAAGGTAACAGAAGTGCCTGAAGCCGCCGGATTTGTTCCTGCGGTAAGTGCAATACTAACCGATGGTGCAACCGATGGATTCACGGTCATGGTGATGCTATTACTAGATGCGGTTGTTGAAGTCGCACAAGCAGAGTTTGAAGTCATTGTGCAGGCCACAAGCGCTCCGGTGGTGAGAGTGGTAGTGCTGAATGTGGCTGAATTAGTTCCTGCAGCAGTTCCATTCACAGTCCAGGCGTAGGAAGGAGCGCTTCCACCGTTGGTAGGAGTAGCTGTGAAGGTAACGCTTGCTCCTGCGCAGGTTGGGTTGCTTCCTGTGGTCTGAGCGATGCTGACTGCAGGTGCAGAAGGTGCGTTAACTGTAATGGTGATAGTGTTCGAAGTAGCAGGGCTGCCTATAACGCCGCTTTGGTTCGAGGTCATCACACAGCTAACGATATCACCGCTGGCAAAAGTGTTGGAGCTATAAGTGGCAGAGTTAGTGCCAACGTTTACACCATTCACTTTCCATTGGTAAACCGGAGCAGAACCACCATTCGTTGGAGTTGCTGTAAAGGTTACTGATGCATCTGTGCAGGTTGGATTAGATCCACCGGTTACAGCTATAGAAACACCGGCTGTGATATTACAAGGTGCAATCTGATAAGAGAAAATGCGTGTGCGGGCAGCGCTGGTTCCTGTTGCTCCTCCCATGAATTCGCTTGTACTCCAGAAAGTAACGCCATCTGTGTCGAGACATTGATGAGCGTAGTCACCATTGCGATTTCCTCCGGTTTGTGAACCTGTTCCGGCTACAACCAAGGTTTCTGTAACAGGAAGTGTTCCCAGTGGATCACAAGTGCGTCGGCCTGTGTAATACAAACCAGGATAGATGTTCGTAGCGTTCGATTTCAAATAACTCAAACCTATAGAACCATTGTTATCCATGCAAATAGAGCCCATCCAACGCGTGTTCGCATCGGGAGTATAAATACCTTCCTGATAAACAGACCAAACACCCGTGCTTTGGTTCTGACGTAATTCAACCCACTTAATGCTGCGTTGAGTCGTGCTGATAAGAACAGACCAGTTCAATACCATCGTATTGTAACCAGACCAAGATTTCCACTGTGCACGGTACATCATGGCTCCGCCAATCGCATCTAATTTCTGAGTAGTGCCAGGCTGAGAAACGTCGTTCCAAGAAGAGTTGTAAGTAGAATTGAATGCAGCAACCGGCAATTGCGATGCAAGTGTAATGGTGGCCGTTGGCGTTGTCGGTGTCCAGTTTACCGTCATATTGTAGAGGTTCACGCGGTCAACATAAGCAGTTCCCCAGTTGTTGTCTTCAAATGATACAATAGGGCAAGGTGTGCCGGCAGGTGGGAGGGTGCCGTCAGCAGCACAACCCGGAAGTGGTACGAAGAATCCTGCCTTAGGTGGTGTATAATTGACATAAACAGAACGCGCTCCGGGAGTTCCTGCAATCATTGCTGTGCGCTCGAAGCAGAATACCTTTTGTGTCGATTGGTTCGATGTCATGTAGTATCCATCCTGCCAAACACTGAACTTCAAATAGTCAGGGAATTGAGGTGATACATAGGTGTATGTGTAGTAAGATCCGAGTGGATTGTTCGTGGTTGATACCGCGATGTAAATCTTGCGGTCAGTAGAAGTGCCAAACTGTGCCAAAAACCAACGATCGGCTGCTTTGTCGTACATCACAATAGGGTCACCGTTGTTGCCCACTGCAGGCGACCACAGATTGCCCAAGGTTCCTGTAAGCAATACAGTTCCGGTGCTCTTATCATAAACCTTGAAAACGGTTGCATTGATCATCTGGATGTAATGATTCGGTCCAACCGCTCCGGAAGGATCGTAAGGACGGAATCCTGCGGCTGTCTGACCTGCCCAGTTGGCCTTGTAGCCGAGGCTTGGCTTGTCACCCATGGCCGTTTGCATGGTCGAAGGATCATTGTCGTATTGCGCTCCATCTTCGGGAGTGAATTCAAACTTCGTTGCTTCGCGGTGCTTTCTGTCAGAAGACTCCTTCTTTACAAGTGTGCTTTCATCGACCGGATTCTCTGCAAAAATCTCGCTTAACGGTCTGGTGATGTGGAAACCGGAAGCTACGATAACGCCCGATTCCTGGTGTTCTGTTTGAGCGAACATTGCACTCGATAAGAACAAAGTCAAAATGACTGAATACAGTTTTTTCATTTGAAATTGGTTGTTTGTTAAGGTGATTGCACCAAAAATCTCAGGTGAGATGTCCAATGCAATCAGAGTTGACACAAATATAGGTGAGGTCTTTTGAATTTTAACATGCCTTTTAACGAATTTCGAACACGTTGTAATCGCGACAGAACTATCTGATTCGTTCAGGTAAGTGTACTTTTGACAAACCATGCTCTTGCGATTCATAGTAACCATTGCGCTAGTCTGCCATTTTCTGAGTCTGAATGCTCAGACCGGAGTGACCGGAGTAATTATGATTTCCGACCAAGAGCCGGCATCGTTTGCTTCCGTTGCAGCAACTAATCTTGATAATGGAAAATTGAAAGGCATTAACGCTGACGCCGACGGCAGGTTTAGTTTGAATCTTGAAGAAGGAAAGTACGCCATAACTGTTCATTTGATGGGTTACCGTGATGCTGATACTACGATTTTGGTTGGTATCGGCAAAAAGCAGACACTCATTCTGCTTTTGGAGGAAAACCCCGCAGAACTGGGGACCGTTCAGGTGTTTGCTGACCGCCGAGGCATAGCTCGTGAAGTTGTTTCCAAAGCTATAGACGCCAGAAAATCGCATGCTGAAGACGGTGGTATTCCTCTTTTTTATGAGTCCTACATGCGTACCTCGGTGCAACGTCTTATGCCGGATACCGCATCAATGAAATCTGATTCCACCGAAATAAAAGTCAAGGAAAGGGATAAGCCGCTTATCCGCGTACAGTACCATCTATCTGAAATGCAGATTCGTGCTCATTGGAAATTTCCCAATAGCTACGCAGAAGAGATCTTGGGAGCCAATGAGTTTACCAAAGAGAAGCCATCCGGAGGTGGAGCTTCCGCTTCTGTTTCTGTATCCTATGGCGAATCCGAAATCATCCCGCAACAATGGACTTACGATGATAATTATGTGCTCAAGTCTTTCCAAGGATTTCATGAATACAATATATATAATAGGCTGCTGTATATTCCTTCCTTGAGTGATAAGAAAATTCTCTCGCCCATCGGTGAAGGTGCGTTGCTGAGTTATGCCTACGATTTAGAGTGCGTCGACGATTCGTCTGGAGTCAAATGCTACACGATTTCATTCAAAGGGCTTTTCCCGGGAGAGCCACTGCTAAAAGGTAAAATGGTGATCCGTTCCTCCGACTGGGCTGTTATGTCCGTGTCCTATGGAATGCCGAAAGGATCTATGAAATTTTTCAGCGACTTGGAGGTTTCTACAATCTTCCAGATCAATGAGTCAGCGCTTGCTCAACCGGTTAAGATGGACGTGCTCTACATTGTAGAGGAAGGTCTCAATCGTTACTACGGATCTGTTAATCGATTGAGTGAGCCTTGGGCAGCTGACAGCAGCGAATTTGAATTTACTGAGGAGATACGGAAATATGATACAAGTGCGTTCGATCGTGATTCTTCATTTTGGAAATCAAAACGGATAAATGATTTTGATTCCCTCGAAGTTTCCTATATCAAAGTTTGCGACAGCTTACAAACGCTCTACGCAAGCGATGAATATTATGCCGAAGCGGACTCTGCCTATAATGCGTTACGCTGGATGGATTTTCTCCTTTACGGAATTGGGTACCGAAATCGTGAAAAGGATTACTCTTTTTATGTCAATCCGCTGACCATGCAAGTTAACCCGTTCGGTATTGGCGGTTATCGCCATCGTATCGGTGGTTCTTACAAGAAAGAATTCGAAAATGCCTACACGATGGAAATCGAAGGGGAGGCTGATTATGGCTTTCGAAATAATGATTTACGCGGAAGAGGAGGGGTTGGACTCACCTATGTGCCACTGAAGTTTGTTCGAACGTTTGTTCGATTCGGGGACTACTACGACATGGTGAATAATTACGCTTCGTTGGGATCGATTTTCAGTCGAAGCAATTATGTGCGCACGCAAACATGGAGTATCGCTCAACGCATAGAAATAGTCAATGGTTTGTTTGCTGAGTTAACCTTCGATTATTCGGATCAGAAACCTATAGTTAACCTGCTATCGGATCGTTGGTCGCAGCAGGTTTTTGGCGATGTTAACACGCCCCTTGACTTTCAGCGCTACATTAAATCTGAATTTAAACTTGAAGTGAAATACCGGCATAAGCAAAAATTTATCATCAAGAAGGGACGTAAAATCCTTCTCGGCTCGGTATATCCGGATCTGAAATTGGTGTATCGAAAAGGTGTTCCCGGTTTGCTCAATAGTGAAGTCGATTTTGATTACGTGGAAGTCGGGTTGAAGCACTTTAAAACAGTTGGTCGCTTGGGTGATATGGACTGGTCGGTGTTGGCGGGGTCCTTTATCAATAAGAGAAATCTGCGACTTTTAGAACACCGATACTTCCGTGGATCTGATGTTTTCTTTTTCTCTGATCCACTCAATTCTTTTCAACTACTGGGGCCAACGCTATCCACGTCAAACGCATTTTTCCGTGCCAATTATTTCCATCACTTCAATGGAATCCTGCTGAACAAAATTCCGTTGTTGCATCGATTGAAAATAACCGAGGCTGCTGGTGTTGCGATGCTATCTATCCCTTCGGAAGATTTTCATCATGCTGAGTTTTATGTAGGAGTTGAGCGGGTAGTGCGAATAAAAAAGGAACTCTTCCGATTTGGTATCTATGCGTCAACGGCAGATAGCAATTGGGAGAAGGCCAAGTTTGATTTTAAGATTGGAGTGAATTTCTATAATTCGTTTACCAAGAAGTGGCAGTATTGACGGTGATAGTGAAATAGTGAAGTAGTGAAATGGTGAAGTAGTGAAATAGTGAAGTAGAACTAACGGTTATTCACTCCTTCACCCTTTTACCATTCATCCTTTCAATTCAAAATCGCGGAAATCGAAACCGGGCGAAACCTGACAGCCAACCAAACAAAATTCGCTTCCTGCCCCTGGTCGCGCACCAAACCAACGACCTGCTTTAACAACGTGCTGTAGAAAGCATCCTGAATCTAAGTCTTTACCCAAACGGGTGATTATCTCATTTCCGGTTTCATCAAACTCCATGATTTCCAGAATACCTCCATCGTGATGATACCAGAGCTCGTCACTTTTAATTCGATGCAATGCTGATATTTCTCCGGCTTGCAGTAAAAAGAAAATGGAAGTGCACATGCTTCGCGGACCATCAAATCCTGCGACATTTATTTCCAATGGGCTTCGATATACCTCCGCGTAATGTCCTCCTTCCGGGTGTGGCTGGAGTCGCAGGTGTTCTTTGTAATAAGTTGCGGTCGGCATGAGTTTCTATATTTTTTCGTCTTGCTTGGCGAGTTCCTGCAAAATCGTATTGACATCGCCCTCGGTTTCGCGAAGCGTCTTTTTGCATAGTTGGATGAGCTCAGATGCTCGTTTTACTTTTTGTGAAAGTACATCGACAGTGGTTTCTCCTTTTTCGATTTCAGCTACAATTTCTTGCAACTCGTCAAATGCTTCTGTATAGGTCATAATTGAATAGTGAATTAGGGTTGAGTTGTTTTTACTTCGCTTTCGAAACTACCGCTGGCCAAAATAGTTCTAACGTTATCACCGATTTTCAATTGTGAAGAATCGCGAACAGGTAAGCCGTTTGCATAGCTAATGCTATAGCCTTTAAGCAAAATGTTTTGCGGATCTGTTAGCGCTACTATACGCTCCAAATGATGCAGATTATTGTTCGCCTGCGAAAGTTGATGAGAAGCGGAGAGAGCCAGCTGCCGCTGTGATAGCTCCAATCGTTCTTGCGCTGATTCTAATCGATGACTCGCGGCAGATGGAATGCGGCGGGTAAGTGTTTTCAATTGCAGAATATGGTCTGCCAGGAAACGGTTGCTTGCTCTATTCAACTCGGTTGTTGAATGATGTAGTTGCTGACGATGATTCAGCAGAATACCCGACGTCGCTTGATGGATGATGCGACTATGTAAGTTCAGCTCTCGATTATTTACTTGCAGCATTTCTTGTGAACGAGCAATAATTGTGCGTTGCGATTCCAAAATAACGATTTCGAATTTTTCGAATTGATCTAGTATTTGCTGAGCGACTTTCGTCGGGGTTATCCCATTGTAATAAGAGACCATTTCGCAAACCGTTTCATTTGTTGAGTGACCTATCCCTGTGTATACGGGAATAGGGAAATTTGAAATTGCTCGGGCTAAATCGTAGTGATTGAAACAGCTCAGACCTA
>Ga0315906_10007893_pt1 | contig 12838 bp, 6 predicted proteins | sample LakEriMetagenome_4_FD_203526 | JGI IMG/M metagenome (GOLD analysis project Ga0315906, IMG submission 203526) | Freshwater fungal communities from buoy surface, Lake Erie, Ohio, United States - Buoy 2 MA122 | ecosystem: Environmental > Aquatic > Freshwater > Lake > Lake biofilm | place: USA: Lake...
AAACCAATAAATAAAACGGTAATGGCTACTGTAATGAAATCTTCCCAGCGAAGACTAATTGGATATGAATCGACCACGAAGGATCCGGGGATGGCTACTATATGAAATGTTTTTTGTAAAAAAAAGATGAGTAAAGCAAGAAAAACACCGGAAATTAAGCCAATACCTGTTAAAAAGAGGCCTTCGTATAAAAATAAATTTCGAATATCCACATCGGTGGAACCAATAGATTTAAGTATGGAAACATCCCTTTTCTTGTCCAAAACAATCATCCATAAGGCGCCAATCAGATTAAATGCAACCAGAAGGAGCATAAATCCTACAATAGCGAAACTGAGCCATTTTTCAAGCCGCATTAATTTGATAAATCCTTCCTCCTGTGCATAATAATCCTTCACATAAAATCGGTCCTTTACAATAGATTGTATCTCAGAAACGACCTTCTTGACCGGGTAATTCCGGGCTACTTTTATTTCCCAGGCAGAAAGGAGTTTAGCGTTGCCCATAAGTTCTCTTGCAACATTAAGAGTAGTTATAATATATTGATTATCATACTCTTGTTGAATCATAAAAGTACCAACAGGTTGAAGGTTTCTACTTCGGAAAGGATTTTCAAAAGGCGTGTTTTCCTTGTTTTTAGGCATATATACAGTTAGTGACGCAAAAGGATCTTCTAAATCAATGCCCAGTTTATTTCTTATACCTAGTCCGATGAGCGCGTTAAATGACAAGGAACGATTGGGTAAATAAACGCCTTCTTTAATGCATGAGTCAATATTAGATACAGCACTAAACAGGGTATCAACGCCCTTTACCATACCAAAATCTTGTTTATCCTTGTAAGTAAAAAAGGCAATTTCCTCTAACGTACCCGAAATAGCTTCTACCCCTGGTATCTTTGAAATTTTGTAAACTAAAGAGGCGTCAGCATTAAAAAATTTCCCAGAGACTGGAGTAATTTTAATATCAGGATTAAATTTTACATACATACCCATTATAAGATCCTCAAAACCATTGAAAACGGAAAGAACCAATACCAAAGCGGCCGTGCCCACCGTCAGACCCAAAATGGAAATTCCTGTAATAAGCTGTATTACCTGGGTCGATTTTTTTGCCAATAAATATCGAAGGGCTATTTTAAATGGTAGATTCATGGTCAGTAAAATTAGAAAAACAAAGATAACAGGATTATTAAACTCACCGGTTCTTCAAAAAGTAGTTCTCATTTCTTTTACCTTAATAATTAATAAAAAATAGTTAATTTAGATGGGTACAAATTTTTAGGTAAAAGACATATACCTTTAGAACCTTAAATGAATCATTGCAAGCTTTCTCTTATGAAAACAAATATTTTACGTTTTTCCCTAAGTTTATGCTTTTTACTGACTACGGTGGTCCTTGTAAATAGTCAAAATACCAGAGGAAGATTTGAAAAAGCAAAAATTTTATTTGATGGTAGAGATACGCCTTCTGAATTAACAGTTAATATCAGAGATGGAAAGGTATTTGTCGGTGAAGATATAGTGCTCTTTTCAGAAGAAGAGTATATTCTTCGAAAACTGGAGAAAGGAGGGATAATCCCTTATGCTTCCTGGGGATGGCCTGGTGGAATTATTTATTATAGCATCCCTGCTGGTCTTGCGAGTGCAGGAATCATCAGCAGTGCAATAGCTCATGTAAATGCGAGTACCAATATTTGCCTAGTTCCCAGAACTACCCAGACTGATTACCTTGTTTTTCAGGATACTGACTATGCCTGTTGGTCTTATGTTGGTCAAATTGGTGGGGCTCAAGCCATAAATGTTCATAGTGCTTGTGGTTTTGGTGCAGCCGTTCATGAAATATGCCATGCTGCCGGAATGTGGCATGAACAATCCAGAAATGACAGAGATACTTACGTCACCATAAATACGGCAAATATACAGTCCGGGTATGGTAGTAATTTTGATAAATATGGAAGTTGGGGGGCAGAAGCGGGTGCTTATGACTATGGATCCATTATGCATTATGGCGCTTTTGCTTTTACTTCAAATGGCTTGCCTACTATAAGTGTGAAAACACCCCCTGCTGCAGCAGGTACTTCTATAGGCCAGCGAGGTGGATTAAGTGGTGGTGATGTAGCAGCACTTAACACCATTTATCCTACCGTTGCATGTGCTAAAGGTGGCGGCGGTTCCACTGGTGGTGGATCTACAGGCGGCGGTTCCACCGGTGGTGGTGGGGGTGGCGGGGTAGTGGTTGTCACTGCTCCAGTCTTAACTATGGCATCTGAAATAAGAATTGATCCAATTCCAATCATTAGTGATGATGGATTTTCTGTAAGCACCAATTTTACCAATACGGGTAATGCAGATTTTAATGGTTGCATTATTCTGAAGCTTTATAAAACTGGAGGGCAATTAATGACAAAAGTTTCCTTTGATCCAACTGAAACCTTAATGCCAAATAAATCATTTTCAGCAAACCAAATCATCTCAAGTGGTGGTATTAGTTTAGCAACAGGAGATTATTATGTGGAATTATGGTATGAGGCAAGTTGTGGTTCATCTGAGCAAGAGATTAATTCAACAAGCACTTATTCAAATAAAAAAGAGGTGAAAGGCCTCAAAATCATTCCAATGTTAGAGGTAAAACCGCTCGATTTTTCCTTTGAAAAGGAAGGAGGTGCCAATACCATTAAAATAACTTCAAATACCGTTTGGAATGTTAACAATAATCCTTCCTGGTTAAAATTCCCTACAAACAGGTCTGTAGGAAATATGGATCTCACGTTTAATTGTGACTCAAATATTACGTTTTTTCCGCGCGCAGTAAATTTTAGTATTTCTGCTACGGGTACCAAAACATTCGATCTTTCAGTGAAGCAAAACGCCATTCCTCTTTCTGAGTGCACTGCTCCCACAGGATTAAGAATTACGGGTAAAGATTATACCTGGGCAAAAATTGCATGGAATCCAGTCAGAGGGACGAATTTCTACCAATTGAGGTATAAAAATCTAAAAGATTCAGTTTGGACAACGGTAGATTCTATACAGGGAACCTCTTATGATATCTCAAATTTGCATCCATGTAGTACTTTTAGTGTGCAGATTAGTGCCATTTGCGCCAATATAAAAAGCCCGCTGTCAATGGAAATTAATTTTAAAACGGAAGGGTGTGATGATCCTTATTGTTTTTCTTACGGAGCAGGAAAATCAGATTGGATTGAATCAATAACCATAAGCGATAAATCCTTTACCTCTGGGCAGAATCTTGGATATGCCAATAAAATGGATGTCATTGGTAATGTGGAAGAAGGTAGAATCCATTCATTCAGATTTGCAAGTAAGCATAATTCTCTTTCCAAAACAGATTTGTATCGTTGGCAACTATTCATTGATTTTAATGGAGATAAAGACTTCAACGATACGTTAGAGCAGGTTTATAACGCAGTTATTCCAAAATTCACCTCAGTTACAGGGGTATTTAAAAATATTACTATTCCTGAAGATATGCCCATAGGATTAACTCGCCTGCGTATAATGCTGACTACCAATAAGTCTGATAATAATGCCTGCGAAATATCTCCGGAAGTGTTAGAGGTTGAGGATTATGGAATTAATGTAAAAAAGAATAGAGATAGTATATTTTTAACACCAGATACTGCCTTTTTAAAAAACACCTACACTACTTTAAGAGCAAATGTCAGAGCTTCTACAGGGTGGGATGTAACTAAAAGGCCTTCCTGGGTATCTACTACTTATCCGAGTTGGGCTGCAACTCCAAATGGTTTAAATGTTTCTTTGTTTGTCAGTAATAACACAGGAGTTAGAAGACAATTTAACTATACCTATACTTTAAGAGGTTCGGTTAAAACAAAGGCTATTTTTCTTTCTCAGGATCCGGCAAAGCCTACTTTAGCTATTGATACCTTAGTATATGAGATAGCAAACAATGCTCAAAATAAACTTATCGCAGTAAAATCTAATATTTACTGGCGGGCAAAATCAAATGCTTTTTGGATTCAGGTAAATAATCCCTTAGGATTGGAAAATGATAGGTTAAGTATTTCTATGTTAGAAAACACACAGAAAGAAGCCAGGATTGACACCATTCGGGTTTATGCTGCCAGCGGAGATACTTTAAGTAAGTTAATTTTGATCAAACAAGCTCCCAAAAAGGGTGCGTTTTTAGTTAATACTGACTCGCTGGCTTTTCAAGCTACCAATGCCAGTAAATTTATTTATACTCAAGGCAATGTTGATTGGAAGGTGGTCGCTAAACCTTCCTGGATTAATGTGGATAAATCTACAGGGGTTGGAAATGATAGCTTAAGGGTTTCTACCGAAGTCAATCCCAATGGAATAAGTAGAAAGGGTACCCTGTTAATCCGATCAGTAGATGAAACAATGGAGGTAAATATTATAATTTTTCAAGAGACTGGATCTCCAATATTAACATTGGCCAACCGAATGATTTCTATTCCAGACACAGCAAGTCAATTAATATTAAAGTTACAAAGCAATATTCCCTGGCAATTGAAGTCTAAGCCAGATTGGGTATCCGGACCACAACCGCTGAGTGATTCAAGTTATTTGCTTAGAGAAAATGCCTTGAAAATTTCTTTTGAATCAAATAGCAATTATTTGCATCGGAAAGGGGTAATTGTTTGGAAGGGCAATAATCAATCGGATTCATTAGAGATAATTCAAGATTCGAAACAGGTTAATTTACCAGAAAACTGGAAGGTAAAACCGACAAATGCTATTCATCAAGTGCTGATTTACAAAAATTCATCTTTTAATTTTGGATCCAATGTTAAAATAGTTCCAGGGGATTTAATTGGTTTGTTTGTTGAAACGGGCAGTCAGTTAACCTGCGCTGGTTACGCTGTTTGGCGCGATGAAAACACGGTAATTACTATATATGGGGACAATCCTGGTACTCCTGAAATTGAAGGTTATGTAGCTGGTTCACCCCTAAGATTTAAGATTAGACCTATCAATAGTACGCAAGATATTGATGTCCTGTGTCAATTTGCACCTGTTGGTTCTTTTGGTGTGGTAACAGCAACAAACTCATTTTTACCAGGCGGCGTAAGTGCGGTGGAGTCTATGTTTACCCTCACACCCGCTAAAATTAATATTTATTTAAATCCTGGTTGGAACACTATTTCAAGCTATGTAATACCCGAATTGAAGGCCTTTGATTTTTTAGTAGATTGGTCAAAATTCACCTTCATCAAATCGATTGAAAATGAGGGGGGGAATACTTATATCGTAGAAAAAAAGAATACAAATTATCCCGCTTTTGATATTAGAAAAGGATACAAGGTATTCGCTGAAACGGCAGGTAATTTAACTTTACAAGGTTCGGTGGTAAAACCAACATTTTACCCAATTTTGATTCAAAAAGGATCTCAATTAATTCCTTTTTATAGTTTTTTGTCCAGGTCGGTCACAGAAGTTTTAAAGCCAATAATCAATGAAATTAAATTGATAAAGGATAATGAGGGCAGGGTTTTTATTCCTGAATTGTCCATTAATCATTTGAGACAATTAAATCCAGGGCAAGGATATTTTATTCAAGCAAAAAAGGAAGTGCTATTTACTTATCCTGATAATTATGTATCAGGTATAATGCCCCCTGGTTCTCAGCACAATCCGCTGCTTGATACCTTAGAGTATTACAAACTAAGGAATAATATTAATACTGGAAATAATAGTACCATAGCCATCAGGTATTCTTCCCAATATTTAAAAAAGGGTGATGAAATAGGGCTTTTTGCAAATGATACTTTGCTTTTCGGTGCCTCAAAGGTAGATACAGGAAATATCGCGATCATTGCATGGGGAAATAACCAGAATAGCTCGGGAAGAAATGGTTTTTTTGAAAATGAAAATATTCGCATAAAACTTTGGAGAAAATCTGAAAACAAGGTTTACCCGCTTATCATTAATTGGGAAGACGATGCCGTTGGAAAATATCGTAAAGATGATTTGCAAATAGGTCAAATTAAAAGTATTGCCAGTACCTCTGTATTTTCATTTGATAAAGAAGAAGGACTCGAAAGTTTAGATGTTTTCCCTAATCCGGTCAGTGATTTTTGTAAGGTAATAGCCAATGAGGAGGTAAAAGGAGAGCTTATCCTAAGTCTTTGGAACGCTGATGGAAAATCACTTCAGCAGTGGATTTTTTCTAAGGGGCTAAAAAAGGATGAAACGGTGAATATTCCAGTAAATAAATTTCCAACAGGTAGTTATTTATTGAAATTTGAAGGAAAAAATATCAGTGGATTTAAAAAATTGCAAATAATTCGATAACTTATCGATAAGAAAACTTTATACTACGTACATTTGCACTAATTTTTATTGTTTAACCGCTGCAATTCAGCAAAATGAATAAAGTGAATTTACCGGAAATTGAATATAATTCTCAGAGAGTAGATATAAACATTGCTGAATATGGAAGAAATATTCAAAAAATGTTAGCCCACGTGGCTGAAATAGAGGACTTGGACAAACAGAAGAAATATGTTGATAAAATAATTGACCTTATGATTGTCATTAATCCTCAGTGCAGAAATGTGGAGGATTTTAGAAGTAAACTTTGGAAACATGCTTATCGTATTTCTGGTTTTAAGCTTAAGATAACGCCTCCGGATGGGGTGGAATTTTCAAAGGAAGATAAAAGGGAGAATCCGGAAGAAGTAGCCTATCCTGTGATTGAAAATAAATTCAGGCATTATGGGCATCATATTCAGTTGCTCATAAAGAAGGCAAAAGAAATGCCTGAAGGTCCTAAAAAAGTAGGGATGATAAATACTATTGCCTCTTATATGAAATTGGCATACAAGACGTGGAATAGGGAGAATTTTGTAAGTGACGAATCCATAAAAAATGATTTAGCCACTATTTCTAAGGGCACACTTTATGTTGAGGATGGTTCTTCTATTGATACCTTCGGTCAACCTACTAATAATTCAAATGCCAGGAGACGACCAATGGGGAAATCTTATGGAAGTAACGATTATGGTCGAAACAGGTCAAATTATCCTCAAAATGCCAATAAAAATAAATCAAGACCGCGCTTCGGTAATCCGGTAGCACCGGGTAAGCGAAAACCTAATATCTAATAAATGTATTTATATAATATTACTTATAGAGTCGAAAATACTGTTTTCGACGCTTGGAAAAGTTGGGTTTTAGAGAAAAATATTCCTTCTATCATGTCATTGGGTTTATTTTCCAGTTTTAGATTTTGCGCTCTTTTAGGAGAAGAAAATGTAGATGCACAAACCTATGCGTTGCAATTTAAATGTGAGAGTTGGGAAACATTTCTGCAATATAGAGACGGTAATATGTCTGCATTTTTTGAGCAGCAGATGTCATTGTTCGGTGAGGATGTTCTCACATTTAGTTCCCTTCTTGAAATACACTTAGAAGGATAAGGCTTTTAGTGGACAAAAAGTCCTTCTTTCCGCCCTCATTAAGTAGCATAAATTTTTTTTAAATAATTGAATATCAATTATTTATTTAAATATTTTTTACATTTAATTTTAAACTGTTCATTTCTCTTTTATTATTCGGAGAGGCTCTAATGGCTTACCTTTCATTTTTTACTTAGAAATAAGGGTAAAATATGTTGGTAAAAACATTTGCCAGTGCCGTTCAGGGTGTTGGTGCAAAAACAATCACTGTGGAGGTAAATAGTGGGGGACAGCCAGTAGCGGGAACGAACTACTACAATATGGTTGGGTTACCTGACAACGCAGTAAGGGAGGGTTTTCAGCGAATTGAAGCAGCTATTATCAATGCTGGACTAAAAATGCCTCGTGTTAAAACCATTGTAAATCTGGCGCCTGCAGATTTAAGAAAAGAGGGTTCATCTTATGATCTCCCCATAGCCCTCGGCATTTTGGCTTCCTCGGGTCAGATACCTTTGGAAAAACTCGAGCGGTTTTTAGTTATGGGTGAATTATCTTTAGATGGTACTTTACAACCTTTGAGAGGGGCTCTTCCGATAGCTATACAGGCAAGAAAGGAGCATTTTTATGGATTAATTTTGCCTTTAGCCAATGCCAGAGAAGCTGGTATAGTTAATAATCTGGAAGTGATTGGGGTAAAAAATCTAATGGAAATAGTGGCTTATTTAAGAGGTGAATTAGATATCAAATCTACCCAAGTAGATACTCGGGATGATTTTTTTAGAAATCAAACAACGCATAATGTTGATTTTTCTGATGTAAAAGGTCAAAGTCACATAAAGCGAGCCCTTGAAATAGCTGCAGCTGGCGGACATAATGCCATCCTTATTGGTCCTCCTGGTGCAGGAAAAACTATGTTGGCGAGGAGGTTACCAACCATTTTGCCACCTTTAACGCTGGCAGAAGCTTTAGAGACGACAAAAATTCATTCCGTCGCCGGTATTTTATCCCCTGAAACAGCCCTGGTACATACCCGACCATTCCGATCGCCACACCACACTATCAGTGATACGGCAATGACTGGGGGTACCTCAAATCCGAAGCCAGGGGAAATTTCTTTGGCTCACAACGGTGTACTTTTCTTAGATGAATTACCGGAATTTCGCAGAAGTGTGCTGGAAGTTCTTAGACAACCGATGGAAGAAAATATGGTTACGATTTCACGTGCTAAAATAACGGTGGAATATCCCGCTGGGTTTATGCTCATTGCTTCAATGAATCCATGCCCCTGCGGATTTTATAATCACCCCGAAAAGGAATGTGTATGTGGTGCCGGAGCAGTAAAAAAATATTTGAATAAGATTTCAGGTCCATTAATGGATAGGATAGATTTACACGTTGAAGTTACTCCCGTATCTTATGATGAGCTGGCTATTACCAAATCTCAGGCTGAAACAAGTGAAATGATTCGCGAAAGAGTTATTAGAGCCAGGGAAATTCAGCAGCTTAGATATGTCTCTACGCCTGAAATACATAATAATTCGCAAATGCCAGCTAATCAGGTGAGGAATATTTGTGTTTTAGATAATGCGGGAAATTTACTGGTCAAAAAAGCAATGGAAAAACTTCAGTTATCGGCAAGGGCTTATGATCGAATATTAAAAGTAGCCAGAACTTTAGCAGATTTATCAGGCGATGAAAAAATTGGGTTGGAGCACCTGGCAGAGGCTATTCATTTTAGAAGTTTAGATCGGGCAAATTGGGCAAGCCAATAGCCATCTATTATGAATGCTTTGACGTAAATGATGTATATTACTATATTAAACAGATAAAATGATTTCAAAGTATGTTAATCCGTTTACTGATTTTGGGTTTAAGAAAATATTTGGAGAAGAAGGAAGTAAGTTCTTACTGATGGATTTTTTGAATACTTTATTACCTGAAGAAAATAAGATTTCAAGCTTAACGCTTAAAAATTCAGAAAATCTACCCCGAACGGAATTAGAGCGACGGGCTATTTTTGATATTTATTGCATGAACCAAAACGGGGAAAGATTTATTGTAGAATTACAAAAAGCAAAAGAAAATTTTTTCAAGGAGAGGACTGTTTATTATTCTACTTTCCCCATTATGGAACAAGCAGAAAAGGGTATTTGGGACTTTAATTTAAAAGCGGTTTTTTGTATTGGTATTTTAGATTTTTCTTTTGATAATAAAAAGGAAAAAGAGAATGTTGAGGAGGTGGTTCATGAAATCAAGTTAAAAAATCAGAATGGGCAGGTGTTTTATGAAAAGCTTACCTACATTTATATAGAATTGCCTCATTTTATAAAAAAGGAATCTGAGCTAATAACCCAGTTAGACAGGTGGTTATATTTCATCAAAAATTTAGAAGATTTTGAAGAAATTCCTTCGATTTTTAAAACGGAAGTTTTTGAAAAGGCCTTTGAAAAAGCAGAGCTTGCCAAGTTTAAACCAGGAGAGATGGACGCGTACGAAGGAAATTTAAAGGATTTTCGTGTTACACATAATGTAATAACAACAGCTTATAGCGATGGTGAAATAAAAGGGAGACAAGAAGGGAGACAAGAAGGAATTTTAGATATGGCTAAAAAATTGGTTTTAAGCGGTATGGATATTGAGAAAATAAGTCAAATAACTGGAATAAGCGAACAAGAATTGGATCAATTTTAGATACATTAGGAATGCACCAAATAATCTGTTTTTCCAAAAGATAAATTCGCATTTTCAAATGTACCGTTGAAAAAGTGACAATAAGATAAATCAGTTTCAAAAAAAGAGCAATTGGAAAAGGTACAATTTTCAAAATAGCAGTTTTGACAAATGGCATCATTAAAACTAACATAGTTAAATTGACAGTTTTTAAATATGGACTGTTGTAAATCAGTGGCTACAAATCGTATATTCATCAGCTGGCAATCAGACCAATGTGTATTTTTTAAATGACCATTATTAAAAGTAACATCCTGTAATGGTATGTTTTTGAAAATGCAAAAATCCATATTGCTCCCTGAAAAAAGGGTTGATGAGAGTATAGTTGTATTAAATTGAGAATGTTGAAAGTTAGCAGAAGTAAACATAACATCGCTGAAATCATATTTGTCAAATACCTGGTGAGTAAAATAGGATTTATTTAAAAGAACGGGTAAGTCCTTGATTTTATTCAGATTCCATACTTCATAACCTTGCCAGATTAATTTGATATTTTCAATAATTGGTTTCCAGTATGGGTCGTCGAAAGTAATATTTTTCAATATAGTTTTGTCCAGGCGACAAGTTGAAAGATAATATCCGGATATAAAAGCATCGGTTAAATTGGATTCACTTAAATCGAAGGATTTAAGAAAGGCCTTAGTTAAATCATAATTCGATAAATCAGCTCCTTTAAACATGGTACGTTCCAAAACTGGAATACTTGATATTAGGGAATTAAAATAATCAACGTCTGATAGTAAAATATTTTTCCAAGCTACCATTTATGCAATTGATTTAACCTGATTAACCATTGTCAGGCTGTTTTGGTTTTTTAAAAATATTTGTTGCTTGTGAACCAAGAGCCATTGCCATTGCTTTTACCGTTGAAAGTTCAGATTTTGTATATTTAAAGAAAAAGGAACTTTCATCATGCGTCGCCATTGGATCTTGTCCGGCAGGGCCACTTTTCTCTTTTACCGAATTCGCTCCAATTTCTAATAATCTGCCAAAGACAGAGATTTTCAACGCTTCTGGTTTACCAATTAATTCTACTGCCGCGTCACAGAGGCGGTCGATGTATTTACCTGCTCTATAGACAGCATATTGAGGATCATTTTCAAAATGATGTAAAGAATGAAGGGTATCGCCAACATTTTCATTCATTGCTTGCAGATACATTTCCTTTGACAATTGATATTTGACTGAAGTAATATCTTGACCGGCCAAATTTTTCTTCCCATCTTTTTTAAGTTCTGCTAATTTCTTTTTTGCTCCCTGATTACCATAAACGGTATGTAAAACTGCACCTTGAGTTGCATATACCTCATTGGCATAAGTAAGGCCTCTGGAAATTTGGTTATGCATATTTAAAATCAATGTTTCTACCTCATCACCTTGAGTACCTGCTGCTTCTAATTTTGCAATTTCGAGTCTTAAAATTTTTACTTGTTCTATAATTTTTTCATATTGTCTATTTGAAACCTGCATTTCTAAAGCAGCATCGCCGTGATGATCTTTGCCATTTTCTTCAAAGGCACTTTTCTTTTGCTTTTCTTTTCTTTGTTCATTTGCTTTATTCATTTCTTCATTTGCAGCCAGTTTTGCATTCGCAACTTCTTGCTCAACAGTTAGCTTAAAGGTGTTGTATTCTAATTCAACATCCATAAACTTTCGTTGCATTTCAACATTTTCTTTTTCTGGCAAATCTGATAAAAGGGCATTTTTGTATGTGACCCAATCAGATGGTTCCATATTCCTGCGTATTTTAACCATAGACCAAACTTCATTTTGGTCGTTTTTTATTTTAGCTCCTTTTTCAGATAAGTTTTTTTCCTCTTTTGGTTTGACCCGATATTCACCTTCCACTTCAGAGTCAACTTGATCTCCTCCAAACATCCAATCGGAAGAATAAACATTAATATCAAAAAAGGCGCCAGGTTCTTGGCCATATACTTTTCTAAATTCTTCATTAATAATAGCAACACCTAATTCTGTATTTTCTCCTTTTGCTGAAAGGTCAATATCAGATGTAACGGATTCAGAACCAACAGAATCTTTTAATCCAAAATTTTCTCCTTCAATATTAAGATCTGCTAATTTTTCGTTTGCCGCTTTTTTCTTTAACAAAGCGGGTTTTATTTTTTCATTAACAACCTGGTTTGCAAATTTCTGCCATACCCGACCTCTCATATTAACCATTGTTTGCATTAGTCCAATACTGTGTTCATGATGGGGAATTGAGTCTTCGGGAACTCCCGGCCAACTATCTGTCGTAAGTACCTCCTTGGCTTTAAACCAATTACTTTCCAACGGTTCTTTTAAGATATCAAGTAAGACATTATCATTTAAAAGTCCCTCTTGTATATAAATTTGAGACACTGCCGTTGCTAAGCCTGGCAATGTACCATCATATAATTGTATAAAATTTCTTTTAGTTGTCGTGTCTTCGTCAATTTTTTTCCAACTAGGGGTTTCATCAGGAGCGTATTCAGGTAAACTTGGACTGGAAGAGGTATCAACTTCTCTTTGTACACTGGTATTATTTAATACAAATTTATTAAAAAGGGGCAAACTTTCTTCTTTTTTCAATGAAATGGCTTTCGAACCCATGGTGTCAGCCTCTTTTTCTAACTGTTGATTATCATTTATTGAAAATTTTCCTCTCAGTTGTTTTGTAGGTTTTACTCTTCCCTGAGCTTGTTGAACAACATGCCATGC
>Ga0315906_10007895_pt1 | contig 12837 bp, 8 predicted proteins | sample LakEriMetagenome_4_FD_203526 | JGI IMG/M metagenome (GOLD analysis project Ga0315906, IMG submission 203526) | Freshwater fungal communities from buoy surface, Lake Erie, Ohio, United States - Buoy 2 MA122 | ecosystem: Environmental > Aquatic > Freshwater > Lake > Lake biofilm | place: USA: Lake...
GCCACACCGGCTTCATGGCCATTGATGAGAGCACCACCATCAAGACGCCCACGGCGTCTCGTGCCAAGAACGCGGTGAAGGTGGGCAAGATGGCCAAGTACCGCCGCATCATGACGGGCTCGCCTGTAACCAAGAGCCCGATGGACCTGTACCAGCAGTGCGCCTTCCTGTCTGACGAATGCCTGAACATCAGCAGCTACTACGCCTTCCAGGCACGCTATGCCGTCACCGTCGAGCGCACGTTGTCCACGCACAGCTTCAAGCAGATCGTGGGCTACCGTCGCCTGGACGAGCTGAAGGAGAAGATGGACCGCTTTGCCTTCCGAGTGACGAAGGAAGAGTGTCTGGATCTTCCCGACAAGATGTTCGTCAAGCGAGAGGTTGATCTGACCGATGAGCAGGTCAAGGCCTACATGGAGATGAAGGCCCTGGCGCTGTCCTCTTTCAAAGAAGGTATTGTGTCCACGGTCAACGCGCTCACGCAGATCATGCGTCTGCATCAGATCGTCTGTGGCCACGTCAAGCTCGACAGCGGCGAGGTCATCGAGCTGCCGAACAACCGCATCAAGGAGCTGCTCAACGTCATCGAAGAATCTGACGGCAAGATGATCATCTGGGCCAACTACCGGCATGACATCGAGGGCATCAAGCTCGCGCTGCAGAAGGAATACGGCATGAATTCCGTGGCCACCTACTACGGTGACACCGAGTCCGAGGAGCGCCAGCGCATCGTCAACGACTTCCAGGACCCCAACAGCGAGCTGCGCTTCTTCGTGGGCAACCCGAGCACTGGCGGCTACGGCCTGACGCTCACACAGGCTGCTGTCGTCGTGTACTACAGCAACAGTTTCGACCTGGAAAAGCGCCTGCAGTCAGAGGACCGAGCACACCGTATTGGCCAAACAAAGAACGTGACCTACATCGATCTGATCGCCCCCAACACGGTGGACGAGAAGATTGTGAAGGCACTCAGAAGCAAGATTGACATCGCCACACAGGTGATGGGAGAGGAAATAAAAGCATGGTTGATTTGATCCCACTCCGTAAGCTCTACAAGTACGAGGAGCTGACCAGGGAAGAAGGCCCCGATGGCCGCAAGTACGTCTACGGCGATCAGCGCCTGCCCAGCGTAACGACGATCTTGTCGGCGACGAAGGACAAGCAGGGCCTTGATGCGTGGGCCGCGAGGGTTGGTGCAGAGAACGCGGAACGAATTAAGTCGGATGCGGCCGCTGTGGGCACGCACATGCATGCTGTGATCGAGCGCATGATTGCCTACCGAGACTTACCCCGCCCGACCAACTGGCTCATGCTCAAAGGCTACGAGATGGGCTACCGGCTCATCAACACCTACTTCCAGAACATGCAGGAGATCTGGGGGTCCGAGGCCGCGCTGTACTATCCGCAAAAATACGCCGGAACTACCGATCTCGTTTGCGTCTACCGCAACAAGCCCTGCATCATGGACTTCAAGCAAAGTGTGAAGCCCAAAAAACGAGAGTGGATTGACGACTACTTCCACCAGCTTGGAGCGTACGCCCTGGCCCATGACATCGTGCATGGGACCGACATTGACTACGGGGTGATCTTGATGGCCAACCAGGACGGAACGACCATGGAGTACTCCACGGCCGGTTCCGAATTCCGCCAGTACAAGGATGACTGGCTGCGTCGCGTTGAACGCTACTATGCTATCGCTTCTGCGCCTGTGACTGGCGCTCTTCCAGAAGCTTGAGCCGGACGTGCAGATCGTTGATGTCCTTGTAGATCTGCTCCTTAATCGCTGCTCGCTTTTCTGCGCTGATAGGACTGTCAGTGGGGGTGCCTTCCTTGGTGATCAAGGCAGGCATCTTTCCCTCTATCTGCGTGAGTCGCTCAGAAAAATTATTGACCTGGCCAAGAAGCCAGGCCAACGACATAACAACAATAGGAATTACCGCTTTGAGAACATCGGACCAGTTCATCCCGCACCTCCTTGACCGCCCTGGTTCATCAGGGAAGCGACGCTATCCATCGGGAACAGAGCCTGGAACGCTGCACGACTGGAACCAGACATTGGTCCTTGACCAGACTGTCCTGCTGGCGGCTTGGCCCCAGGTGCGGCGGGCATCCCAGGCACACCGCGAGTCGCAGGCGCTGGTGGCATCTGCCGAAGCATTTGCTGAGACTCTGACCTAAAGGGAATACGAGGCTGGGCAGGACCCGGTGACACAGGCGCATTGAAATCAGGCAGCGGCACCTCAAAAAAGGTCTCAGGTTTGCGCTTAGGGGCCTGGCTCTCGTCAAAATTGGCGTAGTTCACCCCGGCAGCAACCATGTAGCCGTGCAGAGCACGTGCCATCTGGAACTTCTCCTGCTCGGTCGTTCCACGCTTGAGGAGCTGCGCCAGGAGCTGCGGGTCCTTGGTCGACTCTTCGATGATGCCGCGAATGAACAGCGTCGGTGTCTTGTCGAACATCTGACGCATGTACTTCGAGCCTGCGCTGGCTGCGATCAGCGAACCAGGTCCGCCATCAGCTACTGCGCCACCGATACGAGAGCCGATCACACGCAGCGCAAGCTCCGTCACGGCATCACCGCCCTGGACCACTTCGTCCATGAGCTGGTTGTTTTTCAGGGCTGTCTCGATGCGCTCCATCGGGGCGATCAATCGACGCAAGTTCTTGCCTTCGCCGATCGACATCACATTCTGGCTGCGCATGATCGAGAACAGGGAAGGCTGGCCAGGAGACAGCGGCTCAAACAGGACCTTTTGGAAAGCAGCAGGACTGAAGCCCCGCTCGCCACCGGCCTTGATGAAGGCATAGTCAAACAGACTGGCCTTCATCCCAGCAACAGCTTCCGGACCACCGCGCTCTGCCATGCGGACCATGCCTGCAAAGTTGCGTACAGGGTTCTTGCTGTTGAGCGCGTCAGCAATGGCGTTGGTCGGGTTCTCGTACTGAACCACACGCGAGAAAGCGGCCTGTTCGTTGACCGATTTCATTACACGGCTGTTCTCGGCTTGAAGGCCACGGAAGACGTTCTCGGCCTTAGCAGCGTCAGTCAAATCAGGGGTGATTTGCAGACGATCAAGAACAGGTTTGTTCTCGTTGACAAACTTTGTCAGCATCCGCTCGTTGACGCGGCCGGTGACCGGGTCAATGGCCTTGGCCGCAGCCAAACGATACACACGAGTCTGAGCGTCGCGAATTGAAGCGACATTCTGGTCGGCCAGGTCAGCCATGGGCTTGAGCGCCTGAGCCTGCTGGCTCTTGGCACCAAACTTCTTGACTGCCTCGTCGTACTGCGTGCGCATCATGCCCACAGCGCCCTCAATTTCCTGCATGCGCAGGGCAGCAAGGTCGTTGCTTGCGCCGAATGCACGTTGCACCAGGATCTCGGGAGCGTACTGAGGCATGCCACGAGTCGTGCCCTTGTTCACCTCTGAAGCAAAACTGCGGGTGAAGTAATCGTTCAAGGTGCGGGAGAAGTCACGTGCCTTGTCGTAGTTAGGCAGACGCATTGAGTCGAGATCGCGCAACACGCCATCAGCAAGTTTGCTGTAGAAGCCTGCATTGGCCACCTCGCCACGCACGGAGGCGTTGCGGGCAAAGTCCAGCAGGTCACTGCGGATGTTGATCAGGTCCTCGACGTCCGTGCGGGCAAACACAGACTCACGCTTCGTGGTCCGTGGTCCAGCAGGCTGGGTCAAATACTGCGACGGCACTACGCCAGTATCAATGAACTCTTGTGTGCGACGGCCAGCAGCGAATTGGCTGATGGCATCTTGTGTTACGCCCAGACGAGTCATGATCTGACGAACTTCTGTCGGCAGCGAGTTGAATCGCTCGGGCGACATGCTGGTGGCGATCTCAAGCGCAGAACGGCCAGTGTTCTCAGGGATCACGTTGCGCGGTACCAGGGTGGTCTCGCCCTTCACTGTCTTACGCTTGAGAGTATCGCGGTAGGCGTCGAGCCACAGGGACTTCTCGTACAGACGAGCGTCGCGCAGGGCGTCTTCGGTGTTCTGTTGGACGATGCGACCAATCTCAACACGAGCGGCCGGGGTGTCACGGGTGATCCTTGCGACCTTGGTAGCAGCATCCACTTCAGCGGCCTGTAGACGGCTGTCCAGGAGGTCGGTGAACATCTTCTCGCGCAGGACAGCAGCCTGGCGGAAGGCCTGGGGCGTGCCCACGGTATTCAGGTTTTCGATCAGCAGCTCATAAGCCCGGATTGAATCCAGTCCCTGCTTGCGGATCTCGGCAGCGTAGCGAGGGTTGCTGCGCGCCAGTGTCGTCTCCAGCACGCCAAGGGTGGGCGAACCGGTCTTCTGAGCGGCCGTGGTGGTCACGCCAGGAGGCAGGTTTGCTTCGAGCTTGCGAATCAATGCCGGGATGTCCTCGCCGGTCTCATCAAGAATCGAGTACAGACGGTTCGCGGCACGTGCTTGGCGGGAATCCGTAGACATACTACGGACCATGGTGCCCAGAAAGTCTTTGGTCGAGCCGGTTGCATTGGCCACGAAGCGGCCAGGCGAGAAGAGTCCGCCCACCACTTCGGCCACGACGCGTGTGCCAGGCGAATCAGGCGCATATTCGACAGCAGTGCCACCAGCGACGCCAGCGCCTACGCCGGACAGGGTCTCACCGACCAGATACGACTTAGGGTACTTGCGCGCCGACTCGCCAACCCTGGTCACGAAGTTGGCCACACGGCCACCTTGCATGACCGGCAGGCCAAAGGCAAACGGAGCGGCCGCAATCGTGCCGCCGAAGGTCTTCCCGCCTTCCCGATAGGGGACCAGGTCTTCCCGTGGGACAGCCGGGAACAGGGAGTCAACATCTTTGGATAGCAGGTAGCCGATGGTGGCACCACCGGCCGTGCCGACGATAGGACCGGCTAGAGCAAATGGGCCAAGAAAAGGGGCTGCAGCCGTACCCAGGCGCAGGCCCATCGTTGCACCACCCATGACGCTTGCGCCTTGGACGCCGCCTTCTGCGGTTCCGTACATGATTTCACGCCGGATTTCTTCCGGCGTGGGCTCAATCCGACCGCCTGTGGCAGACGCAGAAGGAGGACGCAATCCGGTGCCGCTTGGGCCGCGCATCGTGGGCGCGTTGAACTCGCTGGAAACAGCTTCGCTAACTGTCGGGTCGGCTCTGCCTCCAGCTTTTAGAGGATCGTCAACGGGTCCAAGTGGGACGCCAGGTACTCTGTCAGCCATTATCGTGCCCTCGGTTTTGTCTTGCGCCATTCTTCACCATTCCAAAGGAACGGCGTGTTAGGTGGCAAGGTCTGTAGACGCGGGTCATCGGCGCTGTAGATGCGCAGCGGAGACCCGATCAGCTCACGCAGGCCATGGATATCCGTGGCCTTCTCTCGGGACTGCTTGCGCTGCTCCAGAGTGAGCTGCTGATTAAACGTGTTACGCAGAGACTCGTCCTGAAGTTGGATAAGGAAGTCATCCAATACGAACAGGCGCGAGCGGTACGCGGTTGGGTTGTCGATGATGCCAGGCATCAGATCGAGCTGCTTCTGAATCTGCACCCGCTCGCCTTCAGCGAATCGCGGATTTGTGGCGATTGCCCGGTTCACCCGGCCAACCGTGTTTTCCAAGTAGTCACGTGCTTCGGCCATCTCGCGAGAGCCGATGGAAGGACCAATCAGCGGCAAGCGATAAGCGGCGCTGCCGATGGCAGACGGTACACCAGTGCCACGGAACGACGCACCAAACATCGTCGGCTGTGCGGTCGTGAAGTAGCTCTGGGTTTGCGGCTTGACCTGAAGAGGATCCGCCCGGGTGTAGTTGGGAATCTGCTGGCCCTGGGATGTACCGGCCTCTTCGGGCGGCGTGCCACCAGATTGGGTCGGCATAGGACGCACGTTTGAAGCATTTGCAGGAGCCGTGGAATCGCCAGCAGGAGCCGCTGCTGCAGGAGCCGTGGTCCCTGATCCTTGAGGCCTGGTACGTGACTCACCAGTGGGCGGCGCGCCATCCTTGCCGGTGGTCAGCTTTGTAAGCTGGGCGCGAGCATTCAGCGCGGTCGTCACAAAGCTTGGCAGCTCATTGCGGATGACGCGAATGGACTTGTTGCCGGTGACCGGATCAACAGTCTCAACCTCTTGACGCTGCGTGTAGTCCTTGATCGCGGTCTCGAAGATCCGATCTTGCTCAGGCGTGGTCTTGCCAGAGCCGTAGTCAGGCGCGAGCTGCGTGAAGTACTGCAGGATCTTGCCTTCCTTACCACTGCCGAAAGGACTGACAGTTGTAGACTTGGCGATGTCGGCCCAGGCCTTGCGCTGGGTCTCGATGAGTTTGGCGTTTTGGGCTCGGATATCCTGGATATCCTTTTCGGTAGCCTGCAGAGCTGTGAGCTTGATGGCCTGGTCGGCCTTGGCCTGTTCCGCGACGCGTGCGCCGAGGCGGCCTGGCAGCGGAGCAACAGCCCTTGCCAGACGGGAAATACCACTGCCGCGAAGAGGACGGCCTTGTTCGTCGACGTTGCCTGCGTAATTGAACGCGGCCTGTGCAATATCCATCAGGGCCTGGCCCTGAGACACGTTGCGGTCAATGCCCAGCACTTTTTCGTACAGAGGCACGCGTTTTTGGGTTTCGGCAGCGATGTCCGGCACGGCCAGCGGACGACGGCTTAGAAACGTCATGACTTCGTTGCGCGCTTGGCTGATCATCTCCGGAGAGTAGCTGCCAACCATGGAGGAACCTTCGGCTGGGGTCACTCCCTCCTCAGTAGACCCCGCTTGAAAACGCTGGACGAGCCCGCCAGCAGCCATCTGAACAGGCTCTTGGCTGCCGCCAGTACCTGCCATTAACGAGGCGATGCCGCCTTCAGGCATTCCAGCCGGTGACGTGTTTGGAACAGGGGGCATATCCATACCAGGGGGCATTCCAGGGGGCATAGCGCCCATGTCGGGTGCCGCAGCCGGAGGCATGCCGGGAGGCATTCCAGGGGGCATAGCGCCCTGCGGGGTCTGGCCAAGGCCAGCACCTGGAAGTGATCCGATACCCTTTTGGGCCTCGGCCGCGAGCACAGGTTGCAACAGTGCCAGCACTTCCGTTGGGGTGCTTGAAGCAGCGTTGTAGCCCACGAGGTCGGCAAGCTCTTCGACGCGAGCGTCGATCGAGCGCATGTCGCCGCGCAGGTTATTCATCAAGATCTCGGGAGACTTCGGGGTACGCTCTTGCATTGACGCGGTGTCGTAGTCCTTTTCCTCCGCGCCCTTAAGCGCCTCCATCTCGTCTTCATCGAGCATGTCGGCGAAGCCTTGCATGATCCCCACATTCTCGGGATCCATGTCCTTGTTCGGCTTCTTGAACAACGGACGGTCCAGGACTTTTGATTTCATAGTCGTTTCCTTATCCGAACAGCTTATTCACGCCCGCTGCCGTAGACGCCGCGCCAACAGCCGTACCAACGAACTGCTGCATTGGACTTGCACTTGGCGCTGATTGTGATGTGAGGGCCATCTGTGTGGATGGCGCTCCCTTGTAGATATCTGACACAAAGCCCAGTTGTTGATACGGGGCCATGGTCCGTTGCAGGTTGGTCATGCGCTGTGCTTCGAGCTGCGCCTGAGCGTTTTGCTGCTCTTGCGTACCGATTTGGTTGAGTAGCGCAACATCGCCTGCGTTGAGCTGCGAGTACAACTGGCCCAAAGCGGCTTGTTGCACGCCCATCGAGCCGATGCCCTGGCCAAGCTGGCCAAGAAGTTGTCCACGCTGAATGTCGATACCGGCCTGCTGACCCGCTAAAGAGCCGATGCCCTGACTGAGCTGGCCCATGAGCCCTGCTCCAGCCTGCCTCATCTGAGTGCCAGTAGCCGCCTGCTGGCCAAACTGAGCACCGATCTGGCCCATCTGGTTAGCTGCGGCCAGGTTGCGCTGCTGCTGTTGCTCAAAACCCTGCATCGCAGCCTGTTGTGCTTGAGCGTAATTCTGGGCGTAGTCCTGGGCAATCTGGCGAGCCATCACGTCGCTTAGGCCACGCGCCATCTCAGCACGTTGGACACCCTCACGCATGCCGCCAAACGCACCACTTTTAGCAGCTTGAGCAGCAGCAGCATTCTGCTGAATTGCCCCTTGTCGCTGAAGCTCACGCATAGTGTTTTGCGTGACGGCCTCTTGGTAGGGGTTCATGAACTCCCTGGCCATGCCTGGGGCATAGCCAGCGGTGGAACCGGCGGCGCGTTGTGCTGCGCCACTCAGATAGCCCTGAGAAGTGGTGAAGTCAGGAGACAGTGCAGAGCCTGCGGCCTGAGAGGCTTGGGCCATGCCTAACTGTGCTTGCTGATACTGAGGCGAAACATCAATACCTGCAATACCACGTGCAGCGGCCTGGGCAAGGTTTTGGCCTTGTGTTAGACCGGTGGAACCTGCCTGGATGTATGGCTCATACGCGCCAATACCCTGCTTGGCCAGGTTAGATGCCTGCAGTTGGCTCTGTGACAGCCCGGCGGCCTCGTAGGCCGGGAGAGTCAGGGGCTGTTCTGCATAAAGCCGTTGAGCCTCCTTCAAGAGGCCCAGCTTATAGGCTTCAATTTCCGGGGCTTCCCGGACTATCTGCCCGGTATATGTGATATCTGCCATTTACGCCTTCCTTTCCAGCGCCTTCATCAAGGCATACATGCGTTTTGCCCCTGCGCGCCGTGATCCTTTGCCCGCGCCGCGTACGGCTTTGGCAGTGAACACAAATTCCCCGTCCGACAACATGGCCGGGATCGAGTCTGAGGTACCCGTGCCAGGACCGTTGATCGGACCAGTCTTGCGCGGGAAATGAGTTGGCTGGCCGCCCTGTGCATAACGCTCCAGTGAAGCAATGCCCCCTGTGGCCGCCTTCATTGGAGGCAATCCACTGCTGGGCATCGAATACATGTAGTCGTACGGGTTGAGGGCATACGAAGTCCGAGTACCGCCAAAGGTCAGGCCGTAGGTCTCGGGGTTGGTGCGCAGCAGGTCGACGCCAGTGGGGCCACTGAACCCCGGAGGTGGTGCAGGTTGTTCCCTCTCAAAACCCCCCAGTGCGCCCATAGCCGCAACACCAGTCAGCGCCAATGGGCCATATGTGGCCACAAGGCCCGGCTGGGCCGCCTTAAAGGCCTGTGAGAGGACAGAGCCTGCCGGTGCATTGATGATCTGCTCCGTGCTGACGCCAGGGAACTGCTGCTTGACCGTGTCAATGGCCGTGCTCATACCTTGCTTCTGGATCTCAGAAGGAGAGATGTTTTGATAAGCAGCCTTGGCGGCATCCATCAGGTTGCCCTGCTTCAGGGACTCAAAGAACCCAGGCGTGGCCACCTGTTGGCCACCCTGCTGCGCTGCCGCATTCAGCAAAGTCTTAGGCGTAATGGTCTCAATGCCAACTTGCTGGACCGTCGGAACGGTGCCAGTAAAGCCCGGAGTAGCGTTCCCCGTCATGCGAATGCCTGTTCCGAGGTCCGTGGTCCCTGGCACAGAAGCCACGGGCGGAGTCACGGTAGGAGGCGTTACTGTCGGAGGGGCGGCGCTAACAGCGTTCTGTACCGTGGACGGCACAACCTCGGTTGGGGCAGTGACATTGGTAACAGGCGCACGGGCCACGGACGATGCATCACGGACGGCGCTGCCAGGCGTCACCACTTCATCAACTACATCCAGCGGCGTAGGCGTGATTTTTGGGACGTCAGGGACCGCAAACGTCTGCGCGACTCCCGTGTCGGTAACTATCGGAGCCTGTCCCGGCACTGCGCCAGGAGGCGTACCACCTGCAGGGAACGACTTGTCGACGATCGGGGCAGGGGTTGTCGGCGTACCCCCTTCGTAGCCAGAAGGCAGGCCAAAGACGGCACTACCGAAGCCTGCGGTAACACCTGAGATCGCACCGGTTTTGAGTGCATCGCCCAGGCTTTGGCCACCGGCCAGGCTGACCAAGGTACTGGCAGCAAAAGTATTCACGCCAACAGCCACGGAGCCTGTCAGGCCTGTGACTGAAGCGGCAGTGCCCGCAAAGTTCAAACCAGCCGGGCCCAGGAAATACACGGCAGCAGCCGTCAATACGATCTTGCCGACCGTGCTGGAGGCAATGTCTTTTACGACTTTTCCAATGCCCTTGACGATGCCAGAAACAGCCTTGCCGATCGATTTGAACACCTTGCCCAAGAAGAATTCAGGCAACCCGGTAACAGGGTTGATCGTGCCCGAGCCCCCACGGCGACGCAGCATGCGTGCTTCGCTTGGCGTAATGTGGGCCAGCATTGTGTCGCCGTTGCGGCCCATCTTGGCAATCTCAGCAGCAAGGGGCTTGAGCGTTGCAATGCCGCCATTGGCCATCCGAATCGGCTCCTGTGGAGCGTTCGAGGCAAGCTGATCTAGTGCAATGTTGAATGCAGCAAAGTAGGCCGGATCAAATTCTTCAGGAAGCAGTTCTTCAGGAACTCCGTCCTCTTCAATCAAGCGTGCTCTGATTTCTGCATAATTCTGTGGGTCGGCCATGATGACGTCAATCATCTGGCCCAAAGCATCAACCACTTCCTGGGGAACTTGCATCCCGGCCAGGCGCGACTTGAATCGTTGAACGAGAGCCGGATCAGCAGCTTCCATGCTGTTGAGCATGTCATTGCCGAATTCGACCGGATTATTTCGTGCGTACGATTCAATGACAGGGCTAAAAAGAGACGGGTCAATCGTCTCCTGTGAGGCGCTGTCTTGAGCGGTGGGAGCTTGCGGGAGTCCCATAATCCCTTGCATCGCGTCAGCCATGTAGGTTACCTTTCCGTTTTATGCCAAAAGCCACCATGGGCTGCGCGCCGGGAAAGGACGCGAATATGGCATTGATTATCCAACAATGCATTAGTTTCTGTCTACCAAAAGTGCAGAAACGACAACCCCGACACTGCTGGCCGAGGACTCAATCCTAAAAATGTCACCAGTCTCCAAAATCAGGGGCCCTGTGGGCTTCGTCCCGATCAGGTCGTAGTATTCACCTGCGTTTACCGTGGTGTTGAAGGTCAGGTAGTGAAGACCTGACCCTCCAGGGGCAAAAGAAACCTTAATCGTGGCGGACGCGCCCCCAGAGTTGGTCACCCAAATCGACCGAACAATGGCAGTAGTTGCGGCTGGAACCGTAAACAGGGTCGCGGGAGTCGCAGCCGTCAGCGTTACTGGATATCTTTTATACGAATTTGCCATTTATTCCCCCGAAAACCAGATCATTGCCTCGTCCTTATTTTCAGTCACGATTGGCGCATATGTCTGGTTGAGCTGAAAAATGATCTGTTCGAGCGAGCGAACGAGCTGGTTAAATTGCTCTGGGTTGTATTCACGCGAAGCAACCGTAGGCAGACGTACGTTGGTGATCTTGCTCATCGTATTCCATCCGCTTGAATATCAACCCGCCATGTTCCAAAGCGCCAGCGACTGTTCAATTCATCTGAGGCAATACGAATAGACATCTGCCTACCGCGTGCCCGAGTATCGATCTTTTGTGTCGTTGGCTCAACCGTGTACGGATCGAGCGAACTGTTGGTCACTGGAGCCTGTGGATACAGACGCGTGAGCAGTTGCACTTGAATATTGCCGACCTGGTTCTTGAAGTCCGGTACAAACCGCTTCATAAACATCACCTGGTCCCCATCGCCAATGTCAAAGTAACCCGACTGCAGATATGCAGGCAACGGCTCATTGACGGCGTTGAATCCTGTCTCCTGGTTGTATACCCGTGAGCGACCAGCCGTGACGCCATAGACGGTCGGGAATGCCGGAGCAACAGAATCAGGGAAGTACTCGCAGCCCGTGGGCTTTGTGAAAGTTCCAACATCGTTCCAAGCAGTTCGAGGCATGGAACCAATGTGCCAGGTGTTTTCCAAATAGTTGTACGTCACAAAGCGATTGATGTAATCGAACCCTTGTGAGCAGTACCACCACGTCACCTCGTTAAATTGCGAGTTGACACCGACGTTGAACTTCTGAGACTGCACCAGGTTGATGTCGCGAAAAACAAAGTCTTGCACAGAGCAAGGAACTTTTTTCACCGTACCGTCGAATACATAGAACGCTTCCACGCCCATCCAGAAGGACAGGCCGTTGACGTCAACCGCAGCATGCGGACCCACACAGCCGCAGTTTGCACCGAGTTGCTGGAAGCCGAATGTATAGGGCGGTCCAATAAACTGCATACCGTGCAGTGCGGTATCAGTAAAGATCAGGATCTGACCACGCGAACGAATGGCAGTAACGATCTGACTTCCGTCGTTCAATCGTTGCCCACCAGCAGTGTTCGTCGCTGTCGCCACGAAGTCGGAAATGTCCTCCTGGTCAGAGAACCGAACAAACATCGGATCCTGGGTGGCTGACGAGCCAATGATGGTCTCTGTTCCAAAACACACCAGGTGACGATCAGGCGTTGAAATCAATGCGTACTTACTTGCGGTAGGCGCGCCTGCCACAGCCGTTGCACGTGTGTTGGTACCCAAGGAGGGCTGCCAGATAAAGGTAGGGCCATCGACGAGCTGACAGATCACATCTTCGCCGTAACTGTCGAATTGCCACACACGAGAGAAAAGCTCTTTACCGGCTGCACCAGTGCCGGTACGCGGTGTGCCCCAGGCCTCCGCGCCCCAGGCTCCAGTACCCCAACCAAAGTCGAAGTAATTGATGTCTGAGCCGACGTTGATCTGAAACTGAACCGTGGCTGAACCGACATTCGTTGCCGTGGTCGCGGCTGGAACAGGGCATTCAATCGTGAAAGCGTTAGCGTTGACGATTGACGTGATCTCAAACTCGTGCGTAAGGTCAGCGTCTGGAATTCCGCCGGGATTGCCTGTCACAGCAGACAGGGTCACGAAGTCGCCCTGGATGGC
>Ga0315906_10007896_pt1 | contig 12836 bp, 8 predicted proteins | sample LakEriMetagenome_4_FD_203526 | JGI IMG/M metagenome (GOLD analysis project Ga0315906, IMG submission 203526) | Freshwater fungal communities from buoy surface, Lake Erie, Ohio, United States - Buoy 2 MA122 | ecosystem: Environmental > Aquatic > Freshwater > Lake > Lake biofilm | place: USA: Lake...
CCTCGCGCAGGCTCAGGATCGCACCATCGATGTTGCCGCGATCAAGCTGCGCGCGCGCGACGTCGATCCCGCGCATCCACATCAGGCTCTCGTCGGGCTTCGGCCGGAGCTTCAGCACGACATGGCCGTGCCGACGATTTCCGCCGACCGTCCAGTAGCGCGCCCACGACGGCGTGCGGCCGCGCGAGAGGACGTGCGTCACGCCGTAGAGATCGAAGAGTTCGGCGCGGCGCGCCTCATCGGTGACCGGGTCGAACATCTCGTCGACATGCTCGCGACGCAACCTTCCCGATGCGATGCCGGTGCTCGAGCGCTCGCTCGCGACGGTATTCGCGCCGTGCAGCATCGAGATCCACGTGCCGGTGAGCGGCCCGGCGAGCACGATCGCATCGTCGGGGATCGCCTCGTCCATCCACGCCTTCTGCTTGAGAAGGCCGGCATGCTGTCGCCCGTTGCGCACGCCCTCCGATGCAAGCGCCGCATCGATGAACGTGCTCCACGTGTACGGCTTCGACTGCGAGGCGTGCAGGCTGGCGACGGGCACAGCCGCGCAGGTGCACGCCGCCGTGAGCGCGAAGGCTTCGGCGCGACGCCATCGTCGCCACGCCTCGATGGCGCCGGCGATCGCCGGCACGCCGAGTGGAATCCACAGGACGAACGCGATCATCTCGAATCGACCAAGCACCCACTGCGCGCCAAGCACCTTGAGCGCGGCGGTGCAGAGCGGCGGCACCATCGTGACGACGAGCACCATCGCGACCATGCCCGCGAGGGCGTAGGCAGCGAAGGGCGCAGCACGCGCGCGCCGACGAAGCGACCACCACAGCATGCCCACGCCCGCGATCGCAAGCCAGATGCGCCAAGCGATGATGCCATTCCAACCACCCGTGAAGCCACGCCCCCACTGTCGCGCGATCCAGTCGTCGTCGCCGCGCTCGTAGAAGACGAATCCGTCCTGTGGCCGGACGAGCCGCGGCGGAGGCTTGGGTGCGCGCTTCGGCTTCGGCGCCACGCCGAGCGGATCCGCGGCCGCCTCGGCGTCGATGCTTGCCGGCGACTGCTCCGCTCCCTCTCCGCGCGCGATGCCGTCATCAACCTGGTCGGCGGCCCAACGGAGCACCGCGTCGATCGGTGGCGCAGTGAGCGCCTTCGACGCGAGAGGAAATGCCAACGACGGAATCACGATGCCTGCGAGTACGAGTGCCGCCGTTCGAACTCCGGGCGTGCGGCGTACGAGGCGCACCGCGAGGAGGACCGCCACGATCGGCGCCGCCACGACGAAGAGAGAGCCTGCGTACAAGGGATGGAGCATGCCGACGAGCGCGGCGGGAAGCGCCACCATCGCGGCGATGCGCCATGCGGCGACAGAAGTAGAGGCGACAGACGTAGAGGCGACGGGAGTGGCGGAGTCGGCTGCCGCCCCGCGCCGCGCGCCGGCCGAGCCTTCGCCTGACTTGCCCGCGGCGCCTGCCTCGTCATCGACCGCGAGAACGCGCGATGCTGGCCACAGCGCGCGCAGTGCGGCACCGATCGCGATCGGCATGAACGCCCACGGCGCAAGTTGGTTTGGATACAGCGTGAACGGATACGGACCGCGGTTGATCACCACGATCGCCGCGGCCACCCACGGCGCCCATGCGCCGCCGATCGCGGCCCACGCGAGGTATGCGACGCCCGAGGCGATCATGAGCCGCGATGCAGCCAGCGTGTTGAACCACACCGTCACCGGATCGAGCGCGAGCATCTTCGATGCAATCGCGCAGAGCGCGTGCAGGATGTTGGTGTGGTAGATCGGATACGGGTACTCGATCGGCGTTCGCACGAATGGATCGGCGTTCGAGAGGCCGTGGTCGAGCAGGAATCGGATGCGCGCGACATGCACGCGCGAATCGTTGTCGAGGATCGCGCCATGTCGGTCGGCGAGGATCACGTCGGCGAGAACGAGCGCGCCCGCGAGCGAGAAGACGGGGACGAGCGCCCGCGCGAGGCCCCGCCACGCACGCGTTCGCGCGAGATGTGCGCCAACATCGAAGGCGCCCCACGCAATGAAGACGGTGGTCGCGATCGCGAGCACGCCCACCGGAACGCGCATCGATTCAGACAAGCTTCCGATCGCATAGAGGAGCGCGATCGGAAGCACCATCGCCGAGAGTGCCGCGGTCCACGACACAGCGATCGACGGAAGGACACCGCCACCGAGTTCCTGCGGCACGATGCGGCGCGCGATCGCGTGGCCCGGAAGAAGCAGCGACAGCCAGAAGAGGAGCGGCAGCGCACTCATCGCTGATCTCCCTGCGGACGGCTCGATGCCCCGTCTGCTCCATCGTCCGCTCCATCGTTCGCTCCATCACGGCGCGCGCGCCGGGCGAGCCCTTCGCGCGCGATGGCGCCGCGGCCGAGCGTGCGGTCGACCACGCCTGCGACCAGGCCCGCAGCGCGCCAGACCGCGCGAATCGCGCCAAGCGGAATGAACGCGAGCATCGCCGCGCCCTCGCGGCGCACCATCGCAAGCGCCATCGGAAGCTGGGCGACGAGGAGGAGCGCGACGAGCGCGACGAGCGGCGCGGCGGTGATGACGCGGACCCGCGCCACATTCCCGAGCAGCTCATCGTCGCCCTGCGCGATTCCGGCGATCGCAAGCAGCAGTGCCGGCGCGAGCGCTGCCGCCGCGAATGGCTGCACGTGGTCGAGAAGGCTCGAGTAACTGTCGCCACCCGCATGCCCGCGATGTTCGAGATGCAGCGCCACGCGCCAGTAGCCCTGCCCGCGCTGGACGCGCAAGTAGCGCGACAGCCGATCGGCGTGGAAGTGCCGCACCACCGAGGCGCGCTCGAAGCGCAGGCGATGCCCGGCCTCGAGCACGCGGAACGCGAACTCGGCGTCCTGGCCCTTCAGGTAGCGCTCGTCGAAACCATCGAGCGCATCGAGCACCGCGCGGCGGTAGAGCACGTTGTAGGTCGCGAGGAAGTTGGTGTCGGCCGACATGCGTGCGTGACGCACCATGATCTCCTCGTGGATCAACCGCTCGAGCAGCGTCGCGCCGGGAGCGATGCCGTAGGTGCCGCCGACACCGCCGACCGCACGATCGTCGAGATGCGGAAGCAGCCGTTCCAGCGCGTCGGGCGCGCTCACGCAGTCGGAGTCGACGAACCAGACGAGTTCGGTGGTGGCGGCACGGAAGCCCTGGTTGCGCGCCGCGCCGGCGCCGCGCCCACCCGACCGGAGCACCTCGATGCCGCGCCGCTCCGCCTCGGCGACCGTCGCGTCCTTCGAACCGTCGTCGACGAGGATGACGCGCGCCAGCCGCGAACCAGCGCGATCGCGCACCGCGATCGCCGCGTCGAGGCAGTCGCCAATCGTGCGCATCGCATCGCGCGCGGGGATCACGAGGGTGACGTCGCGCACGTGCTCAGCCATCGCTCGCCTCCCCGGCCGCGTCACCAGTACGCTCGGGCAGGTTCAACGCGGCCTCCGCGCGGAGGAGCCATGTGCGCGCACCTTCGTGTGTCGCGTCGGCCGCGAGCGCGTCGCGGTAGCAGCGCGCGGCATCGGCGAACTCGCCGCGCCGGTAGCGAAGATTTCCGAGGTTGAATGCGGCGCTCGACTCAAGGCCGGCGTCGCGCACGGCGCGGGCCCGGGCGATCGCCTCGTCGTAGGCCTTGATCGCCGCATCATCGTCGCCCTCCTCGCCGAAGGCGTTTCCCGCAAGGAGCGGATAGAGCGCATCGCTCGGGGCGCGCTGGGCGGCGAGCAGGTAGTTGCGGCCGGCCTCGCCGAAGCGGTCAAGCGCTCGCAACGCGTCGCCCCGTGCGCCGAGCACCGCATGATCGGCGCGCACACCCTTCGTCGCGATGTCGAGTCGCTCGATCGCGCGGAGGGCGTCGCCCGCGCGCAGATCGACGATCGCAAGATTCACGAGCAGCGTGGGATTTCCGGGCATCAGCTCCTGTGCGCGGGCAAGATCCTTCGCGGCCTCGTCGTCACGCCCAGCCTCGAGCAGAAGCCCCGCGCGGTTGATGTAGCCGCGCGCGTGCGCCGGACTCTGCTCGACCACCTCGCTCCACAGCGCGATCGGATCGGCGAAGGCGCGGTTCCGCGCCGCAACGCCATCGATCTCAAGGAAGAGGATCGCGGCGACCAGCACGAGCGCGCCAATGCGGACCGCGCTCGACGCACGTGCCACGACCGGCATGACGAGCGCAACCAGCGCGAGGACCACGACCGCGAGCGGCAGGTACATCCGGTGATCGACCGCCGCGTCGGCAAGCGGCACGACGCTTGTCGTCGGCGCGAGAAGCACCGCGATCGCAAGCGGTACGATCGCCCACCAAGCGCGGCGCGCAAGACCCATCACCGTCGCGAGCGCGCCGAACGCCAGCAGCGCGCCGCCGACGAGCGGCATCCATCCCGCGGCCAGCGCATCCGGACCGCGGTCGATCGCAAGCTTCATCGGTGCGATCACGTGGAACCCGTAGAGTCCGAGCGCGCGCAGCGAGAGCGCCGCATACTCGATCGAATCGACGCCGGCCACGTTTGCGCCGTAGCCCGCAAGTCGGTCCGCGGCGGCATCGCCCACGCCGAGCACGCCCTCGACGACGCCGAGCGCGCCGAGGATCGCGAGCATCGCGAACGTGGCCGCATAGGTCGGCCAGCGTCGCCGCCACGCGGCGCCGAACGACCCGAACACGATGCACGCGTCGACGAGCACGACCAGGAACGGCGCCGAAAGCGCCGTCGGCTTCGAGAGAATCGCGAGCGCCGCGAGGATCGGGACCGCGATCACGAGCCGCGGCGGCGCATCCGTGCCTCCCCGCACGGCCGGCGTCGCTCGAAGGAGCGCGAGCACCGCGGCAAGCGTGCCGAACGCCGCCATCGACTCGGCGCGCTGGATGACGTACGTCGCGGCCGACGTCGTGAGCGGATGAAGCGCCCAGATCGCGGCGGCCGCGAGCGCGAGCGCGCCGTCCTTCGTCGGCGCGATGCGGATCGCACCGCGCGCGCGCAGGACGACGAGCGCCGTGCGCACCACGAGCAGGAGGAGCACCGCGTTCGCCGCGTGCACGGCGATGTTGAACGCGTGATAGCCGCGCGGATCGAGCCCCCCCAGCGCGTAGTTCACCGCGAGCGAGAGCTGGACGAGCGGGCGCTGCGTCTCGAGGAGCCAGGTCGACGGCGGCCAGAGCGTTGCGATCGCGGGCTCGTCGCGCGCGATCCGAGCGACGTCGTCAAAGACGAAACCCGCCGATAGCGCGCCCGCCCATGCGGCGCACACGGCGGCGACGAGCAGGAGCGAGTGAAGCACCGCGCCCGATGGTGCGGACACGGCAACACGCGGGCCGACGTCGCGCGACCGTTCGGTCTGCGCGGTCTGTGCGCTCTGCGCGGAGTCCCTTCCGCGGGAGGCGTGCGGCTCGTCGCTCTCTGGTCGCATTTCCGGAAATGCATGGTAGTGTGCGACCATGTCTTTCGCGCCCACCGGATCCGAAATCGCGCCCGCTTCGGGCGACGTGCGGATCTCTGCGGAGGTCGCGCGCGGCACCTGGGTCGTGATCCCCGTCTACAACGAGGCGCGCGCGGTCGGTGCGGTGATCCGCGGCCTCCGCGAGCACTTCCCCAACGTCGTCTGCGTCGACGACGGCAGTTCGGACGGCACGTGGGACGTGCTTCGAGCCGAGGCGCCTCATGCGCTGCGGCATCTTGTCAACCGCGGACAAGGCGCAGCCCTGCAGACCGGCACGACCTACGCGCTCCGACAAGGCGCCGAGCGCATCGCCCACTTCGACGCCGATGGCCAGCATCGCGTGGAGGATCTCGCGCGCATGGCCTCGCTGGTGGCGTCGGACGCCTGCGACATTGCCCTCGGAGACCGATTTTCCGGCGATACCAGCGGGATTCCCGCGGGCAGACGACTCCTCCTTCGCACCGCCGTCCTCTTTCATCGCGTCTCGAGCGGCATTCAGCTCAACGACGTACACAACGGCCTGCGCGTCCTGTCGCGCACGGCAGCCGAGCGGATCGAGCTGACCGCGGACCGGATGGCCCACGCCAGCGAGATCGTCGACCTGATCGCCCGGAGCGGCCTCCGCGTGTCGCAGGTGCCGGTCACGATCCGCTACACCGATTACTCGAAGGCGAAGGGCCAGAGCTGGACCGGGGGCTTCCGGATCATCTTCCACTACCTTGTCGGCAAGGTGCTCGGATGACCGTCTTCCAGATCTTCCTCCTCTCGGCGCTCTCGCTTGGCGCGATCGCGGTCGCGACGCTCGCCGCGCGCCGCGCGATCGGCCGTGCGGCCTCGGCGTTCATCCTCCTCGTCCTTGGCGGCGGCATCGCGTTCGCGATCAAGCCCGACCTCACCACCGCGATCGCGCATCGACTCGGCATCAACCGAGGCACCGATCTCCTCCTCTACGTCCTCGTGCTCGCCGTCGTGTACGGCTTCATCGTGATCTACCTGAAGCTGCGCCGCGTGCGCCGCGAGCTGACGGTGCTCGTGCGCGAGATCGCCGTGCGCGAGGCAGTACGAAACGACCGGAATTCCGCGCGTTCGGTGGGCGAGTCGACCACGCGCGAACCAGCGAGCAGCGGGCGGCATGAATGACGGCACGCCAGTAGAGCGATCGCGCGACGGCAACGGTCCGACGGTGTCGATCGTCGTCGCCGCCTACGGGCGACGCGAGAAGACGCTCGCCTGCGTTCGCTCGATCCTCGCGCAGGATGTCGCGGCGATGGACGGACCGACACACCTTGCGATCGAGTTGGTCTTCGTCGACGACGGATCGCCCGACGGTACCGCCGACGCGGTGGAGGCGCTCCTCGATCGCGCGCCCTTCGCAACACAGGTGCTGCGCAATGAACGGAACCTCGGTGCCAACGCGAGCCGCAACCGCGGCGTGCGCGCGGCCCGTGGCGAACTAATCGCGTTCCTCGACTCGGACTGCGTCGCCGAGACCGACTGGATCCGGCGTCTCGTGGCGCCGTTCCGCGATCCGACCATCGGTGCAGCGAGCGGATTGGTCGATGACCTATCGGCAACGAATGTGTGGGAACTGGCGTTCCACGGCACGCATCGCCTGCCGCGGGCCGGCGACGTGTCGCGCCTCGTGATCGGGAATCTCTGCGTGCGGCGCGCACTGCTGGCCGCGCACGCACTCGACGAATCGCGCCCGACGCGCATCGATCCAGCGACGGGGCGACCGGATCTCACGGTGAGCGGGCGATCCGACGAGGAGGGACTGAACCTCGCGCTCCGTGCCGCCGGCTGGCGCGTGGTCGCCGCGCCCGACGCGCGCGCCCTGCACGATCACCCGTACACGCGCCGCGCGCTCCTCCGACAGGCGTGGTTCGGCGGCCGATCCGCCGCCGAACTCGTGTGGAAGTACCGGCTCGGGCCACGCAAGGACCTCGGCCCGATCCTCGCCGCGCATGCGCTCCTCGCGCTCGGCGGCGTCGCATGGCTTCTCCGCGACGCGCTTCCAGGCGGGATGCCGGTCGCCGTCGCCCTCCTCTCCGGGGGAACGCTCGCCGCGCTCCTCGCGTGCGCGGCGATTTCGTACAACGAACTTCGCAACAAGGGCAAGTCGCCGCAGGAACTCCTGCGCGCGGCGGCCGCACTCGCCGTCTACTACGAAGTCCGCGCCGCGGGCTACGCGTGCAGACGGCTCGGCCTCGCATGCGCGCAGTGCCTTGGCCGCGCGCCGTTCACCCGGGTTCGACCGAGCGAACTCGCGCTGGCGCTTCCGCGGCCCTCGCCGCAAGCAGCCGAACACTCGACCGGAGGCGCCGCGTGAGCGACGCCGGAGCACGTCTGTCTACAAACGCGTCCACAAACGCGTCCACGAAGGCGTCCACGAAGGCGTCCACCGAGGCGCCCGCCACGCACGACGCGATGGCGCGCCATGCCACGCGCGGCGCCATCGCGATGCTCTTCGCACGCGGCTTCGGCGCCGTGGTGGCGATCTGCGCCGCCGCGATCCTTGCACGGCACATCACACCGGATGAATACGGACTCGTCGCGATGGCGCTCGCGGCGATCGCGCTCGGCCGCGCCTTCGAGGAAATCGGGCTCGGCGATGCGACGGTGCAGCGCGAGCGGGTCACGGATGCGCAGGTCTCGGCACTGTTCTGGCTGAACGCCCTTGTCGGCGTGGTGCTCACGATCGCCTTCGCGCTGTGCGCGCCACTCATCGCGCGCTTCTACGCCCGCGACGACCTCACGCCCATCGCGCTCGCGCTGTCTCCCATCTTCCTACTTGCGGCGCTCGGAGCGCAGCCGCGCGCGGTCATGCGCCGCAACTTCCGTTTCCGAGCGCTGGCGATCGCGCAGGGCGCATCGCTTGCGATCGGCGCCATCGCCGGCATCTCCGCTGCGCTCGCAGGCGCGGGCGCATGGGCGCTCGTCACGCAGAGCCTCGTGCAGGCGACCGCACTCTGCATCGGCGCATGGCTCGGCGCCTGCATCGGCTGCCGCTGGAGCCCGCGACGCCCCGCGCGTGCCGACGGCCTCGCACCGCTCGTGCGATTCGGCCTCCATGTGACCGCGACGCAACTCCTCACGCGGTTCTCGCGCAACGTCGACAACATTCTCATCGGCCGCTTCATCGGCCCCATCGCGCTCGGCCTCTACGACCGCGCGTTCCAACTGATGTCGCTGCCGGCGACGCAGTTCAACCAACCCATCTCGAATGCCGTCATCCCCGCACTGAGCCGGCTGCAGAACGACCCCGATGCGTTCCGACGGCTCTATCGAAGCGGCGCCGAGGTCGTCGCGTCGGTCGCGTTCCCGATCGCCGTCTTCTCGGCGGCCGCGGCGCCGGCGATCATCGGCACGGTGCTTGGTCCGAACTGGCTCGATGCAGCCCCGCTGCTCCGCGCGCTCGCGCCGACGGGACTCATGGTGTCGCTCAACATCGGCACCGCGTGGGCGTACCAGTCGCTGGGCCGCTCCGGCCGTCAACTGCGCTGGTCGCTGTTCGGGACGGCGGTGACGACAGTCGCGATCGTCGCAGGGCTCCCCTGGGGCGCGCTCGGCGTCGCCATCGCGGTCAGCGTCGCACGCGTGTCGCTGCGTCCCTTCGCGGTGGCCTACTGCTTCCGCGACACGTTCCTTCGGCCATCCGATCTCTTCGAGAGCGCGTGGCGACCGGCCACCGCCGCGATCATCGCGGGTTTCGCGAGCTACGCGGTCGAGTTCACGCTCGATGCCCACGCGTTCGCCGCGCCGATCATGCTCGCCTTGCAGGGCGTGGTGTTCCTCCTCGTCGGGGTCGGGGCGCTCGCTGCGATCCCCGGCGGATTCGCACGCATCAGGGCCGCGCGCGCGCAGATCGCCTCGATGCGCTCGGATCAACGCGCGGCGCGCGCGAAGACCGCCAACACCGCGCAGAACTTCATCGCAGCGGGCGCGCACGATCCGCCGCTCTCGATCCTGCTCGTCGTCGGGAGTTTTCCGCTGGCGAGCGAGACGTTCATACGCGCGCATGCGCTCGACCTCGTGCGCGCGGGCCACCGCGTCGAGATCCTCGCGCTGCGCGAGGGGAACTGCCCGTGGAGCGAGGAGGAGATCGCAAGCGGCGTCCCGTCGCGCGTGCGCCGAGCGGGGTTCGACGCGCCGGTCGCCACGCGACTCGCGCTTGCTCCCGCGCGCCTCCTGCGCCTGCTCGTGCGATCTCCATCGGCGGCGATCCACGCGCTGCGCAGGTTCCGCAGCACCGACATTCCCGCCGGCGGACTGCTTGGCATCTTCGACGCGATGGAAAGCACCCGCCGCTTCGACGCGATCCACGCCGAGTTCGGACCGATGGGGCGCGTGGCGCTCGAGGCGCGCGAGGCCGGTCTCATCGCGGGCCCGCTGGTCGTCGCGTTCTACGGATACGACGCCGTGCGCGAACCGCGTCGGCGCGGACGCGACGTCTACGCGCGGCTCTTCCGAGAGGCGGCGCTGCTGCTGCCCAACTCGAACTATCTCGGCGAACGCCTCGCCGAACTCGGTGCGCCGCACGATCGCATCGTGACGCAACATCTCGGGATCGATCCGCACGCGTTCCGCCCGCGCGATGCTGGCGCGGGCGACACCGATGCGGGCCATGCGACGGACGTGCCGAAGCACGAGACCGCCGCTCCCGTCACCGCGCTGCTCGTCGGTCGCCTCGTCGAGAAGAAGGGCTTCGAGTTCGCGATCCGCGCGCTCGCCAGACTCGAGACCGACTCACCCGTGCGACTGCGCATCGTGGGCGACGGTCCGCTGCGCGCCGAGCTCGAGGCGCTCGCCGGCGAACTCGGTGTCGCCGAACGCGTCGCGTTCCTCGGCTGGCGCACGAACGACGAGGTCGCCCGGGAGATGCGCGCCGCCGAGCTGCTGCTCGTGCCAAGCGTGACCGCGGCGGACGGCGACATCGAGGGCATGCCGGTGGTGGCGCTCGAGGCGATGGCGACGGGACTGCCCGTGATCGGAAGCGCGCACAGCGGTATCCCGGAGGTGGTCGCCGACGGCCGCACGGGGTTTGTCGTCGCCGAGCGCGACTCGGCCGGGATCGCCCGCGCCCTCGAGGAACTCTGCAACCCTGCGCTGCGCCGGACCTTGGGTTCGGCTGGCCGCCAGCGTGTGGAGGGCCCCTTCGCGCGTTCCGCGCTGACCGAGCGATGGGTGTCCCTCCTTCGGAAGGTCCAATAACATTGCGATCGATCGGCCCGATTCCGGCCAAGACTTCCGAGAAATCTGTCCGGAGCGCTTGGAAGGACGCGGATGTCGGGTTACTTTCCGGAAATCAGCAGGCCCGGCGCTCCCCGCCGTGCGATCTGAGACACCCCTGAAGTCGTGAGGAGCACCATGCAGCGTTTCGTTCCGATCACCCTCGCCGCTCTCGCCATCGCCGCCGCCGGTATCGCCAATGCCGACAAACTCGGCGTCGGCAAGCCCTCCGTCTCCAACGAGGCGAAGCAGTCGGTGCAGTCGCGCGGCGATACCAAGCGCGAAATGCCGAAGAACGACGACTACCAGTCCATCATGCGTCGTGCGGGTGGCGGCGGTTCCTCGCCGGCGTGCTGCCCCGCCGACCTCGACTGCAACGGCATCGTCGATGCGAGCGACCTTGCGACCCTTCTTGGCTCGTGGGGACCGTGCGCCGGCTGCAATGCCGACATCGATCAGAACGGCGTGGTGGACGCAAGCGACCTCGCGACCGTGCTCGGCTCGTGGGGCCCCTGCGCGGGCTGAACCAAACCGAGCGGCGGTCGATCGTCTGCAGACCGCCGGCTTCGCGAGGCTACCTTCGAAAGCGCGCGTCGACCGAAGAAGCCTGAATCACTCGAAATCACGAAGCCGCCGCGGCAATCGCCCGGCCGTTTCTCTTTCCGCACGTGCCACTCGCCGCTTCCGTCGGGGTCGATTTCACCACCGCTTCTGCCGAGGAACCTCGGCCTCGGCCCCTGCGGCCGACTCCACGCGATTTTCGCGGATTGATCCGGCTTTCCACGCACCGCATGCATGACGCGGTTTGAATACCGCCGTGGAGTTTCCCCCGCCACCCGCGCCACCCTCGGCACCCGAGCCCCGCTCGAACGCCACTCCGCGCTCGGTGTTCCCCGCGTTTCTCAGCGCCATCCTTCGGCCACCGCGTGCATCGCGCGGGCGCTTCATCCTTGCGATGTGCGTTGCGCTTGCCGCCGACCTCCTCTTCTTCTGGCTTGGCGAGGCGCTTCCGGTTGCCAGCGATTTCGTCGTGGCGCTCTTGATCGCGCTCTGTCTTGGTGGCTTCAGCATCGAGTTGATCGGAGCGTTCGTCGCTGAAGCGACCCCGGGCATCGGCCTCTTTCCCGCGTGGTCCATCGCCGTGCCGATCCTCTGGGCCCGGGCAAGCGCCGCCATGGCGCACGCCGACCGCGCGAACGCCCGGCCCCCCGGCAAAGGCTGATCGATTTTCCCCAAATCAACGCCGACTTCGGCGGCCCGATGCTGCGCTTGCGGTTCAATGGCGCCCATGCGCCTCACCGCCGCCTGCCTCAGCGCACTTGTCGCCCTCAGCGCCCCCACCGCGAGCTCCATCGCTGCGGAAGTCCACTCCGCGCCTCCGACCATCCCGAACGACTGGTTCTTCAGCGGCGAGAACCGCCCCGCACAGCTGAAGAACCTCGAGGGCAAGCCCGCCCCCGAACTCGAGGTTGAATCGTGGATCGGCGACTCGTTCAAGCTGTCCGAACAGCGCGGCAAGGTCGTGGTCGTCGACTTCTGGGCCACGTGGTGCGGGCCCTGCATGGCGGCGATTCCCGAGAACGTCGAACTGATGAAGAAGCATGAGGACGATGGGCTTGTCTTCATCGGCGTGCATGACTCGAACGCGGGCTTCGATCGCGCGGCGCAGGTGGTGAAGGAGAAGAAGATCAACTACCCGGTTGCGAAGGACGTGTCGGGCGGGAAGAGCGCGAGCGCCTACCAGGTCCAGTTCTGGCCGACCTACGTGGTGATCGACCGCGAAGGCGTGGTGCGCGCCGCTGGATTGATGCCGCAGAACGTGTCGAAGGTGGTCGAGATGCTGCTGAAGGAGGCCGCGCCCGCCGGCGGCGCCGCGGCATCGGGCGTTGCGCCGGAGAACTACCTCGGGGGAACGAAGCGCCCCGCCGCACTGCGCGCGGTCGAGGGCAAGCCCGCCGCGCGACTCGACGTGGCGAACTGGATCGGCGCGACGCCGGCCGCGAACTGGCAGGATGCGCGGCGCAACAGCGTTGTCGTCCTCCACTTCACGCAGGCCTCGGGTGATCTCGCGTCGCGTGAACTCGAGCGTTTCGCGCGGCTCTCCGACGAGTTCGCAAGCCAGGGCGTGGTATTCGCGACGATCGCA
>Ga0315906_10007901_pt1 | contig 12831 bp, 15 predicted proteins | sample LakEriMetagenome_4_FD_203526 | JGI IMG/M metagenome (GOLD analysis project Ga0315906, IMG submission 203526) | Freshwater fungal communities from buoy surface, Lake Erie, Ohio, United States - Buoy 2 MA122 | ecosystem: Environmental > Aquatic > Freshwater > Lake > Lake biofilm | place: USA...
AAAAAACTTATGAGACGAAGGTCTGGCAAGACTTCGCACAAGATTTAGAAACTTTAAAGGAGGAATAATGGCAAGAGGCCCATTAGCAGGAGCATCAGGCCCTGGTAAATTCTCCAAGAGAACAGATTTACCTTCAGCATATTACGGTGAAGGTGTAGAAACAGCAGCAATTAAATCACAAATGCCATTGTCAACGACAGCCGGTGAAGCAGATGATAGAGGCGGTAGGCCAAGAACTGCGCTTCCTCCAGTAACTCCATTATTTGCACCATCACAACGCCCAGAAGAACCTATTACTACAGGTGTAAAACCTGGTGATGGTGGTGGCGATGAAGTATTAATGATGAACCAAATGCAACAACAGCAATCTTTATCACAAACATTAGCTCAAATGCTTCCGTACGATACTAATGGAGAAATTGCTGCCCTATACGAGCAGGCTTTATCTAGAGGACTTTAATGGCTCAGAATGTAAATAAAGGTAATCTTTATCAAGCAGTAGAGCGTGCTGGTTTGAACCCAGCGCAAAAAGAACAGATTAATTCTTTTTCTGATATGTATTCAAAGCATACATCTTTAACTAATTTACCAGATGCTATTGCTGCTATTGAATATAATCAATTAACTGCAGAGCAACAAAAGAGTATGGCTGAGTTCTTTGGTGCTGATGAAACCAAACCAGGACAAGGCGTTGTAATGAAGGCAGCCTCTTGGTTAGTTAAACCAATTGTTGAGCCAGTAAAAGAAGTTTTAAAAGCAGCTAGTTGGGCATCTGATCAAGTTACTAGAGCGTATCGCACAGGTCGTATTGCAATAGGTGAGCAAACAGATTTAGCTTCAGCATTTCGTAGATCTGGTGCTAATGGTGAGCAGGTATATGATGAGAGTCGTATATCAAAAGCAGTTGCTACTTATGGTCAAAATAGAGTTTATGTAGCACAACAGATTTCAGCAGGTATTCCATTAGATCAAATTATTGCTAATGCTCAGAATCCTGAACAAAAGCGTATTGCTGCCGAGGCTTCAAAGCCTGATGGAGATCCTTTACTTGATGAAGCAGTAGCAAAAGTTAATGCTGCTAAGTATTCATTTGGTAGAGATGTAGCTAATTTTTTCTTACCAAAAGATCTTGAAGGTAAGAGCGGTCTTTATACTTGGATCTCAGGTACCGGTGATGCCGCTTTCCGTATATTCCTAGACCCTACTATTGTTCTAGGTAAAGTAGCAAAAGCATATAATGCTGGCAAGTTTGCATTAACTAAAACTATTGGATCTGCAGCAAAAGTTGATAATGCTTTCCAATATGACAGCGTTAGTAGATTCTGGACTGAGTATACTAAAGGTCTAGATGACTTAGTTAAGGCTCGTGCTTCTGAAAAAGCAATTGAGGTCGGTGAGGCGACTACTCGCCTACGTAGACTTAATCCAGCCCTTGGTGCTAATGGTGTAGATGATGCACTTATTAAGTTTGCTAAAGATGATATGGATGGCGTATTAGATGTAAATACTGCTAAGGCTTTCCTATCAAATGTTGAACGTATTGAACCATTGTTCTACGGTCAAGCAGGATTACAAATTAAGGTTATGCCTAGACTAAGCGCTTTCCGCAAGAAGCGTGTAGATCTATACACTAAAGGTACAAGAGCATTTAGTCTTAATGATGACTCAACAGACTTTTTACGCAATATAGTATTTGATGAAGCTGATGCTCGTGGTATCTCTACTCAAGAAGCAGCATTACAATCTCTTATTGGTCGTGGTGATGAAACAGTAGCAGAGGCTGCTGAAAGAACTGCTTTAAGGATTAAGGCAGAAGAAGCCAAGAGAGTAAATAAATTCTCTGTCTATTCTATAAACAAGCGTATAGATAACTTTTCTCGTAAGTTTAATTTAATTCCAGATATGGATGAACTAGGTAACCACACATCTCCTAGAGCACATATTGCTTTTGAGCGTTATGCTCGCCTTGTATATGGTAAGTACTCATCTAGAATATTGGGTGATGTCTATCAACAGTCTAACCTTGGTCAACGCCGTCAAATGTTTAATGGACTACAATCTGTAGTTGGTGAATTACGAGGTCTTAAAGGAACTCAAGGTGGTCGTAAACTACTAGAGACTATTGGTACTGTAGGCAGAGATGCTGTTTATACCAACAGAGCATTTGATGATGCTAATCCACAGGGCTTCTTTCCATCAGTTGTAAATGGTTCAGACTCCGCTTTGTATCCATATCAAATTAATGAACGTCAAGCATTTATCACACCACAGCAATTAGATCGTTTTGCTGCAAGAGATGGATTTATATCTAATGCTTGGGGATTACAGTACACAAAAGCAGCAGATGATGCTATTAGCACATTCGTTACTGGTACTTTAGCAGGTCCTAGATTCCCAGTTCGTAACGCTATTGAGGATTATTTATTCTATCTTGCAAATGGTAGAGGTATTATTAGATCAGGCGTTCAGGTAGCAAAGGGTCGTAGACTAGCTACAGATGTTCGTACTGCTACTAAAGATTTAAATCTAGGTTTAGTAAATCGTTATACAAAAGCAAAAGATAAGAATCAGATCGTATCTAAACTTAATGATATTGATAAAGGCGTTAAAAAAGATATTGGCAAAGATGGTCAAGAGATAGTATTTGCTGACTTTTATACTACAAAGGCTGAAAAGTTAGAAGCCAAGCGTAAAGTATTAGCAGAGGTATTATTAAGAGATAAATTTAATGATGCCCAAATTGGTAAGTTTGGTAAAGACTTTGATCGCTATACCTATGAGTTCACTATGTATGGTGATTATGAGAACCTACTTCGCTCTGCAAGCGAGGGTGCTTATAACTTAAACGCTGGTAGCGATATTGTTTCTAGAGCAAAACGTATCAGTCGTAAGCACGGTAAAGTAGTTGACTTTAGTATTGATGGTGAAGATTATGCTCGTCAATTTGGATCCTTTGGTGAGTTTAGCCCATTAGATCAAGAGGGTAAGTTAGCTTGGGCATTTCAAATTATGACCAAGGCTCAAGATGAGTTTGCTTCAGAGGGTATGAAGTTACTTAAAGTTCACGGTAATAATCGTGGTGCTTTCGTAAAGGCTATGTCAGAGCATATTGATAAGCCACAGTTTGCATCCTTAAAGCCTAAGTTTGATCGGTATGTAGATACTAATTACACATCAACTCAACAGGCTTCTGCCATCTATGATGATCTAAGAACCTTGTTTGGTAAAGCAGATAATTCTATTAATACAAACCTACTTAATAGAGTGGTCAAGGTTGGCGATAATGGTCAACTAAAAGTTGATACTGATGACTTTAGTATTGAGTTCTTACCTACTAAGTACACAGATATTCCCAAGGCAATTGTTGGTCCTAAATTACTACCAGCACAGCAGTCACAAAATATTATCTCTGATCTAAATACTAGATTATGGGACTTCTTAGGTGATGCTAATGCTCGTTTATCTAGAGATCAGATTGTTATAGATGCAGCATTTAATATTCGTAAAGAGTTACAACCCTACCTAGATGACCTTGCTAAAAAGGTTGGTCCACAGGTAGCTACAAAACAGGTTGTAGAGTTATCAGAGAAGTTAGCAGTAGAGCGGGTATTAGCATTTGTTGATAACCCTACTGTTAGAACTCAGATGGCTTGGTCTATGCGTAACTTTGCTCGTTTCTATAGAGCTACTGAGGATGCTTATCGCCGTCTATATAGAACAGTTAAGTACAACCCAGAGTCTATTCGTAAGATAGCACTTACCTATGAAGGTGTAGCACATACTGGATTTGTACAAAGAGATGATCAAGGCGAGCCTTACTTTATCTATCCTGGTGTAGCACCGGTATATGAAGCAATGAATAAAGTTCTAGGTGTATTTGGATTAGGCGATAAATTCGTTGCTCCAATGCCATTACAATTTGGTTCAGATATTAGAATGTTAACACCATCTGCTAACCCTGAATCTTGGTTACCTACATTTAGTGGTCCTTTAGCTGGTCTATCACTGAAGACTATTTACAGTATTGCTGGTCTATTTGAAGAATCTAATATTGATGCACTATCAACTATTGGTCAGGAAATAAAGTCTACTGAAAGAATAACCTTAGGTGAGATTGGTGAGAATCAATCATTCTTCCAAGCAATATTACCAGGTCACGTTAATAGGCTTATTACATCTCTTAGTAGAGATGAAAGAGATTCCCAGTACGCATCTGCTTTCCGCAAGGCAGTAACTTATCTAGAGGCTGGTGGACATACACCTTCTTCAGATGCAACACCTGGTGAGTTAGCACAGTACCAAAAGAGATTAAGATCTACAATTACTGGTGTGTTAGCAACTCGTTTCGTATTAGGCTTTATAAGTCCTGCATCACCAACTACAACTCTAAAGTCAGATATGGCTGAATGGGTTAGAGATAATGGTCGGGTTAACTTTAAGCAAGTCTATACAAAACTTATTGAGGAATACACCGCTAAGAATAGTCCAGATCCAATAGGTGAGGCTATGGCTGATTGGGTTAAACTATTCCCAGATGAAGTTCCTTACGTTATTAACGAATCAGAGCCTGAGTTCCAGGCAAGATTTAAGACTAGCAACGCAGCAGCAAACTGGGTTGATGAGAACAAGGATCTAGTAGCCAAGTATCCAGAGGGTGCTGGCTTCTTAATTCCTCAAAGTGGAACCTTCTCTTGGGATGCTTACCAATTCCTAAAAGATAATGGCTTCCGTAAGACTAAGCTAGTAGATGACTTCTTAAAAGAGTCTTTTGTTTCTAAAGATAAATACTTCTACTACACACAGCGTGATAAGTATGAAGCGGCACTAGAGAACGCTGGTTCAGATTCAGAGCGTAAGAGAATTAACAACGCTTGGAGAGTATGGTCTGGTGACTTCAAGAGTGCAAGACCTTTATTGCAGGAAGAGTTTGCTAATTCAGCCTCTAATAATATTAAACGTCAAGCCTCTTATGGGGATCTAAAGCGTTTACTAAATGAGTCTGGTATTAATAATCCAGCAACTAAGGCTTTGCGTAGTATGGTAAATATCTATGAAGAGTATCTATTTACTAAAGATAATGTTTATAACTCTAGATCTGAAAGAGATGTTAGATCCAGAGAGTTTATTAGAGAGTCAACTCTTGAGCAATTGAAAGATATTGCTAGAACAAACCCAAATGCAAAGGGTGCATTTGAAGTATTATTTAGTAACTTCCTAAGAGAGGATTAAAATGGCTGAAGAATTTGACCCAAATTCCACTGGATCTTCTGGTTATATAACCTCTTCAACTCCAGTAACTACCAATATCCCAACTTCAAGACCTTTTGACAGGCCTCAGTCTATTGCAAGTGTACAACCTACCACTGCCTCTGAAGCAGATTTAACTAGAAACTATAATGAAATGTCAGAGGCTCTACGTAAGAGCCTTGCACAGAAGTTAAAGTCAGCAGGATATAACGTACCAGTAACTGGTAAATACAGTGCCAAAGTGCGACAGGCTTTTATAGATTCAATTGGTGAGTTGTCTGACGAAATAAGAAATCTTCAGCAAAATGATCCTAGAAGATTAGAAACCACTAAGTATGATTTAGATACTTTTCTAAATGATAAAATAGGTGAGCGCCAAGCATCTTTTGCTGAGGAATACAAACCTACTAGAACTATAAACGTATCACCAGCCACAGTAGCTGCTGGTAAAATCAACGATGCTTTCCGCAGATTACTAGGTAGAGATGCAACTGAAGTTGAGATCACTCAATTTACTAGTTTATTAAATAAGGCAGAAGAGAAGAATCCAGATGTATCAACACCTAAATTAGTAGGTGGCTCTGTTGTCTATACAAATACTGGTGGTCTTGATAGAGATACTTTCCTAGAAGGTTTAGTAAAAAAGGTCAAATCTCCTGAGACTGGTAAAGCAGAGTATGATGTAAGACAAGAATCTCAGAAGTCTTTATTCCGTCAAGATCTTGCTAAAGCAGCATCTGCTAATGGACTATCTTTAGACAGAGACTTTAAAGGTTTAGCAGATACTTGGGTCAAGCGTATTGAATCTGGTGAAGATCCAGATATCTTTAAACAGATGATTAGAGATGTTGCTAAGCGTGGATATCCTGAATCTGTTACTAAGTTGATGGATCAGGGTATTGATCTTGAAACAGTTTATGCCCCATATAAAAGAACTATGGCTTCAGTACTAGAACTTAATCCAGAGGTTATTAGTTTTGATGATCCAGTATTGAGATCTGCTATTGGACCAGATAAAGAAATGCCTATCTACGATTTCCAAAGAGCATTACGTAAAGATTCTCGTTGGCAATATACAAATAATGCTAGAGAAGAAGTAGCAAGTATAACTCAGAAGATTCTACAAGACTTCGGATTTCAGGGGTAACGGTGGCTATATCTAAAGAAGAAAAAGCGGTTAGAGCAGCACTTGCTCAACTAGAAAAAGATGCAGCAGTTTCTGATGCTGCAGTGGCAAGAATGAATCAAGCCACACCTGTCTCTAGCTATGAGCAGGCAAGATCACAGTTATCTGAAATTAAAGATCCTAAGACTAGAGCAATAGCCGAAAAAGCATTTGCTGGTGTAGATCGCCAAACTGAAAGACTTATAACTGAGGCAGCGAAAGTTGGATTACAAGTAACTCCTACAGGTACTTTGGCTCCAATACAACAACAGCCTCAACAACAACAGCAACAACAACAATTAACTAATGAACAATACCTAGCTCAACAAGAGGCTAGATTAGCAGCCGAGGCTGCATTGCAAAATCGTAAGTCTGCTTATGATCTTTTACTTGAGCAATTTTCTATATATGGATTAGGATCCTTAGTAGAAGGAATTAAAGGACTCGTACAAGAGAATGTAAGCCCTAGTGAGTTTGCTATTCGTTTACGTCAAACAGATGCCTATAAGAAACGTTTTGCTGCTAATGCTCAACGCATAGCCGGTGGTCTTAGAGCACTATCTGAGGGTGAATATATTGCATTAGAAGATCAATACCAAGAACTTATGCGTAACTATGGATTACCTGCAAACTATTATGCAAAGGGTGATCTAGGCCGTCAAGAAGGATTTGAAAAGTTTATTGCTGGAGATGTATCTCCTGCTGAATTAGAAGATAGAATAGTTACAGCACAACAGAGAGTAATTAATGCACCACCTGAGGTGGCTACAGCATTAAAGCAATTCTATCCTGATATTACTAATGGCGATATCCTTGCCTATACCCTAGATCCATCTAAGGGATTAGCAGATATTAAACGTAAGGTAACTGCAGCAGAGATCGGTGGCGCAGCCATTGGTGCTCAGTTAGGTGCAACTGTAGGTAGAGCAGAAGAACTTGCTCGCTATGGTGTAACTGCAGAAAGTGCTAGAGCAGGATTTGGTGCTATCGGTGGTGGATTAGAGCGAGGTTCACAACTTGCTTCTATCTATCAACAACAACCTTATACACAGACAATAGCTGAGGAAGAGGTATTTAATCTTCCAGGACAAACAGATGCTCAAAGAAAACGTAAGAAGATTATTGGATTAGAGCAAGCAGAATTTGCTGGACAGACTGGTATAACCAGTGGAGCACTAGGCAGAGAACGAGCCGGCTCCTTTTAACTAAGCCTGCTGTCAGAACGACTGGCCTGACAGAGAGATAACAAGACCAGTAGTAGGAGCCATACAGAGATCCCCGAACTGTGTGAGGCCTGCGATAACTACAACGAATGGGAGATGGACTATGTCCAACTACGACTACGAGGATGATGACGATGCAGATACAACAACTGAATCGTTAAGCAATGATCTCGTTAAACAACTACGCAAGGCTAATAAGCAAAAAGATAAAGAGTTGGCAGATCTTAAAGCTAACTTTGAGTCTTTAAATAAAGCGCAAAGAGAACGAGCAATCAAAGACACCCTTGCAAGTCGTGGGGTAAATCAGAAGATCGCTTCATTTATCCCACAGGATATAGACCCAACTGAGGAGTCTGTATCAAAATGGCTTGAAACAAACGCAGATGTGTTTGGACTTCAAACCGAAACACCCCAACAACCTAATGTAGATCCTGCTCAAGCGGCAGCGTATAAGAAGATGAGTGCAGCAACTGAGGCTGGTATGACACCAGATCGCAGTACTGATGTATATCAAAGACTTATGAACGCTAATACCCGTGAAGAGTTAGATCAAGTCATTCGGGAGTCGGGGCTTTAAATCCTACTAACGAAAGGCAATACCTAAATGGCTCTACCTACAGGTAGTTTCACCGGTACTGCTGATATCAGCAATCTCGTAAAAGCTGCGTATGATCAATACGTAAGAATGGCGCTTCGCTCCATTCCAGTAATGCGAGCCTTGGCAGATGTCAAGCCAGTACAACAGGCAATGCCAGGATCATCAGTTGTATTCTCAATCTATTCTGACTTAGCAGCAGCTACTTCTACACTGACAGAAACTTCCGATGTTTCCTCAATTGCTCTTGGTAACCCATCACAGGTTACAGTAACACTTAACGAGTACGGTTCAGCCGTAACAACAACTAAGAAGTTAAACCTAACTTCTTTCAACGATGTAGATGCAGCTCTTGCTGACATCATTGCATACAACGCTGCAGACTCTATTGATGCTGTAGTAGCCGCAGTTCTAACTGGTGGAACCAACGTAATTTACGGTGGAAACGCTACAACAACTAATACGATTGATGCAGCAGATACAATCTCTGTTGCTGATATTCGTAACGCTGTTACAGAACTACGCACCAACAAGGCTCTGCCTCGTCTAGGTGAGTTGTACGCAGCATATCTACACCCACGTCAAGCAGCCGACCTTCGTGCCGAATCAGGCACCGGAGGATTCCAAGATATTGTTAAGTACACAGACAATGTGTCAAAGACAATTATCCCTGGCTCAGTAGGTGTAATTGAAGGTGCTTTCGTTGTTGAAACACCTCGTGTTCCATTCGCAGCGAACACAAACTCACCAGCAGTAAACGTCTACAAGGCGGTTGTTGCAGGTCGTGAGGCTCTAGCAGAAGCTATGGGTCAAGATATCAATACCGTAATCGGACCAGAGATTGATGCTCTGCGCCGTTTCCGTACAATTGGTTGGTACTACTTCGGTGGATTCGCAAGACTCCGAGAAGCAGCGCTATATCGTATTGAGACATCTGCTTCAGCAGGCTAACAAATGCGATTCGGTGGAGGGCGGGTCAAACCGCCCTTCATCACTAGAAAGGAACTATGACTTACCACTTACAGACACCTTGGGAAAACCAAACCTGGATAGTAGATCCAACATCTGACTATGCTCGTTTAGCAGGTAGACCATTATCAGGTGGAAGTCTCACTGGTTCACAACCTTATCTTACAGATGTTCCAAGAGGTTTAACTTTTATTATTAACGGTACAACAGTTACTACTAGTATGTCACCAGATCAAGACACACTAGCTGATGCTGACTACTATTATCTTGGTGGACACGAGTACGATGTATCTGATGAAGTGGCACAGATTCTTATTGATGCTGGTTACTCAGATTATCTAACTAACATATGAGTAACTGTACACAAAGTTGTAAGACCCAAGACCACGAGTCATATGGTGAATGTATGCAATCCAATATGCCAATGTTTATGGGAGTCAATCCCACTAAGACTGGTTGGGATCAAGACAAAGTTAATAAGGATGAGAAAGAATTAAAGTCCTATTACTCAGCACTAAAGCAAGGCGTAGAACCTAGATCTACTAGAACCAAAGATATAGATGCAGCACTCAAACTTTCCGACAAAGCTGGCAAAGCCTTTGACGGAATCAACCTAAAATATAAGGGGTAAAAATGAAATCAATGAAAATGAACTCTTACAAGGCTCTTGAAAAAGGTGCTAAGGGTAAGAAGGCTAAGAAGTCTGACAAGAAAATGGTTATGAAGAAGATGGGCAAGAAGAAGTAATGTGCGCCACTTGCGGTTGCGGATATGCAACATACGATGATATTGAAACCGGCGCTCCTGGTAAAGAAGCACCTCAGCAATGAAGAAAACTAAAGGCGCTAAGAAAGTCGCCAAGGTTATGAGAGAGTTTAAAAAGGGCGAACTTAATATTGGCAAGTCTGCCAAGAAGGTTAAGTCTAAGAAGCAAGCAGTTGCTATCGCTCTATCAGAAGCAGGAATGTCTAAGAAGAAAAAGAAGTAATGTCATCTGGCAAATACAAGCGCCACGATGGTTTTAATCCTATTCAAATTAAAGACGGTCTAATAGTTCGGTTGAATAAGAACGGGACTATTAGATCTATCTTAGGAAAGTACGGAGATTATGGCAAAGAGTCCAGCTTGGCAACGAAAAGAAGGTAAGAATCCTAAAGGCGGATTGAACGCTAAGGGTCGTGCCTCTGCCAGAGCACAAGGTATGAATCTAAAAGCACCAGTAAAAAAGGCTGAGGCTAAGAGATCACCTAAGTCTGCTGCTAGACGTAAATCTTTTTGTGGTCGTATGTGTGGAATGAAATCAAAGTTAACCTCTGCTAAGACAGCAAGAGATCCAAACTCTAGAATAAACAAGTCCTTACGGGCTTGGGATTGTAGTTGCCGATGAAAAGGAAGAAAGCATTTTGGGACACAAAGAATCCGAAGAAGACATCAAAGAAATTAACACCAGCACAGAAGAGTGCTGCAAAGGCAAGGGCCAAAGCTGCCGGAAGACCTTATCCAAATCTAGTTGATAACGCCGCAGTAGCTAAAAAGAAAAAGAAGTAGGGAGAACTAAGTGACATTAGGTGTAGCAGGTACAACTCTTAACGATGAGTTAAATCGTCTAGCCAATGGTGGCACTTATAGAACTGTTGGCAATCTAGTAGATCAAGCACTCGCTGCTCGTCAGTGGGCTGCACAAAGATCAGTAACATTAACACTAACCGATACTGTCGGTGTTCTTAATGAGATTGCTGGCCTATCAAACAAAGCAGAGTTCCTAGATTTTAATGGTGTCTGTAACTTCCTAGCATCAACTACTGGACTACCTGCTGCTCAAGCACTGAGAGCGATCTCAACTTGAGTGCTAAATATAATCTAGTTTGCGAACAGGCAACCACATTTAATTTTATATTCACTATCAAGAATGGTTCAACACCTTGGGATCTAACGGGCTATACAGCGACTATGACAGTTCGCCCGTTTGTTGGCGCATCAACGACTACGGTTGTAGCAACCACAGCGAATGGCAGAATAACTCTAGGTGGTATTGCAGGATCTGTAACCGTAAATCTTAATGCAACTACTACTGGTGCAATAGGGGCAAGTAGATATGTTTACGATCTAGTATTAACTAGTGGCTCAGTAGTAACAAGAATTTTAGAGGGTAAATTTATAGTGACGGGAGCTGTGACCCAATAATGTCAGAGACCGTAATTGTTGTAGAACAAATCACACCACAGGTTGGTGTAACTTTTTCATCAGATCAAGGACCACAAGGTGTTCCTGGTGGTACAGGACCTACAGGTCCTACCGGTGCTACAGGTCCAACAGGACCTACCGGTGCCACAGGTGCAACAGGTCCCACAGGTGCGACAGGAGCAACGGGTGCAACAGGTAATACAGGGCCTACCGGTCCTACTGGTAGTACTGGTCCAACTGGCCCAACAGGGGCTACAGGTTCTACAGGAGCAACAGGTCCTACGGGACCGACTGGCGCAACTGGCCTTACAGGACCAACAGGAGCCACAGGCTCTACTGGACCTACAGGATCAACAGGAGATACAGGCCCTACAGGGCCTACAGGGGCCACAGGAGCCACTGGAAGCACAGGACCGACTGGAAGTACAGGACCTACGGGAGATACGGGTCCTACGGGCGCTACAGGCGCTACTGGTGCCACAGGTTCAACGGGAGACACTGGTCCGACTGGACCGCAAGGTCCCACTGGTCCAACGGGTGCTACGGGAGCTACGGGAGCCACTGGCGATACTGGATCTACTGGTCCAACCGGAGCGACAGGCCCGACAGGAGCGACAGGTAACACAGGACCGACAGGTCCAACAGGTTTAACTGGACCAACTGGTCCAGCAGGTGCAACTGGTGACACTGGTCCAGCAGGACCAACTGGTGCTACTGGTGCTACAGGAGATACAGGACCGACTGGTCCTACTGGGGCAACTGGAGCTACAGGAGCAACCGGTCCAACTGGTGCTACAGGTCCGACAGGCGCAGATGCTACAGGCCTACCAGTGATGCTTTTGCTGGGTGGTATGTAGTAAAATCTCAACATATGAGAATCAACGACTACTTTAGTAAAGTCATCTTGATAAATCTTGATAGACGAGAAGACAGATTAGAAAAGATATCCACACAGTTAAATAATCTGGGGATAACCTTTGAAAGATTCTCAGCTATAGATGGTAAAGAGTTGGGCATTAGCCCAATAACTGCAGGAACTATGAGTCATCAAAAAGTTTTAGAAGCAAACTTTGAAAAGCGTATTCTTGTTTTAGAAGATGATGCTTTGTTTGCAGATGATTTTAATGAGAAGTTTGCTGAGGCAATTGAACACCTACCAGGTGATACTGACATATTTTATCTTGGAGCACTGCTACCAAAAAGCACTGGCAAGGTAGAGGATATAGGAAACAAGTACTGGTTCAAGCAAGTTTTTAGTACAGGTTCCCACGCTTATAGTATCCATCCTGCAAGAGTTAAATACTTTGCAGAGAAACTAAAAGATTACGAGTGGTATATAGATATAGGTTTACGAGAGTTTGCTAGAGATTACAAGGCTGTGATAGCACAACCTAATCTAGTAACGCAGTTCCCATCATACTCTGATCTTAGACTAAAAGAGGTTAGTG
>Ga0315906_10007905_pt1 | contig 12827 bp, 8 predicted proteins | sample LakEriMetagenome_4_FD_203526 | JGI IMG/M metagenome (GOLD analysis project Ga0315906, IMG submission 203526) | Freshwater fungal communities from buoy surface, Lake Erie, Ohio, United States - Buoy 2 MA122 | ecosystem: Environmental > Aquatic > Freshwater > Lake > Lake biofilm | place: USA: Lake...
GTGATGCCTGACAAGGCACGCCCCTATGCGCTGAGCCTCCTGCAAGCCCTGTCCACCGTGGGCAACATCGGCGCGGCCGTCACCAGCATGAGCCTCGGGCATCTGGAGACCACGGGTGTGCTCGGATCATTGGGCGGATGGGCCGCCTGGCGCTGGATGTTTATCATCGGGGCCTTCCCCGCCCTGCTGGTGGTGGTCATTCGTCGCAACCTCAAGGAACCCGAACGCTGGGTGCAAATGAAGGCCTCGGGCATGGACATGAAGAAGCTCGGCGACTACGGCGAACTCTTCGGCAACCCGAACTGGCGGCGGCCCGCCACGGTGGCCGGACTGCTGCTGCTGACTGGGATTCTGCTGGGCTTTCTCGGACCCGCGTCCTGGAGCAAAACCATGGTTCTGCCCGGATTTTCTCTCCTCAAGACGGTGGTCTTGGGCTTCTCGCTGGCGGCGCTGGCGGCGGGTTTATGGGTGGTGTACGGCGGCGGTGGCGACACCCGCTACCGGAGCCGTGCTGTGGTGGGACTACTGCTGGCGCTGGCGGGAGTCATCGGTGTCTGGGGCATCGCTTTTTTCAGCTTCGAACTGGTGCGATTGGTGCTGACCCAGAAGTTCCAGGCCGAGGGATTGAGCGGAGCCCAACTGGCCGGCAAGCTGACCTACTGGACCGGCATCACCTCGATGATCCAAAACCTCGGCGCTTTCTTTGGCGTCTACAGCTTCGGATTGCTGGCGCAGCGGGTGGGGCGCAAACCCGCCTTTGCGGTGTCGTTCCTCCTCGCCATGACTTCCGTGGCTTCCACGTTCTGGTTCCTCCGCGACTTCGGCGATCTGTGGCTGGTGCCGCTCATGGGCTTCGGCACCCTGTCGGTCTTCGGCGGATATGCGATCTACTTCCCGGAACTCTTCCCGACCCGGTTGCGCAGCACGGGCACGAGTTTCTGCTACAACGTCGGGCGCTTCGTGGCCGCCAGCGGGCCGGCTCTGCTCGGGCTGCTGACCGGGGTGGTCTACAAGGACACCGGCACCACCGACCCGGCCATGCCCTTGCGCTATGCCGGCGTGACCATGTGTTCGGTGTACCTCATCGGCCTCGTTGCTCTCAAATTTGCCCCGGAGACCCGCGGTCAGCCATTGCCTGAAGAAACTTCGGCCCGTTGATCGGCTTCGGATGGTTTTCCTACTTTCTCCCCCGTCCCCCCACTACCCCCATGTCTGAATGGCTCTTCGCCGCATTACTCGGCGTCATTGAAGGTGTGACCGAGTTCCTGCCGGTGTCCTCCACAGGTCACCTGCTCATCGCGGAGCGCCTGGCCAACCGCCACTACTCGGATCTCTTCAACACTTTGATTCAGGTGGGCGCGGTGCTGGCAGTGGTGGCGGTCTTCGCCGATCGAGTGCGCAGCCTGCTGACCCGCTGGAGTGAACCGGCCAATCAGGATTATCTTCTCAAGTTGGCCGCAGCCTTCGTGGTGACTGCCATCGGCGGGTTGGCCATGAAAAAGGCAGGATTGAAACTGCCCAAAACGCTGACTCCGGTGGCCTGGGCAACCCTGGTGGGTGGCGTGCTCTTCGTCGGCCTCGAACGCTGGCTGCACGGACGCCGCTCTTCCGACCGGATCACCTGGGCCATCGCCTTGGCCGTGGCCGGAGGGCAACTCATCGCGGCGGCGTTTCCCGGGGCCTCGCGCTCTGGAACCACCATCCTCATCGCTCTGGCGTTGGGCCTCTCGCGCAACATGGCGGCGGAATTTTCCTTCCTGCTGGGCATCCCGACACTCATGGCGGCCGGCGCCAAAGAAACCCTGGACGCCCTCCGTCACAGTGAACCACACGAACCCTGGGCCATGATTGCCCTCGCCTCAGTGGTGGCGGCCCTCACGGCCTTCGTGGTGGTAAAGTGGCTCTTGGGCTACGTGCGCTCCCACACCTTCAGCCTCTTCGGATGGTACCGGATCGTCGCGGGCGTAGGATTGCTGATTTTGGCCTATCGGGCTTGAAGAATGCGGGCCCAGCCCTGTCGAAAGACCGATTGAAAGCAATGAGCCCGAAGCTCCGACTTGGAACGTCGCGTCCTCAGACGTCATTCCGGACGGACGCGGACCCGGAAGAAGCGGGCCTCGGACGGTGACTCAACCGTCCCGGTCCAAGCGGCCAGACCCGTCGCTGGATAGGTGAGTTCGCCTGCAGCGACAGCCCAGGTCGATAAGTCGGTACTGCGTTCGACCGAGTAGAGGCGATTCGGGCGGATGGGAAATTGGAGCGTGGGTAAGGCCGCCGTACCTCCCAACGTGAGCCTGAGAACATCGACCCCGGACGAAGGATCGGTTCCGGCCGTCCACTCAGCGAGGTTGTTGGAACCGTCTCCGTCGGGATCACCGGAGGCCCCTTGGTCGAGATTGCCGAACGTCAAACGCTCCCAGTCGTCGGGCAATCCATCGGTGTCGGAATCGGTATCACCGAGAACGACGCCCTCCACCTCCAGAACAGGGCCGGGAAACAGATTATCTTCGCGGGTGGACCATTGCGGGTAAGCCCCGCTGCCTCCCAATCCAGTGCCGCCCGGCGTGACTTGCTTGGCCGGCGAGAGCGAACTGACCATGAGCGACAATCGACCGGAGGCCAGCGAGCGGGCCACATAGCCGGCGATGAGCGGGTCAGACAAATCGAGATCGAAGCGAAAGGTGCTGCCCAAAGGAACGCTCTCACCGGAATTCACGCCGTCAGTCTGACCCACGGCCCAGGGTCGGGCCTCGAAGGGCGGCTGTGTCCAAGCGGCGTTGGCCTGACCCACATGGTTGGCGACATCAATCAGTTCGCCCTTCGGATTGAACACGGCCGCGAACGAGTTGCGGGTGCCGATGGAGATGGTGTTCGAGGTGAAGGCTCCGACCACGCCGAAAGGGCTGTCCTCCGTGTAACCGACCGCATCGAATCCATTGCGGAAACCAACCCCGAAGATCTCGACCGGTCGGCCGTCATCCGGATCGGGTTGATAGGACGGATCCTGCGGCGACAAATGAGTTTTGTAGCTGTCGAACGACGGGTCGTACAAAAACGTGACCCGCTCGCCCGTGGCATTGTTCACCAAGTCACGACCCACCGTGAGGTTCAGGCGAACACGCTTCAGGACGTATCGGCTCGGGACACCATTGGTGGGAATCACCGATTGGGTCTGCCAGCCCAACAGGAACTCAGCATCGCGGGTGTCGAAGCGCGGATCGAACGAGGCGAAGGTCGGGGCCACCGGGCGGGAACCACCGGTGCCAAATTCGAAGGGGTACATCCACTTGTCCATGGACGAGCCCAACTGGACTTTAAACTCACCCGCGATCAACGCGGCCGTGCAGAAACCCGCAACGCACACCGGGTAAATTGCCCCACCCCACCGACTCGATATTCCTGATCGCATGACTCGGCAAACATCGGACTCTGCAATCCGACCGCAAGTCTCCGATTGCGTGATGCGCGAGATGAACGCGGCTTCTGAACCTGCATCGGAGCACAGGACCTGTTCTCGCCGAAGTCGGCAGCACCGGGGATCCCGCAGACGAACCGACCGGGAGCCCCTCGGTCACCTTGTCTGGGGCTCGAAGCGCAAATAGACGGCCTTGAGATACCGGGCTTCGTCGAAGGTGGCCGGGTGATCCGGGGCGTGCCCGGTGTAAACCTCGTCGCCAAAGGGACGGCCGCTGCGTCGAGCTGCCTCGGTAACGGCGGCGTAGAACTCCTCGGGCGTCACATGGGCCGAGCACGAAGCCGCCAGAAGCAAGCCGCCAGGACGAACTCGAGCGATGGAATGCAGGGCCAACCGATGGTAAGCCTCAATGGCCCCGACTCGCTCAGTCTCGCGCTTGGCCAGCGACGGCGGATCGCAAATGACGATGTCGAATTGCTCCGTGCTGCGTTCCAACCAGGCGAAGGCATCGGCCTGAACCGATTCATGACGGGCGGCGGCAATGCGCGTATCGGCCGAGTTGAGTTCGAAATTGCGACGGGCCGACTCGAGGGCGTGCGGGGAAATGTCGAGGTCGGTCACACTGCGGGCGCCGCCGCGGGCTGCGTGGAGTGAAAAGCCGCCGCTGAAGCTGAAGGCGTTGAGCACGTCCATGCCAGCCGAGCACTGACCGATCCGGCGGCGGTTGTCCCGCTGATCGAGAAAGAAGCCGGTCTTCTGACCCTTCACCACGTCGGACCAGAAGCGGATGCCATCCTCCAGGAAGACCACGGAGCCCGCGGTGTCATCGCCCCAGAGATTTTGCCCATCCTGATAACCGGCTTGTTCAAAACTCAGGGCCGCATTGCGACTGAGCCTCAGGACGATGCGCTCGGGCTTAAGGAATTCGCGCAGCCAACGGGTCAGGTCTGCGATGCGCGGCAACCAGACAGCCGAGTACAGCTTCAGGACTAGCGTGCCCGCATACTGATCCACCACCATGGCGGGCCAGCCATCCGATTCGCCATTGATCCAACGCAGGCCATTGGTTTGTTCAGTCAAGACGCCTTCCCGCCGGGCCAGTGACGCAGCCATCCGATCCCGCCACCAGGCGTCATCCACCATCACGGGTTTGCCGGAGTGCAGGGCACGGAAACGGATGGGTGAATCCGGATCGTAGAGTCCCAACGCCAGGAACCGGTCCTTGCGGTCGTACACGACGGCGATCTCACCGGAATCTCCTTCCCGGTTTTTTTCGCGGATGCGTTCGGCGTACACCCACGGGTGACCCGTGCGAACCGCGTATTCGGCGGCCGGGGTGAGTCGCAACCGCAGACGGGGCTTTGCTGGCCCAGCCGAAATCGTCGGTGATGCGCTCATGCCTGGAGCGAGGCCAGCACCTCGGGGTCACGGACATCGACCCAACGGCCGGCGATTTGCAGCCCAGCCAGCACCTTGCTCTCGGCGATCATGGCCGACAACGCATCGGTCAACTCGTACTCACCGCGCGGCGACTTCTCCAACCGGGCCGTGTAGTCAAAGACCGACGGCCTGAAGAGGTAGATGCCGGCGTTGTACCAGACGGGCTTGCCCGGGCGGATCCACCCTTCAGCGCGGAGGGTCTCCAACTGGGAGGCGCTGGGCTTCTCGACCAAACGGGTCAGGCAAAATTGCGCGTCATCAAAGAAGAACAGGCCTCCCTTGGTGACGTCCTCGGCGGCGGTCACCGTGAGCACGCCGTCGAATCGACCGGCTTGCCAACGCTCGATCATGTGCCGGTAAGTCTCGGGCTTCACCAGGATGTCGCCGTAGGTGAGCACGAAGTCGTCCTGCCCGACGAACTCCTTGGCCAGTTCCGGGGCCTTGCCGGTGCCGTCTTGAACCACCTGACGGGAATAACTCATCTGAACCCCGAATCGGGATCCGTCTCCGAAGTGCGACTCAATCACGTCGGCACGCCAACCGGTGATTAGGTGGAACTGGCGGATCCCCACTTCTTTCAACCCTTCGACAATGTGCTCCAAAATGGGACGCCCCTGCACCGAGAGCATGGGTTTGGGGATCTCCTGGGTGAGGTCGCCCATGCGGGTGCCCTTTCCGGCGGCGAGGATGACAGCCTTGGTCATGATGCCTGATAGTGTGAACGAATCCCCAACGGGAAGGAAGCCTCAGCCAGATTCAATCCTGAAAAGACAAAGGGCTCCGGGAGTTGGAAACCCCTCGGAGCCCTGCCGTGAAAAGAGTCAAACGGCGACGAATCAGGCCAGTTTGACAGCCTTCTTGAGCTGAGCGCTCTTGACGGCCGCATCGACGATTTCCTGGCCGATCCGGCTGATGGCCAAACTCACCGGCCCTTCCAGCGGCACATTCTTGTCGAGGCAATGCAGGAGGTACTGCACCGGGTTCTGGTGGGGTGCCTTGGTCGCCGGAGCGGCCACCACATGCGGCACGGGTTGCTTGCGGGTCTGGACAGTGACGTAGTCGTCGTAATCGTAGCTGCTCACCGAGCCCTCGGTGCCCAAGATCACGAATCCGCACTTGGGCTGCGGCTGGATGATCCAGGGGTCGGTGAAGGTGCCCCAACGGGTCTCGAACTTGGACAAGCCATGGGCATAGCGGGCCACCACGATGCTGTGCTCATCGACCTCCAGGCCGGCGGGCTCATCGACGACGGCCGTGACCTCGATGGGGCGGCGTCCGCCCTGATACCACGTGCCCAGGGTGGTGCCGTAACCCAAGTAATCGAGCAGGGATCCACCGCCATGCGCCTTCTTGTAGAACCAAGAGTTCGGCTTCTCCTTGGCGACTTGGGCTGGCGTCTTCTCGTCCTTGTCGGCGCCGTGGAACAACGGACCTCGATTGCCACCGATGTGCCAGACGTTGAGCACTTCGCCGATTTTGCCGCTCGAAACCAACTCGTAGGCCTTGCGATGCGAGGCGACCCATTGGAGCGGCCAGTTGATCATCAGTCTCTGATCCTGGCCCATGCATTTGACCATGGCATCGGCTTCCTTCAGCGAGGCCGCGAAGGGTTTCTCGACCATGAGGTGCGCCCCATACGGAGCCACCTTCTTGACCCACTCTCCGTGCTTCGAGGCGGCCGGGCACAGCAGCACCACATCCGGCTTGGTCTTCTCGAGGCATTCGCGGTAGTCGGTGAAGGCACGGTCCCGGGCGACCAATCCCTTGCGGACGGCTTCTTCCATGCGGGCCGGTTGTTCGTCGCTAATACCGACGATCTCGGCATTCGGATGCTCGTGGGCGTACCGAAGCAAATCGCCCATGTGGAAGTGATCGAAGTTGATGCCAGCAATTTTCCAGGATCGTTTTTTCATTGGAGAAGTGAGGAGAAATCTGGTGCCAAAGACGCCTCGAGCGAAGCGTAAAATCGCCCGTTGAAGACGGCTCAGGGTTCCAATCGATAGAAGCCCAATTCGCCCAGCATGGACTGGCCTTCCTTGCCCCGCATCCAAGTCACCCAGTCCTGGACCGCCCCCCGGTCGACCGGCACGTGGACGTACACATACAGCCGCCGCCACAACGGATAGCGTCCGCTGCGCACAGTGGCTTCGGAGGCCTCCTCCGGGGTTTGTCCGGGCCGCTGGGCCAGACGCAGTCGTCGGGTTCCGGCCCCGGGAAGCCCGCCGGAAAAACCCAATCCTCCGGGGTCGGCCGCCACCGAAGCCACCACCTGAGCGCTGCCCTGCAGTGGCTGCAAGGAGGACGAATAGTCGCCGCCCCGGAGCACTGTTTCCCGGAAGAACTCACAGGTGCCTGAGCTGCTTTCCCGCCCATAGAGGACCACCGGCTGATCCTTGCCGCCGACCTGCTTCCAGTTGCGGATACGCCCCGAGAAGAGGCCCGACAACTGGTCGAAATCGAGGGCGCTCACCGGGTTGGACGGGTGCACATGCACCAGCACCGCATCCAAGGCCACCGGGTACTCCCGCGGACGGACTCCGAAGGCCCGCACATAGGACTCCACCTCGCGGGCGCGGATTTTCCGGGAACAGGTCGCCAGGTCGGCCGTTCGGTTCACCAGCGCCGCGACCCCAGTCCCAGAACCGCCCCCGCTGACCTCGATCCGCAACCCGGGATGACTCCCCATGTAGGCGGTGGCCCATCGCTGAGCGAGCAACACCATGGTATCGGAACCCTGGACCGACAGGTCCGCGGCACTCAGCCCAAGGGACGCAGTGAGCATCCATCCGATCCAGAACCACCAAGCCCAAGTTTTCATCCGGCCGCATTGCCATCCAGCCGGTGCCCAAAGGCAAGCCCTCCTCGGGATGAACGCTCTGAATTTGGCCATTGATCCGAGGGAGAAATTCGAGGATGGGAGTCGAGTGCGGATGAAACGTTTCCACTGGATATCCCTGATCGCGGCGGGCCTGACCGTGGCTGCGTGTGCGGGACGGCGGGGTGGGAGCGATAGTTCCGTGGCCCACGCCACCGCCTCGACCCGTTCGGGAGACACCATTTACAGGGAGGATTGCGCCCGGTGCCACGGACCCCAGGGCGAAGGGGTCGCCGGCCAGTACGATGAAACACTCTACGGCGAACAATCGGTGGCGTCGCTGGCCCGGTACATCCACCGAACCATGCCCGACGACCGCAAAGAAAAAACCTCCGAGGCCGATGCTCGCTTGGTGGCCGAATTCATCCACGGAGCTTTCTACTCGCCCCAGGCGCGCGCCCGGAACACTCCCGAACGGATCGAGTTCAGCCGCCTCACCCAGCGGCGCTATCGCGAATCGGTCGCTGACCTGCTAAGCGGTTTCACCGCGAGCCGTCAAACCGAGCGATCCGGGGGACTTCAGGCCGAGTATTTCCAGTCGAAGGGGATGAACAAGAAGGACAAGTCGGCCCTTCAGCGGATCGATCCGATCGTGCGCTTCGACTTCGGGACCAACTCTCCGACCCCAGACATTACGGCCGACCAATTCTCCATCGCCTGGAGCGGTTCGGTTCTGGCGCCGGAATCTGGTGAATACCAGTTTCGGGTGACAACCCCCAATGGGGCCCGGCTCTACGTCAACACCGACCTGGCGGCCGGCGACAGCAATCGACGCGATGACTCAGATGCCAAGCGCGAAGCGGCTCTCATTGATTTGTGGGTGAGTTCGGGGGGCGTGGAGCGCCAAGGGTCAGGGGCTGTGTACTTGTTGGGTGGACGGAGCTATCCCCTGCGCCTCGATTACTTCAAATTCAAGGAGAAGACGGCCGCCGTGAAGCTCGAGTGGAAGCCGCCGCATGGGCCGTGGACAGGGATCCCCGCGTCGGTCCTTTCTCCCGACCCGTCATCGGCCACCCCGGTGATCGGCACCCCATTTCCGGCCGACGACTCCAGTCTGGGATACGAACGCGGGCATTCCATCTCCAAGGAATGGTGGCGGACCATCACCCGGGCCGGAACCGAGACCTCGGAACTGGTGGCCGGACGGATCCATCGCCTGGCCGGAATTCCCGCCAACCAGACCAACCGCACCGAACTCAGCCGACGGATGCAGGACTTCTGCGCGCAGTTGGCAGAGCGGGCTTTCCGGCGTCCTCTGGATGCGGAGTTGCGGCGCCGGACCGTGGACGTCTGGTTCCAGCCCGGGGTCGCTTTGGAAGACTCGGTGAAACGGTCGGTGCTGGCGGTAATGACTTCCCCGCGCTTCCTCTATCCGGAGTTGGAAGGACGCCAGGACAGTCATGCAACCGCGGCGCGTCTGGCTCTGGTGTTATGGGACTCACTCCCGGACGAGGCCCTCCGGAAGGCCGCAGACCGCGGTGAAGTCGCCACTGCGGAACAAATCCGCGCCCAGGCCCGACGCATGATCCAAAACCCTCGGGCCAAGGCCAAGCTGCGCGGGTTCTTCGATGACTGGCTCGACACCGATGTGGCCGATGAGATCGCCAAGGACCCCAAGGCCTATCCGGGATTCGATGCCGAACTGGTGCAGGATCTGCGAACTTCCCTGAATCACTTCGTGGACTCGGTGGTGTGGAGCCAATCCTCCGATTACCGGCAATTGCTGTTGTCCGACGAGATCCACCTCAATGCCCCATTGCGCCGGTATTACGGAGTCGAGGGGTCGGGGAGCATTCACGGCGGGGTGGGCGGCGGGAGCACCAACGCCGTCGCTGACGCATTTGTTCCGGTTCGTTTCGATCCGGAACAACGGGCCGGGGTGCTCACGCATCCGTTCCTCCTCTCGGCCCATTCCTACTACCGGTCTTCGTCTCCGATCCATCGGGGCGTCTTCCTGACACGCAAGGTGCTAGGCCGTTTTCTCAAACCACCGCCGATGGCCATCGAGTTCATGGACGACCGATTTGATCCGTCACTGACCATGCGCGAGAAAGTCACTCAACTGACCGAAAAACCGCAGTGCATGGCTTGCCACGCGACCATCAACCCGCTGGGCTTCAGCCTGGAACAATTCGACGCGGCCGGGCGGTTTCGTTTGGAGGACAGTCGCAAACCCGTCAACGCCACCGCTGAGTATCAGACGGCCGACGGCAAGACGCTGACCCTGCGGGGCCCCCGGGACCTCGCTCGCCATGCGGCTGAAAGCCCCGACGCGCGCCGAGGGTTCGTCCGACAACTCTTCCAACACACCGTCCAACAGGCACCGGGTGCCTACGGAGCGGAGTCGCTCCCGAAACTCGATTCGGCCTTTGAACATTCGGGCTGCAATATTCGCGAACTTCTAGTGGAGATCGCCGTCCATACGGCCACCTTGGATCCCAAGAACCTGTCACGGAAATGAAGACCCAACTCACATCCACGCCGCGTCGCCGCTTTCTTCGGGACCTGGGCCTCTCCGCCGCGGTCCTGCCGTTCCTGGGCAGCCTGCCCTCACTCCGTGCGGCCGGCCGGTCGACCTCGAAACCGAGGATTGTCTTCGTCTTCACCCCCAACGGCACCGTCCCCAACGAGTTCTGGCCGGAAACCGCAGGCACCGACTTCCAACTGAAGCCCATCTTGGAGCCATTGAGCCCGTACCGCGACCGGATGCTCATCCTCAAAGGGTTGAGCAACCGAGTCCGCGGCGACGGCGATGGGCACATGCGTGGCATGAGCTGCCTGCTGACGGGCATTGAATTGCTCCCGGGCAATATCCAAGGAGGCTCCGACACGCCGGCCGGCTGGGCCAGCGGGCCGTCCATTGACCAGGAACTGAAAGGTTTCCTGCAGAGCCGACCCGAAACACGGACCCGCTTTGGATCCTTGGAACTGGGCGTCGGCGTGCCGCATCGGGCCGATCCCTGGACCCGTTGGACCTACGCCGGATCCAATCAACCGGTCGCTCCCCTTTCGGATCCTTACGAGGTGTTCGAGAAACTTTACGGGCAGGTCAAAGACCGTGAGAATCTGGGCAGCGTCCTCGACCGGGTGCGATCGGACCTGAAGCAAGTCTCCCGACGGTTGGGGCGCGAAGAGCGGGCCTTGCTCGACCAGAACGCCACCCTCGTCCGCGAGATGGAGCGAGAGATCACCGAGGCGGGTCGTCAAAAACTGCGGATGGCCGCCCCAGTTCTGGAACCGGGCGTCGGCACTGAAAACGATGCCATCCCCCAAGTGTCCCGCATGCAGGCCGATCTGCTGGTCAACGCCTTCGCCAACGACATGGCCCAAGTGGCCTCGCTGCAATATACCAACTCGGTCGGGCAAGCTCGCATGCGCTGGCTGGGCATCGAAGACGGCCACCACTCGCTCTCACACGATCCAGATCTCAACACCGGCTCACAGGAGAAACTGGTGAAGATCAACCGGTGGTTCGCCGGCGAGATCGCCGCGCTGGCACAGAAACTGGCGGCAACGCCCGATCCCGATGGCCATGGGTCTCTGCTCGACCACACCACGATTCTTTGGACCAACGAGCTGGGCAAGGGCAACAGCCACTCCCACGACAATATCCCCTTTGTGCTGGTCGGGGGCGGTCTGGGGTTCGGCACGGGCCTGTGCCTGCACCTCGACAAGACGCCCCACAACCGACTCTGGCTGTCGATTGCCCAGGGCTTTGGCCACGATCTAAAAACCTTCGGCAATCCTGGGCTGTGCAGCGCTGGGCCGCTGCCCCTCGGCTGAGCCCCAATGGCCCCTCTGGAGCCTCGGAAGCCCCACGAGGCGCCGGAACAGGCGGTTCGCAGGCGCACTTGACCCGTTCCAAGTCCAATCTAGGATGCAATCCGAACCGCAACGTCTGCCGTTGGAGTCTTGCCCTACTGCTCCGCCCTCAGATTTTTGCCGGACAGTCACATTTATTTGAATCAATGAGCACTGCTGCTTCTCCGCAATCTTCGCCCAAGATTTCAAAAATCTCCGAGGCGGTCATCCGAATCGCCGGCAATTCCCAAGACGGAATCCAGGCCATCGGCGGCTTCCTCGCCCGCCTCGCAGGCCGATCCGAACAAGAGGTCATGACCTTCATGACCATCCCTTCCACGATTTCTGGCGGCCCTTCTATCTTCCAGGTGCGTATTGGTTCAGGTGAAGTGCTCTCGGCCGGCGACGAGGCCGACATGCTGCTGGCCTTCTACGACCACAGCTACAAGGCGCACCTCGGCTCGCTCAAGCCCGGTGGCATCGTGATCTACGACTCCGATCACCTGAAGACCGAGGATATCCCGACCGAAAACCTCACCAAGTACCGCCACGTCGGCGTCGCCATTTCCTCCCTGACCGTCGAAGCCATCGGTGGTACCGGCCGCGACAAGGGCAAGAACGTGTTCTCGCTGGGGCTGTTGGCCAAGATGTTCGACCTGAATGTGACCAAGCTCACCCGCTTGCTGACCGAGCGCTTCACGGGCAAGGACCCCAAGGTCGCCGAGACGGCCCTCAATGCGTTCAACGCCGGCTACAACTACCAACTGGCCAGCGCGCCCGAACTCTTCCAGTTCAACCCCGGTGAAAATGTGGGTCTGAGCCAGGTGGTCATGAGCGGCAACGAAGCCCTCGCCTACGGCCTCATCGCTGCCGGCGTGCGATTCGGCGCCGGTTATCCGATCACTCCCTGGACCGACATCATGGAGCTGCTGCGCCGCGAACTGCCCAAGTACGGCGGCAGTTTCCAGCAATGCGAAGACGAGATCGCTTCCATCTCCATGGCCATTGGTGCCAGCTGGGGCGGACGCGTGGCGGTGACTGGTTCGTCCGGCCCGGGCATTTCGCTCAAGACCGAGGCGCTGGGATGGGCTGTGATGGCCGAGATGCCCTTGATCGTCGTGGACGTCCAACGCGGCGGTCCCTCCACCGGCATGCCGACCAGCATCGAACAGTCGGACTTGAACATCGCCTGCTTCGGCGGACACGGTGACAGCCCTCGCGTGGTGATTGGGACCTCCTCGGTCGAAGACTGCTTCTACACCGCCATCGAGGCCGTGAACATCGCCCGCAAGTATA
>Ga0315906_10007910_pt1 | contig 12821 bp, 10 predicted proteins | sample LakEriMetagenome_4_FD_203526 | JGI IMG/M metagenome (GOLD analysis project Ga0315906, IMG submission 203526) | Freshwater fungal communities from buoy surface, Lake Erie, Ohio, United States - Buoy 2 MA122 | ecosystem: Environmental > Aquatic > Freshwater > Lake > Lake biofilm | place: USA...
GGCCTATCGCTGGTACCACCTCGCGTCAGCCGAAGGGGACCAGCGCGCGATGGGTCGTCGCAACCACCTCCGGACGCGCATGCTGCACCAGAATTGGCAGCAGCTCGAGGACACCGCTCCCGGTCTCTTGCTGGTCGAACCCGCCAAGGCCAAGTTCCATCGCGAACAGGTTTGGTCGCCCTTGGACCGGCGAGGCGGGCGGTCGGCTTCCGGCAAGGCCGAGGGGTTCGCGGGGCGAGAGATCGCCATGCCCCCCGAACGCCCGTCGACCGGCGGTTCCAGGGGCCGGTCCGGTGGCCAGCGACCCAAGGGCAATCGCGGGTCCTGAGGACCGGCTCGCTCAAGGCGGGCGGGACTCGATTCAAGCCCGATCGACCGACGACCGAGCGGCACCTGTCGTCACTGCTCTAGTTTTCGCTGGCAACCACAACAACGCTCGATCACGCTGGCAGGCACGCCGTGTTGCGAGCCGTGACCTCGCCCCGACGCGCGCCGATCCGCGCGAACCGTACGGACAGTCATGAAACACAGCGAGCCAGCCCGAAGGCTGGCTCGCTGGAGTGTGTTGGGTTTGCTTGGGCTGGATCAGCCGTCGTAACCGCCACGGCCGCCACCGCCGCCGTAGCCACCACGACCGCCACCGCCGCCGCCACCGTAGCCGCCGCGGCCACCGCCGCCGCCGCCACCGTAGCCACCGCGGCCACCGCCGCCGCCACCACCGTAGCCGCCGCGGCCACCGCCGCCGCCGCCACCGTAGCCACCGCGGCCACCGCCACCACCGCCGCCGCCACCCTGCGCGGGCGGACGAGCTTCGTTCACGGTGAGGGTGCGACCATCAAACTGGGTGCCGTTGGTCTTCTCGATGGCTTCGTTGCCCTGGGCAGCGTCGCCCATGGTGACGAAACCGAAGCCGCGGCTGCGACCGGTGTCGCGATCCTTGGCGATGAACACGTCGACGACGGTGCCGAACTGCTCGAAGAAAGAGCGCATGTCGTCTTCAGTAGTACCGAACGGCAGATTGCCGATATAGAGCTTCACGAGGCATTCCTTTCAATGCGGGACAACAAGGCCGATGATTCGAGATCCCACATTGACGAAAGCTGGCTCGAAACTCGGACGAGGCGTGCTGAGGTGACGGCAACGTGCCGTTCCCAGCGTCAACGAGTGTAGCGGATCGGCTCATTCCCACCAAGCGCTGCAGACAATTTCACATGGCCAACCACCACCTGCCGTTCCACCAACGCATCGCCGGACGCCTCACCCTGCTTGGCGTGATCCCCGCCGTGCTCTTATTGGGCATCTTCACCACCATCAAGATCCGCGACGACTACCGACAGGCCGTCGAGGAGACTGAAGTGCGACTGCAGCGCGTGGCGGCGCAGGTGGCGGCGCGGCTCGATGCTCAGAATCGCGTGGCGTGCGAACTCGTGCAGACGATGGCGCTTCAGCGCGCAGCCCGATGGGATGGCGGCAGCGGTGACCGCGAACGCACGCTCGCGCTGATGGGCGATCTGCTGAAGGCCAATCCCTGGGCGATCGGCACGTACTTCGCCTTCGAACCCAATGCCGACGGCCAGGATGCGCACTACCTGGCCAACCCGATTCCGAATGTTCAGCATCAGGGCAGCGGCCAGTTCGTCCCCTACGCATTCCTGGATTGGCGCCGCGGCAACACGCTCGCGTTCAAGGCGAACATCGACATGGACACGAGCCTGTACTACGCCGGCGTCCGGGAGGTGTGGCGCGCGACCCAGCAGGTCAAGGCACGCATCACCGAGCCCTACGTGTACGACGGCCAGGCCATGATCGAGACGGTGGCGCCCATCGTGGTCGGCGGCGAGTTCAAGGGGATCGCCGGTGCCGACCGCGCCTTGCGCGACATCGCCTCACTCGTGCGCGAGGAGTGCGAGCTGCATGGCGTCGACGCCTTCGTGATCAGCTCCGGCAGTTCGGTGCCCGGCTTCACCAAGCCACGAGCGTTCATCACCGCAACCACCGATCGCAAGGAAGCGGCCGAGGACGCCGTCGAGGGCATGCTGCGCACCAAGGCCGTGGAGGCATCACCGTACGCTGCCCTCTTCGAGCCGATGCTCGGCGAGTCCATGGGCGTCAGCGGGACGATGAGCATGGCCAAGTTGCAGGCCGCAAACGATCCCGTGAGCGGCGAGCCCTGCATATGGGCGCACCAGGTGCTGCCGCTGCCCGACGGCAATCGGTGGGATGTGATCGTGCGCGAGAGCGAGCGTGATGCACTCGCGGGCGCCGAAGCAGGGCTGATCACGCAGGTGCTGACTGCAGGTGGCGGCGTGACGTTGCTGGCCGTGCTCCTGCTTGCTCCAGCGATCCTCGTGGGCAAGCGTCTCGCGGTCGCGTCGACGAGTGCCACGGCGATGGCCGGCGGCGACCTGAGCGGCCCGGCGCCGAGCTGTGCCGGCAGTGACGAGGCCGCACGCCTGGTGCATGCGCTCGGTTCCATGCACCACGGCATGGAGGCGCTCATCGGCAAGGTCAAGGAATCGACCATCAACATCAACTCGACCGCGACGGAACTCACGGCGACGGCGCGCCAGCAGGAACGCAACTCGCACGGGCTCAGTGCGAGCACCACGCAGGTAGCCGCGGCGGCCAAGCAGATCGCCGCGACGAGCAGCGAGCTCGGCGACACCATGGAGCGGGTCGCGACGAGCGCGGCGCGTGCGGCGGAGCTCGCGCGCAGCGGACGCACCGGCCTCGACGGGATGGCCGAGACGATCCGCGGGCTCGAGGATGCCACGGCGGGGATCGCGGCACGGCTCTCGGCGATCAGCGAGAAGGCCGCGACCATCAACGGCGTCGTGACCACGATCACCAAGGTCGCCGACCAGACGAACCTGCTCTCGGTGAACGCCGCGATCGAGGCCGAGAAGGCCGGTGAGCACGGCGTGGGGTTCCTCGTGGTCGCACGGGAGATCAGGCGGCTCGCCGACCAGACCGCATCGGCGACGCTCGACATCGAGCAGACCGTGCGCCAGATGCAGACCGCCGTCAGCACCGGCGTGATGGAGATGGACCGCTTCGCGGAGCAGGTGCGGCGCGGCGTGCGCGACGTGGGCACCATCGGCGGCCAGCTCGGCCAGATCATCGAGCAGGTGGACGAGGGCAGCGCCCAGTTCACCGAGGTGAACCGAGGCATGAAGAGCCAGAGCGAGGGCGCACGGCAGATCAGCGATGCGATGGGCCAGCTCACGACCACGACGCGGGAGACGATGCTCGCTGCCGAGGAGTCCTCGCGCGCCGCCGACCGTCTGCTCGCGGCGATGGCCGAACTGAAGACCGCGGTCGAGGCCTTCAAGCTCCGAAGGTCCTGATCGATGCGGCACCTGTGCGTGACGATCGGCGGTACCCGCTTCGCCATCCCCGCGAACGAGATCCATGACGTCGCGCCCGCCGTCGCGGCCCGTGCCGTTCCCGGTGCGCCCGCGTGGTGCCGGGGCTTCGCGTGCGCCCGGGGCACCTGGCTCCCGCTCGTCCATGCCGCGGCACTGCTGGGCCTGCCGGCCGGAGCACCGACCGTCGCCTCGCGCACGCTGCTCCTGCGCCCCGACGATGCACCGGCGCTGCTGCTCGAGGTGGACGACGTGCTCGACCTGGGCGAACTCGACCTCGCGGGGAGCCACCCTGGACTCGCGATCGAGTCGCTGGCATGGCTCGGCCCGATCTGCACGCATGCGGGGCAACCGATCCAGGCCATCGATGCGGCCGCGCTCGCGCGGCACCCGGGGCTGGCGATCGTGCGCGACGGGGCACCACGCGCATGAGTCACCCCGTGCACTCGTTGCTGGTCACCAACGGCGGCATCGATCCGGGCCACTGCGAAGGTCCCGCGTTCGAGGCGCTGTGCTCGGCCGAACGCAGGCGGCACGGCGCGTCGGACGACACGGAGCTCGCACGGATCCTCCGCGGCGACGAGGCGGCGCTGCACGCCTTCGTCGCGCAGATCGCGGTGCCCGAGACCTGGTTCTTCCGCTACCCGGCGAGTTTTGAGGCCCTCCACGCCCACCTGTCGGGCCGGACGCGTCCCGTCCGCATCGCGAGCATCGGCTGTGCCACGGGGCAGGAGGCGTATGCAGCGGCGGCGACCGCCTTCGCAGCGATGGGCCCCGACGCAGGTGTGGTCGTCGAGGGATTCGATCGCAATCCGGCTGCGATCGACGTGGCCCGACGCGGCGATTGGTCGGGCAGCATGGCCCTGCGCGGCAGCGCACCGGCCTGGGCCGAACCCTGGCTGCGCCTCGACGCGCACGGTGCATGGCTGCATCCCGTAGTGCGCGCGGCGGTCTCGTGCACGCAGGTGCACTCGATCGGCGGGTTGATCGAAACGCTCGCCGGCAGGAGCTTCGACGTGGTGCTCTGCCGGAACGTGCTGATCTACCTCGATGGTGCGACGCGTGAGCGGCTCGTGCGCACGATCACCCAGTCGATCCCGGTGGGTGGCCTGCTGATGCTCGGTCATGCCGAGCGCGTCGAGCTCGGCACCGAATGGTCCCGCGACGGCCGCACCGAGAGCTTCAGTTGGCACCGTGGGGAGCTGCCCGCGCTCGTGCAGCCGCAACCCGCACGCGCCGTCGGCGCGACGACCGCGTGGGCCGCAGCACCGGCTCCACCGACGAGTCGCCGCGAGCGGCGTGCCGCCACGATGACCGGCGCCGCCGACCCGTCGACCGCGGCTGGTGCCGAAGCCGGCGATGCACAGGGTGGGCTGCGCGGGCAGGTCGATGCGATCTTCGCGCGGGCCGAGGCCACCCTGGCCGCCGGTGAGGATGCGCATGCGCTCACGCTGCTCGAGCAGGTCGTCTACCTGGCGCCCCAGCACGACCTGGCCATGCTTGCGCTGGCGTCGGTCTGCGACCGGATGGGTCGGGCCGAAGACGCCGCGCGGTGGCAGGCGCGGGCAAAGCGTGCGGCATCGCACGGCGGAGGTGAGCGGTGAGCGCGCCCCGACCGCTGACGCAGCAGGAGCTCGAGGCGAATGCCGAGGCCTTCGCGCGGGTCATCGAGCGCGAACGGGCCAATGACGTGCACGTCGTGCTGGCGCGCGTGGGCTCGTCATGGATCGCGGTGCCGGCGGGCCGCGTGCTCCGCGTCACGCGGGCCGTCGCACCGCACCGCATCCCGCACCGCCGGCACCGGGCCCTGCGCGGCCTCGCCAACATCGAGGGCGAGGTCGCGATCGTCATGGACCTCGCCGCGCTCTGCGGCTTCGAGTGGGCGCCCGGCGACGATCCTGCGGCGAGGATGATCGTGCTGGGCGACCGCGGTGCCGCCTGGGCCTTCGAGGCCGACGAGGTGCCGGGCACGATCGCGGGCAATGCCGCCGACCTCCTTCCTGCGCCGCTGACGGTGGCTGCACCCGCTGCGGGCTTCACGCGGCACCTCATGCCCTGCGCGACCGGCCATGCGGGCATCCTCGACGTGGATGCCCTGCTCTCGGCGTGCCACGAGGCGGTGCGCGCATGAGCCTGGGCGGCTTCAGCATGTTCGACCTCTACAAGGCCGAGGCCGAGCAGCACGGCCGCGCGCTGAGCGACGGACTCGTGGCGCTCGAGACGGCCACGGACCCTGCGCTCGTCGAACCACTGATGCGCGCCGCACACAGCATCAAGGGCGCCGCACGCATCGTCGGCTTCGAGCAGGTCGTGACGCTTGCGCATGCGATGGAGGACTGCCTCGTCCGGATGCAGCGGGGCCAGGAGCCGATCGTGCCTGCGCGCGTGGACCAGTTGCTCAAGGGGACCGACCTGCTCGTGCAGAGCGCGCAGGTCGCCGAGGTCGACGTGCCCGCATGGAACGCCGCACACGCCACGGCGATCGCGGCACTGGCTGCGCAGTTGCAGGAAGCCGCGCAGGCAGCGCCGACTGCGCCGACCGTCGCTCACGCCCCTGCACCCGTGCACGCCGAGGAACCGCCGGCGAAGCACGCCGCTCCAGCGGAGCCTGCCACGCCGGTGCAGCCCGCGGCGTCGAGGCAAGCCGACGAGTCGGTGCAGCCCACGGCACGTGCGCATGCCGCAGCCGTGCCGGCACCGTCCACGGCATCCACGCCTGCGCGCGCTCCGGAGCCCGCGCCCGTCGCCGTGAAGGTCGCTGCAGGCGAGACGAGCGTGATGGTCCGGTCCCGCAACCTCGATCGCCTCATGCGGCTTTCGGGCGAGGGCATGGTCGAGGCCCGGCGGCTCGAGGCGATGCAGGCCCGACTGCGTGCGATCCGCGCGCGCGAACGCACGCTCGAGGACCTCTTCGATCGGCGACGGCAGCGCGAGGACGTGAGCGACCTCGACCTCGAGCAGGCCCACGCCTCGATCCGCGCCGAGGTCGCGCTGCTCGAGGCCGACCTGCAGGCGCACCTGCGTCGCACCGAGGAACTCAGCACCACCCTGCACCACGAGGCGATCGACTGCCGGATGCGCCCGTTCGGCGATGCCTGCCTGACGATCCCGCGCACGGTGCGTGACCTCGCCCGCTCGCTCGACAAGGATGCCGTCGCGCTCCTCGAAGGGCAGTCCGTCAGCGTGGATCGCGACATCCTGCGCAAGCTCGAAGCGCCGCTCACGCACCTCGTGCGCAACGCACTCGACCACGGCATCGAAGCGCGCAGCGAACGTGCGGCGGCGGGCAAGCGCGCGCAGGCGACGATGCGGGTCTCGGCGTCGCACCAGGGCGGCATGCTGGTGGTCGAGGTCGCGGACGACGGCCGGGGCATCGACCTCGAGCGGCTGCGCCGCAAGATCATCGAGCGCAACCTGAGCACGCCGGAACTCGTGGCACGCATGGGCGACCGCGAGCTGACCGACTTCCTGTTCCTGCCGGGGTTCAGCACCGCACAGGCCCTGACCGACCTCTCCGGCCGCGGGGTCGGGCTCGACGTGGTGCAGACCACCGTGCACGAGGTCGGCGGCAGCGTCGAGGTGCAGACCGCGCTCGGCCGGGGCACGACCTTCCGCATGCGGCTGCCGGTCACGCTCAGCGTGCTGCGCGCGGCGATCGTGTCGGTCGGCGGCGAGCCGTACGCGATGCCCCTGGCCCGCATGGAACGCATCGACCGACTCGACCACGGCACGCTCGAGCACCTCGAGGGGCGGCTGACCGCGCGCGTGAACGGCGAGGTCATCGGCCTGGTGCGCGGCGACGAGCTCCTCGGCGTCCCGGGCGGACCGTCGGGTGGATCCCTCGCCGTCGTCAGCCTGCGCACCCGCCAACGCACGCTCGGCGTCATCGTCGACGGGTTCCTCGGCGAGGAGGACGTCGTGGTGCAGCCGCTCGACGCGCGCCTGGGCACCGTGCCGCACGTGGCCGCCGCGAGCGTGCGCCAGAGCGGCGAGCTCGTGCTGATCCTCGACACGGACGCGATGGCGATCGATGCGGCCCGCCAGCTCGACGACGGCACGCTGCGGGGTGCGGCCGCGGGCAGCGAAGACGCGCGCGTGCGGACCCACCGCGTCCTCGTCGTCGAGGACTCGCTCACCGTCCGCGAGGTCGAGCGGCAGATGCTCACGCGGGCCGGCTACGCGGTCGACGTGGCCATCGACGGGCTCGACGGCTGGAATGCGCTGCAGCGCGAGCGCTACGACCTGGTGCTCAGCGACGTCGACATGCCGCGGATGAACGGGCTCGACCTCGTGCGGCGCATCCGCGCCGACCGTCGCCTGGCGCAGCTGCCGGTGGTGATGGTCTCGTACAAGGACCGCGAGGAGGACCGGCTCGCCGGGCTCGAGGCCGGCGCGACGGCCTACCTGACGAAGGGCGCGTTCCATGACCGCACGCTGCTCGACACCGTGGCCGACCTGATCGCGTCGTCGGGTGCGTGAGCGCACGGGTAGAGTGCGTCCGTGCGCGTCGCGATCGTCAACGACCTGAAGCTCGCCGTGGAGGTGCTGCGCCAGTCGCTGCAGCGCATCCCCGGTGCGGAGGTGGCCTGGGTCGCCGAGGACGGCCGCGAGGCGATCGACAAGTGCGCGGCGGACCGTCCCGACCTGGTCCTGATGGACATGCAGATGCCGGTGATGGACGGCGCCGTGGCCACGCGCGAGATCATGCGCAGCACGCCCTGCCCGATCGTCGTGGTGACCGCGTCGATCACCGCGAACCTCGACCGCGTGTACGACGCGCTCGGCGCGGGCGCGCTCGACGTGACGACGACCCCCACCTTCGCGCGCGACGGATCCATCGAGGGGCTCGATGCGCTGGCGCGCAAGATCGACCATGTGCGCCAACTCGACCTCGGCCATGCCGTGGGCGGCCATGCCGCGGGTCCTGCCGAGGTGCCGCACCCCGCGTGCAGCGGCAGCGGGATCATCGCCATCGGTGCGAGCACCGGCGGGCCCCAGGCGCTCGCGCAGGCGTTGCCGCGCGGCATGGCCCTGCCGGCACCGGTGGTGATCGTGCAGCACATCGACCGCGCCTTCGCGCCGGGCCTTGCCGAATGGCTCGGCCGCGAGACCGGCCACCCCGTGGCGCTCGCCGAGGAGGGCCGCACACCCACGACGGGCACGATCCACGTCGCCTGCAGCGATGACCACCTCGTGCTCGTCGACGGCCGCTTCACGCACCGAGCCGAACCGCGTGCGCTCGCGCACCGGCCATCGGTCGATGTCTTCTTCGGCAGCCTCGTGGGCTCACCCTGCGGCGTCGCCGTGCTGCTGACGGGCATGGGCCGCGACGGGGCCGAGGGCCTTCGCGCGCTCCGCCGTGCGGGCTGGCACACGATCGCCCAGGACGAGGCGACCAGCGTGGTCTGGGGCATGCCCGGGGCCGCGGTCGCCCTCGGCGCTGCCGTCGAGGTCGTCCCGATCCAACGCATCGCGCAGGCCATCGGCATCGCCTGCGCCACACCCAGGAGTGCACGATGAGCGGTCCAGCCACGATCACCCCACGCATCAGCGTCCTGCTCATCGATGACCAGGCGATCATCGGCGAGGCGATGCGGCGCATCTGCACGACCCAGGCCGACATCACCTACCACTTCGTGAGCGATCCGACGAAGGCGATCGCGGAAGCCCTGCGCGTGCAGCCCACGGTGATCCTCCAGGACCTCGTGATGCCGGGCGTGGACGGGCTCGACCTGGTGCGTGAGTTCCGCAAGGAGCCCGGCACGGCCGAGATCCCGCTCGTGGTGCTGAGCTCGAAGGAAGAGGGCACGACCAAGGCCGAGGCCTTCGCGCGCGGGGCCAACGACTACATGGTCAAGCTGCCGGATCCGCTCGAGATCATCGCGCGCATCCGCTACCACTCGAAGGGCTACATCGCGGCGCTCGAACGCAACGCGGCGTACGAGGCGCTGCGTTCCGAGCTGCACCAGGCCGCCGAGTACGTGCGCAGCCTGCTGCCGGAGCCGATCGACGAGCCGCGGCTGCGCACGGCGTGGGAGTTCACGCCGTCGGCCTCGCTCGGCGGCGACTGCTTCGGCTACCGCATGCTCGACGGCGACCGCTTCGCGTTCTGGCTGATCGACGTCTGCGGCCATGGCGTCGGGCCGTCGCTGCTCTCGGTCAGCGTGCGCAACATGCTGCAGGGCCTCACGGGGTCGCTCGACCTGGGTGAACCCGGGCCCGTGATGGCCGCGCTCAACGCATCGTTCCAGATGTCGAAGCACAACAACCTGTACTTCACCGGCTGGTACGGCGTGCTCGACCTGCGCACGCGGTCGCTGCGGTGGTCCGGCGGCGGTCATCCGCCGGTCATGGCCGTCGGGCCCAGCGGCGTCCGCGAGTTCGAGTCGCAGAACCCGATCGTGGGGATGATCGACGGCCTGCCGTACGAGGAGACCCAGGTGCACCTGGACCACGGCGACCGGCTCTACGTCTACAGCGACGGCCTCGTCGAGATCCAGCTCGGCGATGGATCGGTCTGGAGCCATTCGCAGTTCCGCGAGTTCCTGACGCGCGATGCGCTCCTCACGCCACGACCGCTCGCCCGCATGCTCGAGCACACGACGCAGCTGCAGGGTTCCCCGCACTACGCCGACGACGTGAGTGCCATCGAGATCGAGATCCGGTGAGCCATGGCGACCGGGGAGCAATGGTCGCTCTTCGGTGGTTCCGGCGACGAGCCGGCGGTGGACGGCGCCGTCGCGCCTGCGGCGCCTGACCCGTCGATCGTCGCACTCGGTGCCTCGCTGCCCGCATCGATCCGGCTGGGCACGAGCTCGTGGAGCTTCCCTGGATGGAAGGGGCTCGTGTACGCGGGACGGTCCAGCGAGCAGGCCCTGGCGCGAGATGGCCTGCGGGCGTATGCGCAGCACCCGCTCCTGCGCACGGTCGGCGTGGACAAGACCTACTACCGCCCCGCACCGGTCGAGGAGTTCATGCGGCTCGCCGCGCAGGTGCCGCGCGACTTCCGCTTCCTCGTGAAGGCGCACGAGTCGCTCATGCAACCCGCGCAGCCGCTCGATGGGTGGCGCCCTGCCGCGGGCGCGCCGCACCGGCCGTCACGCTGGCTCGATGCGGCCTTCGCCGCCGATGAGGTGGTGGCGCCATGCGTGGGCGGGTTGGCCGAACGCTGCGGACCGATCCTCTTCCAGTTCTCGCACCTGGGGGTCCGCAACGACGCGGAGGCCGAGCGCATCATCGACGAGGTCGGCGGGTTCATCGCGGCGCTCCCGCCAGGGCCGCTCTACGCGATCGAGTGGCGCGACCGCCGCATGCTGCGACCGTCGTACCTCGCCATGCTCTCGGCGACCGGCGCGAGCCATTGCTATTCGGTGCATCCGTCGATGCCCGGCCCGATGGCGCAGGCCGAGGTGATCCCCGTCGCCGCGAACCGCGTGCTCTGCTGCCGCTGGATGCTCCACAGCGGACTCTCCTACGAGGAGGCCAAGGAGCGCTACGCACCGTTCGACCGGATCGTCGATCCGGATCCCGCCGGCCTCGTTGCGTGGGTGCGCTTGAACCGGCATGCGGCGGCCGCGGGGCTCGCGGGCTTCGTCATCGTGAACAACAAGGCCGAGGGAAGCTCACCGCGATCGGTCGAGCGCCTTGCACGGGCCTTGCATGATGATGGTATGACGCGCGCATGACGAACCCGATCCACCGTCGTGATGCGCTCGCGGCCGCCGCGGGCATGGTCCTCGCGCCCCTCGCCGCGCCGGCACTCGCCGCGGCACCGGCCGCCCGGCGTGCAGCGGCGGCGGCTTCCCCGCTCCCGCAGGATCCCGCGAAGCCCTTCCGGCTGATCCACATGACCGACATCCACGTGCAGCCCGAGCGCCAGGCCGAGCGCGGCGCGGCGATGGCGTGGGTGCGTGCGCAGGAGCTGAAGCCCGACCTCGTGATCACCGGTGGCGACACGGTCATGGATGTCTTCGATGCCAAGCGCGACCGCGCCAAGGTCATGCGCGGCTGCTACGAACGCATGATGAAGGATGTGTCGGTGCCGGTCCTGCACACGACCGGCAACCACGACATCCTGGGCTGGAACCGCTCGCGCACCGATGTCCCGCTCGACGCCGCCGACTGGGGCAAGAAGTGGGCGTGCGAGACCTTCGCGCAGCCGCGCAACCATCTGTCGAGTGACCGCGGCGGCTGGCGCTTCATCCTGCTCGACAGCGTGCAGCCCGACGGCAACGGCTACAAGGGATTCCTCGATCCGGAACAGCGCGCCTGGTTCGAGGCCGAGCTCGCGTCGACCCCGGCCGGCACGCCGGTCTGCGTCGTCAGCCACATCCCGATCATCTCAGTGACAACGATCACCTACGGCAAGCCGCCCGCCCGGGGTCAGGACACGATCCTCTCCGGCGGCGAGATGCACACCGACTGCGCCGAGCTGCACGAGCTCATGCGCGCGAGCGGCAAGGTCCGGCTCTGCCTGAGCGGGCACATCCACCTGCGCGACCGCTGCGAGACCGACGGCATCACCTACATCAACGACGGCGCCGTGAGCGGATCGTGGTGGAAGGGTCCGCTCGAGGGCGTGCCCGAGGGCTTCGGGGTGCTCGACCTTCGGCCCGACGGGACCTTCGACCACCGCTACGAGACCTACGGCTGGACCGCGCAGGGCTGAGCGCGCGCAGCGCACCCACGCGGCGTCCGTCAGTGGTGGTGGTTCCGCTTGGGCACGAACGCCTGCGCGAGGACGCCGAGCACCGTGGCCAGGTAGCCGATGCCGCAGATCATGAGCGTCGCGCCGGCGATGCGACCCGCATCGGTCACCGGATACCGATCGCCGTAGCCGACGGTGGTCACCGTCGTGATCGCCCACCACAGCACGTCGCTGGCCGTCCTGATGTTGCCGCCGGGGGCATCGTGCTCGACCTGCAGCACGACGATGCAGATCACGATGAACGACATCTGGATGAAGAAGGTCGCGCCGGCCATGACGATGCTGCGCCGCTCGACGCTCGCCGACTCCCACAGGATCCTGGCCGCACGCAGCAGCATGAGGAGCCGGAGCAGCCGGGCCACCCTCAGCCACCGCACCTCGAGCACGAAGGGAATGCAGCTCAAGAGATCGACGATCCCCCAGCCGAGCAGGTAGTCGAGCTTCACGGGCGCCTTCCACAGGTGCCGGAGGAAGTCGTAGAAGAAGAAGAGGCACAGCACGAAGTCGACGATGGTCAGCACGCCGATCACGTCGGGCTCCGCAGGCGAGACGAAGAGTCCGATCGACACGAGGATCGCCAGCATCGCCAGCGCCGCCATGTAGATGTGGTAGACCGAGTCGGACACCTGGTTCACCGGCTGCACGGGCGGCACCTTGGCCTCCGGCAACTCGATGACCGAGATGCTCCGGTGGTGGCGTCGGGGCCGCCGTGTCGCGATGCGCCGTGGCATGCCGGGAAGGTAGCGGCA
>Ga0315906_10007918_pt1 | contig 12809 bp, 11 predicted proteins | sample LakEriMetagenome_4_FD_203526 | JGI IMG/M metagenome (GOLD analysis project Ga0315906, IMG submission 203526) | Freshwater fungal communities from buoy surface, Lake Erie, Ohio, United States - Buoy 2 MA122 | ecosystem: Environmental > Aquatic > Freshwater > Lake > Lake biofilm | place: USA...
AATCCGTGAGGCTTTAGCCACCCATCGCCCAACAGATGGCTTAGTTGGCGAAGAGTTTGGAAGCGACAAAGGAACATCAGGTCGTTATTGGGTAATTGATCCAATTGATGGCACAAAAAACTTTATGCGTGGAGTGCCGACGTGGGCAACATTGATCGCACTTGTAAGTGTTGATTCATCAGGTGTCGAAGAGGTCATTGTTGGCATTGCTAGCGCACCAGCACTGGCACGACGATGGTCTGCATCTAAAGGCCAGGGTGCATTTGTGAGATTTAATGCTGGAAATATTGATGATCTCTCCGAAGATTTTGAAAATTCTACAAAAGAGAAAAAGATTTCTGTCTCAAGGGTTGCAGATCTTTCGGACGCATCAATTTCATACTCAGATTTTGTGGGCTGGGGAGAACACTTAGAACCTTTTCAAAAAATGCTAGCTCATGCATGGCGCACACGAGGCATTGGAGACTTCTGGTCTCACATGCTTGTGGCAGAAGGCGCAGTTGATGTGGCGATCGAACCATCACTTGCACTGTGGGATATGGCAGCGCTAGATATTATTGTTCGAGAAGCAGGCGGTACATTTACCAATACAGCAGGACATAACGGTCCTTTCGGCGGAAGCGGTGTTTCTACTAACGGACTTTTACATAACGCAGTGATCAACGGATTAAATCCCTAACAAAAGGACATCATGAGCCAATTACTAGAGCCAATTACCCTTTCTGTTCAGGGAATGACTTGCTCCTCCTGCGTTAATTCAGTTGAAAAAGCGCTGAATAAGGTTGAAGGGGTCAGTGCGACCATTAACTTTGCAACAGAAACTGCTCATATTTTGGCTCCTGCCGATATGAATCCTAAGGATTTAATCAAGGTTGTAGAAAAAGCAGGATATGAAGCTTCTCTATTAGTGGATTCGAATTCTGTAACGCTGCATAGCAAGAAATCTGCTCGTGCATTTTTCTTCGCCTTTATCTTTGCAGTCCCAGCCGTTGCTTTGTCCATGATCATGAGTTGGCATCACCAGATTGATATGTGGGTTCATGACGCCTTAGGTACTTTTGGTCTACCGCATCCTTTGTACTCTGCAACTGCCTGGGTGGTAATTGCGCTCAGCGCCCCAGTAGTTCTACTTGTTGCGTATCCAATACATAAGGCAGCTTTTAGAAATCTTTTACACCCAACCATGGATAACTTGATCTCAATGGGCTCACTAGCAGCCTTTGGTTGGTCTATCTATGCAAACTCGACAGGTGCTGGAGATGTTTATACCGAAGTAGCAGCAGGTGTGATTTTCTTTGTAATTCTTGGTCGCTACCTAGAGACCCGTGCAAAGGCAAAAGCTAGTAGTGCACTCACATCGTTATTAGCCCTTGGCAGTAAAGAGGTAACAATTGTTCGTGGGGGATTCCCGCTAATTGTTCCAATTGAACAGTTGCAAATTGGTGATGAATTTGAAGTTCGCCCTGGTGATCGAATTGCCACTGATGGAATTGTTGTAAAAGGTGAGAGCGCGGTCGATAACTCCATGTTGACCGGTGAGACAAAACCCATAGATGTGCGTCCAGGTTCTTCGGTAATCGGTGCATCGGTTAACCACAACGGCCGCTTGATAGTTCGTGCAACACGAGTTGGTAGCGACACCGAATTAGCAAGAATCACTGCAATGGTAATTAGCGCGCAAGGCACTAAAGCTCCAATTCAACGCCTTGCAGATCGCATCAGTTCAGTGTTCGTTCCAATTGTCACAGTGCTCGCAATAGGAACATTTGCCGGTTGGTATTTCACAGGTTCAACACTGACTCAATCAATTTCTATTGCTATTACCGTATTAGTAATTGCTTGCCCATGTGCACTTGGATTGGCAACACCAGTTGCACTTCTGGTTGCTTCAGGTCGCGGGGCAGCACGTGGCATTGTTCTGCGTGAACCTCGTGTTCTAGAGGTTGCTCGCAAAGTCGACACAGTCCTATTTGATAAGACTGGCACTCTGACAGAAGGAGTGATGCTGGTTCAAGAGGCAACTATTTCTCCAGCAGCAGGGGCGGTTCTAGGTCGCTCCTTCGCAGAGATAGTCACACGAGAGAACATTCTTGCATCGGCTGGTGCAATTGAATCTTTGAATAACCACCCAATTGCTCTTTCAATTACTAAATATGCCTTAGCTAATGCAGGGCAAGTGACATCTTCACGTCCAACATTTGCTGTTTCTGATTTTTCTGTAACACCTGGTTCTGGTGCTGCAGGTCGGGTTTTAATCGGCTCACAATCCCCAGTTGTGCTCATTGGCTCACCTGCCGCTGTTGCCCACAGTTCAACTGAGTTCCATGCAGATATCAAATCTGCAATCGAACGTGGACAAACTGCAGGCCTAACACTGGCAGTACTTGCTTGGGACGGAGTTGCACTAGCTGTCTTTGCTATCGGTGATCAACTCAAAACCGATGCGGCACAAACAGTTGCTGCACTTCGGGATATGGGAATTACCCCTTGGCTTGTTACTGGCGACAGCAGCGAGGTTGCAGCATCTGTTGCAACAACTGTTGGTATTGACGCAGCACATGTTGTTTCACATGCTTTGCCTGAAACTAAACTTGAAATTGTTGAACGGATGAAGAGCGAAGGACATACTGTTTTAATGATTGGTGATGGCATCAATGATGCTGCAGCTCTGACCGCAGCTGATCTATCAATGGCGATGGGAACCGGAACGGACACAGCGATTAATAGCGCTGATATCACTTTGATGAATTCAGGACTTGGTTCTGTTATTTCAGCGTTGAAGCTTTCAAAGAAAACCCTCAAGATCATTCGACTCAACATGGGTTGGGCGCTCATATATAACGTCATTGGGTTGCCGATTGCAGCGGCTGGATTGTTATCTCCGCTCTATGCCGCAGCGGCAATGGCAGCAAGCAGCGTCCTGGTCGTGACTAACTCACTACGGATTAGATAAGCAAAAAGGCCCTCGCGTGAGGGCCTTTTTACATCTAGTAGCGGGGGCAGGATTTGAACCTACGACCTCTGGGTTATGAGCCCAGCGAGCTACCGAGCTGCTCCACCCCGCGCCGGTGATGCAATCTTATGCGTACCGATAGATAAAGACCAAATCCAAGTATTTATCTATTTTCCTTGTGCATTGATTGCGGCATCAAGTGCGGATTTCAATCGCTTTTGAGCCTTGTCGTATGCAGCAAAGTCTCCCTTTGCAAGTGCAGCTAATCCATCGGCGTATGCCTTTTTTGCACTTGCAAGAGCGTTAGCAAGTGAAGCATTAGTTGTTGCACCAGTTGAACCATTTGGTGTTGATCCACCTGCTGCAGTTCCAGAGTTTCCACCGAATACCTGATCAAGTGCTCCCTTTAATGTGTCATCAAAACCAATTTGATCACCGAAGGAAACAAGCACCTTTTGTAGTAGTGGATATGCAGCACTGTTTGAAGTTGCTCGAACATACACAGGTTGTACATAAAGCAATCCACCACCAACAGGAAGTGTCAGCAAGTTTCCGAGTACTACATCTGAGCCACCCTGTCGGAGCAATGACAATGAGTTTGCAACTTCAGGTTTTGCTTCGAAATTAGATGCAACCTGTGAAGGTCCTGCAACGTTTGTGCTTCGAGGTAGCTGCAACACGGTAATTTTTCCGTAGTTGGGACCTGAATCAGAGTTAACAACGGCAAATGCTGAAAGGTTTTCACGACCACCTCGTGGAACAAATGGAGTAGTCAATGCAAACTCTGGCTTGTCTTCACCTGGCATCTGAAGAGTTAAATAGTAAGGAGGTTGTGCTCCAGCATTCGCACCAAATGTGGATGGGTCACGTGGCACGCGCCAGAAGTCCTGTCCACCATAGAAAGCCGAGGCAGTAGTTACGTGATACGAGCTCAGAATTTCGCGCTGCACACGGAACATGTCTTCTGGATAGCGAATGTGCTCTAGAAGTTGGGCTGAAATTGCACTCTTTGGCTGGATTGTTCCAGGGAAAGCTTTACTCCAGGTCTTCAAGACTGGGTCTTTCTCATCCCATTGATACAAGATCACTTCACCGCTATATGCATCAACTGTTGCTTTAACAGAGTTACGAATGTAGTTAATGTTTTCATTACCCTGAGCAGTTACAGATGTTGAGTTATTAGTTAATGCATCAGATGTTGCGCTAGAAAGAGTGGTCTGGCGTGAATATGGGTAGCCAGCACTTGTTGTGTAGCCATCGATAATCCAAAGAATCCGACCATCAACGATTGCAGGATATGAATCTCCATCAAGTGTTAACCAAGGTGCAACCTTGGCAACGCGGTCACGTGGATTACGTTCAAAGAGAATCTTTGAGTCCTTGTTGATCAATGAAGAAAGCAGAATGCGCTGCTCTTGATACTTGAGGGCAAAGACTAATTTATTGAGCAATGAACCAACAGGCACACCACCCTTACCAGAGTATGTGTAGTTCTTCTGGCCATTTGCCGAAGCATCATCTGGATAATCAAATTCAACTGGTGAGTCAGTCTTTACGCCACCAATAATTGAGTAGTCAGGGACATTTTCACCAAAGTAAATACGAGGCTCAAACTCTCCAAGTCCCTTTGTTGGAGGCAAATCTCCAACTAGGAAGGAAGGCTTGCCATCGGTGTCACGAGTATTTCCAAATGCTGACACGAAGCCGAAGCCGTGAGTGTAAACAAGGTGATCGTTAATCCAGTTACGAGATGGGTTTCCATCAATGTTCAATTCACGAACAGCAACTAGAACATCTCGCTTAACCCCATCAACTGTGTAACGGTCAACGTCTAGAGAGTCAGGGAACGTGTAATAAGGCTTTATTTGCTGAAGCTGACGGAAGGTCGCAGCAATTACATTCGGATCCATCAAACGAATGTTTGAAATTGTTACAGCATCATTAGTTAATTGGCCCGCAGTTGTTGTAAGCGTGGCCTGATAATCCTTAACAGTCACATCTTCTAGGCCATATGCAGCGCGGGTCGCATTGATATTGCGCTGAATAAACTCTGCTTCCTTTGAAGATTCACTTGGCTTAACCTGAAAAGTTTGGATTGCTGCTGGGTATAGGCCTGCGATTAACACAGATGAGATAACAAGTAGTGCTGTACCTGCCGTAGGCAGGACCCATGAGCGACGAACTATGTTTGCGAAGAATAGAAGCGCACACACAAGAGCAATGCCGGTCAGAATCGCCTTTGCAGGTAGCACTGCATTGACATCAGTGTAGGTAAGACCTGTGATCAACTTGCTATCTTTTAGGGCCAGGGCATATCGATCAAACCAATATGCAACTGCCTTAAGCAATACAACTAAGCCAAGAAGCACAGATAACTGAACTCGAGCTGCAACAGTGGTGCGATCCTCGCGAACCTGTAAACGAATTCCACCATATAGATAGTGCACCGCAACAGTTGCGATAATTGCTAGAACTAGAGTTGAAATTCCCCAACCAATTGCGGTCTGCCAGAATGGAAGACGGAAAGCAAAGAATGAGATGTCCAAATTAAATTGAGGATCTTTCACACCAAATTCTGTTGAGTTTTTAAAGAGCAACCAAGTACTCCACAATGTTGAACCTGATGTGCCAGCAAAGTAAAACAGCGCTAAGAATCCAGCTCCAAATACGCCACGACGGATTGGCTCGAGTTGTGAACGATATCGTTCAAGGTTATCTGCCTCAATTGTCATTGGAACGTAGAGCGGGCGACGCTTGTATGCCAACAAAACGTTAAACATAATAAACAGCGATGTAGTTAATCCAATGACAACAAAGAGAGTTGCCTTTGTAGCAAGAATCGTTGACCACGTGCTTGTGAAGTTAACTGACTTAAACCACAACCAATCTGCATAGAAACCACTCAGAGCGGTAAAGAGTGCTCCGATGATTACAAGTATTCCGATCGTCAGAGTCAGCGGACTCTTGCGTCCACGGAAGTTAAATGAAGGGCGCTGGAACTGGGGGTTATTGGTCATAGGCCAAAACTATCGCAAGGCGAATAGGCCTACCAATTCAAAGGCTATTTCTCCCAGCAAACCTGAAGATTTAAGAGGCAGGTGCGAATTACTTGCGGGTGCGCTCAAGGTATGAAATAGCTTGAGCCAAGGTTGCAACGGTTATGACCTTAATTCCTTCTGGCACGTTGGCAATATCTTCAGCATTACCAATAGGAGCAAAGAACAAGGTGGCCCCAACCTTTTTGGCTGAGAGAATCTTTTCATTGATGCCACCAATGGCCCCCACAACGCCGCGGTCATCGATTGTTCCGGTTCCTGCAACGTGACGACCCTGCATCAGATCTACTTCAGTTAGTAACTCCACTAGTCCAATGGAGAAAACTAGCCCACCACTTGGTCCACCTGTTTGCGAAACTTTAAAAGTAATTTTCTTGGGATCTATTGCAGCTGCGCGTTGCTTAGCAATCTTTAAATCCGCAGCTGATAATGCTTTACCTTCGGCAACACCAAGTGGTGCCAAAATTTCAGGGCGTGATTGCAGATAATTAACGGCTGCCGTGATTGCATTATCTTGGGAACCAACCATGTCGGCCTTAGCTTGCTTTCTTTCCTCTTTGGTACTTGTTCCGGGTGGGTAGATGGCAGACTTTGGATACACAGCACGTTCTGAACTAATCCATGAGTAGATGATTTCTGGACCAAATATCCATGTGTCTGGATTGGTAACGCGAATCGACATTAAATCAATGCGACCAGTTGCGGGATAGGTATCCAGATCTTTAATTGTGATGACATCTTTAAATATGTTTTGAGCTTGCCCTGGAAGAACTATTGCAAAAGGCAAGGGAGCAACGGTGGCAAGAAGAAAAAATACTCCAAGAGTTGCCTTAACTATTTTTGGAAGAGGTGAGAATCGCACTAGAAGGCTCGAACTAGTGTGAGTCCGGACGAATCACTGGAATGCGTGAAGGCTTTTCTGTTGAGTCGCCAAGATCTGTTTCCTCATCAGCATTGGAATTTTCAGCAGCAACATCGCGTGCTTGCGAATCGCGCAGAGAATCCTGAAAACGCTGGAACTGTCCTACTGAGCGCTGTGTCTCTTGCTGAAATTTTCCTTGAAACTTAGAAACCCAGGTGACATAGCCAAGTGCGCCAATTAAGCCGATAGCAGGAACGACCCACCAGATGAGAGCCGAAAATGCGTTGGACATGTCCGTACTGTACTAGTTCGCTAACATCCTCGCGTAATCAGCTAGCTGCCTGCAAAAGAGTGTGAAAATCGTGGGAATGAATTTACCTGCGAAATTGTTCCAATGCTGGGAGGATTCAACTATGACGCCATTTGGTTTCACGCCAGGGAACTCGGACGACCCTAACGAGCCTGTCGATTTTGCTGCCATGATGGAACAGATGCAACAACAGATTCAAGAACAATTCTCAAAGCTTGGTATCAATGGTCCTGGGTTCACTGGAGCATCAGAGCCTCTGCCTAAGAATATTGTTAGAGACACTGCGAAGAAATTTACGACAGCGCAAGGATCCTCTCCAATCGGTGCTAATGATGTTTCAGAGATTGAGCAAGCATTTTCTATTGCAGAGTTATGGCTTGATCAAGCAACCTTTTTCCCTCAATCTCCAAACACTGGCAACCCAGCACTTGCCCGAACAGATTGGGTTGACACGACATTGGCAGGGTGGCAAACAACTGTTGAACCATTGGCAATTGGTTTGTCCTCAGCAATTGGAGAACTGCTCAACCAAGCCTCACTTGGTGAACACGACATAACCTCTGATGAACAACCCCAAATTCCAGTCGGGATGATCTCAGCACTCCTTAATTCATTTATTGGCTCATTAATTGCAACACAATTAGGTCAAGCAATTGGTGGTTTGGCAGGCAAGGTGACTGGCGCTCATGATGTTGGTCTTCCGCTGGTGGAGTCTGCATATCCAACCCTTGTTCCTCAAAACATTAAGGAATGGGCAACAGATTTAGATATTCCTATGGATGAGGTTCGCATCTTCCATGCATTGCGTGAAGCAGCAGTTGCACGATTATTTGCTCATAACCCCTGGTTAGTTGCATATATTCGAACCGCCATTACCGATTACGGCAAGGGAATTAATATTGATTTGGATGCGATTCAAGAACAAGCACAACGTGCATTTGAATCAGGAAATGGATTTGATCCCTCTAACCCTGAAAGCTTCACAATCGCTCTGAATGATGGAATTTTCACCCCGCAAGAATCACCAGCACAACGAGCTGCATTAACCAAGTTAGAGACGGTGCTGGCATTAATTGATGGTTGGAGCGAGGAAGTAGTCGCACTTGCTGCCGGAGATCGACTTCCAAATATTGCTTCACTTCAAGAAACTTTACGTCGCAGGAGAGCAACTTCTGCACCAACCCAACAGTTATTTTCTTCAATGCTTGGATTACAGGTTTCACCACGACTTGCTCGGGAAGCGACTATTTTTTGGAAGCAAGTTCGTGAATTAAAGGATCTTGAGTCTCGTGATCGAATTTGGAGTGGAATTCTTCCAACTGCCCAAGATTTATTGACTCCTGAGAGTTTCTTGAAGAGCTTAGAGATCCCTGATGATTTATCGGGACTGATTTAGTCGTTTAAAAATCGCAGATCGCTCTAGAAATAGAAAAGCGAACTCCCCGGTCACTTGCTCTAAATCAGCCTTCCCCTTGCTGATGTAGAACTGTTATCCGAGGAGTTCGTAGTCGTAAAGTAAGTCTTTGACAGTGGTTTATCAACTCGGCACCGCGTTGACAAAGGTTAATTTATTGCGGTAATGCATTTTTTCTTTGGCGCTTTTTTGCCGTGAAATAACAAGACTCGCGCCGCTAACTGCACAATCTCTCAAGGTTTGGTTGAGAGATGACATAACATTTCAGCATGCATGAATGTGGCGAGAGTAATCAATCCGTAGTGGGTTCATCTCTGGCTGAAACAACTCTTGAGGATCACACTTTGCCAGGAATCTCAGAGGGCGAGATTATTGTCATCAGATCTACCCGCCGAAAGAAAAATGTCTCGGCATATCGCCAGGGCGGCCGGATCGTGGTCTCTATTCCGGCCCGCATGAGCAAAGCAGATGAGCGTGCCATGGTTCCAGAGATGGTCGCCAAGATCCGCGCGCAAGAGGCTGCAGCGACCATGAGCGAGGAATCTCTTTCTAACCGAGTGGGGGAACTGCTCAGTCAGCTGGCCCCTGAAATCACCGTGCGACCCTCTTCGGTGAATTGGAGGGCTATGCGCGAGCGCTGGGGCTCCTGCACGGGGACAGATCGCTCGATTCGGATTTCAGATCGCCTCAAGGGTGCCCCTGAGAATGTCCTGGACTATGTGCTCTTCCATGAGGCTATTCACCTACAGTTTTTCGATCACGGGGTTGAATTTAAGGAGATCCTGGCCAGATTCCCTGAGGAGGCGCTGGCTGAGGCCTACTTGAGCGGGTATGAGGCGGCCGAAACCGCCCTGACCGCCCCAGAGGCTCTAAAAAAACTCTTAAATAAAGGTGTCTAGATACGCTTAAATGAGCGTGTTCAGGGGTAGCCTCATACACGAACGCCTGCCCCACACGGGGAGCAATCCCGATGGGATCGCAAGCGTCGATAGGAGGAAAAGAATGACTGCAGAGACATACAAAGGTGACGCTTACTGCGTTAAGTGCAAAGAGAAGCGTGATTTCGAAGGAACTGTAAAGGTTTCTGACTCTGGTCGTCGCATGGCACAAGGCATCTGCCCAGTGTGTGGCACCAAGGTCAATCGTATTCTTGGCAAAGCACAGTAATTAAATTTCGTTTGGCATAAGTGAACTCCGGTTCACCTGCAAGCGACTAGCGTTACAAAAGGCCCTCGCACTTAACGGTGTGGGGGTCTTTTGTTTGCTCTCAGGAAAATGTGGGCTGGCCAAAAGGCAATGAGTTCTCCATCTGTAATGTGCCTTCATCAGAGCGCAAGATAAAGCTGCAAACTCCACAGATTTGATTCACCAAGAATTGCAAGGCGCTCGCAATCACCATCCTTCGGCACATGAGCACACATCCCAAGACTGTAAATACACCACCTGTCACAGCAACCCCAAAACCTCAAAGTGATGTTGAGAAAAGCACGCAACGAATCACCCGTCGATACAACAAGGGTTCTCATCCGGCTCGAGTGACCAGAATTTCTATCGAAAACTCAAGCTCACTCACAACAGATCCGTCCAGACCTCGACTTAAACAAGGAGTCTACATAAGTAAACCTAATCCAGAACAAGAAATGTGTTTGATCATTGCATCGGCCCAACACGCAATTTCGATTCATCACCCTGGTGCGCGTGCCATTGTTTCCAAGTTTGATGGTCAACATAGTGCAACTGATATCAGCAAGGAATTAGATGCGCCTCTAGAAGTTGTAGAGACTGTGATTAATCAATTAGAAATCAAACAACTGCTCGATACTTCTCATTCAAGAATTAGATTGCATAATCGTTTTCAGTCACCAATTGCTGAACGTGCTGCAAGCACAGATGACCAAAGTAACGATGCCTCATTCAAGCAATTGCAAGTGAGAATGTCTCCAGAGCTAAGTCAAACAACATGGATTCCTGGAGTTGTCGATGGAGGAGTTCACACTCTCTCTTCCAGGCAAAATTTTGGAGTTGAGATCCATGGAGAGAATCGCTTGGCAACCTTGATTTATGCTGCTTTGCTGGCTAGCGGTGTGACTAATACAAAGTTTTCAATCTCTTCACAACGTGAACAAAATTCAATTGGTGACCGAGATTTAGGTACCGGAGTGCTGCGTACCAGTGACTTTGGACTTAACTACAAATCACGAATCGAAGAGTTAAGTAGGGAATGGTCACTCTTTCCCACGGCATCCAAGAATGTTAAGGGAACGGTGAGCTCGCCTATTCCTGAGAAGAATATAAGAGTCATTGTTGGCCAGTACCAGCCTCAATTGATCGCACAATTGATGAGGGATCGCACCGACCATCTATTTGTCGGTGAAGTAGTTGGGGGAGCCGCATATGCGGGCCCGTTGGTAAGACCTGGGAAAACCCCCTGTGCGCAATGTTTAGAAATAGGCAAGGCAGAGCGATACGGGGTCAAGGATCTAGTTCCCTTAGTCGCCCACAACTCCGATATCCCTGTTGCAATTTCCTATCAAGTTGCAGGAACTATTGTGCAAGCGATCTTGCAACTCATTGACACTGGTAAGTGTGAGCTCACGGGTGCCCAATTGTGCTTTGACTACACAACACCTATTCATCAAGAACCAATCAGATTTTCTAGACACCCAAATTGTCAATGTCAATGGAATTGAAGGTTTATCCACATAAATGCAGAACCAAATCTATAGCAACACTTAAGTCACAAGAATCATTAAAGATCAAAAGAGTAATTACCAAATACTGAACCCACAATGAGGAGAAACCATGAAGACCATTTCGCAACAAGTGATACATGCTGAACTACGGTTTAGAAACGCTCTGATAAAGACACACGATTCATTCTTTAGCCATTTAAAGAATGACCGTGGAGATGTTCCAGGTTGGGTATTAGTTGTATTAATGACCACTGGATTAGTAACTGCAATTTGGACAATCGCAGCTCCACGTTTAACAGCCATTCTAAAAGATTCACTCGATTCAATGAATGGCATTCGTTAAGGAAGGGCAATGAACTTTCGTACTTCACAAAGACAAAGATGTCGCAAACCTTTTTCTAAGGTTTCGCAGACATTTAAAAAAGAGGATGGAAATGTGGAAAGTGCACTTGTGCTGATTCCTATGCTTATTCTCTTTTTAATAGGCGTGCAATTATTAGTTTCCATAAATATTAGAAATACACAGATGGCGTTAGCCCAAGGTGATGCTTCTGCTCGAGCAATTTCACATCAATATGAATTGGGTGATCAAATACTTGAAGTGGGTGGTGGCATTGAAAAGATCCAGATTCTCATCACACATCGCATCCAAAGGCTTCCTCAGTTGGTTCCTGGCCTGTTCTCGCTACTGGGGGGCAACCCAGTATCTGAGGTCATTGGTATTGCAGTTATTGAACCAATAAATCCCTAAGTAGTCGTGGCGAACCAGAGAAATGAAGTGAGTATGAATATAAAGGCACGATTAGGCTCCGAGTCAGGAAGTGCCATTGTTGAATTCGTGGCACTAGCAATCCCCTTATTCATACCGATTTTTATCTATCTCAATCAATTTGCGGGCGTAAGTGTGAACGAAGAAATTGCGCGTTCAATGGCTAGGGAAGTTCTGCGTGTATATGTGTTGAGTGAGAATGAATCTGCGGCCCGAAATCTCTCTGGCAAGAGTACAAATTTGCTCGCTCGGCAATGGAAGTTAACAGATTCTGAAATCACATCGTTGCAAACAAGACTGGAATGCTCTGCAACTCCATGTTTATCGGCTGATGGGCGCATCAAGCTGACAATAACTTTTAGAGATGAACAAACAGGTCGAATGATCTCAGCAAGTGCGCAAGAGCATCTCAGTCCATGGCTTTAATGTGTGCGGGAGGGCTTGAGCATAACTCTCGTAGATTTAGAGATGAATCAGGATCTATCGCTGTCATTATCATTGGCTTATTCGTAGTTACTGTTGCAGCATTGATGGTGATGACAGATGTCTCCACAATAATTATTGCTAAACGTTCACTTGCGCAGGCGACAGAGGCGGCGGCTCAAAGAGGTGTGCACACCTTAGACAAAAGTGCTTACTATCAAGGTAAAGCAAACATGCTCACAGCCCCTTTAGCCATCGCAACCAATCGAGCACACCCATTAATCCCAATAGATTGCACCCGTGGTGGAATTGAAGTGATGCTTGAACTA
>Ga0315906_10007919_pt1 | contig 12808 bp, 1 predicted proteins | sample LakEriMetagenome_4_FD_203526 | JGI IMG/M metagenome (GOLD analysis project Ga0315906, IMG submission 203526) | Freshwater fungal communities from buoy surface, Lake Erie, Ohio, United States - Buoy 2 MA122 | ecosystem: Environmental > Aquatic > Freshwater > Lake > Lake biofilm | place: USA: Lake...
AGTTAATCGGACTCACCGAACGTATGTAATTTTTGGAGTTTCCACACGGGTTAAATGCATAAACGCGTATCTGTCCATTGCCTTGTCCAACCAAAACGTTGAGCACTGCTGTGCCTTGTCCGCCGGTTATGGTCCATCCGTTGGGTACTTGCCAGAAGTATGAAAGGCCTGCAATGGGGTTAAGAATGGAAATTACTGCGGGTTCATTTCTGCAGAGAACTGCAGGAAGTACTATGCCTTGCGGCATACCCGGTGCTGTATTCACTGTTATGGTGATAGACAGGCATGAAGTTGTGCCGCATGCACCTCCTTCAGAGCGAACAAAGTAGGTTGTGGTTACTGTTGGAGCAACAGAGATGGAAGCCCCTGTTCCCACAGCAATGTTTCCGCAGCCGCTGCGATACCACTTCCAGCTTGCACCTGTCCCAAGAGTTCCTTGAACACTAAGCGTAGTGCTCGCCCCGGCGCATATTGAGGTGACAGTAGCCGATACGCTTTGTGGGCCGCATGGATTGGATGGCAGAACACTGATAGTCACCGATGCACATGCTGTGGTATTGCAAGTACCTTCAGCACGCACGTAGTAGGTGTCTGTGGCATTTGCTGTAATAGTAATACTCGAGCCTGTGCCAAGCAGTGTTCCTCCGCAAGAACTGCGGTACCACTTCCACGAAGCCCCTGTGCCCAGTGTGCCTCCTTGAACGGTAAGAGTTACTTGTGTGCCTGCGCTGACTGAAGATTGCGAAGCAGAGATACCCGTTGGAGCAACACTGAGTGTATTGATGGTAAGGTTGAGTGTGGCTGTGTTGGGACATCCCGTAGCATTGGTGCTTACAAATGTGTAAGTGCCCGATTGCGTGTAGGAAACAGCGTTCCAGGTAAAGCTTCCGCAGGCAGTTATCGACTCTGTGGTAGAGGAAGGTGCACCAATGGTGAGCACCAGTTGAGCGATACTATCGCAACCCACAGCATTTTGCAGGGTTAACTGGTAAGTTCCCGATTGCGTGTAGGTGTTGCCATTCCAGGTGTACGGACCACATGCTTGAGCGCTCACCGAGCTGAACTGCGGTTCAACTGCGGTTCCGCGGCAAGAACAGTCAGATTGCACCACATCACCTGAGGTGCAAGCATCGCCATCGTCGCAAGCGCTGCCAGGTTCCGGACCATAACATACATCGCTAACGTCGCATGTGCCATCGTTATCCGCATCGGCGAAAGTTCCCGCGCACGAGCAGTCGGCAAGGATTACATCGTCCATAGTACAGGGGTCGCCATCATTGCATTCCGACCCAGGCTCAGCACCTGCACACAAGTCATTAGCATCGCATGTACCGTCGTTATCGGCATCAGCGAATGTTCCCGAGCATGTGCAGTCGCTTTGGATGAGGTCGTTGACTGTGCATATATCGTTGTCGTCGCAGGCAGCGCCTGGCTCAGGGCCAGCACAGAGGTCGTTGGCATCGCATGTACCGTCATTGTCGGCGTCTGCGAATGTTCCAGCGCATGAGCAATCGGCTAGGATTACATCACCGGTTGTGCATGGGTCGTTATCGTCACACGCAGAGCCTGGTTCAGCGCCAGCGCACAAGTCGTTCGCATCGCATGTGCCGTCGTTGTCGGCATCAGCGAAAGTTCCTGTGCAAGAGCAGTCGGCGAGGATGGTGTCGTTAACTGTGCATGGATCGTTATCGTCGCACGATGAACCTGGCTCAGCGCCAGCGCACAAGTCGTTCGCATCGCACGTGCCGTCGTTGTCGGCATCAGCGAATGTTCCTGCGCAAGAGCAGTCGGCCAGGATTACATCACCGGTTGTGCAAGGGTCGTTATCGTCACACGCAGAGCCTGGTTCAGCGCCAGCGCACAAGTCGTTCGCATCGCATGTGCCGTCGTTGTCGGCATCAGCGAAAGTTCCTGTGCAAGAGCAGTCGGCGAGGATGATGTCGCCTGTGGTGCAAGGGTCGCTGTCGTCGCATGCAGAGCCCGCTTCCGGACCGGCGCAGTTGTCATTCGCGTCGCAGGTGCCATCATTATCTGCATCGGCGAAGGTTCCTGCGCATGAGCAATCGGCGAGGATGATGTCGTTAATTGTGCAAGGGTCGTTGTCGTCGCACGCATTACCCTCTTCCGGACCTGCACACAAGTCGTTTGTATCGCATGTACCGTCGTTGTCGGCATCGGCGAATGTTCCTGCGCATGAGCAGTCAGCGAGGATGATGTCGTTCACTGTGCAAGGGTTGTTGTCGTTGCATGCAGTTCCGGCTTCCGGACCTGCGCAGTTGTCGTTCGCGTCGCATGTGCCGTCGTTGTCGGCATCAGCGAAAGTTCCTGTGCAAGAGCAGTCGGCGAGAATTACATCACCGGTTGTGCAAGGGTCGTTGTCGTCGCAAGCAGCACCCGCTTCCGGACCGGCACAGTTGTCGTTCGCATCGCAAGTACCGTCGCTATCCGCATCTGCGAATGTTCCTGCGCATGAGCAGTCGGCGAGGATGATGTCGCCTGTGGTGCATGGATTGTTATCGTCGCACGCAGAGCCTGGTTCAGCACCTGCGCATAGGTCGTTTGCGTCGCATGTGCCGTCGCTGTCAGCATCGGCGAAGGTTCCTGCACATGAACAGTCGGCGAGGATGGTGTCGTTAACTGTGCAAGGGTCGTTGTCGTCGCACGCAGCACCCGCCTCCAGACCAGCGCAGTTGTCATTCGCGTCGCAGGTGCCATCATTATCTGCATCGGCGAAGGTTCCTGCGCATGAGCAATCGGCGAGGATGATGTCGTTCACTGTGCATGGGTCATTGTCATCGCATGCAGAGCCTGGTTCCGGACCTGCGCAGTTGTCGTTCGCGTCACATGTGCCGTCGTTGTCGGCATCAGCGAATGTTCCAGCACAAGAGCAATCAGCGAGGATGATGTCGTTCACCGTGCATGGATCGTTATCATCACACGCAGCACCTGCTTCCGGACCTGCGCAATTGTCTGTTGCATCGCATGTACCGTCGTTGTCGGCATCTGCGAATGTTCCTGAGCATGAACAGTCGGCGAGGATTACATCGTTAACCGTACATAGGTTGTTGTCGTCGCACGCAGCGCCCGCTTCCGGACCTGCACAGTTGTCGTTCGCATCGCATGTTCCGTCGTTATCCGAATCTGCTAAGGTTCCTGCGCATGAGCAGTCGGCGAGGATTACATCGCCAATAGTGCAAGGGTTGTTGTCATCACATGCAGTTCCCGCTTCCGGACCAGCGCAGTTGTCGTTTGCATCGCATGTGCCGTCGTTATCGGCATCGGCGAATGTTCCTACGCATGAGCAATCAGCGAGGATTATATCATTTACTGTACATGGATTGTTATCATCACACGCAGCACCTGCTTCCGGACCTGCGCAGTTGTCGTTTGCGTCACACGTGCCGTCGCTGTCGGCATCGGCGAATGTTCCTGCGCATGAGCAATCGGCGAGGATTACATCATTCAGTGTACATGGATTGTTGTCGTCGCACGCAGCGCCCGCTTCCGGACCTGCGCAGTTATCGTTGGCATCGCACGTACCGTCGCTATCTGAATCGGCGAAAGTTCCTACGCATGAGCAATCAGCGAGGATGATGTCGTTGACTGTGCAAGGATCGTTGTCGTCGCACGATGAACCTGGCTCAGCGCCAGCGCACAAGTCATTCGCATCGCACGTGCCGTCGTTATCGGCGTCTGCCAATGTTCCCGCGCACGAGCAGTCGGCGAGGATGATGTCGTTGATTGTGCACGGATCGTTGTCGTTGCACGTTGCGCCTGCTTCCGGACCTGCACACAAGTCGTTGGCGTCGCATGTGCCGTCGTTATCAGTATCGGCGAATGTTCCCGCGCATGAGCAGTCGGCGAGGATTACATCACCAACAGTGCATGGATCGTTGTCGTCGCAAGAAGTACCCGCTTCCGGACCTGCGCAATTGTCGTTCGCGTCACATGTGCCGTCGTTGTCCGCATCAGCAAAGGTTCCTGCGCATGAGCAATCGGCGAGGATGATGTCGCCTGTGGTGCAAGGGTCGTTATCGTCGCAAGAAGCACCCGCTTCCGGACCAGCACAGTTGTCATTCGCGTCGCATGTGCCGTCGTTGTCGGCATCAGCAAATGTTCCGGCACATGAGCAGTCAGCGAGGATGATGTCGCCTGTTGTGCAAGGATCGTTGTCATCGCACGCAGTGCCTGCTTCCGGACCTGCACAGTTATCGTTCGCGTCGCAAGTGCCATCGTTGTCGCTGTCCGCGAAAGTTCCCGCGCATGAGCAATCGGCGAGGATGATGTCGTTAACTGTGCAAGGATCGCTATCATCGCACGCAGCGCCCGCTTCCGGACCTGCGCACAAATCGTTCGTGTCGCATGTGCCGTCGTTGTCATTGTCTGCGAATGTTCCCGCGCATGAGCAGTCAGCGAGGATGATATCATTCACCGTGCAAGGATCGCTGTCATCACACGCAGCGCCTCCCGTAATGGTGAGGTTTAATGTATCCGATACGCATCCGTTATCGGAAACGTATTGTCCGCTGCTTGAATAGCTCAATCCGGTTACACCCCAAGTATAAGGTCCGCAGGAAGTTGCTTCACTTGTGCTGCCTGTGTTTGGACTAATACTAACTACAATCGCTCCGCTGCTTGCCGAACAGTTGGCTGGTGTCAATGCGCTAGCAGTATAAATGCCGGCACTTGTGGCTGCATAAGTCGCTGCGTTAGCTCCGATAATGGCGACACCGTCTTTCTCCCATTGAATGGTTGTGCCGCTTGTAGCAGTAGCAGTCAATTCAACACTTCCTCCTTCACAGAAACTCACAGGACCATTGGCCGCGATGCTGATAGTAGGCGTTTCATTGACGATGATCTCTGTAGCAGCCGAAGTCGCAAAGCAACCATTGGCTGCAGTAACCTGCACGGTGTAGCTGCCGCCCTGCGTTGCCAGCAAAGAAGATGCATTCGCACCGCTGAGCGACGAGCCGTTTCGGTTCCATGCAAAGGCCATTCCGTCGCCGCTGTTGGCTTGCAGCGTTACGCTGCTGCCCGAGCATACATTCACATTTCCCGTTGGGGTAATGCTTGCGGAAGGAACCGTCAATACTGTAATCGCTTGCGGTGCTGAAGTGGCGCTGCAGTTTTGTGCATTGGTAACACGCACGGCATAGTTACCGGTGGCGGTTGGACTATAAGCGGCCGCAGTTGCTCCCGACACATTGGCTCCATTGAGTTGCCACTGGTAGCTGAGGCCGGTTCCTGTATTGGCTTGCAGCACCGAAGGCTGGTTGGCACAATACGTCGCTGGTCCGCTCAACGCAGAAGTAGCAACGGGCAATGCATTCACATTCACCACCACCGCATCGGTCGAGGTGCAGTTGTAAATGTTGGTGGCACTCACGGTATAGGTGGTGGTCGCGGTCGGACTCACCGTTATCGAAGAAGTCGTTTGTCCTGTATTCCAGCTATAGGCATTGGCGCCTGTTGCTGTGAGCTGCGCACTTTCGCCATTGCAGATGGTGCGGTCGATGCCGGCATTGACCTGAAAGGCGCCGTTGAAAAGAGTGATTTGGTCGGATACTATTCCGCAGCCATCATTCACATTGACAGAATAGGTGCCGGGATTGGAAACTGTAATTGAAGGTGTGTTAGCACCTGTTGACCATGAATAGGAAGCATTGGATGTACCTGCATTCAGTGTAACCGATTCACCCGAGCAGATTCCTCGATCGGGTCCCAGACTAACTTGAATGGGCGCAAGGTTTCCAATAGTAATTAAATCGGTTGCAGAACCGCAGGTATTACTCACGGTGACGCTGTATGTGCCGGGTACAACAACGTTAATGGATTGTGACGTTGATCCGGTGCTCCATAAATAATTAACGTCAGCGCTGTCAGCTCGAAGTTGCAGAACTGAATTTTGGCAAATGAGTGTGTCGGTGCCGAGATATACAGTTGGTGCATTGATGACACCAATTTGGATAGTGTCACGTGACGTGCCGCATGCATTGGTAACTTGAACTGAATATGTTCCAGCCGTTGATACGGAAATTGAGGAGGTAGTAGCACCAGTGCTCCATACATATGTGCTATTACTATTCAGTGCATTGAGAACGGTAGAAGCAACGGCACAAATGGATCGATCAGGACCCAGATTCACCAAAGGCAGTGGGTTGATGGTGAAATTTGTCCCATTGTTTGTCCCAAGAGTAGGTGTGTTGGTCGCTATTACCCGTAAACGATAGAGCGATGAAGTGTAATAACGAACAGGGAAGGTTACTGTGATAGGAACGGGAATGGTCGATGTCACTTCACCAATATTGATAAGTGATCCGCTGAAGGTTCCCACCGAATCGGATAGTTGCACAATGAACCTGTTGCCTGGATTAAAAGTCAATCCGCTGCTGTAAGTAACTACCGTGCTTTCGCCGGAACAAAATTGATTGCCACTAATCGGATTGGTCAAAATTCCGCTTGGATTTGCAATCGTAAAAAAGTCATCGCTCTTGTCGACAACCTCTCCCGACATAGTGGTTGCTCTCACCTTGCATATGGTGGAAGGAGGCGATGCAATTTCCCAATCATAAGTAACCGGGCTATTAGGTACATCGTTTAATAGCGTTGTCCAGTTCTGTTCATTATCAATGGAATATTCCACTTTCAGGTTTTCATTTGTGTTCAGCGTTGCCCAGCGAATTTGTTGGGTAGTGCCATTGCCCCATATTTCACCACCATTCGGCTTAATCACTTTCACATACACATCTTTAAATGCATACATCGAGTAACCATCGAATTGCCCGCCGAAATACTTCGCATTATTGAGTGTCGGCGTTGTGTTGGTTGTGAATACTGCGTTTGAAACATCCGAGTAAATAGGGTTGCTATTATCGGTTGCTCTAATCAGCATTTGAGTCGATGCAGAGGAAGGCGCAACCCAGTTGGCATATTTGTTCGCAGCCGGTGCCGTGCCAATCACTAACCAGGTGTTACCATTATCTGTGCTATACTCGAGTTTGATGGTTGCCAGGTCAGCATAGTTCCATTCGATGTATTGACCACTGCCGGTATTATAATTTTCGCCTCCATTGGGATAGGTAACTTCTACATAGGCATTCGGAATGATAAATACCTGATCACTCATGTCTGATATATCACGTATCATGTCTCTCACGCGCACGCGACAGGTGTATGAGGGCGTAGTAGGAATTGTCCAGTTATAGCTGAGTTGTGAAGCGGGAATGTTTTGTGCCAATTGAATCCAGCTTTGTCCATCATCGAGTGAATACTCGATAATTACGTTATCGACATCCTTATAGGTCCAGGTTATTGTGCGGGTGGAAGCTGAGGTCCATATTTCGCCTCCGTTGGGTGATGTTACCTTGATGCTATCGGTAACACTGCTATTCATGCTGTAGCCATCGTAGGGACCTCCGAAATACTTAGCATTATTCAACACAGGCAATTGCACAATAGCGAAGGAGGATTCGGACTGATCCGACAAAGCCGAAACTGTATTGTCTGAAATGCGAATCAGGCATTGGTTAGAAGCAGATGCCGGGGCAATCCAATTAGCGTATTTATTGGCTGCCGGAGCTGTGCCAATCAAGGTCCAAGAGGAGCCGTTGTTGGTGGAATATTCTAGTTTGACAGTTGAAACCGAGTTAAAATCCCATTCGATGTATTGCCCTGTTGAGTTGCCAAAGCTTTCACCTCCATTGGGGTAAACCAATTGCACAAAGGCGTTGCTGATTGTGAACACAGCGTCACTAACATCAAAAACGTTTCGGTCAATGCCGGTAACCTTCACAAGACATTGATTCGACGGTGAGTTGGGAATGGTCCACGTATACGAAAGCTGGTCAGCAGGAACGTCGGTTGCGATAAGGGTCCATGCCGCTCCATTGTCAATACTGTATTCAATCTTCACGCGATTTACATCGCAGAAATTCCATTGGATTTGAGTGGTGCTCGTTGGATTATATACTTCACCGCCATTGGGTACTACAACCCGAATGGAATCGGGTAGGGAAGAAGACATGTCGTAACCATCGTATAGCCCCCCGAAGTACTTCGCATTATTGATCGTCGGACCGGTAACTATTGCAAGCGGTGCAAGCGTTGAGTCTCGATTGATGAAACTCTCGATGTTGTAGGCTCGAACGCGCAGATTGGACGTTGCAGAACTTGGCGCTACCCAATTCGCATATCCATTCGTTGCAGGCACATTTCCGATGGAGGTCCAAGTGCTGCCCCCATTTGATGAGTATTGAAGAGCAAGGGTTACAACCCCGGTGGTTTGCCAGGTTACATACTGACCTGTACCCGTTTGGAATTCCTCACCACCTGCGGGATAGGTTATATCCACAGTAGGCTCGGGAATCGTAAATACACCATTGCTTTCGTCTTGGGTAAACTGTAATGTGTTGGTGATGCGAACTTTCACCTGATTGCTCCCAATGCAAGGAACCGTCCATGTGTAAGAAAGTGCGCTGGTAGGATAGCTCGCTATGATCAAAGTCCAGTTGAGACCATTGTTGAGCGAGTACTCAATTTTGATGTTGTCGACGTTGGTGTAGGTCCAGCTAATGGTATGGGTAGTCCCTCCCAGCCAAACTTCACCCCCGTTGGGCGCAGTGAGGTTGAGACTCTGCGCATGACCCCAAATTGGCCACAACAGAAACACCACACACCCGACAAGTATCGGTTTTAATAGGCTATTCATGGTTGATGGTGTTAGGGATTATTCAGCTGAGCGGACGTAGCGTATTCCAAAGTATTGGGTCGAATAATTGGCACTGAATTGCTCATAAACAACCAGCATACCTGTATTGCTCCATCCATTCACATCGGCATTACCCGAAGCATCGAGCACTCCATCACCATTAAAAGAATTAAAGTTTAAAAAATTCAAACTGACCACATGTTCTCGAGCATTGCCCGTTAGGTCATCGATTCCATAGTAACTTGAACCTGATTGAGAGCGCGTTGTGGTCCCGGAATCGTAAGAGCCAACATCTCGCAAAGGGCCAAAGGTTGAGTTGTTATTGTTATAGAACGTACTAGATGCTGTGCTGCCGCCAGCTGGAAAGTAGCTCAAAGAGGTACTAAATTGAGGTGTCTGGTATGGACCGTAACTTGCTTTGTTCATTTCAAGGATAGTCATAGGACGCATACCTGACCAATCTGCATAAGCCAACATTCGCTGTGTAGTCATATTCCCACATGCTCTATTTGGAGCTGAACTAAAGTATTCTCCGTTTGAAAGTGTTACACCCAAACCTGCAATACCCATCGTAGCTTGTTGTGAAGGGCTTAGACAATTTAGAAAGTCTGCATATTGCTGTTCGGTTAATTCGTATTTGTAGCAATAGAAGGGGCGATAGCCGGTGGGGTAATCAGGCTTATCTACCGTCCCATCGTTATTACTATCAATGCCTGCGTCTCCTTTTATACGAATAGTGGCAGCCGTACCATCGTTATAGGTTAACGAAGGTGTAAGGCGAGTATTTACCACCGGGAAATTGTCCCCGGGAGCTGTAAACAAATTACCGACATTGAAACGTTTTGCCACATTAAAATCGCCTTGAGGGACGTACACCATTTCTACAGCAAAAACGCGAACCTCTAATCCTGTTACAGAAGTTAGTCCGTCTAGACCGTAATTCCACTGAATCTGGGTTTCCGGAGCTTCAAAGGTTCCTTGACCTTTGTAAGCACTGTATATGAATGCGCCTAATTTATCATCTGTTACTTCAATTGTTTTAAGTGGGTTAATCGTGAAACCACTATTATTCAATTTAGCGTGTCTCCATAAACCATCACTTCCTTTGTATTTCGCAAATATCCATGCTGCATCCCAATTAATGTTGTCGCGCCATGAATTTCCCCAGCTCAAATCAAATTGAATTTGAATGGTCTTGTTGAGTGCATTATTACCTGTGGTAGTAACATTTTGAACAAGCATGAAATCCGTTAAATTCGGATTATTGATTGAGCAGTATCCATTAACTTGAAGTACAGTTTGTGTAATTCCTATCGAGGTAATTATACCCGTTGATGAAATTGAATTATTCAAAGTTATAATCTGATCGTCTTGTATGTTATTCACTAGTAATGTGGCGACTCCGGTTGAGTCCAAATTAATGGATTCGAAATTCCCATTTTGTGTATACTCTATTGACCCATTAATCGGTCCCTGAAATACTAATTCTGAAGAGCCACCAACACAAACAATATTTGGATTGCCATAAACATAACCGCCTGTAACCATTGTGTATGGCACTCCCATTGGAGCGAATCCATAAGTTAGGCCTTCAATAGGTTTTCCTGGTACTTCAGTTATCGAAGAGTAAACTTGTGTTGCGTTGTTTGCAGCGCCGGCGGAGCTGGAATTAAAGAAGGTAGTTGTAGTATTTGTACGGTTTTTAAAATCTGCGTTGGATGAGCCTCGCAGACCTATTTCCACCGCGCTGTTTGAATTAGTAGTTCCTGCGGCCATGCCTGATGGTCCATAAACAATATCTATGATACTGGTTGTCTCCCGAATTCGAATTTGGTAATTGATATATGGAGCATTTGTGGCGCTGGAAGTATATGTCGGGCGTGTATCCTTCCACTGAATTACTAATTCACGAGATCCTATAAGTCCTACAATTTCCCAGCGTATTTCAGAGGTGCGACCATTAATATTATTCATTGAGTTAGCGTCTGTTCCCCATGCCGAAACAGCTCCACTGTATGCAGTTCCATTTGAGATGGGTGTATAAATAGAGGCGGCGGGAATAGTGCCTCCAAAGGTTATAAAACCATTCGAACTAACGATAATTGATGTGTATGACGCACCATTAAAATTAAAAGCAAAAGGTAATGCTGAAATCGTATACATATTGTCATCATAACTCCCCGTGCCAGTTGCCAGCACTGTCCCACCTGTAATAGGTGTGTAATTGCCGAAGTATTGTGTGAATGAGTAGCTGCTTACTTGAGCTTTTGCAACTAGCGTTGCTAGTGTGAAAAATATTAAAAGATAAATCGATTTTAAGATTGATAACGGTAATTCAAGTTGTTTCATGGCAGATGAATTTGAAGAGAAACGGGTTTGTATAGAATGAAATGGTAAGATTGATTTCGAAGAAAAGCCATTGGGCTGTGATGGCATTGAAGCCGCTGCGCTGGCAGAAGATTGCATGATCGTAGTTTGGTTAGGTTAATTAATAAAACAAGCTCCGGCAACGGACCGGCATTTAGTCATGACGAAAGTACACAACCGCTCGATGAGGCATGGAAAGAGATATTAACTATTTGTGAAAAGCTTCGGTGGTGAATAAGGTGGGGGGCTTTCCATGAACGAAAGGGAGAATGGAGAAAAGAGAATGGAGAATGAAGCGGTGACTCGTATGAACTTCTTTGATGGTTGTAAGCCATTTGTTTCGTGAAAAGGAGAATGCGCAGTCACGAGTGTTATCTGCGACATTTGGTTGAATGCGATAAACCCGGCTCTCAGCCTCCGGTACCCAGTTTTCCCATCACATCTTCCACCAAACTATCCATCCTTGAAAACGCAAACCAGCGCCATAGCAACACCATACTCAGTAAATACCCGTGGTGGCTTTCTCAATCCCATTTTAATCGATTTGGATGTCGCGTTTTGCGATATCCAATTCCGCGTTTCATCGGCGGTTAGATAAAAGCTGAAGTTCTCCAGAAATCGACCGGCGTTGCGTCTTACCTGTTCATTAAGTCGCGAAGTGCTTACCCCGTAGAGAATCGCCAAGTCTTTGTCCAGCATCACCTGCAAACCTCGAATTGTAAAAATCCGTTGTTCAATAGACTGAGGGAGTGTGTGTTCCATGCCACAAAACTGAAACAGGTTGACGACATAAAAAACCTATAAATTATTCCCATTATGCCAATTAAAAATGAAGAACCTTCGCACCACTCGCCATTCGCCACTCGCCACTTGCTATTATCTTCGCGCCCATGAACAAACTCGACAAAATCGCTGCGTTTAATCCGAATACGGCCGGACTCAAAGACGCGAACATATACGGATTGCCTTTCACCAATGAGGAATGCGACATCGTGCTCATTCCGGTGCCGTGGGAAGTAACTACCAGCTACGGCGCAGGTACCAGCGAAGGGCCGAATCATATACTCGAGGCGAGCTTTCAGGTGGATCTCTACCATGCGGAGTTTCCTGAACTGTGGAAACAGGGCATCGGCATGGTCGACATCCCGGAAGACATGCTCCTGCGCAGCACCGACCTGAAGCAAAAGGCTGCTCTCATCATCGATATGTGGGAAGATGGGGTGGACGTGCCCAACAACCCGGAGGCGCAAGCCATCCAAGCTGAAATCAATGCGGCGTGCGAAAACATGAACCAATGGGTGGAAGAGCAGGTGACACACTGGCTCAACAAGGGTAAAAAGGTGGGGCTTGTGGGTGGCGATCATTCAACGCCGCTGGGTTACTTCCGCGCTCAGGCCAAACGCCACGAGTCGTTCGGCATTCTCCACATCGACGCGCACAAAGACCTGCGCATTGCCTACGAGGGCTTTACTTATTCGCATGCTTCCATCATGTACAATGCGCTCCAACTGCCACAAATAAAGTCGCTCGTGCAAGTGGGCATCCGCGATTTCTGCGCAGAGGAAAAAGAGGTGGCCGACAAGGAAAGCAATCGCGTGCATGTCTTCACCAACGCGCATCTGCAGCGTGAGCGCTACACTGGTAAGAACTGGTCGCAGCAGGTCGACGAGATCATTTCCAAACTGCCGGAGAAGGTGCACATCAGCTTCGATATCGACGGTCTCGACCCAACGC
>Ga0315906_10007920_pt1 | contig 12808 bp, 11 predicted proteins | sample LakEriMetagenome_4_FD_203526 | JGI IMG/M metagenome (GOLD analysis project Ga0315906, IMG submission 203526) | Freshwater fungal communities from buoy surface, Lake Erie, Ohio, United States - Buoy 2 MA122 | ecosystem: Environmental > Aquatic > Freshwater > Lake > Lake biofilm | place: USA...
GAAGCCGATGGGCGGAGCACCGCGCGGGATCTAGCCCCACGGCGCGCCCCAGTGCGGCCTAGCCGCCAGAGAGGAGCAGCGCATGTCGCTTCGAGATCAACTGAAAGCTGATGTCTCGGCCGCAATGCGGTCGGGCGAGACGCTGCGCCGCGACACCCTGCGAATGGCCCTCTCATCGCTTGCCCTGGTTGAGAAGGAGCTGAAGCGCGACGCCACCGACGACGAGGTCCTCGGCGTCATCGTGAAAGCGGTCAAGACGCGCAAGGAATCCGTTGACGCCTATACCGCCGCCAATCGCCCCGACCTCGCCGAAGGCGAGAACGCCGAGATCGCGATCCTCTCCACCTACATGCCCGAGCAGATGAGCGATGCCGATGTTGACGCACTCGTTGCCGAGGCGATCAGCGCCACCGGCGCCGCCTCCGCGAAAGAGATGGGGAAGGTCATGGGCTGGCTCGGACCGAAGACCAAGGGCCGTGTCGATGGAAAGGTCCTTTCGGGGAAGGTCACCGCGGCGCTCGCCGCACGCGGATGAGCCGCAGCTCCGGGCCGCGCGCGCGCATCGTGCGCCGCAGGCGCGGCGGAATCACCGTCACCGCTACCGAACTTCGGGCCCTCGTTGAGCGCGCCCTCCGCGTTTCTGGTGCACCAAAGAGTGGCGAGGCGGTCGTCACCCTGGTTGATGACAGCGAGATCACCGCACTGAACGAGTCGCAGATGAAGAAGCGCGGTGCAACCGATGTGTTGAGCTTCCCGCTCCTTGAGCCGACCGCGTACCCCGCCCGACCGGGCACCGCCCGTCGCGCAGCGCACAAGGTTGCCGCACCAATCGTCACCAACGAAACCCTGCCACTCGGCGACATCGTCATCAGCATTGATCGCGCCATTGCGCAGGCGCGCGAAGGACACGGCGGTACCGATGGTGCAACGAGTCACGCGCCCGCCGACGAGCTCCGACTCCTCGCCGTTCATGGTGCGCTGCACCTGTGCGGCTGGGATCACCGTTCGCCCGCAGGTCGCACAGCGATGTGGGCGGAGCAGGAGCGGATTCTGCGCGCACACAGGCGCGCGATGGGGGTGAGCCGATGAGTCAGGATCGCCGCCTCGTTGTTGGCCTCGGTAACCCGGGCGACAAATATCGCTACACACGACACAACATCGCCTGGCTGGTGCTCGACGCGTTTGCCGATCGCGTGAACTGGCGTGGTGGTGGTAAGCGGCGTGATGCGGCGATGGTCCATGCCGGCCGCGTGCTCGGCCTCGACCTGGTGATGGCGAAGCCCGACACCTTTATGAATGAATCAGGCATTGCGGTGCGCAAGCTGCTCGCCGCCGAGCGTGTGCCGCTCACCGCACTCCTCGTGGTTGTCGATGACTTCAGCTTGCCGTTCGGCACGCTCCGATTCCGCGAGGGGGGGAGTGCTGGCGGCCACAACGGCCTCACCTCGATTACCGACGAGCTCGGCACCGACAAGTACCCGCGCCTGCGCGTGGGCATTGGCGACCCGCGCGAATCAGGCACGGCGCATCAGCATGTGCTCGGTGAGTTCACCGCCGCCGAGCGACTGCGCCTCCCTGAGGTTGAGGTCGCAACCGGTGAGGCAATTGAGATGTGGGCGCGCAGCGGACTGAACAAGGCGGCAACCGCATTCAATGGGTGGGCGCTCCCTGAGCCTGAGGCTGGCAGCGCCGCCGATCCGGCGAACCTGCCGAAGCCGGGTGAGATCGACGGCCCAGCCGGCGCCGACGGGATTCGCAAGACGGCGCACGGCTGGCGGAAGTTGCTCGGTCGCGACAAGGCCGATCGCGAAGGGTGAATCGCCACACACCGTCACTCGCACCACTTCTTGACACGCTGCGCGCCGCAGCACCATTTACGGCGCTCACCAAACAACTAACGAAGAGCGACGCATCGCTCATTCACGTGCCACATGCTGCAAAAGCACAGCTCGGCGCCGCACTCGCCGCTGATCGGCGCATCGTCTGGGTTGCGCGCGACCCTGAGGTCGCCGAACGTGTTGCCGATGCGCTGCGCTCCTGGTTCCACGATCCAACCGCCGTCGTACTACTCGAGCCGCGCAGCGCGCTACCGTATGAGCGCGGCGAACTGGTTATTGATGAGTCAGCCGGTCGCGTCGCAACGCTCGCCGCATGGCATGAGGGGAGCCCGCGCATCCTGGTGACCTCGCTCCTCGCGGTGGCGCAGCCAACGATCTCGTTAGCGGACCTTCGCGCCGAAACGCTCCTCTTGCGTGCAGGGGATCGCATCACCCTCGACGCCGTGACCTCGCGCGCCATCGCCCTCGGCTACGAAGCCGTCTCGCTCGTCGGTGGTCGCGGTGAGATCGCCCGACGCGGTGGCATCGTCGATCTTTTCCCTGCGGGTGAGACCTCACCGCTCCGCATTGAGTGGTTCGGCGATGAGATTGAGAGCATTCGACGGATCGACCCCGCCGACCAGCGCAGTCGCGAGGCGGTGCCGCTGGTGCAGCTGCTGCCAGCGAGCGAGTTCCCCCTCGACGCGGCACGTATTGCCGCCGCCCGGGCAACCGCCGACGGGATCGTGCGCGGCGGAGGCGAAACCGAACTACCGCCACGACTCGCCGAAGACTTGGCGCGCTGGGAGGCGGGGATTGCGGCACGCAACCAGGCGGAGCGCGGTGATGGGCTCGAACTCTGGTCGGTGTTGCTGAGCGCAGAGCGCGCCTACGACCAGGTCGGCGACGCCCTGGTGGTGCTCGATGAGCCAGGCGAACTGCGCCAGGCCGCGGATGCACTTTCACGTCAGACCGAGGAGCGCGCCGATGTGCTGCGCACCACACGCCTTCTGCCCGCAAGTTGGCCGTCACCGATCCCCGAGGGTGCTGCACTCATTGCGGCACTGACCACCGCGGGTCGACAGCGGCTCGCACTCACCTGGAGCTCTGATGCAACGACGCTGATTCGCGCCCACGGCGACGACTCGTTCGGCTGGCACGACCCGGTGGTGCCGAGCGGGCGATCGCGCGCACTCACCGAGGGGCTCGAAACCTGGCGACGCGACAAGGCGCGGGTACTGATCGTTTCGGAACAGGCGGCACGAATTGCCGAGCTGATCACCGAGGGTGGCGAGCGCGCGGTGGTGAGCGAAGGGATGCTCAGTAATCCGAAGCCTGGCTCGCTCACGATTTTGACAGGCGGCCTCGACGGCGGATTCCAGGGTGGCGTTGATGGGTTGACGGTGATCACTGATCGCGAGCTCTTCGGTGCGACGCGTGTTCGACGACCGGCGGTGCACCGTCGCGGCATCACCCGCGAGGCGGCGGAGCGACTCACGCCTGGCGACTACCTGGTGCATGTGGATCACGGCGTTGGTCGCTTCGTTGGCATGCTGCGTCGCGGTGGTGATGGCGATCAGCGCGACTACCTCGAGATTGCGTACGGCGGCACCGACACCGTCTTCACTCCGGTTGAGCAGTTGGCGCGCATCGCGCGCTACACCGGCTCCGAGCATCCGCAACTCAGTCGACTCGGTGGCGGGGAGTGGCGCCGCGCCAAGGAGCGCGCCAAGAAGGCGGCCGACGATCTCGCCGACGAGTTACTGCGCATCTACGCCGCGCGCGAATTGGCGCATCGCCCAGCGATTACGCCAGGGAGTCCATGGCTTGCCGAGTTTGAGGCGGCCTTCCCGTATCGCGAAACGCCCGACCAGCTCACCGCTATTGAGGCAACGAAGGGTGACCTGAGCCGTCCGCGACCGATGGATCGCGTGATCGTGGGTGACGTTGGCTACGGGAAGACCGAGGTTGCACTGCGCGCCGCCTTCGCCGTGCTGGAGGCGGGGCGACAGGTCGCCGTGCTGGTGCCGACCACGGTGCTCGCCCTGCAGCACATCGAAACGTTCCGCCGCCGCCTCGCGGCCTACCCGTTCAAGCTCGAACTCCTCTCGCGCAGTGTCTCCGCGGCGCGGCAGGCTGAGATCGTCGCCAAGCTCGCCACCGGCGAGGTCGACCTGGTCGTTGCCACGCATCGGCTGCTTTCAAAGGATGTGGCCTTCAAGCATCTTGGCTTGCTCGTCGTCGACGAGGAGCACCGCTTTGGCGTCGCCGCCAAGGAGCGCATGAAGTCACTCCGCGCCGAGCTCGATGTCATGACCCTCACCGCCACGCCGATCCCGCGAACCCTCAACCTTGCCCTCTCGGGGATTCGCGACCTCTCCACGATTGAGACTCCGCCCGAGGATCGCCACCCTGTAGCCACGCGCGTCACCGAGGCGAGTCTCGAGTTGGTGCGCGACGCGCTGCTGCGCGAACTGGAGCGGGGTGGTCAGTCGTACTACGTGCATAACCGCGTCGAGTCGATTGAGGCGGCGGCGGAGCAGATTCGCCGACTCGTTCCCGATGCGCGCGTGGTGGTGGGGCATGGGCAGATGGAGGAGCGCGCACTAGAGCGCGTGATGGGCGAGTTTGTGCGTGGCGATGCGCAGATTTTGGTCTGCACCACCATCATTGAATCGGGCCTCGACATTCCAAATGCAAACACCATCATCATTGATCGCGCCGATCGACTCGGACTCGCACAGCTCTATCAGTTGCGTGGCCGCGTTGGTCGCAGCAGTCGTCGCGCCTGGTGTTATCTCCTTTATCGACGCGAAGAGGCGCTCACCGACGATGCACGCAAGCGCCTCAAGGCGATCTTCGATGCGTCGCACCTTGGCGCCGGCTTCCAGTTGGCGCTCGCGGATCTTGAGATTCGTGGTGCGGGCGACCTGCTCGGCGGCGAACAGTCCGGACACATCGCCGCGGTCGGCTTCGATCTCTACTCGCAGCTCCTCGCCGACGCGGTAGAGATTCGTCGCGCGAGTCGCGAGGGGCGAGAGCCGGCGCGCCGTCGCACGGCGGCGCTTATTGATCTACCAGTCTCGGCGCACCTTGCCGACACCTATGTGGCCGACGAGGGGCAGCGACTCGATCTCTATCGACGTCTCGGCATCGCCGACTCTGATGCCACGATCAACGCCATCGCCGAAGAGCTGCGCGACCGATTCGGTGCGCCGCCTGCAGAGGCGGAGCGACTCCTGGAGGTGGCACGACTCCGGGCCGGTGCGAGCGAGGCGGGGCTCGCCTCACTCCTCATTGAGGAGGGTCGCCTGATCGTGCGCCTCGGCGAACTGCAGCCTGGCCTTGCCGCTCGGGCACTGGTGGCGAACCCCATTCGAGAGCTGAGCATGAGCGGCAGTCAGATCCGCAGCCGGGAGCGGGTCTCGGGCGCTGAGGCGTGGCGCCTCGCCGCACGGCTCGTGCAGGGGATCGTGGCGGAGGTGCGCCGCTGGGAGGCGACGAACGCGGCGGGCGCGCCGCTCGCGTAAACTTCCGCGGTGACTCCTGAACAGCTCTCCTCGAAGATTCGAACGATCCCCGACTTTCCGAAGAAGGGGATCGTCTTTCGCGATATCACCACCCTCCTGCAGGATGGTGAGGCCTTTGCCGCCGCCCTTGAGGCGATGACAGCACCGATCCGCGGGCTGAAGCCCGACGTGATCATCGGCATTGAATCGCGCGGCTTCATCTTTGGCGCACCGATTGCCGCAACCCTTGGTGTTGGCTTCGTGCCAGTGCGCAAGCTCGGCAAGCTCCCCGCCGAAACCATCTCGGTGGAGTACGACCTTGAGTACGGCAAGAACGTTCTTGAGATCCATCGCGATGCACTCCAGAAGGGTGCGCGCGTGGTGATTGTTGACGATGTTCTCGCCACGGGCGGCACCGTCGCTGGTACCGTAAAGCTCGTCGAACAGCTCGGCGCAACGGTCGTCGGCATCAGCTTCTTGGCAGAGCTCCCCGTCCTTGGTGGTCGCAAGCGACTCCCAGACGGCATCGTCTCGGCGATCATCGCCTTCTAGTCGCCGCTATGGCGAAGCGCCCCGCAAGCGATCGCAGATCCTTCCTTCGCAGCATCGCCAACGATGGCGCCGCCACCGCCGGCTCGCTCTTCGGCGCGCTTGGCGCACTGCGCGGTCAGGCCCAGTCCATCGGCGCCGAGCTGCAAGGGCCAGCGCGTGAGGCTGGCGCTGAGCCAACGCGTCGACGCGCCGCAGAGACGCACCTCGACATGCCGGGCGACGCAGGTTTGATCAAGGCGGGTGCCGCCGCGCCAGAGCCAGCCTTCGCCTCGCCGATTCGCGACGAAGAGGGCGCGGTGATCGTGCTCGATGTTCGTGCCCTTCCAGCGGTGATTGCTGAACGTCGCGCGACGAGCGCGAGCAGCATCGCCGCACTCTTAACCGTTGACGCCATTGCCCCCGGTCCAATCCGCGGCCTTGCCGCCGCCTTCGCGCTCGCCCTCGCCAGCGTCGGCTCCGCGGGCGGTCGTGTCGCGCGCATTCACGCCGCCGCCGCCGCGTTGCGGAATGCCGCACCACTGGCAGGATCACTGCACGCCGAACTCGACGCACTCCTTCCGATCGCGCTGAAGGGTGAAGGCCTCGATGCTGCGATTGCTACTCGTGCTACCACACAGCTCGGGCAGCGCGCCGCATACGGCAAGCGCATTGCCATCGCGCTCAAAAAGGGAGGGCTCGCTCGTGGCGCCACCATCGCCAGCGGACCTGCCCTCGGCGCTACGGCGTGGGGCGATCTCGCGCCGCTGCATGAGGCGCTGCGCCACCTCGGCGTGCGCACGTTCACGATCGGCGCTGGCCCAACAGTTGATGTGCTCGGCGCAGCACGACTCGGCGCCATTGATGCCGCCGACGCAGTGCGTGCCGGCTTCACCCCACGACTCCTCGAAGATGGCCAACTCGCAAGTGAGATCGCCAACGCGGATGGCCCGATTGGCGCGCTCATTTTGGGCAGTGATGCGGTGAGCCGTGCCGGCTATGCCGTGGTCCCCGCGGGTGGCGTCGGCCTCGCCGCCGCCGCACTCTTCTCTGGCGTGCCCGTTTATCTGGTCGCTGGATCGGCGGCGACCGATCTCACCGGGGCTGAGCTGACCAAGCGCGTTGAGACCGTAAACAACTCGGCGGCGCAACGCGGTGCACCATTCGCGGCGCGTGGCGTCACGAGTGGCGTGCAGCTTGCGACCACGCGCGTTGAACTCCTGGCACTCGACGGCATCACGCTGATCGATTGATGACCACCACGCCGATTGAGGTTTCGGCGACGCGCGATCGCGAGCTCGTACGATCACTCATCACGGGCGACCGCTGGATCACCGCACACGCCCTCGCCGACCTTGACGACGGTGAATTTCCGCGTACGCGCTGCTTTGTAGCGCGACGTGGTGCAACGCCGATCGCGCTCGGCATGGAGTACTCGGGGTGGGCGCCGCAGCCACTCCACCTGTACGGCGATCCAGAGGGGATCGCCACGATCTTGCAGCACGGGATTCGCCCACGCGCCTCCTGGGTCCCGACGCCGATCGGGGGGAACCCCGTTCTCGATCTCACCTACGAGACCGAGAAGATCAACCCGATGTTGCGCATGGGTCTGACGCGCGCCGAATTCGTGCCGTATACCGGACCCGCGGCGGCGCTGGTCGTTCCCCTCATCCCCTCCGATGCGCAAGCGCTGAATCACCTCTACCAGTTGGGATTCGCCGCGTGGCTCCCGCCACTCGCGGTTGCCGAGGGGGTCTATCGCGGCATTCATCGCAATGGCAAGTTGGTCGCCGCGGCGGGCACCCATGTGGTTGGTCGACGTGAGCGCATCGCCGTCGTTGGCAACGTGCTGACGGCGAGCAGTGCGCGTGGCAACGGCTACGCCCATGCCAACACCTCGGCGGTGACCGATGCGCTGCTTGGATTCTGTGATGAGGTGGTACTGAATGTGCGGCGCGACAACGCCACCGCCATTGCTGTCTACACCTCGCTCGGCTACAGCGTTAAGGCCGAATTCGAGGAGCGGCTGGTGATCCGCCGCAGTGGCATCTCGGTGCCGCGCATCCTCCGGCGCCTCTTCGGGCGCTGAGCACGAATCACCCTCAGCCTCATCTACCCACGAGCTCGCACGCTACGATGCCGCAGATGAGTAGTCGACCCTACGCGGTCGTTCTCGCCGGTGGCGGCGGAACGCGCCTCTGGCCTCTAAGTAGCCCCAACCGGCCGAAGCCGTTCCTACCGCTCTTGCATGGGCGCAGCCCACTTGCGGTCACGTTGGAGCGACTCGCGCCACTCGTTCCCATTGACGACACCTACATCGTGGTGGCGGCAAGTCAGGTGCAGCTCGTGCGCGAGTGCGCGCCGCAGATCGCGGCCGATCACATCCTTGCCGAGCCGGTTAGCCGCAACACGGGGGCCGCGGTCGCCCTCGCGGTAGCAACCATCGATCGGCCCGACGACGCGGTCATGTTGGTGATCCCTGCCGACCATGCTGTGCGTGATGCCGAGGCCTGGCGCACCGCCCTCGCCGCCGCAGCCGATCACGCCGGACACGAGGCCAACGCTCTCTACACGCTCGGCGTCGTACCAACACGACCAGAGACGGGCTTCGGCTACATCGTCGCCGACGGCGCGCGCGTCACAAGATTTACCGAGAAGCCGAACCGCGACGAGGCCGAACGACTGATCGCCGCGGGCGCGCGGTGGAACGCGGGGACCTTCGCTTGGCGACGTGATAGCGCGCGCTCGGCGTTGCAGCGCTTCGCGCCAACGCTGATCAACGGCATCGGCGAGTACAGCGCCGTACCCGCTGGTCCCATCGACACGTTCGTGATGGAGCCCGCCGCTGCGGCCGGGCTCGTGCGCACCCTGCCGCTCGATTGCGGCTGGAGCGACATCGGCTCGTGGGGTGAGCTGCGCGCGCACCTTCTGCCACGCACAGCAACCGAAGAGATCCGCATGGAGGCTCCGGGGGGGCGTACCATTGTGATCAGCAATGAGCATGGGGTGATCGCCCTGCAACCGAACGGTGCAGCGACGATGAACCTCGAGCAGATGAGCGGCAGTGACCTGCGCGCCGCATCTGAGAGGGAGTAGCGATGAGCGTCGGCGAGCCAACGAAGATTCTCTTCGGCACCGACGGTTGGCGTGCCAAGATTGGCGACGAGTTCACCTTCGAAAATGTGCGCCGACTCGCCGAGGGTGTGGCCCGCGTCGTTGAAGAGGACGGCACCACCGCCAAGAGCGTCGTCATTGCCTACGACCGCCGCTTCGGCTCGGAAGAGTTTGCGATCGCCGCCGCCGAGATCCTGCTTGCTAACGGCATCCCCGTTGCCTACTCGCGCACCGACGTGCCAACGCAGATGGCCTCGTACGAGGTGGTGATGCGCGGCGCGGCGATGGGCATTGTCATTACTGCGAGCCACAACCCCTGGATGGATAACGGCTTCAAGGTGAAGTCACCAACCGGCGCCGCTGCCGGACCAGACCTGTTGAAGCGCATCGAGGCGCATGTGGCGAGCACCCGCGGACCAGAGTTGGTTGGCCGCCCATTCGCCGACGCCGAGGCAGCAGGCCTCGTCGAGCGCTACGACCCGTATCCCGGCTACAAGAAGTTCGTTGAGCGCAACCTCGACCTAAAGGCGATTGCGGCACAGAAGATGCGCATCCTGGTTGACCCGGTGTACGGCGCAGGTGCCGGCTGGATCGGGCGACTCCTTGCGGGCGGCAACATGGTCGTTGACGAAATGCGCAGCGAACGCAACCCCTGGTTCGGCGGCGTAAACCCTGAGCCGATCCGACCGCACATCGACCCGGTCCTCGCGCGCATGGCAGGCGGGGGGTACGACATGGGGATGCTGCTCGATGGCGACGCGGACCGCGCGGGTGCCGTAGATGAGCGCGGTGTCTTCTTGCATCAGCTCCAAGTCTTCGGCCTGCTGGCGTACTACATGCTCGAACACAAGAAGGATCTCAGCCCGATCGTGAAGACGGTCAACGAGAGCTCCATGGGCGAGCGTCTTGGCGAGCGCTACAACGTCACCGTCCATGAGACGCCGGTCGGCTTCAAGTACGTTGGCCCGAAGATGATTGAGACCGGCGCATCGATGGGCGGCGAAGAGTCGGGCGGCTACGGCTTCAAGATGCACCTTCCTGAGCGCGACGGCATCTTCGCCGACCTGCTCCTGCTCGACCTGCTGATTCGCGAACGCGCACTCGGTCGCCCAACGATGAGCTCGGTCATGGAGCATGTCGCTTCGATCGCCGGCGCTTCGTACTACCTGCGCATCGATGTGCACATCGACCGCGCCGCCTACCCAGCAGTAAAAGAGCGCCTCGCCACCGAACTCGTCGGCAAGCCACCGAGCAGCATCGGTAGCCATGCGGTGCGCGCCGTGCCGCTCACCACGAACGACGGCGTGAAGTTCTTCACGACCGATGGGAGCTGGCTGCTGGTTCGATTCAGCGGCACCGAGCCGCTCGTGCGCGTCTACGCCGAGGCCACTTCGGCAGAACTCCGCGACGAACTGCTGGTGATTGGCGAGCGACTCGCGCGCGGCTAAGCCCCGCCACTACGGTGCTCCGTCCCACCCGAGCAGCGCAAGGTTCCCTGCATCGAGCTGCAGCTCAAACACTGCACCATCGTCCATCGCACCGCGCACACACCAGGCGAGGCGGCGTGGTGTGCGTGGGCCTGACCCCTCGCCGAAGGCTTCGGTAGGGAGCGCCCAGACAAGCTCAGGTTCGCCGTCAACGGACGCGCCACGTGGCAGCAGCGCCGCTGCCGCACGGAGCGCAGCTTCGGCTCGAGTCATGCGTGCTGGGAGCGCAGCAAGAGGCGACTCTTCGATGGAGATCCCAACGAGTGCGCCAGCACCGTTCAGCACCACACGCGTGCCGTCACCCGGAACGGGCACGCCGCGCACCTCGCGAGTCCAGATCACAAGCGTGCGCCCGGCGGCACCCTGCACCGCGGGGCCGCCCGGTGGAATTTCAAGGCCCAGTCGCACCAGGTGACGCAGCGCCCGCGCGATCGCCGCACTCTCGCTGAGGCCACCACTCTCTAGCGCAACACCACTCTTGGCAATCAACCGCAGTGACCCGTCGAGCGCACTCTCAACGCGTAACACTTCGATACCGCCCACACTGACAAGAACCTGACGAGCACGCTGCTCGCCACTCTCACTCCGCACCACGTCAAACGGCTGGGCAACAAGTCCACGCAACTCCAGCGGCTCAAGGACCAGAGCGGCAATGGATGCGATCGGCCGGAGGGTGAGACCAGCACTCTCACCTACAGGCACGCGACTCGGTGCAATTGCTGTATTTGGTGCACTACAAGCGGCGACAAGTCCAACGAGAAGGGCGAGTGACCATCGAACCCTATACATATCGTCGCCCTTCAAGGTTAGGGAGCTCCGCCGCTGGCGCGTGTGGCAGATGGCCGTAGCCGCCCCACCACTCAGGGGCGAGGTACTTCGGTTCGTAGGCAACAAGGAGTGCGCGATCGAACGCAGCACCTGCCGATGCGCCATCAAGGAGCCCACGCCAGAAGGCGCGTTCAAAACGAATCGCGGCAGCCTGCCACGCAATGCCGACATAGCCAACGTAGAAGCTTTTCGGCTCGCTCCCCCCTTGTACCTTGCGCTGAGCAATGCCGAATGCGGCAGGGAGGCGCGAGGCCCGTTCACCGTTGTGGCAACTCGAGATATAGACGAGCGATGCTGCCGGTTCACCGCGGCGCGCTGCGGAAATCTCCGATGGCAACACGATCGGCGCACCGAGACAGCGCTCCGCGTCGGTGCGGAAGCCACCGGCACGACTGCGGGACTTCGAATCCCAATAGAGATCGCCGTGGCTATGTACGTAAACGACGGCCGCCGCCGCGCTCGCGAGCATGGAGCGGCGAGTAAAGGTTGGTCCCACGGCACCCCCTACCTCCCAGCCAAGCGCCGACAGTGCTGTGCGCGCCTGTCGTGCCAGCCGATCGGGTTGGGTGTTCACGGTGCCAGTGCACTCCTCGGCAAAGGCGGTGCGATTGGCGAAGACCACGGCGTCATCAGATGGCGGCGCGAGGGTGATTGCTGCGGCGAGGAGAACTGCTCCGACCATGCTCCCTCCAGGGTGAAAGCGGGGGCGAGGGCGGAGGCGCACTCTCGCACGGGGCACGTACCAGCCACATCTGCAGGGCGGATAGCCAGGTGATAAAGTCCCCGCAGCAACGCCGCGTGGACGCGAAGCTGGTGAGATTCCAGCACTGTCCCGCAACGGTTATTGGGAGTGGCTCCCATAAGTCCGGTCGCCGGACACGCGGCATAAAAACGCTTAGGCCCTCGAGGCAAGGGAGGAAGCATGACTGCTTTCGTACGCTCGCACCAGTTTTCGTTCGCCACACTGCTGCTCGTTGCAGCACTTGTTGTCGGCGCTTGTGGCGGAGAGGCCACCAACTCACTTTCGCCAGTGAGCCCCACACCAATCGTGGAGGCTGAATACCCTCGCACCGTCATCGACGATGCAGGCGTTTCGGTAACGATTGCGGCGAAGCCCCAGCGCATCGTCGCACTCACCCCAGCAAGCCTTGAGGCGCTCGCTCAGTTTGGGCTTGGCAAGAGCGTCGTCGGTGTCGCAGCGTGCACCTGCCTCCCCATCGCGTTCACGGCAACTCCGCAGGTGGCCGACTTCAACGGCACGAACGTTGAAGCGATCATTACCCTCAACCCTGACCTCGTCTTTGTTGCCGCCCCCCCGTTCACACCAGCCGATGTGATCGCGCAACTAAAGGCGGCGAACCTCACGGTTGTGATGCTGGAGCCAAAGAGCATCAGCGGTGTCTACGCAACCCTGCAGTTGATCGGCGATGCGGCGGGCGCGAGTGTCGCCGCTGCGGAAGCGGTCGCCACCGCAAAGTCGGATATCGCTGTGCTCACCGCTCTCGTGCAGGACCAGCCGGTGGTC
>Ga0315906_10007921_pt1 | contig 12807 bp, 11 predicted proteins | sample LakEriMetagenome_4_FD_203526 | JGI IMG/M metagenome (GOLD analysis project Ga0315906, IMG submission 203526) | Freshwater fungal communities from buoy surface, Lake Erie, Ohio, United States - Buoy 2 MA122 | ecosystem: Environmental > Aquatic > Freshwater > Lake > Lake biofilm | place: USA...
CCCAGTTGGCCGCTTTGTGTCTGGGCAGCACGTAGCGGATGCGGGCGATCCGGCCGGCTGGGCCGCGGGTCACGGACAGTCGCTCCAAAGCAAAGGGGGGCCGGGCGCAGTACCGCAGCAGGTGTTCGAGGCTCTGAAAATAGCTCGGCACGTCGCGGTCGATGAGCGCGATCCGGACACTGGCGTCGATGGAAAACCCGCTGTTCTCCCAGGCGATCATGTCGGCAGCAGCAGAAGCGTCGAGCAGGTGAGTGAGCCTGAACCAGCGGATCACGCGGCGCCGTACCCGCTCGGTGACCGTGGCCAGATCAGCCTGGGTGATCGGTCGCGCGGGCAGGGCCGACGATCAGTCAGTGCCTTGGCAAGTTCCGGTGTCAGGCGAGTTACCCCACGAAGCGCTATCGACTGAGAACCGGTTCCAAGCGCGGTTGCTGCCTCCGGCGTCAGCGTCTCGAGGGCCAGAATCTCCCCAGGATCCAACCGTGCATACTCCGCAGCGATCTCAGGCGACATGGTCCGCAGTCGCGCGGTAGTCGATGACTTATGGCCGTCCGAGAAAATCTTTCTGGCGAGTGCCACCGAGTCGATCTCCTCGAGCATGAGGAGCACTGGGAACCTGTGCTTTGCCAGGATATCGCCGACGCCGGGCTCGAGCCTCTTCAGTCGGTTGAGGCTCAAGGGGCCGTCGTGGGCGAGCAGCGCCTCGGCTATCGCGGGGGTGAGCCGGGCCTTGCCAAGATCGAGTGTAGGGCCAACCGTCTCCGAGCCTATCTGCACGACCTCCCCGTGCTCCGCAATCGCCTTCGCCGATTCGAGCGAGAGCGTCTCGAGATACGGAAAATCCAAGTGATGGGGAAACTCCGCGAGATTGGCGGCGATCTCCAGGGGCAGATCGATCAGCCCGACCGAGATCCCCCACGATCGCCTGCCCTTGGCGAGGGCCCGAGCGGCCGCGGGCGATATCTCTTTGATGCCGTTCAATTCCAGCCGGTCGCCATCGTGCGCGACAAGCGCTGCGGCAACCTCCGGCGTGACCGACTTCAGTCCCCAGAGCCGCAAACGTCCGGGCCGCTGCGCAAGGATTTTCGCCGCTTCTTCATTCAGGGTGGCAAGCGCGGGCAACGTCAGAACCGTGTCTCCCCCGGGAATGACCAGAGCTTCAGCGACTGCTGGCGACACCTCGGTGACATTCACGAGGGTGAGCACCACATGCTCTCGCGCCAGTTCACGCGCCTTGTCCGGGGTGATCGTAGCTTCGGAGTACACAAACCCGGCGGGGACGCGGTAGTCGCCGAAGTAATCACGCTTCTCATTGTCTGCGGAGGCAGAAGCAGTCATGGCCAGCACTACCATGAGACCCACCCGCGTGAGAAGGGGAAGCCCTGCGCGACCACAGATCGGAATTGCTCCGGGGAGCAACTCGCTGAAACGTGCCATCATGCCCGATGCTCCTTCGGGGGCCTGTTGTCAGGAAATCCATACCACGCGGCATCACGATCCGGCACAAACTTCAGGCCAGCAGCACGCATGCCGGCGCGCACGTCCTTGTCGGCCCGGATGCTGAACTCGACATCAAGACCATAGTCATAATTCTCCGGGAATTCCCCCGCCATCCCGGTGCCGCTTGTTGTACCCCGGCGTGCCGCCCAGAGCACCATGCGATGCGTTGTAGACTTCTCTCTTCAACTCGGTCGTCGCCCCGGCAGCGGTGGTGATCCGATTCCCGCGGGCCATCCGCTCGAATGTCCAATTGTCGAGGCCCGTAATTGGGGCAAGCGTCCCGCTTGCCCCAAAGTGAGGCCCGCGTCAGCAACCGGAAAGGTCGCCCCACGCCTCCCCTCCCCCTTGCACGGGCAAAGCCAGTGGCCCCCGGCATCTAACGAGGTGGACCCTTGATGATGAAGGGCGATGTTGGACGAGGCACGGCAAGCGTTTCCTCCCGTTTCAGGCTGCCATCCTCGTTCCAAGAGACTTGCCGCTTGATCTGTTCGCGCTTGGCATTGACGTAGCCAAGGTTTCTCAGATTGCCATTGGGATAGCAGTCGAATCCCATTCTCTCATGTTCGCCGGCAGTCTCGCTCGGCAAAATGATTGCCCCCATCGCCAACGACAGAGGAGGGGAGTTGTCAACCGGGGCCGCGTAATCGAAATACATCGCCACACCGAATCCGGATGCGGTCAGGACCTCGATGCTGCGCACGTACTCGTGGTCCTTGTCGCCCGCGGTGGAGTATTTCAACTCGATGGAAGTGCTGGCAAGATTGCGCTCGAGGAGTTTTTCCAGGACCGGCTTGATTCTCTCGTGCAGCGTCAGGGAATTGCCAACGGCAAGGCACAAACGCTCGATCTCTTGAAACGATTCGAGCGCCAGCCGTTCCGCGGGCAACAGCCCAGCAACGGGCAACATGGGCTTCACTCGAGAATCCTCCATTCCTGGTTGTAGCACCTTACGAGTGTTATCTGCCCGCAACAGCACGGAGGACGCCGCCATTGCGACGATGAGGCAACCGAACGCTACGGTCGCGACGACGGAGTGTCGATTCATAACGTTTGCTCATCAGGTTAACGGACTAGTTGCCACTGGTGCCGCCGCCTGCGCCCGATCCACGCGTGCCACCGTTGGCAATCAAGTCTTCGCCGAGGTCGCCGGGATTGTATCCCTTGAAATGGAAACTACCGCCGATCCAGTGCGTGAGCACGACGTCACGAAAGGTCTTCGGAATGCTCAACCCACCCGACTCCCCGGCGGCGATAGCCATGGTCGTACAGTTGTTCGAGCGCAAGTCGTAGGTACCCGGGGTATCGTTCGTGTTCTTCGTGAACTGGAGAATGCTCTGCAAGACGCTGAACTTCTCGATGACGTAAGGCTTGCTCCTGGCGCTCCAGCCATGGTGATCGTCATTTTGAAGGGTGCCGGGAGCTGAGGTGGCGGTCAGGCTCACGGCCAAAGCGGGATAATAACCCCATTGGTGATTGGCGAAAGACCTCAGGTCCGTGTCCACTTTTGGAAGCACTTCGGTAGAAACCTCTGTCCCCCAGAAGGAATGGCCGACCCCTCCGTCTCCCAAATCGAACCAGTCGAGATCGACGACATCACGGGTTCCGGGGACGGGCTGCGCGGCGTAAACCGTAAAGACTGCCTTGCCAACGACCAGACTCAAATTCTTGGAGCCCTCGTTCGTGTCCAGTTTCCCGTTCCCGTTGGTGTCAGCCCAAGCGGTCATCGTGAACGAGCGATTGGGCGTGCCAGTTGCAGGGGCTGTCCAGGCAAGGGCGACGGCACTCACATCGGAGAAGATCCCCGCGGTGGCCTTCCAGTTGCCGCTGTCGGCGCCATCGATCTTCCATCGCATATCGTCGTGATGCGCGGAATTGCTGGGTGTCCACGCCAAGGTTGCGTCGACGTTCGCCACACCGGCTGCGTTTTGGAGGACGTAAAGTGTGGTGGCGCCAGTCGTATTGGGCGTCGAGACGGTATTCGCCGTGTCAGAAGCCTGAGTGAGCGTAAGCTTACCGTTCTCGATCGTGCCCGTGACCGGTGTCGTGGTGCCGACCGTGTATCCGCTCCCGGACGCCAGCGTCAGGATGACGGTCTCGTCGAACTCAGGCGTCGTGTCGACGGTGGGATCGATCGTGACGGTGGCGGTGGCGGAGCCGGCGGCGAAGGAGATCGTCTTGCCGGTGCCGGGCGTGGCGCCTGAGTAGTCGGCTCCGTCCGCCGTTCCCGTGATGCCGTAGTTCACCGTGAGGGCGCTCGTCGTTGGACCCGTCCGCGTGAACGTGTAGACGAGGTTCGTCGGGCCATCCTCCGTGACGCTCTCGGGCGAGACTGCGAGCGTCACTGCCGGCAGATCGTCATTGAGGATCGTGCCGGTGGCGACGCTCGTGCCAGGTGCATAGCCGGTGCCGTTCTGGAGTGTGATCACGACGGTCTCGTCACGCTCGATCTCCGTGTCGGCCTTGGGGACTATCCTGAGGGTCACCGGCGACGTCGAGCCGGCGGGAATTGTGATCGTCCCGGTGGTCGCTCCCGGTGGCAGCACTGTAGTAAAGTCGCTGCCCGCCGCTGCGGAGCCACCGATCCGGTAGTTGACGGTGATGTCCGCCGTCGGCGCGGGCGACGCAGTGAACTCGTAGGTGAGCGCATTCGGGCCGTCCTCGGTCACGCCGGTTGTTGGCGCGACCGCGACGGTGACGACCGGGAGCGGCATCGGCGCCCAGACGATCTGGTCCTGCTTGGTGGGATGTTGGAGGACGTAGAGCGGGACGGAGCCGCCGGCGCCGGCCGCGGGCGTGCCTTCGTTTTTCAGCCAGGAGGCGGCGCGGGCTACGGCCGGCGCCGTGGCATTGCCGACGTTGAAGCTGCCGCTCTTGAGATCGCGCTGCGTGCCGTCGCTGATGAGCTCCCAGAGGCCGAGCTGAAAGGCGGCGGCGTCGGTTGCGGTGGTGAAGCCCTGATCTCCGGTGGGCCCGTAACGCTGCCAGAACTCGGCGACCAGGTTTGCATGGGCCAGGCCGCTGGTCGCAAGTGACTTGATCTCGGGAAACGAGTGGCGGCCGGGTGAGATCGACTGGCCGATTTCGACGCAGAACGACTTGAACCCGACCGGCACGCCCATGGCCGCGGCGGCACCCGACGCGCCGCGCCAGGAGAACTGGCCCACGAAATTCCCGGCTTGATTCGCGGGCCGCGATGGATGAGATACGGCAATGCGCTGAAACATCGAGGTGTCGTTGGCGAGTTCGGCGTTCGTGGAGAGCATGGCGCGGGATTCGAGCAGTTCGGCGGCCAGGGGCGTCTGGTGCGTGGCCGAAGTCCGGCGGCGGGCGGGGCGCGCGCCGCGCCAGCGGAAGCGGGTGCTGGCGACACGACCGACCGACGAGACGATGCCACGGGGCGACATGGTGTGGATCCTGGGTGCGGGAGGGAGATGAGAGGCGGGGGCCGCGCCGGCAGCGATGAGGATGCCGCGGGCGGGGCGGAGCGTATGGTAAAAGGGGGGGGCGTCAAGTGGCTGCGGGATGAGAAGGTGATGAGCCGCGGTAGCGCGGTGGCGTGACGGAGAGCGCGCGTTCGGGTGGACGCGCTGCACAGCATCGCGTGCAACCATGGGCTCGCGGCGACGCAGGCTTCCGCCCACCGGGCTCGAGGGTGCGAAAACGGAAACGGCGGGCCGGGCGCCCTGACGCCCGACCCGCCGCCGTTGGCTTCCGCGTCACGCCGTCAGGCCGTCAGGCCCGGCGGCGGAGGTGTCAGCAGCCCTTCTTGCAGCCGAGGCCGCAGCCCTTGCGGGCCTTGCCGCAGCCGTTGCCACAGCCGCCGTTGCCGGCACCGAGCTCCGAGGCCGGGACCTGCTCCTCGACGCACTTCTTCACCTTGACGCACACCTGCTTCGTGACCTTCTTGGGCACGCGGACGACGTACGACTCCGTCTTCGTCTCCGGCACCAGGTCACAGGCGCACACGGTCTCGGTGGCCGTCCGCTCTTGCGGGACCATCACCGTGAAGTGCACCTCGCGGGTGCGGGTCTCGGGCACGCAACGGTTCACCGTCACGGTCCGCGACCGCGTCTCGCAGCGCGACTTGTGCAGGCAGACCGTCTTCGTGCGGGTCTCCGGCACCATCTTCGTCACGCAGTAGTTCCGCGTCCGCTCCTCGCAGCGGTGGAGCGTCACGCAGTAGTTCCGCGTCCGCTCCTCGCAGCGGGTCTTCCGCACGCACACCGTGCGGGTCCGGGTCTCGGGCCGGCACTTCCGCACCGTGTAGGTGTAGGGCACCTGCTCGCACTCGGTCTTCCACGTGGTGACCTCGATCTCCTTGGTCTCGCACGTGGGGACCCACTTCCGGCAGCAGACGACCTTCGGGCAGCAGGGATTGCCGGCGGCGTCGTACTGGCCGTTCGCGGAAATCTCCTTCGCCTCGGTCACCCAGTGGCCGCCGCGGCAGGTCACGGTCTTCGTGCCCTTGACGGCGACGCGCTTCGACACCGTGCGGGTGCCGGAGAGCTCCTCGGTCCCTGAGATACTGTGCCCGGCCTCCTTTCGCGCTCGAACGATTGTCCGTGATCCGCGGCCCAGACGGCCGGATCGCCCGCATCCGCTACGTGCTGCCCAGACACAAGGCCGCCAACTGGGTCGGGCCCGGCCGCGGCCGGAAGTCAACGCGGCCAGGGGCCAACGGCGTCGTCGAACTCACGCCGTTTGAGTTTTTGGACCGGCTCGCCGATCTCGTCCCGCCGCCGCGGAAGCACCGGCACCGGTATCACGGAGTGTTTGCACCCAACCACAAGCTCAGGCCCGCCGTCACCGCGCTGGCAATCGGGAATGTCGGCAAGCAACGCGACGCCGGTGCCGGCGGGCATGCGGCCGGCGGTCACGCCACGGGGGGCTGCTGCGACACTCAGGCGAAGCCCCGCTCGCACGACACCTCCCGAATTGCCTGGGCGAAACTCATGGCCCGGGTGGGGGAGGAGTTTCCGCTCGAATGCCCGGGGTGCGGCGGCGACATCAGGCTCATTGCCTTCATCACGGAGCCGGGGCCGATCCGGAAGATCCTGACACATCTCGGCGAACCGCTGGAGCCTCCGCCCGTCTCTCCGGCCCGTGGCCCGCCCACCGACTGGGGCGAACTCATCCAGGCGCATGACGACCGCGAAGCGGTTCAGGTGTCGCCCGACGAGCTACAGGTGATCGACATCCACAGCCTCTGACCGGTGCCGGACGCGACCCGCGCATGTCGGGAAACTGCGAATTGGGACCCGGTCTGCGCAGACGGCAGAAAAACGCCACCGAAGCGGGCGCGGGGCGTTTCGAGAAACCCGCTCCGGACGCCCGGGCCGCTCCTCCCGAGGCTCACGAGTCGCTCATCAGCCGGAAGTCCGTTGAGGAAGTGCCATTGACCGGGCTATCCTTCCGCCGCCCCTCGGGCGACCGTTCGCGTTTCTCCTCCCAGCCCATTTTCGGAAAGGGTGGTCATGCGGTTCGATGTTCTCCTGCGACCGGGCGTCGCCGCCCTGGCGATGCTGTTCGTCCTCCCGGCATTCGCAGAAGAGTGGTTGCTGTGTACAATTTGGACGGGAAGATTCTTATTTTACGGACCGATATTATGATCATCCGCCTGGTGCCATCGAAGTGACGGACTTGAAGCTCTGACCCCACCCAAAGGAGGTTCGTCGTGTCAGCGTCCCCTGCCTCCCGGCCCTCGAGTCAGGCCCACGCTCTGGGCCACCAACTGAGCCGCCGGGCCTTCTTTGGCTCCGCCGGCATGGGCGTTGCCGGACTGGGCCTGCTGCAGTCCCCGGCGATCGCGGAGCAGCTCGCCAAGAACCAAAAGCGGGTGATCATGCTTTTCCTGAGCGGCGGCATGAGCCAGTTCGAGAGCTGGGACCCCAAGCCCGGCCGGCCCACCGGTGGGCCGTTCCAGGCGATCCAGACGTCGGTCCCCGGCTATCACATCTCGGAGCTCATGCCGAAGATGGCTGCCCAGCTCCATAGGCACACGGCCGTGATCCGCTCCCTCGAATCGAAGAACCGCGACCACGTAGACGTTACGCTCTACGCCGGCATGAAGGTCGTCGCCGGACTCAACATGCCAAGCATCGGATCGATGCTCTGCAGGGAACTTGCCAATCCCGAACTCGCCGTGCCGCATCACGTCATGTTTACTGCCAGCGCCTACCGCGGTGGGCACTACACGGAGTCGCCCGGGTTCTACGGGTCCCAATGGGGGCCGATCAACGTCCTGCCCGACCACATACCCCCGCGGCCGCCGTTTACGGGCACGGGCACCTCCGTCCTCAGGCTGTCGCCGAACTCGATGGGGCTGCCGTCGGGCATGACCATCCGGCAGCACGCCGACCGGGAGCAGATGCGGGATCGGCTGTCGCAGGCTTTCCTGGAAGGACGCAACCGCGACGCCGTGCTCATGGGCCACTCGGCCGGCTACTCGCGGGTTCGGGGACTCATGGACTGTTCGCATCTCTACGACATTGAGAAGGAGCCGCGAAAGATCCGCGACGCGTACGGCCTCACGGGATTCGCCCAGCAGACGCTCGTGGCCCGCCGGCTGGTGGAAGCGGGCGTGCCGTTCGTCCGCGTGAACTTCGGCTGGTGGGACACCCACGGACAAAACTTCGAGGCCCACCAGGAGATGGTGCCGGAACTCGATCATGTGATGGTGACGCTGCTCGACGACCTCGCCACCCGCGGCCTGCTCGAGCACACGCTCGTCGTCACCTTCTCGGAGATGGGGCGAACGCCCGGGGTCAACGGGAACATGGGCCGCGACCACTTCTCCCGCTTCAGCGTCTCGCTGTCCGGTTGCGGCATCAAGCCGGGCGTGATCTACGGCGAGACCGACGCCGACGGACAGGAGATTTCGAAGGATCCCGTCACGCTCCACGAGTTGTTCGCCACGATCTTCAAGGCCGTCGGCGTCGACCATCAGAAGGAATACCACTCACCCGACGGCCGGCCCGTGCCGCTCACGGAGTATGGCACGGAGCCGGTGAGCGAAGTGCTGGCCTGAGCGGACTGCCTGGCCGAGGAGAGTTTCACCATGGCCGACACTCCGGCATCGAAAGACCCTGGAACGAAAGAAGCCCCGGCAGCCGCAGCCAAGCCGCCTGCGGTCGAGATCAAGAACGTCAAGACGTTTTTCCCACCCCTCAAGGGCGACCAACCCAAGCCCGACTACTACAGCATCGTCGCGGTCCCGGATTCGGACCTCGTGTTCGTGGGGGGCGACACCGGCAAGATCCTGGCGATCGACATGGCGGCCGAGAAGCCCACGCCGACGGCCTGGGATGCCCATGTCAGTTTCGTGACCGGCCTGGTGCTCACCGACAAGCACCTCGTCTCCTCGGGCTCCGACCACCAGATGATCTGGTGGGACCGGGAGAGCCGTGAGCGGGTGCGGACCATCCCGCAGCCAAAGTGGGTGCGACACCTCACGCTGTCGCCGGACGGCCAGGTGATCGCCAGCGTCTGCGATGACATGGTCTGCCGGCTCTGGGAGGCCGACTCGGGCCGGCCGATCCGCGATTTGGAGGGGCACGCCCAGTTCACCCGTTTCCATCTCCGCTCCAAGTTGTATGCCGCGGCCTTCTCCCGCGACGGCAGTCATCTGGCGACGGTCGACTACGCTGGCCATGCCCTGGTCTGGGAGACGGCGACCGGCCGCCGCCTGGCGGACGTGTTCGCCCCGTTCTTTTTCTATCAAGACATATCCGAGCACGGGTACGGGGGGATCCGTGGCGTCGATTTCTCGCCGGACGGCCGGCTGATCGCCCTGTGCGGCAACCTGTGCGGCGACGGCTCGCAGATCCAGAGAAGCAGTGCGCTCATCCAGGTCTACGATTGGCGGAGCGGAAAACTGGCGTCCGAACTCCGCGGCGATAACTTCTTCTACGAGCGGGTCCGGTTCCACCATCAGGGAAAGTGGCTGCTCGGCATGGGCGGTGCCGGCTCTGGTCAGAAACTCACGCTCATCGACCGCGACGGAAAATCTCCGGTGGCCGAGGCCAAACCCGAGGCCAAACTGGCCCCGATGTTCGATCTGTGGCTCTCGGAAAACGCGGACGTCTGCTTCACGGCGGGCCGCAACAATGTCTCCAAGTGGTCGATCAGCAGCCCATCCTGAACTCGGAAACAGAGACCGCATCATGTCACTGCCGCTGCGCCGACGAACGGCGATGCTCATGCTCCTCGCGATGATGCCCGCCGCGGCGGTCGCGGCGGACCTGTTGCCGCCTGACCGGCCGATCGCCGAGGTGGTCGATCACTACGTCGACGCCAAGCTCCGGGAGGCAGGGGTCGCGGCCGCCCCCCAGGCCGACGACGCCACGCTCGGGCGTCGGCTCACGCTCGACCTCGCCGGCCGCATTCCGACGGCCGCCGAGGCGCGGCAGTTCGTGGCGGCGACCGACCCGGCGAAGCGTCAGCAGCTCATCGACCGGCTCATCGCGTCGCCCTGGTTCGATCGGCATCTGGCCACGGAGCTCAACGCGCTGCTTCGCGGCCACGACGGCAGCGGGCCTGATCTGCGGAAGTACGTGCTGGCCGCGGTGCGGGAGAAGCGGCCGTGGAATCGGATGTTTCGCGAACTCCTCGGCGACGGCAGCGACCCGCTCGGCCCGGAGCAGTTCATCCTCAAGCGTCTGGCCGACGTCGAACGTCTGGCCCGCGACACGAGCGCCATGTTCTTCGGCGTCAACATCTCGTGCTGCCAGTGCCACACGCACCCGTACGTGGACACGCTCACGCAGGACTCGTTCCACGGCATGAAGGCCTTCTTCTCCCGCAGCTATGACTTCCAGGGCAAGCTGCTGGAGACGCGGTTCGGTCCGCTCACGATGGAGTACCAGAATCGTGAGGGCAAGAAGGGGCAGGCCGGAATGATCTTCCTGTCGGGGGAGGCGGTCGCGATGCCTGATCCGGGTGTGCCCGATCTGGCCAAGGCGATGCAAGAGGAAAAGAAGGAGATCGAGTCCTTCAAGAAGGATTTCGGCAAGAGCAAGGCCTATCCCCCCGCGGCCACCTTCAGCCCGCGGGGGCAGCTGCTTGCCATCGCCGAAAAACCGGAGAATCAGACGCTGATGGCCCGGTCGCTCGTGAACCAGACCTGGTATCGGCTGTTCGGCCACGGGCTGGTGATGCGGATCGACCAGATGCAGGCCTCCAACCCGGGCAGCCATCCGGAACTCCTGGAGTGGCTGGCCCGCGACTTGATCGCGCACGACTGGGACCTGCGGCGGCTGATCGGCGGCCTCGTCGCCAGCCAGGCGTACGGCCGGTCGAGCACGTGGACGGGTCAGCCGCCCGCCCCGGAACTGTTCGCGGTGGCCGTCCTCCGTCCGCTCACGCCCATGCAGTTCGGCCTGTCGGTAAACCTCGCGGGTGATCGGCAGCTCGACACCTTGGCGGATGCCGCCCTCGATCAGAAGATCGACGCCCTCGAAGCCGGGGCGCGGGGTTTCGAGAGTCTGCTGGAGCGGCCGCGGTCGGAGGGCTTCGAGATCAGCATCCAGGAGCCGCTGGCCATCAGCAACGATCCCAAATGGATGTCGCAGATCGGGGCGGCGCTCGTTCCGGGGCTCCTCAAGCTGGCGGATCTCCCGCAGCAGATCGACGCCGCGACCTGGGCGATCCTCGGCCGGCCGCCCACGCCCGCGGAGACCGAGATGCTCGGCGCGTTCGTCACCGGCAACTCGGCGCTGTCGACCGAGGAGATCGCCCGCCTGGAGCAGGTGATCGCCGAGCGGAAGCAGCAGGCCGCGCAGGCGGCCGCGCGGGTGGCGGCGATCGACGCCACGGTCACGTCCGCCGGCAGCCCGAGTCTGATCGTGCCGGCCACGAGCCCCGGCTGGAAGTACATCGCGGCCTCCGGGCTCACCGGCGACGCCTGGCTCAAGCCTGAGTTCGACGATGCGGCTTGGAAGTCCGCGAAGGCGCCGGTGGGCCGTGGCTCACCGCTCTTGGCCGACAAAAAGGGGGACACCCTCGACATCGAGAAGGGAGACGTCGCGTTGCGGCTCGCCTTCGAGATCGACGGCACGCAGTGGTTCAACGCCGCCCGAATGATCCTCCAGGTGGCCTCGAGCGAATCGGCGACCGTGTCCCTCAACGGCAAGACGCTCGACGACGACAAGAAAGGTCATCCCGCCGAATACTGGAACCGGACCGTGGACGTGCCGTGCGACATGCTCGTGCCGGGCCGCAACACGGTGGCCGTCCGGCTGAAGAACGCCGCCGGCGACGCCTTCTTCGACATGCAGCTGGCGATCCTCGACGAGCAGCAGGCGCGTGAGCGGGCCCGGCAGTCGGCGACCGCGACGGCTGCCCTGCCGACCGTTCCCAAGGCCAACGAGGTCCGCGGCCAGGCGATCGCCAGCATGGTCTGGGCGCTCACCGCCGGCTCGGAGTTCCGCTTCAACCACTGACGGCCGGGCGCGTCGGCGATTCCTGTTCCTTGCAGCCCGGTCCCGTGGCGTGCGAATCGTGGGTTTGGAACCTTGGACGCCCATGCGCATGCCTGGAGGCATGCGCCACGGAAGAGCCCGAGGCGTGAGCCGCGGGCATGCGGATGGCCTCCGGTGGAGCGCCGCGGATTCCCTCATCTGACGATGCGGGCTTCCCGGCAGCGGAAATTGGCGAAGTCGAGCAGGCGGCGGGCCTCGTCGGAAGGCGGGCCGAAGCGCTCCGTGCTGCGTTATCCTTCACTGCCGCGACTCGTCCTCGATCCGAAGGTAGCGTCCGTCAAGTTGCGCACATTTGAGTTGGGTCAGTGCTGAGTTGTTGGTAGGTGTTCTGTCTTCTGCTTCCTGCCCTGCCCCCATGGGGGCAGCCGGTTGCAAGGATTAGCCCAAGTTACGCACTTGGAAGCCGTTTTTTCGGATTTTTGGGCGCTCCATCGATCGTAAGTGCTGACGCGGCAACGTGTGGCTCCGCGAACGGCCGTGTAGTGAAGACCTTGCCCTTGAGTTTTCACTTCCGGGTTCGCGATCTTTGAAGCATCCGAGCGACGGAGTGCTTCGATGTTCCTGCGGCGATGCGAGCGACGAAAGAGCGGCAAGCGGCACACATACTGGGCGCTCGTCGAGTCGTATCGCACGGCGCGCGGATCGCGGCAGCGCGTGGTCGCGTATCTCGGCGACCTCGCGCCGAGCGAGCAGGATGGCTGGGAAGGATAGCCCGGTCAATGGCACTACCGCAACGGTCTTCCGGCCGATGAGCGACTCGTGAGCCTCGGGAGGAGCGGCCCGGGCGTCCGGAGTGGTTTTCTCGAAACGCCCCGCACCCCCTTCGGTG
>Ga0315906_10007924_pt1 | contig 12807 bp, 10 predicted proteins | sample LakEriMetagenome_4_FD_203526 | JGI IMG/M metagenome (GOLD analysis project Ga0315906, IMG submission 203526) | Freshwater fungal communities from buoy surface, Lake Erie, Ohio, United States - Buoy 2 MA122 | ecosystem: Environmental > Aquatic > Freshwater > Lake > Lake biofilm | place: USA...
CCTGAAGCGGTGCGTGGAGAAGCATAATGTCTCTGTTTGAAGCAATCGGCGGCCTCGTCGGCATGGTCGCCAGCGGCGGCAACCCAGTTGGTGCAGCTCTCGGCTCAGGCCTTGGTAACCTCCTCAGCGGCGGCAACCTCAAGAGCGCCCTGAACTCGGGCATCGGCTCTCTGCTCTCGGCGGGTGCTGGCGGCAAGGTCGGCCTTGGCATGGATGTGCTGGCGCGGCTCGGCGGCGGGGATCCGGTTGGCCAGCGCACCGGGCAGGGTGTCATGGACATGCTCTCGGGCAAGGCGCAGCCCGCGGCTGGCGCAGGTGCGGCGGCTGGCGGAACCCCGTTCAGCGGTGTGACGCAGGGTCTGTCTGGGCTCATGAACGTCATGGGCGTTCAGAATGACCCAATCTTGGCGGCGGCGCTGCAGTATGCAATCAACAAGCCCAAGCCCGCCATGTCCGCGCTCGAGAGTCGGCAGTACGCCACCGGTGAGCGGCTTCCCGACTATCGTGGGACCGCGGCTCCCGGAACTCCTCGTGTAAGCTACATGGCGCAGGGCGGCTACGTTGAGGGCCCCGGTACCGGCAAGAGCGATTCCATCCCCGCTGCAATCTATCAGAATGGTGGCCGCGTCCAAGAAGCGCGGCTCTCGGACGGTGAGTTCGTGATGACCGAGGACGCTGTCCGCGGCATGGGCGACGGCGACCGCAACCTCGGGGCTGCGCGAATGTACAAGATCATGAGCCAGTTGGAGGGTCGCCGCAATGGCTGATGAAGTCGCAAAAAGTATGACGCTTCTTCCTGAGTATCAGGAGAAGTTTCTAAAAGACCTTCTGGCCAACGTCTACCAAGTAGATGAAGCCACCGGCATGATCACCGGCATTGCTGCGAAAAACCCGCTGGAGGGGACACCTCGCGTTGATGCCCAAGGCAACCCCATCTACAAGCGGGATGCCCAAGGCAATATCCTAAAGGACCAGTTCGGGGCTCCTGTTCAGGAGTTCGAGGGCGGAGTTCCTCGGCCCGAGCTGATTCGCTTCACGGACCCGCAGCGCAAGGCCCTTGAGATGGGCCAGGCTGGGATCGGAGCGTACAAGCCTCTCATGGCCGAAGCCGAGAGGACTCTGGGTTCTGGCCTTGGTGCGTACCAGCAGGGCGTCTCGGCCCTCGGTGGTACGACCGCCGCCTTCGACCCTATGTCCTACAGGGCCTTCTATGACCCCTTCGTTGAGGATGTGATCCGCACCACCGAGGCGGACATCCAGCGGCAGGCGGACATCGAGCGCCAGCGCATTGGCAGCTCCGCGGTTGAAAGCGGTGCGTTTGGCGGTTCCCGTCAGGCTGTTGCCGAGCAGGAGCTGCAGCGTAATGCTGCCCAACAGATGGCTGACACTTCTGCGAAGTTGCGGTCCGCGGCTTACACCGGAGCGCAGCAACAGGCACAGAGCGTGTTCCAGAACCTGATGGAGCGTGGCCAGAACGCAGCGCAGGCCTTTGGCCAGCTCGGTCAGGGCATCGGTAACCTCGGGGTTCAGCAGGGCCAGCTCGGTGAAGCGGCACAAGGCTTGGGCCAGAAGGACGTCAACGCTCTGTTCAACATCGGCTCGCTGGAGCAAACGCAGCTTCAGAGCGAATACGACGTCGGTCGTCAGGCCGCGCTGGAGCAGGCGTACGAGCCCTTCGGTCGTTTCTCCTACATGCGCGACATCCTCTCGGGTATCCCCAGCTCGCAGACGACACTGTCTACGACGGGCACTCCTCGGATGAGCGCGGCTGGTTCCATCTTGAACATGGCAAACACGATGGCTCAAGGAGGTTCCGGGCAGTCTCTCTTTGGCTTGGGTTCACTGCAGAATACCAGCGGAGCGTAAAGCATGGACAGCGTCTACAATCGCAGCTTGTTTCAGGCCAAGTCCCGAGATGCGAGGAACAAGCTCTCCCGCATGGGCGGCATCATGGCTTCGTCCTCGGAACTGATGGAGGCAGCAATGCCCCAGCAGCCTGCCGCCATGCCCGCCGCACCGGCTATGCCCGCGCCTCCGACCGGGACTCCGATGCAGATGCCCATGCAGCAGGCTCCGATGTATCAAGACCCGATGCAGATGTATCAGGACCCGATGTATCAGGACCCGATACAGATGTACCAGCAGCCCATGCCCATGCCCATGCAGCAACCGCCGCAGATGCAGATGCCAATGGCGGCACCGCAACAGCAGGCTCCAGTCATGATGGCCGAGGGCGGAGATACGATTCTCGAGGCTTACCGGCAGGGCACTCAGCGTCCGCCGATGGCCAAGTTCGTTCCCGTCGATATCGGCGAAGACACGATGTCGTTCCTTGGCGGTCTGCGGGAAGAGGCTGCAAAGCTTCAGCCCGAGGGCGGGGCTGAGGTGCTCGACGACAAGCTGGCCACGATCCAAGCAGCGTCAGACACCGGGGATCCGGAAGTACTCAAGGATGCCATCACTGGCTCCGTGGGCGCAGAGAACACCAAGGCCGGATTGCAGGATGCTGCCGTAGAGCTGACGGACACCACGCCCAGCGAGGCCGAGAACCTGTCCATCGACGAACTCAACAACCGGATCATGGCCGTGGCCCTGAACGGTTCGCTTGCAGCGCCGGGCAGCATGGCCGAGCGCTACGCCAAGGCCATGATCTTTGGTCTGGGCCAGAAGCGTGAGACTGCGATGGCTCGGGCCGCCGCTAAGGCCGGTGGCGGAGGATCGGGGATCTCGCCCCTTGAACCTTATGCCGACGCAGTTCGCGACCTGGCCGGGAAGCTTGTTGCTGCAACCGGGGTGGACTTGGCAGATGCCATCGCTCAGGCTGAGGCTGCGCTTAAACCGTTGTATACCGGCGGAACTGGCGGCCTTACCGTCCCCGGAGCCGCTGCCCCTAGCGCAACGGCAAAGCCGACTCTCGAAGAGTTTATGTCTGTGGCGCAGCCTCAAAACCCCAACGCATCGGTGGAAGAACTTACGGCGTACTACAATCAAACCTACGGGGGGTAATTCGTGGTTGACATCATTGACCCATTCAAGGCTCCTGCGAGCTCCGGAATTGTAGACCCGTTTAAAACCACTGCCCCCGCAGTCACTCAAGACCAGCAGATCTACGACAACCCATGGCTCGGGGAGATTGGAGAGGGCGTTGTCTCCGGTGTGATTGGTATTGGCGAGGGGCTTTTGGGCCTTGGCACTACTGCCGTAGACCTGATTGCCGACACCGACTACGGCACGAAGGTGACCGAGGGCGCTGAAGCTTTGCGGGACACCCTTGGCATCAACCCGGAAGGGTTCTTGGGCAAGGGCGCTGAGATCGTCACCCAGTTTGTTGTGCCCGGCATTGGTGCTGCGGCCAAGGCAGGCAAGCTTGTCCGCGCTGCCCGCACGGCGGCAGGCAAAACCGGGCCGATGACCAAGGCCGAGCGCTTTGGGTTGGCGGCTGCAGAACTGGGCGCTGCCGGTCTGGCCGATGCCGTGGTGGTAAGCTCGAGCAACATGTCCACGATTGGGGACTGGGTTGGTGCCGGGCCCACACAAACGGAAGATTTGATTGGTCTTCGTGGTCGCGAGCGGGCGCTGGCAGACCTGACGAACCGCGCCAAGGTCGGCGCAGAGTCCGTGCTTCTTGGTGGCGTGGCGCAGGCTGCCCTGACGGCTGGCGGCAAGAGCCTCGGCCAGTTGCAGGTAACCAAGGACTTGGCGCAGGCCACGAACCGTAAGATCGATGCTGTGGGGCAGGGTATCAATGATCTCCTATACCGGCGCATGACTGCAGCCCCGGGGAGTGTTGACGAGCCGACTCTATTCAAGAAGGGCGTGGCCGAAGCCATCGGCTTTTTTGCCCCTCGCGGCTTTCTGCCCGGCCAGATCGCAGACAAGCGTCTGGGCATGGAGGGCATCGTCGAGGCCGAGATCCTAAAGGCCGACCGAGTCCTAACGAGACTTGAGAAAGAGATTGACGCTGCGATCAAGAATGCCCCTGCGGGCAGCGGGAACCTCGACCGGGCGGACATCATGTCCCGTATGGAGGCGTACCTCACCGAGGCGGACCCGGCGGCAAAAGCTAAGCTTTTCAGTAGTTTGCCTCAGAACGTGCGCGGCAATGCGTCCGAAATGCGGAAGCACATGGACGAGCTGAGCACCAAGATCCTAGACTCAGACTTCCTTACCAAAAACAACTTCGTCACTGCGGATGGTCGCAAGATCAAGGACGTGATTGACGAGGGGCTGAACTCGTACATGCGTCGACGCTACCGCGTCTTTGAGGATGCCAAGTACACACCCACGGAAGAAGCTAAGAACGCCGCAGACAATTTCTTCAAGGCCAACCGCAAGTCCACCGAGAAGGAGCTGACGGAGCTGGCTCGCCGAGATGTCTTTGGTGACATCTTTACACCGCAGTTCATGCAGGCAAACGGCCTGACCAAGGTCGGTGCCGGGGACACGGCAACGATCCAGCTTGGGGCAAAGGTAACCGATGCTGCAGCGCAGCGCGCTCGAGAGGCTTTCTTGGAACGCTACAGCGTCAAGAACCGCGAGGCTCTGCAGGGTGGTCGCGTGGCCAAGGATCGTCTCGAGGCTGGCATGTTCGTCAGCCGGGAGAACATCCCCAAGACCCTGCGTGCACTGCTCGGTGAGGTGGACGATCCGCGGGAAGCCTATCTCGGGACGATTGCAGATCTCGCTCAGTTCTCTGCGGTAGATGACTACTACAGCACCATCGCCCAGATGGCCAAACAGAACTCCGGCATCGGCAAGCTCTTTGTCGATGGTTCCAACCTGTCTGCCGCACAGCAGCAAGCCCTGAAAGACCGCGGCTACGTCAAGCTGGGTGGGGCGGATGGGGTCTCGAGCATGGTGGGCGCAGTGGGCAAAACCCCCGGCGCTGCCGAAGCGCTTCTGAACAGGATGGGCTGGGGGTCTATCGACAACTACTTTGTCCCGTCGTCGATCTACAAGGACCTGACCAACCAAGTTCTGGCGGAAGACAGCATTGGTACGCAAGCTATCCGAGGCCTTTTCAGTACGTTTCTTCGGGCTAAAGGCATCTCGCAGTACAGCAAGACCGTCCTCTCCCCGATCACCCAGGTGCGAAACTTCACGACGGCTGTGGCCTTCTCACTCGCCAATGGCAACGTCCCAGTCTTCGGGCGGGGCGGGAGCTTGACGGATGCAGCCAAGGCCGTGTTCTCGAATGTCACCACCAAGGGCTCGGATGCCGTCTTCGACGACATGCTCGACGCTCAGCGCCGGGGCGTCATGGGCACATCCGCCCAGCTTCGTGAGATCCAAGATGCTCTGAGCAAGGGTGTAGGCATGACGACGCGCGCTCCTCGGAACGTGCTTGAGCGCGTCCCTGTGGTTGGCGAGAAGCTGGCCAAGGGTGTAGGCGCGATGACCAAGCCCTTCGAGAAAGCGTACCAAGCATCGGACGATTTCTGGAAGTACTACAGCTATAACGCCGAACAGGCAAAGCTGCGGCACGCACTGCGGGGGCAATCTCAGGCAGCTCAGTATGACTACCTCACCAAGAACGGAACGGACATCCCGGACGCCATGAAGGGCGGCAAGCCATTCGATCTTGAGGAGGCGATCAAATATCGCTCCGCCCAGATTGTCCGCGACACTGTGCCAAACTACAGCAAGGGCTCCTCGGCTGCCGTTCAGCTTGGTCGGAAGCTCCCGGTGGGTAACTTCATTACCTTCCCGGCAGAGATGTTCCGCACAAGCTTCAACATCATGAAGCAGTCTCTGGACGACATGGCCTCCAACATTCCGGAGATCCAAGCCCGTGGCCGCCAGCGCCTGCTTGGGTTCACAACGACAGCCGCTGTTGTCCCGGCCTCAGTGGCAGGCCTTGGGTCTTCGATCTCTGGCGTGAGCCAAGACGAGATGGATGCTTACAAGCGTTCCTTCGGAGCTCCGTGGGAGAAGGGGTCTATCCTCGTGCCTATCGGAAAGACCGAGGACGGCAAGCTGCAGTACTTTAATTTCAGCACGTCCAACCCCTACGACATTTTGTTTCGTGCTGCGAACCGTTTCGTGGACGAGGTTGAGAATGCTTCCGCTGTCGGAAAGGATCCGGGACAAGCAGCCTTTGACGTCATGGTTGGGTCTCTTGGCGAGTTCTTCGCCCCGTTCCTGTCCGAGTCGATTATTACCGAGGCCTTGGTGGACATCACCCTGCGAGACGGGCGCACCCCTACCGGCGCTCGCGTCTACAACCCGCAGGACGACTTGGGGACCAAGGGCTGGAAGATGTTCAAGCACGTCGCGGACACGCTGGCACCTGGCTTCTTCCCGTTCAACGTCTCCGGCGGCGAGCTGGAAGCGGGTCGGTTTGCGCGCGGTGTCTTTGGCGGCATCAGCCCCGAGTTGGTTGACCCCGAGGACAAGATGGGTCGAGTGCGGGACATCGGGACGGAACTCTTCCGCGCCATCAGCGGCGTCACCCCGCAGGAGTTCGATCCGAAGAAGGGTTTGGAGTTCGGCGCGTTCCGTCTTAACCAAGCGCAGACCGAGGCGAAGAGCATCTTCAACAGCAAGACGGATGACTTCAACGCCACCGGCCAAGATCTTCTCGATGCCTACGTCGCAGCGAACGAAGCCAAGTTCCGCATCGACCGGGAGTACCGGCAGATGATCGAGGACCTCCGTGCCTTGGGCATGAAGGAGAACGAGATCCGCAAGGTCCTGAAGCAGAACAACATCGGCGGTGCGAAGGGTATCCTCCAAGACCGGTTTGAACCCTTCGACGTCACCCCTAAGAACTTCCAAGAGATGCGCCGCTCCGGAACCCTCGAACAGTTCCCGCGGGAGCAAATCCGAGAGGTACAAAAATCTATGCGGGGGATGTCTCTCGACCAAGGGCCGATGGACGTGGAGACAGCTCCTGCGCCCACGGCACCTGTCTCCCCGGGGATCATTGATCCGTTCAAGCAGCAGGCCCCTGCTCCTGCCGCCCCGGCAATCATCGACCCGTTCAAGCAAGGCTCTATCGCCCCGAGCATCCAGACGCAGCCGCGTCCTCCGGGCCCGGTCAATCCGGCTCTGTTGGGATCAAACCCGATGGATCAGGCGGCAAATGCTCAGATCGCCGCCCGCCTCCAGGGTGCTTAGACGTCGATCTTGACCTCGACCTGAACGCCGTTGCCGCCGAACATCTTGACCAGTTCGTCGGCAGCGTCGGTCACATCGTCCACCAAGAACTCGTCCCCTACAGCGGAGGCGAGGTTGATGGCCATAGCGATGAAGTCCGTGAGAGCCTCCACCTGCATCTCGTGCATCTGGCGGAAGGAGACCGTCCTCATGTCTTTGTCGATCATTCAACCTCTCCCCAGTTGTTAGGCAGCCCACGAAGGGCCGGTATGTCGGCGTCAACCTTAGAGGGGATCCGGAGCGGGAGACCTGTCTCCATGATGTGCTTGATCCGAGCCGCCTGCTCCTCACTCTCTACAGAGAAGCATAACTCATCATGCACCGTCAGCAAAGGGATCAGTCCCTCTGCGTAGCAATCAGCCATCGCTTTTTTGGTTTGGTCGGCAGCCGATCCTTGGATCAGTTTGTTTAAGGCCTTGTAAGTAAAGGCTCTTCTTAGGTTGTTGCCGACCGAGCCGTACTCTTTCTTGGCCTCTTCCAGAGGTAGGGGTTTGTTATAGCCAAAGGTGGTGGGCTCCCACAGGTGGAAGCGGCACAGGCGTCCGAGGATCGTGCGGATCTGTCCGTTCTTCTCGGCCTGCTTGCTTGCGGTGGTGGCCAACTGCTTCACGAACGGCACCTTTGTCTGGTGCTCCTCGATGATGTTCTTGGCTTCCGCATCCGACACGCCGAGCTGGGCAGCAAGCTTGCCGACACCCATCCCGTACATAATACCTAAGTTAACTACTTTGGCTTGCTTGCGGGTGATGCCTGCGATGTCTGCCACCATCTGGTGCAGGTCCACGTCACCCTTGTGGTATTCCTCCACGACCGTGTCGACGACAGGACTACGCATATTGTTTGGCATTGAGGCCGCGAAGTGTACCAGAAGCCGGGGTTCCTGCGAAGAGTAATCGAACGACCCCCACATCTGTCCCTCTTCCGGGACAAAAAGTCCCCGGATTAATTTCTTGATGTCCGGGTCCCGTGCCGGGATCTGCTGGAGGTTGGGGCTCGAAGAGGAGAAGCGCCCGGTCACCGTGCCGCCATCGTCGGAGCGGAGCTGGTGGAATTCGGTGTGGATCCGACCCTTGTACTCGTGGCGCAAGATGCTGTCGATGAACGTGCTGTCCGCCTTATCGAATTCCCTAAGCCTTACAATGGCTTGGCACACCTCGTGAGGGTGAGCATTGAGATACTGCTTCGTGAACGACGGGGCACCAGCCTCGGTCTTGGGATACTGCAGGTTCAAGAAGTCAAAGACCTGCTGCACAGAAGCCGAGGCCCAAGGTTCGATGTCCACGCCAGTCTTGTGTTTGATCTCGGCCTTCAGCTCTCGGACCTTGGCCCTTAGACCTTGCTTGGCGATGTCGGCCTTGTCGAGGTCCACGCGGACGCCGCGCATACGCATCTGCACCATGAGCGGGATGAGCGAGGTTTCGAGGTCAAAGATGTTTGTCAGGTCTTGGCTGGAGATCTCGATCTTCAGGCGGTCCCAGAGCTTCATGGTCATGAACGCATCCTGCTCGGCGTAGGCCCCGACGTAGGATGCAGGCAGCCGCCACATGTCGGCCTTGGGGTCGATGCCCCAATCCTTGGCTGCAGCGCGCAGCATCTTCTCGTCTTTCCGCATGTCGATGTAGTCTTTGCCCAAGTTGTTCAGGCTGTAAGACCAGCGGTTCTCGTCGACGATGGCTCCGGTAATCATGGTGTCAATGATTCGGCCTTGAACATTAACACCTTCTGCCAAGAGCCAGCCCAGATCGTAGGTGGCATTGTGCATGATCTTGTCGATGTGCGGAGTTGCCATCTGTTTCCGCAGCCACTTCATGGTCATCTTGGGGTCGAGGTTGTGACCGTTCTCGTGGCGGATCGGGAAGTACCAAGCCTGATCCCCGGCGGCGATGGCAATGCCGACGATGAATCCGTCATTCCGCGCCCAGCCCGGGCCGAGCATTGTCAGGTTCGGGTCGTAAGTCTCGAGGTCAATCGCGATCTGCGGGTAGGGCGACAGGTCTGGGTACCCCGTTGGGATATTCCAATCTGGCTCCAGCTTTTCGCCAAGAGACATGCGCTCGAAGAACGCAACTGTGCTCTTGTCCTTGCGGTCCCGTGCCATGCCTTATCCCTTCTTGAAGCTTCCGCCCAGCGCGGAGTAGCCTACCTTATCAACCCAACTGTCTTGGTGATCCATCGTCTCCAAGAGGCGGCAGGTCTTCACCCAGTCCATCATCAGAGCAACGTGCTGCGCTGTGAGCGGCCCGTTGGTATTGGCTACGATGACGTTCCATCCGGCGGCAATCCGGTCGAAGTTATGGTAGGCATCTCCGTAGTCCTGGGCCCTCTGACCTGAGATGAGTGCCTTGGCGGTATCCAGAATTTCGTCGCGTGTCATATGCTGTACCTGTATTTGTCGTTGCCTTCGACCAGATGGAGGTTCTCGCGGGCGCGTGTCACCGCCACGTAGAAGATCCGATGTTCGTCGTCCGGGTACCGGGTGGTCGTTGCCGCATAGGTGCTGCCCATATAGACCACGCAGTTGTCGTCCTCGCCGCCCTTCATGGCGTGGATCGTGGAGACCTTGATCCTCGGAGGCTTGGTGATGTCCTCTCCACTGTTCTCAATGTTTAGCAGGTAGGCCCGCATGTTGCCACCTACACCGATGATCTCAAAGGCGTCTCTTGGATCCTCACGAAACAGATCCCGCTTGTCGATGAAACCAAAGTCCTGCACCAGATCGTCCAGCGTCAGAAGACCTGCCGGGTCGGCAGCATCCAGAAGCTTTGCAGACCCACGCTTCACGACAGCCTTGTCCCCCTGCTTCGGCACGACGTCGTAAAGATTGCGGACCTCCGCCAACTCGACACCCTCCCCCTTCGAAAGCTTGCGCCAAGCGCTGATGGCCCGGGCCTGCTCCGCGGTGATCAGGGTCTTGCCCTTCATGGAGTAGTAGTACCCCTGCGAGTACAGATACTTGCAGATCTTTTCGGCGAGGTAGTTGGTCCGAGCCATGACGGTCCACGAACCTTGGCGCATGTCGATGCTACCAAAGTCGTAGTGCCAACGGACCGAGCCCTCCTCTTCGGTGGGGGCATACTCCTTCGGAACTCGGCCCTTGATCCTTTGAACAATCCTTCTCGCCACGTTGAACACGGCCTTTGGCAGCCGGTAGGACTGCGTCAGGATGATCTGTTTGGGGGACATGTTGATAAACTGCTCGACGTTGACGCCGGTCCACCGGTGGATAGCTTGGTCGTCGTCACCGGCGATGAGCACATCGTCCGCGTTCTCCGACATCTTCTTGACCATCTCCCACTGCAGGGGCGTAAGGTCCTGTGCCTCGTCCACGATCAGGAGCTGCAGGCGCGGGGCCTCACCCGCAAGAGTGAAGGCCTCGATCATGTCGACGTAGTCGTACTTGCCCAGCTTTGTCTTGTACTCCGTCACCTGTCCGTGAATCTGTACGGCTTTGAAGAGGCTGAGGTCGTGGGTCTCGTGCTCCCGCCACTCCTCTTCCAGCGTGACCATGCGGTAACGCGAGCGGTCGATGACCCGCATGTACTGGCTGCCGCGCCGCAGGTCTTGGGGAATAAGGATCCCATCCTCGGGCGCGATGTTCATGACAAACTCCTCGCCCAGCATCCGGCCCAGCTCCGCGTAGTCCACGTTTGACATGATGTCTTCCTTGCGGAGAGACAGCGCCGAGAACCCGGTGGAGTGCAGGGTGCGGAAGTTGCGAAGCTGCTTGGCGCTCAGACCAAACTTCCGCATGGCCCGTTCGCGCGCTTCCTGGATAGCCTTCCGGGAGAACGACACGAAGGCGATTGCCTCGGGGGGCATGCCCGCAGCCAGCGCGGCCTCGATCTCCCGCATGAGGTATTCGGTCTTGCCGCAGCCGGGAGGCCCAAAGATCTGTGTGCTATTGGGTATCATGGCCGCGCTCCTCCAGCCATGTGTTGAGGGTCTCAGGGTGCCACCGGAGTATGCCGCGCGGACCACCGATCCGGAGCGGCGCTGGGATCGCATCGTCCTTAACCCATTTGTAGACTGCAGCCGTGGTGACACCTAGAAGGACTGATACTTCTTTGACCGTGACCAGTTTGCTAGAAGGGAATTTCATTGCTTATCTCCGTGATGGGCAGGTCGATGTCTTCTTCGCCAAACTCAGGGACCCACCACACACGAAGTGTGCCCCACGACCCGTCTGATTTCTTGTAGCGCTGACGTCCGCTGAACTCGTCGGCATTGTTCAGGCGCTTGATCTCTTCTTGTATCTTGGCTCGGTTCTCAGCCCACGGGTGGGCGCGGTTCTTCAGGAACGTGACCAGCCCGTCGATCTTAAACTTCACCCTGCCAGAGTCATGGTAGGGCTTGCCCGTCTCCATCTCCGCCGGGTCATACGCCTGTGCGCTGCCATTGCAGAAAGACTTGAGCAGATCCTCGAAGCGGCCCTCCAGCGTGAGCTCCTTCGAGACCTCGATGAAGGTGGCCTGCTTCAGCATCTTGTTGACCAGACTGGTCCAGTCGTGTGCCTTCATCGTGGATGGCATGAAGTTTATCTGTGTCAGACAGGCCTTCTGCCAGAGCGACTGGTTGTGTAACTCGTCGACCGTCAGCTCCACCCGCTTCCCGTTCACGTCCATGAAGTAGTACCGTGGCTGCGATAGGATAACCGTCAGGCCACCGACCTGAGCCTTGCTCTCGCTGTCCCCACCCACACCGTACTTCTTGGTGCGGCACACGTCCTTGTCACAGACCGAGCAGAAGGGCTCGATGTTGCAGGTGTAGAAGTAGTCCTTCTTCTGGAGCTGCTTGATGATGCCCAGCACCTCCTTGGCCTCGAGGTTCGGGGACATGAACTTCCTGTTGTAGTCCTCGACTACTTTCTCCCACGTGTCGGGATACTTGAGCTTGGCGTACACGCCCATCTGCAGGAGCGTGTTGTTCCGCATGTCACCCACCGTCCCCGTTGCTACGAGGATGCGGAGACAGGGAGGCCCGTCGGTGAAGTGCTCCTTGGATCCCGTGAGGTCCAGAGCGTCGAGCTCGACCCTCGAAACTCGGCCCTTCTCCACCGCATCCAGAAACTCCTCGAGCTCCATAGCTTCGGCATTCCGGTTGAAGCAGTAGCGCGTGGTCTGCTCAGCTTCGAAGTAGGGCATGTTGATGAAGTTGCCGAGGTCGCCTCGCTCCACCAAGATCGAGTCCTGCTTCGGGAAGATCTCACATCCGGAGAACCCCAAGGCGATGGACATCTCGGTCAGGTACTCTCGGACCAAGGATGCCGGATACCAGTTGTCCAAGAATAAGTACAAGTGCGCGCCACCAGACTTGGTGCGGCAGTGGAAGAGAGGCAGCTTGAGCTGCTGGATCTTCTTCTGGAGACCAGCATGGTCGAGGTCGTAGACGTCGATGTCCAACGCACCAAACATGCACATGTTCTCAGAGTTGATAGGTATCGCGCCGATGCCCTGCTTGCCGTCGATGTGGTCCTGAACCTGCTGGACAGTCATCTTACCACGGCGGACGAAGCTGTTCGCCTCGGCCTTGCCTTTGCGCCCGATCCTACCAACCGTTGTCTCGCCGTATGCTGCGTCTGATCCGACGTACGCAGCCAGCAATCTCGCGGCCAGTGACATTACCTGCTCCTACTGGTGTTGACGGAGGGCG
>Ga0315906_10007927_pt1 | contig 12804 bp, 8 predicted proteins | sample LakEriMetagenome_4_FD_203526 | JGI IMG/M metagenome (GOLD analysis project Ga0315906, IMG submission 203526) | Freshwater fungal communities from buoy surface, Lake Erie, Ohio, United States - Buoy 2 MA122 | ecosystem: Environmental > Aquatic > Freshwater > Lake > Lake biofilm | place: USA: Lake...
TCCACAGACGATTTATCAAGGAGTATGCAAGCTACCTCCTGGACACTACCTGGTTTTTGAAAATGGCCATGTTGAAATCAAAAACTACTGGGAGATCGACTGGTCACGCGAGTCTCCGATAAGCATTGAGCAAGCGAAAAGCGAGCTTAGGCAACGACTCACGGCCGCCGTCGAACGGCGATTGCGAAGCGATGTGCCTTTAGGCGCCTTTTTATCCGGAGGTATTGATTCCTCATTGGTTTGCTCGATCGCTCAAAAGATGCTGCAAACCCCATTGAAAACTTTTGCGATCGGATTTTCCGAAGCCGACTTCGATGAAACTCAGTACGCAGCCTCGGTGGCCAAGCATCTTGGAACCTCGCATGAACGGTTCGAGGTTCAACCTGATGCAGTGAACATTCTTGATGCAATAGTTGATCACTACGACGAACCCTTCAGTGACTCGAGCGCCGTACCAACTTGGTATCTGTGTGATCTCACCCGACAAAACGTCACTGTAGCTCTCAGCGGAGATGGAGGCGACGAACTTTTTGGAGGATACGAGCGCTACCGTGCACTGCAACTGAGCGAACAATATCAAAAATGGCTGCCCGCTGGTTGGTTGTCTCGATCGCGACTGATTCGAAGTCTTCCAGACTCGACCGCTCGTCGATCCTTGGGACGCAGAATCCGTAGATTCTGCGAAGCTCTCGGGCAAACTGCTCCGAGACGCTACATGAATTGGATTCAGATCTTTGGCGAGGCGGCTCGTATTGAGCTCTACCAAGACGCATTCATCGAAACGCTACCGGATCAAGATCCTTTTATGTTTCTCAATACCGCATGGGAAAAAGCCAACCCAAAGAAGCGCGACCCGATGAGCTGTGCAATGGCAGCCGATCTGCAAAGCTACGTCCCTTGCGACTTGATGACCAAGGTTGATATGGCTTCGATGAGACATTCGCTTGAAGCCAGGCAGCCGTTTCTCGATTACACGCTCGTCGAATGGGCGATGAGCCTCCCATTGGAACTAAAAATGCGCAGAGGGCGTGGTAAGTGGCTCTTGCGAGAGACCTTCAAAAATGATTTGCCAGCAGAGATCTGGACAAGGCCCAAGATGGGTTTTGGAATTCCGATTGCTAAGTGGTTTCGAACATCGCTCAAGGAACGGACGATCGATGCGCTTCTTGGATCAGATGCTCGTTGCCATCGAATTTTTCGACCCGAGGCTCTCAAGGCCCTTGTCGATGAGCACATGCAAGGTCGGGTCAATCAAGGGTACCGACTCTGGAATCTGCTGGTTCTTGAACTTTGGCTCCGCAAGTGGAACCCGAGTTAAGCAAGAAACGCTTAGATCGACCAATCCCAAAACAGCTTCTGATCGGATTGCTTGCGAGCTTGATTGTAAGCCCATAGATAGAGGTCCTTGCGATCGGCAATCGCGCAACGACGGTCAACCGAGAGGGTAGGAACTCCTTTCCCACCAATGATTAGTCTAAGGTATATTATCTATTGCCGTCAACATGGACTAGCGGCAGGTTGTAAGCGTCTGGGTGGTTTGAAAGACGGTTGCCGACGTGATATTGGGCATGCGGGGTCGAGGAGTCCCACTTTTGCTGCCAATGGGACAGTTGCTTTTCGATGTCTTGGAGGGTCTGAATGCTTTCAAGGCTCAATTTACTCCACAATTCGATCGACTGTTGCTCCTTGACTGCGATCAAGGTGCTCGAGAGCTGATCCCACTGAATTTGGGTTTCTCGCAACCAACGCTGTTTTCTTTGTTCGAAAGCCGACTCGATTTCAAAGAGAGTCCGTGGCTCGACCACTACTGACTCCCATGCTACCGGGATGCTTCGCCCTTTAGAAACCTTGCCAGGACTTGCATTCTGGCGGAAGCTCATTGTCAATGGGCTCAGACGTGAAGCGAGTTCCTCAGAGGACTCGATGGTATTGGCCCAAGGAGCTGTGATGCTCACGCATCGATCCTCTTGAGTTTGCTGAACTTCAACACGAATTCGACTGGGATTGGCTTTGAAAGCTGGATGGTCTTTGGACGTGTACCAAAAGCAATTCATGTAAAGGAAGCTATCCTCGGAGCTTGAGCTTCGTTGACCGAAGCGATCTTCAGCTTGGATCTCCAGGACTCCTTGTCCATTAGGTAGTTCAAAGTTCCAAATGGAGGTCGTCGGTAGACTAGAAGGTGCATCCCAGGTCCATTGGCAACTTTGGCACTCGAATGGGACCTGAATGCCACCTGCTTTCGGGTCATATAGCACTCCGCTTAAGGAAGCTTTACGGATTAGCGTGGTGCTATTGGGATTGGTTTTAGAGTTGGTATTTCGTCGCGGGCTCATGGCACGAGCCACAACATCGCAATAGGCCAAGACCGTCGGTGTGACACGCTGGGAGTACGTGGTAGCGAGCTCATGGATTTGGCGATTCGCATCGGGAATGATCGCAAGAGCTCTGGAACGAAACTTCTCTGAGATCGTTTCTGGGACTTGGGCCCACCGTTTGGTCAAATCCTTGGTAATTGATCGAGTTTGGATTCGTAGTTCGGCAACTCGTTGTTTGATCGCATGGTATTCCTGTGCCATCAATGCGGCTTGCCGTCGATCTTGAAGATTCGCAGGATTGGATTCAAGCGTTCGATCTAAATTCGCTTCGAGCAGTTCGGCTCTGGTTTTCAATTCCTGCGCAGACCATAAGATCCTTGGTGCATCGCGGTCGATCAATCCGGATGCATCGCTGAGCCACGTTTCGATCCAGGATTGCAGGTCGGCAGTTGCGGAGAACTCATCGGGAACAGAGGGCAAAATCAGTCGCGTTGAACTCGGAATCTTCAGTGGAATACGAACGTTTTGAAGGTCGAGTTGATCGACAACCAAATCACCGCTCCAGAGGGATCGCAAGTCTATCTGAGCGTTTGCTTTCTGAGCCGTGATCGATTGACCGTCGCTGAGCTTGACGGTCGCTTCATGAATCTCGATCGAGCTAGTTTGATAAGAAGTTTCGAGCGACTTGGATTCAATCCGCGTCGAGAACTTCGAGGAAAGCACCGAAGAGATGATCAAACGTCGCGCGGAGTAAATCCCCGGAAGGACCAGGAGGCCAAGGGTAACAAAAGCCCAGCGACGCCATTTCATGTTCAAGTTTCCTGCTGATCCTCAGAGCTTACTAAGGTATGATCCAGCGCTCGTGGGACTTCGGATCGGAGGGCAGACAGGTGCCTGATCAAGTACCTCAAGGATTCGCAGTTGCGATTCACAGGAACGGTTTTTCGCTCAGCGTTGGTGTTTGACCCGCTTTCCAAATCGAGCTTCGTCGGCGTATGAGGCCTGCTAGAAGGATTGGTCGTCGTCGACGGGCTTGCGGGATTTTGCATCTCGGTCAGCATAGAATTCCATGCGTGGTTGGATCGGGACGGAGAAACGCTCCAATAGCATCGGACAGGCGTTGGCATGAATTGAGAGCAAATAGCAATGCTTTAGAAATTTGCCCAATCCCTCAAGACTACTTGCTTTTGCTATCATTGTGATCTGGATCCATGAAGGTTTTTTGCAAGTCAGAGAAGCAGCGATGAATAAATTCGGCGTTTTGATGGTGTGTGTGGTTATGGTTTCACTCTTAGGGGCTTCGATTGGACAGGCCCAGGATCAGGATCGTCCTCCGAACGTGGTATTGATCTTAGCCGACGACATGGGTGTATTTGATTTGGGGTGTTACTCTCGGACGGATCATAGGACTCCGAATTTGGATCGGTTGGCAAGTCAGGGGATTCGCCATACGAGTGCTTATTGTGGTTTGCCGATCTGTTCGGCGAGTCGAGCGTCATTGCTGACGAGCAAGTATCCTGCGAGATTGCATTTGACGACTTATTTACCGGGCCGGGCTGATGCGGCTAGCCAAAGGCTGCTTCAGCCTGAAATCGAACCGGCCTTAGTACCCAGTGCAGAGACGCTGGCCGAGGCGCTCAAGCGTGCGGGCTACAGCACTGGTGTCTTTGGCAAATGGCATTTAGGAGGAGGGAATTCATCGGCCTTGAAACAAGGCTTTGATGTTAGTTTCGAGCCAAGCGGTAATGGGGATCCGCAGACGGCAGGGGGCAAGAACGAGAATCTAATCGCCCAGAAGGCGATCGAGTTTATCAAGTCTCAAGGGGACAAGCCTTACTTTTGTTATGTGCCGCATCATTCGCCCCATATCATGCTCACGGAGCAGCAGAGCAAGATCGATCGGAATTCGAAGGCTTGGAATCCGCTTTATGCGGCGGTGATTGAATCGCTCGATGAGTCGATCGGTAGTTTGCTATCGGCGATTGAGGAGTCGGGTCAAGCTGCCAACACGATTGTGATTTTTTCGAGCGACAACGGTGGTCTGCATGTACCCGAGGGGCACGCAACACCTGCGACTTACAATGGTCCGTTTCGGGCAGGCAAGGGATACTTGTACGAAGGGGGCTTGCGCGTCCCACTGATTGTTCGTTGGCCGAGCAAGATCGCAGAGGGTCGAACGATCGATGCACCGGTTTCATTAATGGACATCATGCCGACGATTTTGGAAGCGGCTCGAGTCGAAGTTGGCAGAAGCGTTGGGCCCGTGGATGGCTTGTCCCAATTTGGCGTTTGGACACAGGGCAAGGATCCCTCGGAGGATCGCGGTTTCTACTGGCACTTGCCGCATTATACCAACCAAGGGAGCAAGCCCTCGGGAGCGGTTCGCAAGGGGAACTGGAAGTGGGTGGAGGATTACGAGATGCAAGTAGGAGAGCTTTTCGATTTGAGCAAGGACGTTTCGGAACGAAACAACATTGCCAAGGCAAACCCACAGATCGCAAGCCAGATGCATCAGCTCTTGGTGGGCTGGAAGTCGTCGATTGCTGCTCAGGAATGCACGTCAAATCCCAAGATCAATCCAGAGCTCCATGCGGATATCTACATTGAACAGAACGCATCGCTGATCGACGGTCAAACCCAGACAGCCCAGCAGATTGCTGACAACTGGGCTGCTTGGCGATCGAGCATGAACCGCGCGATCGAAAAGTCTCAACCCAAACTAAAAAATCTATCCTCTGGAATCACGCTTCTTGCGAGCGACGCGAAACCCCATGGCAAGCGGATCCGTTATGAGCCTGAGACGTTCAAGAACGTCGTCGGTTATTGGACAGAGCAAGACGATTGGGTTGAGTGGCCGATAACGATCCCCAAGGCAGGGAGCTACCGTGTCGAGTTTCACTGCGGCTGTGGTGCTGGAAATGGAGGCTCCCTGGTCGAAGTTCAAATCGAACCGCTATCCGCAGAATCGCTCGAATGGAAAGTTCGCGAGACAGGACACTTCCAAAATATCGTCATCGAATCGTTAGGGGTCGTCAAACTGCAAGCTGGCTCAGGGTTCTTGAAGGTTCGTCCCAAGACCAAGGCAGCAGCAGCGATCGCCGACATACGCCAGATCCAGCTCATACCGATCGAGCCCTAGTCGGATGCTTGCGGATTGCTCTTGGCTTGTCTGGGGCCGTTTAGCAATCGACCTATCCAGGTGTTACGCACCAACAGCTGGTAACTCACCAGCAGCAGCAGGATGCTCAGGATGCTAATTGCTGAAAGCTTTCCGAAGCTGTTCCATGGTAAATCCACAACTCTCGATTGTAGGATGACCACCAAGGGCAAGTGGGCAACGTAGAGCCAATACGAAGAATCCGAAAGGTAGCGGATCCAAGCCCTTTGTTGGCTGAGGCAACTGCGAAATAGTCCGATGCAGGACAAGGACATCCACCAGGCAAACAGAGACTGACTCAGTACAGAAAGTGGCCGTATAGAATCGCTTGGAAGCTTCCAAGTATCGCGTAGTCCGAAGGTGCCCAGGTTGATCTCCAAGGCCAGCGGAAAGACCACGAACATGGTCAACGGCAAGAGCCAGGGCCAACTGCTCCCCAATCGGGCTTGGGTATCCTCGGACAAGTAATAGGTGGCTCCAAAAAGAAAGAAGACCGCGTAGAAGGCAACGATGCGGGGTGCTGGAAAAAAGCTTACCGAGGTGTCTGGGCCAAAGATGTAGCCTAGTGCTTCCATCCATAGGATCGGAACGGTTGTAATTGCAATCCAAACGAGCAGTGCCAATGGTGAATGAACCTTGAGCGAGTTCCAAGGTTTAGCGTATTTCAGCCAATACGTTTTGGTAGCGCTTAAAAACCATGCGAAGATGGCAAAGCAAACTGCATACCACCACAGGAACCACAAGAACCACAGATATGAAAAAACTGGGTAGGTGCTAAGGAGGCTCCAGAGTCCTTGTAGCCTTGCGCCTGGCGGTTTTGAGGTGTCTGCAGAAGGGTTGGTCGACGCGATCATATCGGAAGTCTCGTTCGCGTCACCGAGTTTTAGTTCAGTAAGTTTGTTTTCGATCAGTTCCCGTCCATGCTTGATACTTGCTGGATCGATCTTCATTCGCAGCATTCCTGCTATGATCGGTACGACTGCGGCATCGATGCGAAGGCTCTTGACAGGGGTTTCTTGATTATTGTTTTTCTTGGTGATATCAGCACCTTGTTCAAGCAGATACTCGGCGACAGGATAGTGGCCGAAGAACATCGCAGCGTGAAGCGGAGTGTTGCCGTCTGGATTTGCGATGCTCGGATCGCAACCCTGCTGGATCAGTAGCCTAGTGCATTCGAGATCACCGTGGATGGCTGCCCAACTCAGGGCGGTGGTCTGAAACTCGGGATGGAGTTCGGACCATTGAAATCCGTTTTCGAGATGTGTTTTAGCGGCTTGGGGTTGATGTTGGACGATGGCCGCCCAAATGTTTCTCTCTGGGGGTTCGTTCTGGGCGATCTGTGTGCGTCTTTCCATTCCATCGACAACGGCTCGAAACATCACCCAGTTGCAAACGGGAACAAGTGTGATCGCGCCGATGATGCATGGCAGCAGGATTCTGCGGAAGCGGTGAGAGACCAGCGCTTTGGAGCCTCGTTTTTTCCATAGCATCGCGGTAAAAAACCCGCTGATGATGAAAAACAAATGCATACGAAATCCATGCACCCAAGATTGAAAAACGTAGAGCGATTGACTTGCCGAAGGGTCTTGGACGACCCATGGAAATCCCAGCGCCAGCGATAGGGCTCCATGGTAAATGATCCCAAGGATCATCGCGCTTGCCCGCAGGGCGTCTAGATCGTGTCGACGATCGGGATTTCGTAGACTTGAGTTCAAAGACTAACACTCCATGCGCACACGATCAGAAGCAATTCGACGACAAAGCAACGATAGTATAAACGGCACAGCCTAGTGAAAACGGACCGCTTCAAACAAGATTCAAAAGGAATTCAGTTCGAGAGCGACTAGAGTCGCCATTTTTTTATAGTAACATGCACAATAGTCCCTGAGGTATCGATTCGAAAACCGAGCGGATTGTATCGTTTTGTATAGAACCCATAGCGACCACGGTACTTGTATAAATATGCCACCTTCGGTTTTGTTGGTTGAGGACGATCGTGAGTTAGCCGAGATCGTTCGTGATTATCTTATTGAAAACGGATTTAGCGTTTCGATCGAGATGCAAGGCGACCTTGCTGTTGGACGGATTCTTCAAGAGAGACCTGACTTGGTCGTATTGGATGTGAATTTGCCCGGTATGGATGGGTTTACCGTCTGCAAGTCGGTGCGAGATCAGTATCAAGGTGCGATTGTTATGCTTACTGCCAGGATCGAGGAGATCGACGAGGTTTTGGGGTTGGAGTTTGGTGCTGACGACTACCTGACCAAACCGGTTCGCCCTCGAGTGTTGCTGGCTCGACTCCGCACGCACCTAAGAAAGTCTCCTGCTGTCAATTCGGAGTTAGAGGATTGCCTTTCGGTAGGAGGTTTGTCGGTTTATCCGAGCCGACGGCACGTCGAGCTTCGCGCGGTGCCCGTCGAGCTTACCAGCGCCGAGTTCGACCTCCTTCACTTCCTTGCTCAAAGAGCGGGAAAGGTCGTCAGTCGCGCCGAACTCTATGAATCTCTCGCGGGCGAGACGTACGATCCACAGGATCGCTCGATCGATTTGCGTATCTCCAGGCTTCGCCGGAAACTAGGGGACAATCAAAGCAATCCAACGCGAATCAAGTCGGTGCGGGGCACGGGATATCTATTGTCGATTGAGCCATGATCCGTTTATTTATCAAATTTTTCCTGCTGACGGTATTGGTTCTGTTGGTATCCAAGTGGGCATTCGAGGAACTGCTTGCTAGGCGTGTTTATGCGGACCGCGAGCGAGTGATCACCGGCGTTCACCTAGGGGGATTGCGGCTGGTAGCAAGGCAATTGATGATCACCCCAGAGGATCGACACGAAGCGATACTCGACAAGATTCGACTGCAGTTTCGAGCTCCGCTGGAACTCCGTCGCCTTGATGAATTGGAACCCAAGGAACGATTAAAGCTTCGCGAGCCTTACGGATACTCCTACCGGTTGGAGGGCAATTACACAGAGCATTTATCGATACGTTTTGACTCAACGCAATATTTGCGATTAGGGCCATTTAACGACTATACGATCGTAGCCGTCGAGGACGCTATTTGGGGTTGGTTGCGATTGCTGATTTATCGATATGAGAATTCTGACATGACGCAGCCGGAACTCGATCAACTCTCTAAAGACTACGGACTACCGATCCAGTTGCTCGAACCTGAGGAGCTTCCGGATTCAGCGATGGATCGTTTTGCAAGTGGCCGGGATGTTGCTTTGTATTTTGATCAGGGCAATTACTATGCGGCGACGAAATTGCAAAGCTCGGATAGCTACATGCGGGTTGGCCCGCTACCTGAATTCAAAGATGTCACCAAACCGACAGCACATCTTACGCTGGGTTTGGCATTTCTGGGCTCGGCGATTCTTATCGGGCTACTTGTTCATTCGATCGGGAGAAAGTTCAATAAACTTGCTCGCGTTGCAAGAGCGATCGCTCAAGGGAACTTAGGCGCTCGGGTTGAGGAGCGCAAGGCGGGAGAAGCCCGCGAACTGGCTAGAGCCCTGAACCTAATGGCCAACAAGACCGAAACTCTTATTCGTTCCAAACGCGAACTGCTTCAGATGGTCTCCCATGAGCTTCGAACACCACTTGCTCGACTCCGATTTGCGGTGGATCTGCTCGAAGCTAAATCGGATGATGCAAAACGGACACGGCGTATTGAGATCATCAATCAATCGATCAATGATCTGGACACGCTCGTCGGTGAAATCCTCGAATATGTCCGAAACAAAGAGGAGCTTCCCTCGCGTTCGCAAGAATGGATTGATGTGCGCAAAGCCATCGAACCACTATCGAAAGCCCTCGCAGAGGAATCGCCTCATTTGAATCTCGAATTCGAGTCGAACATCCCTGGACAAATACCCTTGATCTATGCCGATCGCATCGCATTTGTGCGTGTCGCAAAAAATATCATCGGCAATGCTCAGCGGTATGCAAATTCCCGGCTGATTGTTCGAGCGTATCAAGTCCCAATGGAAGCAACTAATCGCCACCAAGCCAGCCTGAGTACTCCCCAGTCGCAAACTTGCGTCGAATTCGAGGACGATGGGCTAGGGATTCCGGAAGACAAGTGGCGAGATGTCATCGAGCCCTTTGTGCGAATCTCCGACCCAAATTCCGGTGTACCCGGCATACCGAGCCAAGGTCATTCCCGGAATCATTCAGGTCACAAGAATCATACCGGGATCGGACTGGGGCTAGCGATCGTCAATCGGATTCTCCAGCAACATGGTGGCTCGATCCAGATTGGTCGGGGAACATCCGGTGGCTGCATTGTGCGTACGTATTGGCTGAATCCTGCAAGTCAGCCGCCGATGGTTTAGCGATCCGCGGCTTGCGTAGCGAGTTTTAGGACTCGCAGCGCATTGCCGTAGAGCACTTTGTGGATCGCTTCTTCTTCGTATCCGCGCCTGAGCATCAGTTCGGTGATGACCGGATACTTTGCTACGTCCTCGATGCCTGCTGGCAGTTTGGATATGCCGTCGAAATCGGATCCAAGCCCCACGTGATCGATCCCAGCGACTTTGATTACATGCTCGATATGATCGACAATGATCTCAGCTTGCCCTGCAGGATAAGGATTCTTCAATTGCCATTGTTTGATCTGGCGCTCTTGGTCCTCTTTGCTGTTGGGATACTTGGCCTTGAGCTCTTTTCTCAGAGCCGATTGTTGCAAAAGGATTTTTGCGGATTCCGGGACCACGAATCCTGAAAAGAAATTGATCATCACGACTCCACCATTTTTTGGCAATTCGGCCAGCACATCGTCGGGGACGTTCCTGGGATGATCGGCGATCGATCGAGCTGAAGAGTGGGAGAATATTACCGGAGCTTTCGATACTCTCAGCGCATCGTGCATCGTAGCTGGTGAAACGTGGGAAATATCGACGAGCATTCCGAGGCGATTCATCTCCAAAACAACTTCTTCTCCGAAAGGGCTTAGCCCCTCGTTTCGTGGTACATCGGTGGCCGAGTCGGCCCACTCTAGGGTTTCGCTATGGGTAAGTGTCATGTAGCGAGCTCCCATCGAGTGCAACTGTCGGAGTTTTCCTATCGAGCCTTCAATGCTATGACCTCCCTCCATCCCGATAAGCGATGCGATCTTGCCTGTGGCTTCGATGCGTTCGACATCCTGAGCATTCAGAGCCAGTTCGAAGGTTTCTGGATACAGGGCGATCATCTTGTGAACCAGATCGATCTGCTCCTTGGTCGTCTGGAAAGCGTTTCCTGCTGCGATGGTTTCGACCGGAACGTAGACCGACCAAAACTGGGCTCCGACATTGCCAGCACGAAGTCGAGCGATGTCTGTGTGGAGTTTGGGCTGAGGTTTGGAAATATCCAACTCGTCAAAGAGCTTGGTAGTCTTGGTACGAACCTCCCAAGGCAGATCGTTATGGCCGTCAAAGACGTACCCTCGTTGATGGATTGCAGCAGCTCGCTCGGAGATCTGATACCGATTGGGGGTGTCCTGCTGGGCCTTTAAAATGCCACACACTAAAATGCCACACACAAAGGCTATGTAGATTGCTAAAGCCATCTGCAGCGAGCTAAAGAAGGATCGATTATTGAAAACCATTAGAGATGATCCGAGTTGATTGCCGTAGGAATCCAAAACGCAATGAAGTTTACCACGAAACGGACTGCCTTAGGATAAGCGATCCGATTAAACTGAAGGTCTATGGACTATAACACTCGGTTGGTGATTCTCGGTTGCGCGATGCTCGGAGCCGTCTGCGGCTTAGTGGGTGTTTTTTTGCTTTTGCGCAAACGATCATTGATCGCTGATGCGATCTGCCATGCTTCTTTGCCAGGAATCGCGATCGGCTTTTTCGCGAGTTTAGCACTAGGGGGCCAAGGCCGAGAGCCCTTGGTACTCTTGGCTGGAGCGGCCATAAGCGGGATTCTTGGTGGCTTGGCCGTCATAGGACTTCGACGCTACACGCGACTCAAAGAAGACGCTGCGCTTGGAATCGTTCTTAGCGTCTTTTTCTCTCTTGGAATGGCTCTGCTTAGTTTGGTACAGCAGACCGAATCGGGCAATGCGGCGGGACTCGAAGGTTTCATCTATGGCAATACCGCCGGAATCGTCGCCCAGGATGCAAAGCTCATCGCGATTGTATGTATCGGCGTAACGGCGGGGGTGTTGCTTTTGCGAAAGGAATTGCAACTGCTTTGTTTCGATCCGGCTTATGCGTCAGCCCAGGGATGGCCGGTGTTGCTCTTGGATCTGATCCTCATGAGTTTTGTTCTTCTGATCGTGATCGTGGGGACTTCGATCGTGGGGGTTTTGTTGGTTGTGGCCATGGTGGTCATTCCGCCTGCAGCCGCTCGGTTTTGGTCGGACCGTCTTGATTGGAACCTATTGGCTAGCAGCTTGATCGGATTGACTGCAGGGATCCTCGGAGCGCTGAGCAGTTGGCGTATTGAGCATGTCCCTTCGGGCGCATCGATGGTTCTCTTTGCAGCGGCACTTTTTGCAGCAAGCCTATTTATTGGAACGCGTCACGGCATTCTTTGGCGATTGCGTCAAAAGTATGTTCTGAGATGGCAAGCCGACCAAGAGCACCTCTTGCGAGGCGTCTACGAGTTGCTTGAGGGTGAGCAAAAAGCCCCTGCGATGCATGGAGATTTAAGATCCGACGAAGTGGAAAAAAAGCGTATTGCGAACAAGCTCGGTTGGACGGATCGACATTTTCGCCGGGTAGCAAATCAATTGGTTCGAAAAGGGTGGCTGATCGATCGCGGCTCAAGCTCGCTGGTACTCAGTTCGACAGGGATCCAACAGTCCCACCGCGCGGTTCGACGTCACCGGCTCTTGGAGTTGTATTTCTCCCGCTGGGCAGATCTTAGTCCCGATGCGATCGATCGGTGTGCGGACTACACCGAGCATGCACTCGATGACGAATTGCTGGCTAGACTCGAACGCGATGCGATGGATGTCGGAAGCCGCATCGACCCTCCCCCGAGTATCCATCCTGTGGGATAATACTCTGAGAGCTTAAGACTCTTTACAAGCGAACGAATCCTTGAGGATCTCAGGGGACAACTTTCCGTATCTCAGAGAATTTCCTGTTTTTAGGTTCACGAAGGTGATCAAAGCTGGGGCAAAAAGACCAGGATCGACTTTGTAGAAGTCGTATTGGTATTCGCGGAAAGTCTGTGCAAAGGGTTTGCCGAAATCCTTCGAGGCGATGCTCGGAACCTTGGCCCCGATCGACTCGATGTCCGAGTCGCTACCATCGACCCACAAGGTGACTTGCCCCCCATAGAGAATTGCATCGTTGGTTCGACCAATGCCTTCCGCAAAGTCCTTGGCAA
>Ga0315906_10007933_pt1 | contig 12793 bp, 14 predicted proteins | sample LakEriMetagenome_4_FD_203526 | JGI IMG/M metagenome (GOLD analysis project Ga0315906, IMG submission 203526) | Freshwater fungal communities from buoy surface, Lake Erie, Ohio, United States - Buoy 2 MA122 | ecosystem: Environmental > Aquatic > Freshwater > Lake > Lake biofilm | place: USA...
CTCGCGTCTGCTACCGCCGTACCAGTGCTCACCTCGCTTACCAACTCTTCTCCGGAAGATCCCTACTACGTTGGTAAGCTGATTCACCAAGTCGCGTCTGCTACCGCCGTACCAGTGCTCACCTCGCTTACCAACTCTTCTCCGGAAGACCCCTACTACTTCGGCAAGCTAACTAAGCAAATCGCACCTGAATTTTATGACAATTATCTGAACAGCAACAAACTCTACGTAGTTGCTCAAAAAAATACGTATTCTGACTTACCTGTCGATTATTTCATGTTAATCAATCGCCCTTATGCCGATCATACCTCTATTGGTATCATTCGCGACTCGGGTAATTGTGTTGTACATGTGAACGTCGACACCAACGCAGAACGTCCATACACAGAACCTGTTGTTATTCCCGATATCGTAGATGACAAGATCACGACCGCAGTTTACGAAGACCCCCGTCGCAACACCAAAGAATCCCCGCATTATGCCGTCGCCATGATTATCGGCGACCGCATGCTCGCGATCGTTTGGGTTGACAAGACGCGGTACTTCGTAGATTTGGGCTACTATGGGTATTGCCCCATTTATGCCCTCATTCAAACCGTGTATAAAGAATGCATTCGCCCAAACCCAAAATCGGACAAATGCATGAAAATCTATCATTTCTAATACTCTGTATGTGAACCGCCCTTTGTGTTTTAGGGATCAACCACCCTTAACACCCTTTTTCCATGAAAAAAAAATGATCGCCGTTTCACAAAAAAAACGATTCGTTATTTTTTTTTACAGGTCCGGGGTCATGCCCTTCATGCCCGACATGATATTCGCCGTCTCCTTGATGAGGTCCTCGTTGCTCAGCTCGCCGCTGTGCAGCTTGGACGTGATCGCGCCGCTGACCTGCTTGAACAGGTCGCCCATGACCGCCATGTTGTCTCCGCTGAGAAGGTTACCGGATTCCACCGCCTGGCGTAGCTTTTCCTGATCGATGGAGCGGCTGATCTCCTGGACGATCGAGCCCAGCTTGGAGCACTTCATCATGTCGAATGCGTCCGACATGGATTCCATCGCTCGGTCGCTGTTGTCGCCGCCCGAAGGAGACAGTGCCGCCAGCTTCTTCTTGTTGTCTGCGAGGCCGCCGAGGGTCGCCCTGAAAATGTCCCGGGCCTCGTCGTCGACCATCCCGTCCAGCGCGTCTCCCCAAGGCAGGCCGCTCGAAATGCGCGACACGCTCTCCACGAGACGCTGGAACAGCTCGTTGATCGCGAACACCCCGGCATCGCGCTCTGCCTCGTCCTCGACGTCGGCGACGGCGCAAAGATCTCCGAAAAGCCACGCGATAGCGCAAAGCAGCCGGACGGTCGGGAACGCCTCGTCTCTGGAGACCTCCTTGAACTTCAGGCCCTTTGCGATTTGTAGCTCCTGGACTGCCTCCGCCTCGTCGGCCCCGGCGTCGAACGCGACCGCGAGCGCCCCGCAGGCCTTGGCGCCGTTGTAAAACTCGACGAGGTAAGAGTCGGACTTGCGGTCAAGGACCCTGTAATTTTTCTTCAGGCGCTTTTTTATGAGGTCGTCCGTCTTTGCTATAGCGGCAAGTAGCTCGCCGTAAAATGTGTTGAATCCGTACACGAGACTGTCGCGGGCGGTCTTTGTGGTCGTCATTTCGCTTCCCGGGAGAATTTGTCGGGGGCGTTTCAAACGCGGGGGCTCGAAGGCTTCAGCCTGCGGATCCCGAGGCTCTCCACCCGCTGCTTCTGAAACAGCGCGCTCTTCAGCGACTCGGCGACGTCTTGTTTTTCCTCGCCGAAAAAATCGACGATGCGCTTCAGCTGAAGGTCCTTGTTCGGCGCCCGGCTGACCTCGCGCTTGAAGAACCTCAGTTTCCCGTCCCTGGTGTCCAGGTCGTCGATCTGGAAGCGCTGCATGAAAGAGAGCACGATGGCGGTCAGCCTGCCCTTCAGCATCCTGCGCTCTCCGGCCCGGCGCTTCAGGTCCCGCTCTTCGTTGTCAACTTGGAACCAAGCCGCAACGGTTTTCTTAAACTCTTCCAGCTGCTCCTGCGTCGGCTGCTCCCCGGGCTCCGTTGGCTCCTCTTCGTCGGCGTTCCCCAGTAGAGTGGGTTCGCAAGTGGCCCATTCTTTCCTGAACCTATCTTCTCGGTCGGGAGCGCACTCCGATTCCAGGACGTCCCTCTGTATTTTCAGCAGGTGCTGGTAAACGTCGGTGTACCTTCGGATGTCCGTCTTCTTGTCCAGAGACCCGATGTGGTCCACCACGCGGTTGAGACACGCGTTGCTAAAGCACACGAACTCGTCCATCGCTTTTTGATCAGGCGCGAGTATTTTTCTGCCGAAATTGTAAACGCGATGGAGTTCACAGACATCAACGACGCCTTTTCCGTACGGATTAATCCTTTAGGTGCCAATTCGGTGGGATCGACGCCGATGGGCCAGATCCCCCAGCCTCCCGCGATGAACAGCAACTCGGACTCCGTGGTCATCCTCCCCCCAATGATGAACACACCGGCGACATCTGGAGTTTACCCGGACACGATGTACGGAGACACGTCAAAGGCTCAGAAGGCTTCCGCCCAGCACTCGAACTACGCCCCGACCGCGTTTCCGTTCGTGGATGCCGGCAGCCTGCAGCCTCCCCCGCTTTCGGAGCCCGGATATTTCGAAAAGATGGGCTCGCGTAAAAAAGACGTCCTGAAGCTGGTCATACTGGCGCTGATGGTGACTCTCGGCATCAGCCTGCACTGGCTAGGGAGCCACTACGTGGCCGAGTTTATCGAGACCTCGGACTTCAGCCCCAACCAGCGCCTCGCGGTCCGCGTGGGCTACCCGCTCGCCATCGTCTTCGTCCTGTGGAATTTGAAGGCGTTCCAGTGAGCGAATATTCCGCGCAGACGAGATACGCGGCGGGCGCTCATTTTCGTCGCCAGAACAAACATGTCTCTAGCGGATCGCATCGAAGAGCTCGAGGCTCGGTCGTCGTGCTGCATTTTAGAGTGCGACGGTCCCGGGTACCTGGACGCGAAAGTGCTCAAAACACCCGGCCTGCGCGTAGTCGTGGTTCGCTTTTTCGCAGTGCACATCAGGGCCGCGGAGCTCGGCGGCATCCCGATAACCGGCTTTAACGACGCCGTCGAAGCGCAGTCGTGGGCCCTCGGGGGCGTCGCCGTCGTCGCCGACAGAGCGTTAAAGTACCTGGCGGCGATGATAAAGCATCCGGTGTCGTTATTGATTTTCGAAGCTTACGAGTCGCTCTGTTTACCAAACTGCTCTTTCGTCGAGGCCGACAAGGTGTGGCTCGTCAAGTGCTCCAACGTCCGACACCAGCACCGAGGCTTTGCGAGCCAGTGCTACAACAAAGCCCATCAGCACCAGGCAGTCGTCCGTGCCGCTCCGGCGAATCGCTCGTATCCGACTCAACAGAGAGCCCTTTTCTACGACGTCAGGACCAGGGAATGCGACGCCGTGCTGCAAGCCATCGAAGTAGAAGACACCGAGACAGCCGTAGCGGCTTTTCCGGGACACTTCGAATCCCAGGCGAGAGAAAACACAGGAACCGGGGAATGTCCTATATGTTACGAGAAACCGTCGCCCAGGATAACGACAAAGTGTTGCAATCGGGACTTCTGCTTGAAGTGCTTCGCCAAAGCGATGAACGACGACGTGTCGAATTGCCCCTGGTGTCGCGGGGTGACCGGCATGTTCAACTGTTCCATCGAGAGCGGGCACGACAGGGCCCCCGCAAAAGACATGGTCGTCATGGACATCATCGGCAACATGCTAATGTCGGGCGAAAAAGTGCTCGTGGTGACCACGGACGACTCGTATCTGATGATGAACTCAAACCTGAATCCAGTAAGACCGTACATTCCCGTGCTGCTTTCCGGCGGATCTAAGACCGTGGACAGAGCCTTGCGAGAATTTAAACATACGGCGAGGGTGGCCGTCGCGCACGCCGCCCACATGCTTTGCGGAGGCCTCAAGCTCCCCGCCACCGCGATAGTGTTCACGGAGCGGGCGGCGTGGGAAGACCCGGAAACCAAGCGCTGCTGGACGGCGACTTGCAACAACCTCCGGCGCGTAGTTTGTATGGTCTCTGTAGTGGACGCGCCTTCTTTTTACGCGCTTTCTTGAATTGTAAAAAAAAAAATGAATAACACACCGTTTATCGTATACAATTCACCAAATCGGTATCCATGTCGCACATGTATTCCTTGTTATTCGTCGCGCGTTTCCTATTGGACTTCGTGGTAGCGCGTGCCAGTGTCTCTCAGCGTCTGGCGATGCTCGCAGCCTGCGCCGACAGAAATAACGATTTGGCGCGTTTTATCCGAGCGTCCGCGGCCAGGTCGCTCGTGACCAACGCCGTCTGCTTTGCCGCGTCCGCCAACGGCGCTTCGACGCTCGTCGTGATGCTGGCGCGCTCGACGGCGGACGCCGTCACGTCCAGTCTTTTTTTATCCTGTTTATCATCAAATGATCACCCCGACGCAGCAATACCTCCTCCGCATGAACGACGGCAGGCAGTTCACGGACTACACTCCCAGGGGCTCTGCGCCTCTTCCCACCGTCCGCGTTCCGGCGCACGAAGCGAAGAACGCCATGATTTCGCAAGCCGAAGCCCTCATGGCCAGGGACAGGGAGGCGGCGGCGAAGTCTGCGGGCGTCGACCTCGCGGCCTTGGCTCAGATCGTTACCGTCCCCGGATTCGAGGTCACCCAGGCGTGCGACAACCGTTCGTGCTCTTTCGCTTCCACAATACCCACCCCTGGACAGCCTGACCACACCGGGATCGGAACCAAGCCCGGCGCCGTCCCTCCGAAACAATAAATCATATCCACCCCAGCCACTTTTTAGAATACCGGAGAAGCAAGTACGCAAAGTAAAGAACGATTATCAGATTAATAAAGTCTAGAGCTAGATCGCCTAAATCCAGACTGATCGTATCGCTAATCTTGTACTTGAACGTCGTAAGTCCGGTAACGGAAGTGATTACGCCGGTAAACAGCACCTCTACGAATTTCTGAATAAAGCGATTGATCGACAAGCTGGTTATGAATATGACAGCGTTCAATACGACATCGCGCGAGTCTAAAAAACTGATAAAGCCGTCGCGCCTCCTTCCTCTGCCGGCGGTCTGTCCAGACATTTTATTTTTTGATGTTATTTAAAAAATCGCGCGGTCTGTAATCTGTCGAGCGGATATCGTGACGGCCAGCCACGGAATGCGGACAAGGCAGGCCCATCATCGCGGCCTCGGCGTCCAGGCGTGCGGCTCGAAGCTCGGCGAGCAGGCTTCCGGTAAGATCGCAGTACGCCTTTAGCTGGTCGATCTCTCTCAGGACGCTCGCGGCGAGCCAGTCGGTGCAGAGGTCGCTCATGTCGTAGCCGTGTCGCCTCAAGTATGCGGCAAGCGCCCTCATGTGCTCCTTGTCGTCGAACGCGGTCTCTTCTTCGATCTCTTGCCTGACGGCCGCGACGCAACGCACTATAGGGTGATCCATCGTTGTTGTTGCTGGTTTGCTCTGCTTTTTTTATTTATATATTTTTGTGTGTTTCTTTACGTCGCGGATTTCGAAGAAGCCGGAAGCACCTCGTGAGAGGCCGCCGGGGGAAGCTCGGCGCAGCACTCCCAGATTTTGCGCCTCAGATACGTCGTGACGCGGCAGTCGGTGGGAAAGAGGTGGCGCGGGAGCCTGGGCTCGGAACCGCCGTCGGGGAGGAGGGCCTTGGACGCCTCGGGGGTCACGAATCGCAAGAGCTGCTCCGGCGTCACCGCCTCCCTCGCGAGGCCCGATAGGTCGGCACTGGGCGGACTTTCCGGGAAAGAGGCGACGTAGTTGAACACGTCGAGCGACGTCGGCCCGTACGCGTAGCGGTAGTACCAGCGCGGCGCGGGGTCCGGAGGAGGAAACCCGCCCCTGTAGTACTCGAACGTCCACGCGAGGCCCCGAACGTACTCGCCGACGACGCGCGAGATCCCGGACGCGTCTCGAAGGCCGAAAAGCTGAGCGTAGTACCTCGAGCGCCAGCCGTCAGTACCGGGGCGTATCTGTTTCATGCCATCGTCTCGAAAGGCGACAGGGTAGTCGTCCCATCCGGCGCCGCGGGGACAGGGATACCTCCAGTAATCGGCGTCCGCCTTGGCGAAGTCCTTCTCCTCCGTGTCGGACAGCTCTCGCAGTAGCGCGGCGACGTGCGGCCAGTTCAGCGCCTCGCCGTCGGCCCTCACGAGGACCAGCCCCTTCGACGAGCACACGCGCCGCAGCCTCGCGAGCCACTGCGTGTCCTTGCCCATGTTCAGACACGAAAGCGGCTGGAGGAAGTCGTTGCCGACCAGGAAGCTGCACACGACGTGGTTCCACAGGGTCGCCGCCGCGGCGCCCCCGGCCATGGCCCGCGCGAGACGGATCGAATCGACAAAGGTCGGTATTCCGGGAAACTCCACCGAGTCCTCCTCGCGGCACAGCCACGGCGCGGGGTAGCCCTGGGCCGTCGCGCAGCAGCAGAGCAGCACGAGGTCCGCGTCGAGGCCGTACACGCACCGCCGCAGCGCGCACTCGCGACCGGCCGCGCGGAGGTCTCGCATGATCTTCTGCTCGCCCTCGCCCGGCTCGTCCGTCCCCGAGTACACCACGTCCAACCGCGTCTCGGCCGCGATCAAGCGCGCCTCGTCCCGCATGCGGTCGTTCAGCAGCCGCGCGAACGCGGTTCCCGGGGTAATCTTGTTCCTGTCGAAGTCCGCGCCGGACCCCGCGTCGCCTCGCTTGCAGGCCAGGAACCTCCGGTTGCGCTGCTGGGCCATCTTGGAATCCGGGGGAACGCCGTCGGCGCACACGACCACCCTGCGGGTCGGCGAAACCTCGGACACGAGCACGCGCAACACGCGCGCCGTCTCGTCCAGCACCTCGCCGTCGGACGCGTCCCCGAGCATCGCCGCCCTTCCGGCGCAGCAGTGCACGAGGCAATTGAAATCGATGTACAGCTCGTCGAAAGCGACGGTCATCGCCGACACGTTATTCGGGCTTATGACAGCCGTGGGGCACATCCGCCGAGCGGCAGCGAAGTATCCCGGGACGCCCATGGTTTTCGCCCGGTATTCATTCTCCGCCTGGTTACGCGCGCGCGCGCGCGTTCAATGTCCAAAATTATTGTAGCGCGGGGTAAGAAAACGCTGGTCATGGCCGACGATCACCTCGACATGCTGATGAATCCCCGGAAGCTGTCCGACGACGAGGAAGAAGGCTTCGACAAATCCCGCGATATCAAATACTCCGGGGGCGACGAAAATGACGGCAGCGAGGAGGAAGGGGGCGACGACGACGGGGGCGAGGAGGAGGAGGAGGACGACGGCAGCGAGGACGAAGGGGACGACGACGCGGAGGACGAGGATGACGGCGGCGAAGACGACGGGGAGCAAGAGCCGGTGAAGAAAGTGCCGTCGAGACGCGTCGCCGAGGACGTCGAGGACATGGATCCGCCGTCGTCGAGGATGTCCAAAGAAGAGATCTTGAACACCAAGCGAGACCTGCTGTACCGATTCGACCGCCTCGAGAAGAAAGGCATCAGGATCCCTCGCCGGTTCAGCATGGCCAGCGACCTCGTCGAAATGCAGGCCGACTACGACCGCCTCGTCAAGGACAGGAACGCCGACGCGGGCATCAAGTTCCAGAAGCAGATCCTCGTCGCCGTCGTCAGCGGCATCGAGTTCGTCAACAGGCGATACGACCCCTTCGACGTCCACCTCGACGGCTGGAGCGAGACCGTCAACGAGAACCTCGAAGACTACGACGACGTCCTCGAAGAGCTCCACGCCAAGTACAGGGGCAAGGCCAAGATGGCCCCGGAGCTCAAGCTCATGATGATGCTCGTCGGCAGCGCCGTCATGTTCCACATGACCAACACCATGTTCAAGTCGGCCCCGGCTCTGGGCCAGGTCGTCAAAGACAACCCCGAGCTCATGAAGCAGTTCGCCGCCGCCACGGCCAACACCATGCGCAAGGAGGCGACGGGCGGCGGCGGAGGATCCGGCGGCCTCGCGGGGCTCCTGGGCGGCCTCTTCGGCGGATCCGGACCTCCTCCCCCCGCGCCTCACCGAGACATCCCGCACCCGCCCCCGCATCCCCAAGAGACCATCCGAGGGCCGTCCTCGTCCAGAATAGCCGAGGTCCAGAAATTCATGCAGCAGCAGCAGCTGCAGGCCGGAGGAGGGGGCGTCCCAAACCCCGCCGTGCGCCCCCCGCTTCCCCGCACCGGTAGAGACTTCGCCAACGTCAAAGAGCAGCCCATGCCGGCCAGGCAGTCCCTCGCTAAATCGGCCGACATCAGGGGCTCCGCCGTCGCCGAAGACCCGGATCTAGTCGATATCATGTCAGCCGCTAGCAGCGAGATCACCGTGGGCGGCACGCGCGCTAAAAAGCGGATGACCCTAAAGCTGTAACTTTTTTTTTGTTGTGAATAAACCGTGCCAGACATACAGATATATGACCGCCCCTGAAATAGACGACGCGTGCGCTTGCGCGTTCCTCTCCGAGTACTCGTACGATAAGCTCGACACCCCGCCGAACGCTCACGTCTCCCGGTCTCAGTACGCTTGGAAGTGGCAGTCAGTCAGCGAGACCCTGTCCGACTGGACGCGGTTCAGCTGCGAAAACAGCGACGCGCAGTGCCTCTTTTGCTTCCGAGAGTCCGACAAGACGGTGTTCCTCGTTTTCAGGGGCACCGACTCGTGGAAGGACGCTCTGATTGACGTCTCGCTTATGAAGCGCCGACCGGCTTTTATCGCCGACGTCCCCAGCTGCAAGGTTCACGCCGGGTTTCTCAGGCAATTCAAGGCGTGCGAAGGCGGAATAGGTCGTTATCTCAATCGCCACACCGACAGAAAGAGGACCGTCGCCACCGGGCATTCTCTCGGCGGGGCCCTCGCCATTCTCTGCTCTGTCTACGTGGGGCGCCAGCTCAAAGAACGCTCGGTCGAGTGCGTGTCCTTCGGCGCGCCCCGCGTCGGGAACCGCGTCTTTTCCGAGATCGCGGACTCCGTGGCCAGCATCACCCGCGTCGTCGTCGGATACGACCCGGTAGCGAGCCTCCCGACCAGGGCCAGGTGGAAGCACGCCGGCAAGAGCGCCTGGTATCTCAACGGCGTCCCGATAAAACAAAACTACCGAGGCGACACGATTTGGAACCTGATCGCCATACCCAACTTTCTACGGGTCAAAGACCACAGCATGTCCGGATACATCGACAGCGTGGCCGCTTCTTCCGACCCGTCCCCGTGGTGGAAGGCAGAGGCAACCGGTATTTACATGGCCGCCCTCGCGACAGTCGGGGCCGCCGCCGTCTGGTCGTCCGTCCGCACCGCATAAATTTTTCTTCGACCATGGAAATGCGGAGCACTTGGAGGCTATTCTACGCACTGGTCTTTCTCGGACTCGGATGCGCCGCCCTGTTCCTCGCCAAGCCGAAATTCGCGTTCCGGCCCGACGGATCGCTCTACGATTTCGGCACGGGACACGACAAATCGGTGTTTTCCCTGGGAGTATGCGTCGCCGCGATCGCGATCGTTTCGCTTTTCCTTCTGGGCGTCGTCGACCTCGTCGGCGGCTCACCATCGCCCCCTTATCGGCAACTGCCCTTGTATTCTCCCGCACCGGTCCCCTCTCCCGCATACGTCGTTCGTCCGGCGAGCGGAGGCAGCAACAAGATCGACGTGTTCGACCCCGACCATCAAGTTTTTTGACTCTACAAAACGAACCGGAACTCCCTCGGAGGCTGCGCGACCTGCACGAACGGGATGGTCGGGACAGGCACGAAGACGTACTCGGGCTGCTCGACGTGTTCCGGAGCTGGAGGAGGTAACACCGCGTCGACGGCGTACGGCTCGGCGATGCACGGCCTGTGGTTGTCCTTGGCGTTCCTCTTCTCGTCCGCCGGTCGGTCGAACGGCTCGATGGCGTGGTCCTGCGGCGGCTCGAGCGGGTGCCCGAACCAGTTCACGCCCATCCCGCGGAGGGTGCTCACCGGGTTAGAGATGCGGGTGACCTCCGAGCACAGCTCGTCCCTCCCGAACTGCTTGACGTCGGTGGGAAACTGCTTGGCGGCCGAGTTGTCAAAGCGACCCGGTATGTACCGCTTGGAGGGACACTTTGCCGCCGGGCGAGGGAGCCCGAACAGCTCGGACTCCACGTCCGTGTTGTCGGCGTTGACGTTGTACTTCAGCGGAGTCGACATGTAGTAAAGACCGCGGCCCGCAGACTCTTTTAGCGTCTGCCTGTACTCGCACATGTCGTATTCGAGACCCGTGAAAGACATAACTGTTGCACTACCGAAATAAAAAAATAAAAAATCTTCCGACAAACAAAAAAAAATGATCATTCCGGTGAGGTGCTTCACTTGCGGCAAGGTCATCGCGGACAAGTGGAAGGCCTATCTGCGCAAGACCGGCGAGGTCGCGGACCCAAAGAGCCAGAAGTCAAAGTCCGAGAAGACGGGCAGCACGAGCAGGGCGACGGCTATGGACGAGCTGGGACTGGCGCGCTACTGCTGCAGGCGCCATTTCCTAGGCCAGGCAGACTTGATCGAAAAGATCTGATTTTTTTTTACAGGCAAAAAATTATTTTAAGATTTTAATTTTATTTTTGTTGTCACCCTTGACCCTACTCATGATTCTATCTTCGAGCCCGTCGTTCGGCGGGGCCACCGCGCGACAGACTCCGCAGTGGTCCAGCCCGGCGGCCGCAGTCGCGCATTTCGGACACACCATGTGACCGCAGCAGAAGCTGTCGGCGTTCCAGACCTGGGCGGATCGCACCGCGTAGAACCGGTCGAGGCAAAGCCAGCATTCCATTTCGCACTCGATTCGGGGCGCCCTCTTCCACCACTGCAGAAACCCTTCCAGCGCGGGAACGATCTTGCCGACGGGCCTCGTTATCACGTAATCGAATACGACGACGGAAACGAGACCGAACCCCTCGTATTCGGTCATGCCGACGTAGCACGGGGTCACGCAGAGGGACCAGGGAATGAACCAAGGACCGACGCGCAACATTTTCCTCTGATCTGTCACGGTCTGGCACAGCCACGCGTCCATTTGGTCGCTCCCCAGCGCAGTGACACAATTCTTCCTGAAATAACGCCGACTCGAAAACACTTCCTCTTCGACGAGCTCGCCGGTTTTCTCGACGATTTTCTCAAACTCAGCGAGAGTCGATATGCAGGAACCGAACCGAATCTTGCGGTCTTTACGGGCCGCTTTCTTCTTTTGACGGGGCTTCATTCTGCAACAACAAAATATGAACGCATTTTCTGTAGTCGCCGCGGATATATACCCGTTTTTTGAACACCCTTCTCCCGGTTCTCCCGGTAAAAATAATGTTTACCTTCGACATATGAGTCGCGAAGAATTCGCAGTTGAAAAAAAAGGAACCAAATATGCGATACGATTTAACGGACAGATACACCCAAGTCAATTTAGTAAATCGAAACAACACGGCGGCGTGCTCGACTACGCTACAGTACGCAACTACTCTATGGATCACGAGCGTAAATTGCAACTGGATGTATATGCCATGCGACACAGCTTGAAGGATCTGGAGGAAAAGACCGTAAAAACCCAACAAAAATGCGAAACAGGAAAACGCCCGAAAGATGTAGAAACGTGTAAACAAGATATGCAAAAGATACTAAAACTCCGGGAACAAATAGCGAACGCCGTCGACTTTATGATCCGGATTTACGTATACAATAATAAACCTATATATTTACAAGAATATTTACTGACTGGAGAATACGACGAGTTTTCAGAATTCGTTACGAGCAAAATACCTACAGATCAAACATTCGTGGACAAACTAAACTATTATTATACAAAGAATCCAAACGTACCGCCACCACCGCGATACGTCCAGTTTGTATTACATCGCAAGTACAAGGCGAATGAAAACGAGCAGCACCACAGCAATTGGATAAATCGGGAATTCAACTCGCAAGAGCTGGTCGACCTGATAAAGGCGTGCGAGTCGGACAAAAAAACTTTTACAGGGGACGGCGTTACGACGCCTTTCTTGACGACGCACAACAGCACATCTGGATATTTGTTTACCGTCGTACAAGATTACGGCGATATAATGCTTTTACGCGACATCCAGATAAGATCTCGGCCGGTAGACAGGTGGGTGCTCAAGAGCAAGTCTAATTTTATTAAAAACAATCATATTTTTATGTGGCTTGAAGACGGCCGGTTAAAATCGGGAGAATTCACATTAGAAAAAATTGGAGACACTTACAGATACGCTCAAGCCCCTTCATACTTTAGTATGTACTTAGGGGCAGGATCTTTCGGCAGTGTTACCCGTATATCCATAAGAGAGGTTGCCGGGATTGTAAAAGATTACGCGGTAAAGCAGTTTGAAGATTCGAAAGTATACAAACAAGAATTGAATTCTGTCAACTTGGTCGTCAGCAAACTGAAAGAAGCAGAAAACATAACTACGTTTGGAGCCGATTTGGCCGATTATATATGTGCTCTGGACCAAACAAGCGATGAAGCGAAGAAAATACGTGCTTTCGTAAATAGTCGAAGTGCAGACAAAAAAAATTACATAGTTTTAAAGTCGATAGCTTACGACGAAAAGACGTTTTGCCGACCGGTGAAATCCAAAACGATGGAGCGTTTCGTCGCGACGCTGTTGCGAATTTGCGCTTTTTTTGTAGCGAACGGTGTAAACTACCTCGATTGGAAATCGGAAAACGTGGTATGGAATGACAAACAAGTCATGTTGGTAGACATC
>Ga0315906_10007934_pt1 | contig 12790 bp, 14 predicted proteins | sample LakEriMetagenome_4_FD_203526 | JGI IMG/M metagenome (GOLD analysis project Ga0315906, IMG submission 203526) | Freshwater fungal communities from buoy surface, Lake Erie, Ohio, United States - Buoy 2 MA122 | ecosystem: Environmental > Aquatic > Freshwater > Lake > Lake biofilm | place: USA...
CACCGTCATGATCGCGTTGCCGGCGTAGATCGGGCGCTCGAAGGTCGAGGCGTCGATCACTTTCGTGATCTCGGAGACCTGCATCACGTCGAGCTTCGCGGCGATGCGCGGGGCGGCGTTCTTGCCAATGCTCGTGGCCGGCGCGAAGAACGCGTCGTAGCCGCCCATCATCGGGACGACGAGGGCTTCGATCGCTTCGGCGATGCCATGATCGAAAGCTTCGCCTTCGACATGGATGACCTTTCGGACGCCCGCGAGCCTGGCGGCGGCCTCGGCTGCTGCGCCGGCATTGTGGCCTGCGACCAGCACGTCGATATCGCCGCCGAAAGCCTGGGCGGCGGCGACGGTCTTGGCGGTGACGTCGTTGAGGGCGGCGTTGCTGTGTTCAGCGAGGACGAGAACGGCCATGATCAGATGGCTCCCACGGACTTGAGTTTCGCGATCAGGGCGTCGACGTCGGCGACCTTTTCACCGGCTTCACGCTTCTTCGGCTCGGCGACTTTCACGATCGACAGGCGCGGCGCGATGTCGACGCCGTAGTCGGCGGGCGATTTAATGTCGATCGGCTTCTTCTTCGCCTTCATGATGTTCGGCAGCGAAGCGAAGCGCGGTTCGTTGAGGCGGAGGTCGGTGGTGACGACAGCCGGAAGCTGGAGCGCCAGCGTCTGCAGGCCGCCATCGATCTCACGGGTGACTTTCAACGTCTCGCCATCCTTGGCGACAGCGGAGGCGAAGGTTCCCTGCGGCCAGCCGAGAAGGGCCGCGAGCATCTGGCCCGTGGCGTTCGAGTCATCGTCGATCGCCTGCTTGCCAGCGATGACGAGGCCGGGCTGTTCCGCCTCGACAATCTTGGCGAGGATCTTGGCGACGGCGAGCGGTTCGACGTTTGCGTCGGTCTGAACGAGGATGCCGCGGTCCGCGCCCATGGCGAGACCGACGCGGATGGTTTCCTGCGCCTGGGCGGGGCCTATGGAGACGACGACGATTTCGGTGGCGAGACCCTTTTCCTTCATGCGGACGGCCTCCTCGATGGAGATCTCGTCGAACGGGTTCATCGCCATCTTCACGTTGGCGAGGTCAACGCCGCTCTGGTCGGCCTTCACGCGCGGGCGTACGTTATAATCAATCACCCGCTTGACGGGTACGAGCACCTTCATCGGTGGAATCTCCGGTCGAAAATCCAGAAACGGGCCGCCAAGTCCCCAGCAAGTGAGCCTGCGAACCAGCGGGCTTTCCGGTAGCCCCCACGCGGGCGGGAATCAAGTTTCATGGGAGGGGCGAGGGCGAAAAGCGTCGATTTGGCGCGAATGGCGGGGCCGCCGGGGAAACAATCGTGCCGGACACAGGGTTTTGCGCGTGGCTTTCTCCGAGAGGACGCTAGCCTGACGAACAAAAGACCATGATGCGGGAGGGACGACGATGTTGCCTGGAAGATTGAAGGTTGCCGCGTTCGGGGCGCTGCTGGCGGCGTCGTGCGCGAGCACGGCTGATGACGCGCCCGTCGCCATGTCCGCTGCGGAAACGGCGCGCGGGCTGGATTGCACATTCCTGACGGCGGTCGAAGCGGCAGCGAGCGCTGGCGTGCCCAACGTGACACATGAGGGCGTGCGGCTTGTGCCCCAACCGCCCCCATCGACCGATCCCAACGATGCGATTGCGCAACGGGCCAACATTCCGCGCTCGGCCCAGCCGCCGTTGACGGCGAGCCAGCAGCGCATCCTGATGTGCGGCTATGAGCTGGACGCCGCGAATGCGCGGATGCCGTTCACGCTGTTCGTGCCGGAGGGGTATGACCCCGCTAAGAAATGGCCGCTGATTGTGGACCTGCACGGGGCAGGCGTGACGCCGCTGCAGCAGATGTTGTTCGACGGGACGACGGACTTTGCGCAGCGCGATGGCTACATCGTTCTGGCGCCGATGGGGTATTCGACATTCGGCGGGTGGGGGCCGGCGCGGGGGACGCCTGTTCTGGTCGAGACGGCGGATGTGAATCCGGAGACTGGCGCAAAATGGGTGACGCATTCGTTGTCGGAGCATGACGCGCTGACCGTGCTGGGCATGGTCCGGGAGAAGTTCAATGTGGATGCAGATCGCATCTACCTGATGGGCCATTCGATGGGCGGGTTCGGGACCTTCTTCCTTGGCGCCAAGCACAACACGCTGTGGGCGGGGATCGCGCCGATCGCGGGCGGCGGCGTGGGGCCGAATGCGCCGGCGGAGCGGCTGAAGGCCGTGCCGGTGCTGGTGATGCATGGGGCGGAGGACACGGTGGTGCGCAAGGCAAGCTCGCGCGCGGCTGTGCGCGAGCTGCAGAAGGCCGGTGCGCAGCACCTCTATCTGGAGTTTCCGGGGCTAGAGCACGAGTTCTTCATCCGGCGCGGGCGGGAGAACCTCGAAAAAGTGTTCCACTTCTTCAACCTGGTGTCGCGGAAGACGAATGTGGGTCCGATACCGGAGGCGACTCAGTAGGACTCTGTTTGTGCAACCGGACTGGCGGCGCCGTGAGCATCCGCTATCGTGGGCGGGACATTCTTCAGGAGCCAAAATGGCCGACGTATTCGACGACGCCTTCTATACGCGGGCTGACGCCCATATCGCTCTCTCGAACGAGCAGGCGGACAGCGCGGCGCGGGAGCTGGTGAACGCCTCGATGCTGTTTGCCTCGGCGCGTTTCTGCGCCTTCCTGTCGGCGGGCGGGTATTCGTCCGGCGAGGCGATGGCGGCGAAGCGCGACGAGATCGCGGACTATTTCGTCGATGGCTTCCGGCAGATGCTGGAGGGCAATCTCGACGCCTATATCCGGAACTTCGACAGCTACATGAAGCCGAAGGCGTAGCCGACGATCCGTCTCGCGCGTACGCTGTCCAAAAAGCGGGAGGACTGCATGGCGGGACGTCTGGACGGCAAGGTGGCGGTGATCACCGGAGCGGCGAGCGGGATTGGCCGCGCGACAGTCGATCTTTTCGTTGCGGAAGGCGCGCGGGTGATCGCGGCCGACCTGCAGGAGGACAAGGGCGCGCAGATCGAGCATGCGCACGGGGACAGGGTGCGCTTCGTTCGCTGTGACGTGATGCAGGAAGACCAGATCGCCGCGGCGGTGAACGCTGCGAAGAACAGCTTCGGCAGGCTGGACATCCTTTTCAACAATGCGGGCACGGGCGGGGCGCGCGACATGGCGGATGGCGTCACGGCCGAGGGCTTCGACTCGGTGATGCACCTGCATGTGCGTGCGGCGCTGTTCGGGATGAAGTACGCCGTGCCGATCATGCGCGAGCAGGGGGGCGGGTCGATCATTTCCACCGCCTCGATTGCGGGGCTGCGAACCGGTTATGGGCCGCTGCTCTATTCGATCGCCAAGGCCGCGGTGGTGCACATGACGCATGCGGCTGCGGCCCAGTTGAGCCCGGAGAGTATCCGCGTGAACTGCATCTGCCCGGGGATGATCGCGACGAATATCTTCGCGGCCGCGTTCGGCATTCCGCGGCAACTTGCCGAGACGCGCATCGATGCGCTGGTGGAGGCCAACAAGCATACCCAGCCGATCCCGCGTGGCGGACGCGGATCGGACATTGCGGAGGCGGCGCTCTATCTCGGTTCGGACGGGGCCAGCTTCGTCACGGGGCATGCGCTGGTGGTGGATGGTGGCATCACGCTGGGTCCCAACGACGCCGCGCGGATCGCCACGTTCGCGCCGGTGTTCGGGGCGCTTGGCGTGGACGCCGAGACCGTGGCGGCGATCTTCGCCCCGGCGAAGCGGGACTGAGGCGTCACGGAATTGCCATCGCTGCCGGGTTGTCCGGGCGGGGCAAAGGCGCCATTTCAGAGCCATGGCGGTTGGATTCTTCAAGCGATTGTTGCGGGCGACAGCTCCGGCGGACCTGCCCAGCGAGGATGCACGCTCGGCGATTGCCGCCGTGCTGGTGATGGCGGCGCGGGCGGATGACCACTATGGGGCGGACGAGCAGCGTGTGGTGGACGACGTGCTGATGTCGCGCTTCGGTCTCGATGCGGCTGGCGCGGCGAAGCTGCGCGCCGAGGGCGAGGACGCGGAGGTGGAGTCGATCGACATCTACCAGTTCACCAAGGCGATCCGCACCGTCATTCCGATCGAGGACCGCATCGCGATTGTCGAGGCGTTGTGGAAAGTGGTGCTGGCTGACGGCGCGCGTGATCCGCATGAGGACACGCTGATGCGACAGCTGGTCGACCGGCTCGGCCTGTCGCCGATGGATAGCGCGCTGGCGCGGCAGCGGGTTCAGGGCGGTGGGAGTATTCAGGCTTAGGGCGCGGTAGATCCGTTCTGGCGACGGCGCGCTTCTGAATGGGTTGCGACCAATTCTTCTGGCCAATTGCCGACCTGAATGAACTTGCAGAGCTCCGCGATGGTCCGCGTCTCAACGAAGACGACTTCCATGTCGATCTTGCGGAACAATACGTCCCGGATGAAGGGCAGGATGCGGCGCGGTCGTGAACCGTCGCCTGTGGCCATGTCCCGCAGCTCGGGAAGCTTAACTCCCTGACGTTTCGAGATTGTCTCGAGGAAATCCTCGAACTTGGCCGGATCGGTCGGCCCGAACGAAAAACACCAGATCGGTCTCTGGGGTCAGGATGTGATTTGGCGATTCGAAGTAATCGTGGGCGAAATCAGCGATTTCGCCCGCGGTGACCATTTTACTCCGCCGGCGCAGCAGGCGCCGCAGGAGCGGCGGGTGCAGCTGGCGAGGCGTAGGCGCCTTCCGGAGGCGCGATGCCTTTGAGGTGTTGGTTGAGGAAGGCGAGGTAGGCGTTCGACGCCGTGATGCGGTTTTCCTTGCGGAGGAAGCCGTGGCCCTCGTCGGGGAAGACGATGTATTCGACGGGGACGTTATTCTTCCTCGCACCGGCGACGATCTCGTCACTTTCGATCTGCAGCACGCGGGGGTCGTTGGCGCCCTGGATGACAAGCATCGGCTTGGTGATCTTGTCGGCGTGGAAGAGCGGCGAGATGCGGGTCAGGCGCTCTTTCTCCTTGGCCGGATCGCCGAGTTCGTCGAACAGCGAGATCCGTTGCGCGCCCCACCATGGCGGGGTCGATTCCAGCGTGCGCACCCAGTTGGTGACGCCGAAGATGTTGATGCCGGCGGTGAACTCTTCCGGACGGAAGGCGAGGGCTGCGGCGACCATGTAGCCGCCATAGGAGCCGCCCATGATGGCGATCTTCTCGCCCTGCACCCAGTCGAGCGATTGCAGGTACTTCTTGCCGTAGACGACGTCGTCGAGATCGACCTCGCCATGCTTCTTGTCATCCATGTGGTAGAAGGTCTTGCCGTAGCCGGACGAGCCGCGGTTGTTCACGCGCAGCACGGCGATGCCGTGGTTGGTGAGGTGCTGGTACATCGCCGCATAGCCCTTGCGGTTCTGTCCGCCGGGGCCGCCATGGACGTCGACGACGGCGGGCACTTTGGCATCGGCGCTCGCGCCCTTCGGCTTGAACAGGATGGCCGGGATGTCGAGGCCGTCGAAGCTCTTGTAGCGGACGACTTCGCCGTCAACGAGCATGGTTTCGTCGATGGCCGGGTTGAGGTTCTTGGTGAGGCGCGTGGCGGCGCCGGTGGCGAGGTCGGCCACGAACACGTCGGCAGGCGAGGTGTCGGATGCGACGGTGAAGGCGATCTTCGATTCATCGCGGTTGAAGCGGACATTGTTGATGTCGCCCGTGGGGACGCCGGTCACGGCGACCGGCTTGCCGGACGTCTGGTCAAGGATCGTCAGCTTCGTCGATGCGTCCTCATTGATGCCTGAGACCCGGTACTTGGCGGTCGGGGAGTACATGACGAACATCACGTCCCAGTCGGCCTTGATCAGTTCCTTCTTTTCCTTGCTGGCGAGGTCGTACGTCCACGCCTGATTGTATTCGCCAAACTCGTCGGTGCTGTAGACCAGCTGCTTGGAGTCCGGCGTGAAGTCATAGGCGCCATAGGCGATGACGGCGTCGTTCGGCGTAATCAGCACCGGGGTCTGTTTCGCGGGCTTGGTGAGGTCGGCGAGGTAGACGTCGCTGTCGGCCGAGCTGTTTTCCTTCGTGAGCGCGAGCCACTTGCTGTCGGGCGAAACGGCGGTGACGAAATAGTCCGAGTTCTCGAACACCAGCTTCCGCGCGAAGGTCGTGGCGTCGTAGGCATAGAGATCGAACATCTGCGGGTTGCGCTCGTTCGTTGCGATCCAGAACGTCTTGGCGTCGCCGCTCCAGCCGATGAATTGTGCGCGGTGCTTGTCGCCCGGCGTCAGGTCCTTGAGCGTGCCGTCTGCAGCGCGAACATAGATATGCGCGAGTTCGTCGCCGCCGCCGTCCTGAGAGACGAGGACGCGGTCATCGGTGGGGAAGTAGCTGATGGCGAAGACTGCGCTGGTTGTGGACTGCGTGAGCGCGGTCGGGTCTCCGCCCGCGATCGGCAGCGCGGCGGCGTTGTAGACGCCGGACTTGTCGTTCGCCAGCAGCAGGTTCGCGCCATCGAACGAGAAGGCGTAGGGCGTGGCGTCGCTCATCGACACGGCCGTGGTGTCGAAGAACACCTTTGCATCGTAAGTCTTGTGCGCTGGCGCCACGGCGGTTTCGACCGCTGCCGGCTGGCAGGCGGCGAGCGCCAATGCCGTCATTGATACGAGTAAAGCAGACCTGACCATTCGACCCTCCGAGTTGCGCGGACAATGGCCGGGCTCGCGGTCGGGCGCAAGTGACCCTGCGTCAGTCGCCGCTCGCAAGCGTTGGAGGCGTCGAGGCCTGTGTGATCTCCTCGAGGCGGAACCAGTCGGTCTTCTCGAGGCCAAGCTGGTAGTCGAGCCAGGTTGGCAGGATTTTCGCCGCGCGGGAGCCGCGCGTGTTCGAGAGGATGACGATACCAGCGTCCTGCGCAGGTAACCAGGCGATCTGGGCGATGTAGCCCTCGACGCTGCCGGAGTGGGTGAGCAACTGCTGGCCGGCATAGGTGTAGCTGCGCCAGCCGAGGCCGTAGGAGGTTTCGGTGACCGGCGTCTTCAGCGAGCGCTGGCGTGACGTTTCAGGCGGGGTGGAGATGCGCTTGCGATGCGTTTCGTCCAGCACGGCCTTCGGCAGCACGTCGGTGCGGTGGCCCATCTGCGCGATGAGCCATTTTGACAGATCTGCAATCGAGGCGTTCACGCCACCGGCAGCCGGGACCTTGTAGTAGAAATCCGTCACCGGCACGGACATCCAGCCATCACCAGCACGCCGATGCGGCCGCGCCCAGTTTCCGCTGGCGGAGAGTTCGTACTGGGTGACGGAGGCGGTCTTCATGCCGAGCGGGACAAAGATGCGGTCACGAAGTTGCTGAGCGAAACTCTTGCCCGTCGCCTTCTCGATCTGTGCGGCGATCATGTTGAAGGCGACGTTCTGGTAGGTGAAGCATTCGCCGGGCGAGCAGGTCTGCTTCACTGAAGTGTACTGAGAGAGAATCTTCTTCGGCGGCGTGCCCGCTTCGAGAAGGTTGTCGTACGCGTAGGGCGGCAGGCCTGTGCGGTGGGCCAGCACATCCTCGAACGTCACGCGTGCGGCGTCGCCGGGGCGCTTGAGCTTGAATTCGGGCACGAGCGAGACGACGGGGGTCTGCAGGTTCAGCTTGCCCTCGCTCTGCTCGAGCACGGCCAGCGTCGCGGCGAAGCCCTTCGACAGTGAGGCGAGGCGGAAGACGGTGTCGGGGGTTACCTTCTCATTGCCGCCGGCCTCGCGCACGCCATAGGTGCGCATCAGCTCGACCTTGCCTTTTTTCACGACGGCGACTGCAAGACCGACGAAGTCAGGCGCCGTTGCGGCGTCGTCGAGTTCTTCAGCAAAGGACCGGAGCGCCTGTGCTTCCTTGGTAAGTTGCGCTGATGCAGGCGCTGGCGCGAGCGCCGCAACTAGCATCGACAGGCCGAGAGCCAGAAATTTCAACGCGTCCCCCTAGCGGGCAGGTGGCGACTGGAATCGGATACGACCCCAGAGGCAATCCTTATTGAGAGAAGTTAACCGCGAACTAGGCGGGAATTTGTCAGCAACCAGAGTTTAGCAGCGGCGCCTGCGGCCAGGGAACCGCTACGCACTGGTTCACTGGACTGCTGATCTCAGCGATTGGCGCCGGGAACCCAGATGACATCGCTGCCGCCGTTGTCGTTGGCGCGGCGGGCGGCGACGAACAGGAAGTCCGACAGGCGGTTGGCGTAGGCCAGGGCCGGGGGAGAGACTTTCTCGTCCTCCATCGCGGCGAGTTCCGCGATCAGGCGCTCGGCGCGGCGGCAGATCGTGCGCGCGAGGTGCAGGCAGGCAGACAGCGGCGAGCCGGCGGGCAGGACGAAGCTGTTGAGCGGCGGGATCACCGCATTCATCAGGTCGATCTCGGACTCCAGCCGGGTGACCTGTGCGTCGACGATACGCAAGGGCGTCCAGCCGAGCGGCTTGTCGCGCTCGGGCGTGGCGAGGTCGGCGCCGAGATCGAAGAGATCGTTCTGGATCCGGTTCAGCATGGCGTCGAGATCGGGGTCCGCCGCAGCGTGCAGGCGGGCGACGCCGATGGCGGAGTTCGTCTCGTCGACCGCGCCATAGCATTCGACGCGCGGGTTCCACTTGTCCACGCGTTCGCCGGTGGCGAGACCGGTCGTTCCGTCATCGCCGGTGCGGGTGTAGATCTTGTTCAGGACAACCATGGCCGCAGGGATCGCACCTGCGACGCCGCCGGGTCAATGAGCGGCGTTCAGGCGTAGGCTTCGTGCCGGGCCGAGATCGGCGCGCCGAGCAGGTCGAGCGACGGGCGTGGGGCGAGACGGAACGGGACGCGGCGGGGGTCCGTCAGTACGGCGCGCGGAGTGAAACGCCAGCCGGCGAGACGCGGCGCGGCGGCAATCAGCACATCGATCGCGCGGTCATTGCCGCTGATCGTCATGTGGCACTCGCCGTCGAGGGTGCGGACGACATCGGCTTCGAGCGAGGTGTCGAGGCGACGGATGCGGAGGTTGAGGCCGTCGAGCGCGCTATCGGCATCGGCTTCGCCACGGGCGAGAGCTTCGAACGCGTTGGAAATTCCCTGGGCTTCGGCGCCGAACCAGCTCCAGAAGCGCTTGGCAGCGGTGTCGAGGGGAGCGGTGGTTGTCGCGCGCCGTCCGAACATCCGTAGTCCCTCCCAGCATCACTCGCCGAAAACCACTGTCGCACTGGCGGCTTCAGGTTTGGCTAAGCTGATCGGAGAAATTTATCCGACCCCGCACAACGTGGGCTGAACGAACGCGTCGCATCGCGCGTTCCGCGTCACGGTTCGAGTTGTTTCGGGGGTGTTACCTGAAAGCCCCAGCCACGGCGCCAAGCGCGACCAGCAGGAGGATTGCGACGAACTGGATCAGTACGCGCATCCGCATCAGCTTGTTGGAGCGCGAGCGCGCCTGCCCGTCGGTGCGGATGAGGTTCACGACGCCGAACGCCAGGACGACGAACACTGCGCCCATCGCGATGTAGACGCCGTAGAGGAGAAACATTTCCATCTGACGCTTCTACGCCTCTTCGGCAGGGCGCGCCATGCGACGGTGCGGCAGAAATCCAGCTTTTGCCGGCTCTATCGGCTGCCGTCAGGGGCGAAGCGGTCCTCGCTCCAGACCAGCTGGTCGAACTGCATGGCGGCGCGCAGGGCGGGGATCAGGGCCCGGCCTTCGGGGCCGCCGCAGCCGGCGCGGTAGTTCAGCGTTTTCTGCTTGCCCTCGGCGGTGCGCCAGGTGACGGCGGCGGTGGGCGTTCCCGGCACGCAGTCAGGCTTTGTGCTGGAGGTCTGGTTGGGCTCGAGCATCCAGAAATTGGCCGCACCAAGGGCCTCTTCGGCGGCCGCCCAGGCGTCGGTTCCCAGCCCGCCATCGCTGACCCCGGGGGTTTTTACGAAGCGCACGCCGTTCAGGAGGTAGGACCCGTCAGGCTTCAGGGTCATGTCGTAGACCGGGCAGGTCTGGTCGCATTCGCCCTCGGACAGGACGATGGCGGGGTCATCGGTATGCACGGTTTCGACGCCCTGCTCGGAAGGGGAGCAGGCGGAAGAGCCAAGCGCCAACAATGCGCCCGCCAGAATTGCTATTGATCGAGCCGCCAGCCGCATGAATCGCAACCTAGAGTGCGTCGCTGCGGCTGGCGAGAGTGTCTCCGAAACCTCAGCCCGGCTTGCTGAAGCGGAACAGGAACTGGTCCGTGTGGCGGCGCAGGTCCGGTGAGAAGGGCGACTTCGCGCGGTCGTCGTCCGGGTTGGCGAGGATGTCGCTCTTCTCGACATAGACGAGGCCAGCGGCCTTTGCGGCGTCGAGGACGTGCTGCGGGTCGATCCGATGGAGCGTCTGCGCGGACGTCTTGGCTGGCGTGCCGACGACAGCAGAGTGGTCCATCGCGATGAACTCGCCGCCCGGTTTCAGCACGCGGGCGATGTCGGCGAAGGTCTTGGCGGGGTCGCCGAGCCCCTGCGTGTCCTTGGGGACAAACCAGACTTCGTGCGGGCCAAGGATCCAGAGCACCTTGTCAACTGAGCCGTCAGCGGCGGCGAGCTGGTCGAAATGCGATTTGGTGATCGTGGCGTTGGGCAGCTGGCCGGCGTCGACGCGCGTCTTGTAGGCGGCGTCGCCGTAGGCGAACTCGGCGGGGTACTGGACGATCAGCTTGCCCGTCGGGCCGATGGCTTTGGAGATGATGTAGGAGAACCAGCCGCGGCCGCCTTCCATCTCAAGCACGGTGTCGCCTGGCCCGAGCGCTGCGAATGCGAGGACTTCGGCGGGCTTGCGCGCGGCGTCGTCGGTCTGGTCTGCGGCGGTGAAGCCTTCGAGCTTCGACTGGCGGGCTGGATCGGCGAGGATCGCGGTGTAGTCGGCAGCTGCGAGCGGCGGCGGGCCGGCCGGCATGGTGGCGCAGGCTGATATGACAAGCGCTATGGCGCTGACGGCAAGTTTGGCGGCGATCTTCATTGTGTCCTCCCCGACGCAAAAAGCGCGGACCGCTGGACGGTCCGCGCTTCCGGTATGCGCCTCAGTTCGAGCCGAGACTAGTTTTTCTTGTAACGGATCAGCCACTGGTCGGTCTTGCCCTGGATTGACGGGTCGAAGACGCCCTTGGTGTGATCGTCGGCCGGGTTGGCGAGGAGCTGGCTTTCCTCTTCCTGCGTAAAGCCGGCCGCTTCGATCATCGGTTTGACGATCGCGGCGTCGATGCGGTGCAGGTCATTGCCCGTCGTCTCGGGCGCGCCGGCCGTTGCGACATGGTCCATCACGACGAGGTAGCCACCCGGTTTGAGTACGCGCGCAATCTCGGAGAAGGCCGCGGCGGGGGCGCCCATCGGGGCGTTGCCGCAGGCGGCCTTGCACCACAGCTCGTGCGGGCCCTGGAACCAGGTGACGACGTCGACCGATGCGTCAGCCGCTTCGAGCTTGTCGAAGGGCGACCAGGAGACAGTCACGTTCGCGAGGCGGGCATCCTTTGTGCGGGCGGCGAGGGCGTCCTTGTAGAAGCTTTCGAACTCCTTCGGCGCCTGCATGATGACCTTGCCGGTCGTGCCGACCGCGCGCGAGAGGAGCTCGGTGTAATAGCCCGCGCCAGCTTCCAGTTCGAGAATGGTGTTGCCGGGCATCACTTTCGCGAATGCGAGGACTTCGGCGGGTTTGCGTGAACCGTCCTTGGCTGCGTCGCCATCGATGCGGCCGGGCGCCGTGATGAGAGAAGCGTAGTCTGGCGTCATCGGCGGCGCGGGCTCGGCGACCACTACCGGCTCGGGGATTTCGGGAACTGGCGTTTCGCCGCCGCAGGCGGCCAGAAGCGCAATCGCCAGCGCGGAGGCGCCGGCAAGTTTCAGAAGGCGGATGTTCATGGTGCTCTCCTCAGCGGCCATTGCCGCAAAGCATGAGGGGCAAATGCGGCAAAGACGGGCTCCGTTTCAAGTGACCAATGAAAAAGGTTGATCAAGACGGCGCCCGCGACAGCCGCCACATTCAGGCTTCACTTCCCGCAACGGAAGGCTTCCGTACCGGCGGATAAGGAGTAAGTTCCCCCGGGCTGACAGCGTCACGCAGCTGGCGCGTCAATGACAGGAGAGGTTTCATGCGGAAATTCGGACCGGTTCTCATCGCACTGGCAATGGCCATCTCGGCCCCAGCTCTGGCGCAGGTTCCGCGCGCGGCGGACGGCAAGCCGGACCTCACCGGAATCTGGACCAACGCTTCGCTGACGCCGCTTGCGCGCGATCGGAGCGTGACCAAGCTGACCGTCAATGACGCGGAAGCACAGGCGATCGTCGCCAAGACGGGGCTGGCTGGCATCTCGGCGGATGACCCGGAATTCCGCGCCACCTATTCCGACCCCACCAAGGGCGCGCCCGAGAAGGGCGGCGCCGATTTCGGTCTCAAGGGCTATGATGGATTCTGGGTCGCGCCCGGCGAAAGGTTGGCGAAGGTGAAGGGCGAATGGCGCACCTCGAACATCGTCGAGCCCGCCAACGGCCAGCTGCCCTACAAGAATCCGGCGGCCATCATGCAGAAGCAGATGAAGGGCTTCCAGACCTACATGACAGGCAATGCGCCGTATGAAGGCCCAGAAGAGCCCACGCTGTCTGAACGCTGCCTGATCGGTTTCGGCCAGACCGGCGGGCCGGGCATGCTGAGCGTGCTGTACAACAACAATTACCAGTTCGTGCAGACACCCGAGCACATGATGATCCTGGTCGAGATGGCGCATGACGCGCGCATCGTGCCGATCTTCGCCTCGGCGGATGAGGCGCGGAAAAACCATCGTCCCAACGCCATCAAGCCC
>Ga0315906_10007935_pt1 | contig 12789 bp, 11 predicted proteins | sample LakEriMetagenome_4_FD_203526 | JGI IMG/M metagenome (GOLD analysis project Ga0315906, IMG submission 203526) | Freshwater fungal communities from buoy surface, Lake Erie, Ohio, United States - Buoy 2 MA122 | ecosystem: Environmental > Aquatic > Freshwater > Lake > Lake biofilm | place: USA...
CGACTAATTGGAGTCATTAAAGTATATGGAAAAAGCCGCGGTAGCGGCTTTTTTTCTGGGTAAGAAAATTCTAAGGGGTATCCCGCGAACATTTAATACCGGTGTTCGAAAGTATAAACATGCGCTACAGTCGATTTAGCCATCCGCTAATGGTAAAGTTCATTTTTGGTTCTTCTCGCTTCTTTGAACCAATTAATACCGAAGGTTAATTCACCATTAAGCGCCAGACATCGCGCACTTCTTCTGCCTCCAATACTAAAACGTACGCCGCTGCTGGCAATGCGGATGCATCTAGAAAATACTTGCTCTCTCCGGCCGGAATATTGCCCTGGAATACTTCCAAGATTTCCCTTCCGTTAATGTCTCTCAGAACAATGCGGGCTTGGTTTATACTTTTCTTCGTGCTCAGGGGGATGCATGTAATGGCAGAGGCGGGATTCGGAAATACCTTGCCAAACAGGCCTTTGCTCATTTCTTCGATGCCTACGGCATCGCCCAGAACCCTGAACTTCCAATAGCCATCCGGAGCCACGATGGGCCTCACCTGTAGCTTTCCGCTTTGAGACTGCCCTTCTATGTAGTAATACACTGTAGATCCTGCTGCTTGCGCAGGTATCGATGCCGCCCAGTTGTTTCCTTCGACGGGCACCATGGGGACGGCATTGTAGGATGCGGCCAACTCGGTTTTATACCACAGGGTGGCCGAAGCGATTCCGCTTCGGTGGTTTAGGTATGCCGCAACATCGTAGTCATTTTCTGTATCGTATGTATCGTTTAATGGCTGGTGCGAAATCAGTAAAGGTTCTTCAACGCCAACGCTATGGGTAATGCAGTGGATGGCACCACTGGCAGCAATTATAGGTTCGGCATTGTTGTCGCAATCGATGGGAACCAGCGTATATCCCGGCATCAATTCTCCATAAATCCTTTCGGCGATGGTATCGTATTCTTCCCGGTACGAGGGATAAATAATCGTTTTATTTACAAATACTGAATTGGTATAGGTGCGGTAATAGGCCGCGGGCTCAGAGTCCGGCCAAAGATTGCCGGTACTGGGAGGCATGGGAATACGTAACACGTTATAGGGCGTTCCGAATGCCGAGTTAAAATTGGAGAGTACATATTCAATATTCGCATTAATCTGAGGTCCGTCGGCAATACCTTCCGGATATTCTCCCACAAGCAATGTTTCCTCATCCAGCAGTTTCATGTGCATGTCGATATGATGGATAATATCAAAGGGAAGCATTTCCATTTTGATATACCGGTCGATACCCATCCAATCCTGCTTTATTAAGTTGATTTCATTCGCATCTTTCGCAGATACGCCATAGTCATTTCCGGGTTCATTTTCTTCGAGAATCAGTTTCGACGCGAAAGCCGTACCAAATCCGTCGCTCATAAAGTTGCCGCCGGTATTCACCAGGTCACTTGGTGCGCTGGTAGTAGTATATAAATCAAGATTGTAATAATCAGCTATGTACTGGGGAGATGCATCGTCGTCGGGACGGCTGGGTCGGTTATAAATCCAATCCACCATTATTCGGTTGTCTACTTCATTGCCATACACTGTATTCCCTGCATAATCGCGCATCCATACGCTATTTATTTCTGCATCCAGAAGCACCACATTTTCCATATTGTTCAAAGGACCTCCGCTCTGATTGCCCATCAGATAGCTTTCGGTTGAACCCGGATTTTCAGTAAGAATAACTACGACACACTCTTCTTTGGCAGCACGCACAATTTGTTTCAGGATACCCGGGTATGATGTCCAGGATATGGTTAGCGCTTCGATTTCTTCCCATTCAGCCATTGTACGCAGGTTGTCGAATGGCGGTGGCGTTTCTATTCCTCGTAAAAAGCGACTTTTGTCAAGACCGCCGTTTTCCAGCAGCTGGCGACGCTCCTCCGGTGTCATGTGGCGCGGAAAATCCTGCGCGATACCCGGAATGGTCAGAACTACCAGGAGTAATGAAAAGAGCAAGGCAAGGCGCATACAGGTACATTTAGTTCCCTAAAATACGCATCATTGTACAAAGTAGCGTATATCCCAGGTTGAAAGGAACATGGAACTTTGGACTAGCCCTTGTAGAAAACCCATTTACCCAGTTCTTTCCAGGTTGGTTTTTTACCATACATCAGGATGCCAACCCGATAAATCCGGGCTGCGAGCCAGGTGGTCAACAGGAATGCCGCAGCCAGCAACACCATAGACAGAATAAGTTGCCAGATCAGGCTCCCGTCAATACCCATAGATGCACGAACAAGCATTACAGTGGGACTGGTGAATGGAATGATGGAGAATATAGTAGCCGCAGTTCCTTCAGGGTTATTTACACTCATAATGGCTACTATATAAGAGAAAAATAGCGGCAGCATAACTGGCGTCATAAACTGTTGTGTGTCCGTCTCAGAATCTACCGCCGCTCCAACTGCCGCGAACAGAGACCCATATAGCAAATACCCTCCGACGAAGTAAAACAGGAAGAGCAGAATCATTAGTGGCCAGTTAATTCGAAATAACAATTCAAATGTTTCGTTTTGCGCAAGCATTTGGTAAAAATCGGGTTGACTTTGTTGTACCTCCGATAATTGTTGGCTATCGATCATTGCTGAAGGGTTGAGGTATCCGGCATTAAAAACAGCTTCCCCAACGCTGATAATCAAAAAGGTTAAAACAATCCACATCAAAAATTGAGTAAGACCAACCAGACCTATACCTGCAATCTTACCCATCATCAGTTCGAAAGGACGCACGGATGAAATAATTACTTCTATAATGCGGTTCGATTTTTCTTCAATCACTCCTCTCATTACCTGAGCGCCATGTGTAAAAATGAAGAAAAAGATAACAATAGAGAAGAACATTCCGATGGCTGCCTGTTCCTGCTTAAGGCTCTTCTCATCCTGTCGTTCGATATCTTTTTGTATCAGTTGAACAGGCGTTTTAAGTCGTTTGTACTCTTCGTAACTCAGCGCCAGGTTCTTGTTGACCTTGATTTGTTCCACGGCATTTTCGAGTTGCCGTGTAATGGCCTCGCTTACGGGAATACTCGGGACTTTTTTGTAGTATAACTCGGCACTCTTATTTTGCATAATGCCATCGTCGAATACCACCATAAGCGTATAGGGACCCTCGATAAATGCCTTGTCATCCGGTCGTTCGGCAGAAAATGAGTACCGAATTTTTTCGCTAGACCGGAAATGCTCGGGAAACCTTGGAGCCAATTCTCTATCCTTCTCTTGGTAAACGCTTACCAAGCCGGCAATATCAACTACCAGCACCTGATGGGAAGTTTCATCAACGGAACCCGCCCATATAGCCGCGCCCATCAACCCTGCAAACAGCAAGGGTCCCAGAAAAGTCATTACTATAAACGATCGTTTCTTAACCCGGGTAAGGTATTCGCGCTGAATAATAAGCCATATCTTACTCATTGTCAACGTATTGATGGTGTTCTGCCTGAACGGCTTCAAGGAAGATATCGTTCATGCCTGGTATTTTTTCTATAGCCGATATAACCTCGCACACCGGTAATATGGCCCCAAGTAAATCGTTGAGCCGCTTGCTTTCGCCAAGTTTAATGGTAACGGTGTGAATGCCGTCTTCGCTATGCTTATCGGTTAATTCGTAGTGGCTCCACAGGGCATTAGCGAAGGAAATCATGTCGCCTTTGAACGTAAGAATGAAGGTATTGGACTTATAGCGGTTTCGGAGTTCTTTTACTCCTCCTTCCAACACCTTCTGCGATTTATGAATAAGGGCTATTCTATCGCAAATTTCTTCTACTGAACTCATATTATGAGTAGATAGAATAATGGTTGCTCCGGCATCGCGTAGGCGGAGAATTTCACTCTTCACCATTCCGGCATTTATAGGGTCAAATCCGGAAAAAGGCTCATCGAGGATGAGTAATTCGGGCTCATGCAATACAGTTGTAACGAATTGAACTTTTTGAGCCATTCCCTTGCTGAGGTCTTCCACTTTTTTATTCCACCAGGTTTGCATTTCAAAGCGTTCAAACCATATCGTAAGTCGCTTTTTTGCATCCTGGGCACTTAGTCCTTTTAGCCGGGCCAAATAAAGCGCTTGTTCTCCCACCTTCATCTTCCGATACAGACCTCTTTCTTCGGGAAGGTATCCGATGCGGTAAACATCGCTTCGCTGCATGGGCTTTCCGTCGAAAATAATGCTGCCGGAGTCGGGTGCCGTAATCTGGTTGATTATGCGTATTAGTGTAGTTTTTCCCGCGCCATTGGGCCCGAGAAGGCCAAAAATAGACTGGCGCGGTACACTGACACTCACATCGCTCAAAGCGGTGTAATCGCCGTACTGCTTAAAAACATGTTCTGTCTGTAACAACATAAGCCTTATATCCCTTCAAAACTAAACTGCAGCGCTAAAACCGGAAGGGAATTGGTACGAGCGGTTAGAGTTCTGTGTCTAATGGTATTGTATTTAACCAATTACTAAAGAATCACTAGCAGGCGACTTTGGGAAAACGCACCTTAGAAACACTTTTCCATTGATGGCTCCCTATAAAGATACTTTCTCTGAGGCACTAAGAAAACATCTCTTTCACCTTCTGAAAAAATCCCTTGTCTTTATCCGTGGGCTTAGGGGCAAAATTCTCAGAATCCCTTAATTCTTCGAGCAATTCTTTTTCACGGGAACTAAGCTTTTGCGGAGTCCAGACGCTGATGTTTACCAGTAAATCTCCGGCGCCATAACCTTCGAGAGAAGGCAGGCCCTTTCCTTTAAGCCGAACAATGCGGCCGCTTTGCGTGCCCGGATCGATTTTAATTTTGGCGCGGCCGTCCACTAATGGGACCTCTGCGTTGCATCCCAAAGCAGCATCTGCGAAATTGATATAGAGATCATAATGCAGATTTCTTCCGTTTCGCTTTAAATCGGGATGTTCCTCCTCTTCAATTTGCACCATTAAATCACCGGGAATTCCGCCAAAAGGTGCGGCATTTCCCTTGCCGGTAAATTTGAGCTGCATACCTTCTTCCACACCCGAGGGAATGTCTATGCTTATGAGCTCCTCTTCCCGACGCATTCCGGAATCATCGGAATCTTTAGGTTTGGATGTTATGCGTTTTCCGCTTCCGTGGCAAGCAGGGCAAGTAGATGACGTTGCCATTTGCCCTAAAATAGTATTCGTAATGCGACGCACCTGACCCATTCCCTGGCAGGTGGGGCAATCCCCGAACTGCACGCCATCGGAAGGCACTAACTTGAAAACTTTGATTTTTTTGGTTACCCCCTTCGCTATTTCTTCCAGGGTAAGTTTGACCTTAATCCTAAGATTGCTTCCTTTAACCTGCCGGGATCTGCCTCCGCCAAAACCTCCGCCAAAACCTCCACCGAAGATATCGCCAAATTGGCTGAAGATATCTTCCATGTCGAAACCTCCTCCGCTAAAACCCCCAGCGCCACGAACTCCTTCATGCCCGAAGCGATCATATTTCGCTTTCTTCTCGGAATCGCTCAACACATCGTAAGCTTCCGCAGCTTCTTTAAACATCTCCTCAGCTTTCTTGTCGCCGGGGTTCTTATCGGGATGGTACTTTATAGCCAACTTGCGGTATGCTTTCTTGATTTCCGCTTCGTCGGCCTTTCGGTCAACCCCCAATATCTCGTAATAATCGCGTTTTGCCATATCAGATTTATTGGCCTACAACTACTTTCGTGTAGCGTATCACTTTGTCGTTTAGGGTATATCCTTTTTCCAAAACATCTACCACCTTGCCTTTCAGTTCGGGATTTTCTGCGGGGATGTTTGTAATTGCCTCATGCAAATCCGTATCGAAAGCCTGATGAATGGCGTCGATGCTTTTTAATCCCTTGGATTGAAGGATATTCTCAAACTTGTGTTGTATAAGTTTAAATCCTTCTCTTACGGCCGCTATATCTTCAAAACTTTCTGCAGCCTTCATCGCCCTGTCAAAATCGTCTAGAACGGGCAGAAGCGATGTAATAACGTCAGCTCCCGCAGTCTGAATTAACTCAGCTCTCTCCTTGATCTTGTTTTTGCGAAAATTGTCGAAATCGGCATACAGACGCATATACTTGTCTTTCCATTCCTCAACTTGTCGGATAAGAATACGCTCGGCGTCTTCTGGTTTTTCTTCTTTAACAGAATCCTGTCCAGCCACTGGTTCTGCCATCTCTTCATTGATTTCTGAAGCTACGTTGGCATTGGCCTCTTTGCCGTTCGTACTATCCTTGGTTTCCTCGCTTTTTTGTTCCTCGTTCATCGCGTTTTTCTTGCTTGTTTTCGTTTTTCCAAACAAACGGTTTGCCATTCGCATAGTTAAGACATTTTGTCACCCCGCTCCGACAGAGGTACTTCGCCTACGGGAGAAAAAAAAGGACTGCAAAGATACTGCAGTCCTTGTAATTGCCGGTTAGTATAATCAGAGTTTCTTGACGAAGAGATCAATCTGCCTGTGAAGTTCCAGACCACGAAGGTTCTTAGCCACAATAATACCATTTTCGTCTACCAAAAAACTCATCGGAATGGAATTGACACCGTACATGGCCGCCGCATCGCTCATCCAACCTTTAAGATCGCTCACGTGGTATTTCCATGTGAGACCATCTTTGGCAATAGCCGCTTGCCAGGGCTCGAGCGATTTGTCGAGTGAAACACTATATACCTCAAAGCCTTTAGCTGAAGCAAATTTCGCCTTTTGGTACTTTTGGTAGGCAGCTACTACATTTGGGTTTTCGCGACGGCACGGGCCGCACCATGATGCCCAGAAATCAATTAGAACAATGCTGCCTCTAAGGTCGCTAAGTTTATAAACTTTTCCATCCGGAGAAGAAAGGGAAATATCCGGAGCGTGATCGCCGACATTGGTTCCAATGGCGGGATTGTTACTTTGGCCATCGCCGGAAAACGAGAGGAACAAGAAAACAAATCCAAGTACTAATGCAATGGAGATGGGGCGTAACAAGGGCATGAATGATTTCATGGTCGAATTTTCATTTAATGAGGTTAAAGATAGTCATTCCCTATTTAACTCGCTAAAATCGTTCCAAAACTTATTGACTTAAGAAATTCTCTTGATTTTGGCTCCTAATTGCTGCAGTCGGGTATCGATTTGCTGATAGCCCCGGTCTATTTGCCCGATATTTTGAATCACGCTTTTGCCCTGAGCGGAAAGAGCGGCAATAAGCAACGATACCCCTGCCCGGATATCCGGCGAACTCATGCTTACGCCGCGAAGTGGGTATTTTCGTTCCAGTCCGATTACTGTCGCTCGGTGTGGATCGCAAAGAATAATCTGGGCTCCCATGTCGATTAGTTTGTCCACAAAGAACAATCGGCTCTCGAACATTTTCTGATGGATAAGAACACTTCCCTTAGCTTGGGTGGCTGTAACTAAAACGATGCTAAGCAGGTCCGGAGTAAAACCGGGCCAAGGAGCATCGGCAATAGTTAGAATAGATCCGTCGATGAATGTTTCTATTTCATAAAGCTCCTGTGCTGGGATATGGATGTCGTCGCCCCTGCGTTCCATTTGTATTCCTAGTTTGGAGAATACGGAGGGAATTATACCTAGCTCATTGTAGGCGGTATCTTTAATCGTGATTTCGCTCTGCGTCATCGCAGCAAGCCCAATAAAGCTGCCGATTTCTATCATGTCGGGAAGTATGCGGTGCTCACAACCGCCAAGCCTCTCCACGCCTTCGATGGTGAGCAGATTACTTCCGATTCCGGAGATCTTTCCGCCCATGCGGTTAATCATTTTACACAATTGCTGTAAATATGGTTCGCAGGCGGCATTGTAGATGGTGGTTAGTCCCTTTGCCATAGAGGCCGCCATTACGATATTGGCGGTGCCGGTTACGGACGCTTCATCGAGGAGCATATAGGTTCCCCTTAGTTCTTTTGCTTCTACCCGATAAAAGCTCTCGCCGGCGTCATAATGAAATTGCGCCCCTAGATTGCTGAACCCGACAAAGTGGGTATCCATTCTTCTTCTTCCTATTTTATCTCCTCCCGGCCGCGGAATGTAGGCTTTACCGAAACGAGCTAAAAGGGGCCCCATAATCATTACCGATCCCCTTAGTGCAGCTGCCCTGGCTTTGAATTCGGGGCTATCTAGGAAGGCCATATTCACCGTTGATGGATCAAAGAAGCAAACATCCCTTGAAGAGCGATCGATACCTACCCCCATGGCGCCGAGCAGATCGATTAGATTGTTTACATCTACAATGTCTGGAATATTGGAAATCCTTACGGGTTCATCCGAGAGCAAAACGGCGCAGATTACCTGCAATGCTTCGTTTTTTGCTCCCTGGGGAATCACCTCTCCTTTAAGGCGTACCCCTCCTTCAATTTCAAATGCGCTCATGCTAAAAAATTTCGTGCATAATAGAAAGAAAAAACGCCTCCAAAACAGAGGCGTAAGAAAGCTTTAAATAGGTGTGTTGTTAATTTCTCTTTTTTTTCTTCTTGTTATGCTTTTGGGGCTTGAGCGCGGGTTTCGAACTACTCACGACGTCTGCCGTAGCAATTAAAACAGTGCCTAGCGGTACACGAAGGCGGTTTTCGCTAAGTTCCCGCAACTGATTAATAATGAAGTCGTCGGCAACTGTATCCCGGTTCCATGTGAGATAATGCCGTTTCATGAGGTTGGCGGCCATCAGTGCCCCTGCCTCTTTCTCCGGACTTTCAGGTAAATCACTTACTTTCTGAATGATGTTCTCCAGCAATTTTCCGTAGTGGCCATAACGGATTTTACCTTGGGGGTAAGGAACCCGGCCGGGTTTAGTTTCAAAGGAGTCTGCCGAAGGCTTTGGATATGGCGAATCTACGTCCAACTTGAAGTCGGACATAATATAAAGGTGATCCCAGAGCTTATGGTTGAAGTCTTCAACGTCGCGGAGGTATGGAAAGAGCTGCCCCATCACTTTAATTATGGCCCGTACCATTTTATTTCGCTCTTCGCGATCCTCTACCATTACTGCAGTTTGCACCATGGTTTGTATGTGTCGCCCGTATTCGGGAATAATAATATCCGGGCGTTGGGAGTTGTAGTCCATCAGTAAATTAATGAAAGCCAAAGTTCGTGAATATCCCTCGTTAAACAAGCGTAAGCTTGGCAAAGCGCAGCAACAACTGTTTCTGGCCTGCGCTGGGAAAGAAAATGGTAGCTTTTTTATTTTCGTCCTGGCCCTCGATTCCTAATACCTTACCTTTTCCAAATCGCTCATGCATAACCTCCACTCCGGGCTGAATAGCTTGAAAGTCGGCGGGAGATACGGAGGAATCAATGCTTTTCTCGGATGAACCCGAACTGCCGCTCCATGCGGTTCCACTCTTGATAAATTGTTGCCTTTCTTGGCGAAAACCGCCAAAACCGCTGCTTCGCTTACCTGGTCCTACTAGGTCTTTTCGGTCGAGAAATTCAGAAGCCACTTCAGCTATAAATCGGCTGGAATCGTTGAATACGGGCTGTCCCCATCGGAAACGCGTGGTGGCATATGAAAGAAATGCGCGCGATTTGGCGCGGGTTAACGCCACGTAGAATAATCGCCGTTCTTCTTCCAGTTCTTCTCTCGAATTAAGAGCCATTTGAGACGGAAACAAATTTTCTTCCAGTCCCACGATAAAGACATACGGAAATTCTAATCCCTTAGCAGAATGGATGGTCATCATCGATACCTTGTCTTCGTCGCCATCCTCCTGATCTGCATCGGTGAGCAGCGCGACATCTACCATGAAGTCGCTTAGTGTTTTCACAGATTCTTCCGGAGCCTGTGGGTCGGGTTCGGAAAATTCGCGTATACCATTAAGCAATTCCTCGATATTCTGATACCTAGCCACGCCTTCTGGACTTCGGTCGGCATAAAGGTCTTTAAGAATTCCTGAATGCTGAGCTATATAATGGGCGAGGTCGAAGGCGTTTTTCGTTTCGAGCATGGCGCGGAAGCTCAAAATCATGGTGGCGAAATCGGAGAGTTTATTGGTTATCGCGGCACCCAATCCACTGGGATATGTCGTTGGTTTGTCGATTAACTCCCACAGACTAACTCCGTGTTGCTCTGCCCCAACAATAAGTTTATCAATCGTTGTTTTTCCAATCCCTCGGGTGGGATAATTTATAACGCGTTTGAGTGCTTCTTCGTCTCGTGGATTTGCGGTTAGTCGGAAATATGCCAGCAGATCTTTGATTTCTTTTCTCTGGTAAAAGGACTGACCACCATAGATTCGATAAGGGATATTCAGTTTGCGCAGGGCCTCTTCAAAAGATCTGGATTGCGCATTGGTTCTATAAAGTATCGCAAAGTCGCCATTGAAAATTTTCTGAACATTTTTAATTTCAAAAATGGTCTGCGCAACGAATATTCCTTCGTCGTTGTCTGACGCTGCCTTATGAACTGCAATTCGTTCTCCGGCAGGGTTATCGGTCCAAACCGTTTTGCGAATCTGGTCGCGATTCTTCTCAATGACACTATTAGCTGCATTTACAATGTTTTGAGTAGATCGGTAATTCTGTTCAAGCTTATAAAGAGCGAAGTCGGGATAATCGGATTTGAAGTTTAGAATGTTCTGAATATTGGCACCACGGAATGAATAAATACTTTGGGCATCGTCACCTACAACGCAAATATTCTCGTGCGCAGCACTCAATTTTTTAATGATGAGATATTGCGCAAAATTGGTGTCTTGATACTCGTCTACAAGCACATACCGAAAGCGGTGCTGATATTTGAGAAGAACCGCCGGATAATCGCGAAGAAGCACATTCATATTAAAAAGAATGTCGTCGAAGTCCATGGCTCCGGCGCGAAAACACCGGGTATTATAGGCAAGATAAATTTCGCCGGTAGCCGGTCGTCCTGCCGAGCGGTCTTCGCTCTGGATATCGGGGTCTTCTAAATAGTCTTGTGGAGATATCAGGTTGTTTTTCGCACCTGAAATTCGGGCATGAATAGAAGCAGGTTTGTAGACTTTTTCATCGTGTCCAAGTTCCTTTATTACCGCCTTTAGGAGGCTTCGGCTGTCGGCTGTGTCGTATATGGTAAATTCGCGGGGATAATTAAGAAGTTCGCATTCAATACGGAGAATTCGGGCAAAAACGGAATGAAAAGTTCCCATCCAAATGTTTTTGGCTTCGCGATCGCCAACAATATGGCCGATACGATCTTTCATTTCCCGCGCTGCCTTATTAGTAAATGTTAGGGAGAGAATAGAAAAGGGATCTGCTCCAAGTTCGATGAGATGAGCGATGCGGTAAGTAAGAACGCGGGTTTTGCCAGATCCTGCGCCGGCAATAACCATCATAGGCCCATCTACATGTTCGACAGCCTTTCGCTGTTCTTCGTTTAGGTCGTTTAGGTAAGTCACTTTGTAAAGATAACGATGCCCTTTCGGCTTTGCAAAATTGGTGTTTTCAGCACCGAAATGTTAATTCATTGGCCAATGTGCTAAAATATTCTTGTCAGGGTATTGGATAATTGAGGAAATCGCGTACATTTGCAGCCCCAAAAAAGCCGGGTTGTGTATTCCGAGCCATAAAATAAAGGGGAAAAGAAAGTAAGAAATATGCCAACTATTCAGCAGCTGATCCGCACCGGACGGACGAGTATAGTTAAGTCGAGCAAGTCTGCGGCACTTACATCCTGTCCGCAGCGCCGCGGAGTTTGTGTAAGGGTTTACACCACTACTCCTAAGAAGCCTAACTCTGCCATGCGCAAAGTAGCGAGGGTTCGACTTACCAATGGTAACGAAGTTAATGCCTATATCGGAGGAGAGGGCCACAATCTCCAGGAGCATAGCATCGTGCTTGTTCGTGGAGGCAGGGTGAAAGATCTTCCGGGTGTGCGTTACCACATTGTTCGGGGAGCTTTGGATACGGCAGGAGTGGAAGGCCGCAAGCAGCGTCGCTCCAAATACGGTGCAAAACGTCCTAAGGCAGGAAAGGGAGGAGCTCCCGCAGCACCGGCTAAAGGAAAAAAGAAATAAGAATTAAGTAAAAAGCGCTTACAGCGATATATCATGAGAAGAAGGAAGTCAAAAGAGAGAGCCATCCTCCCAGACCCAAGGTTTGCCGATAAGATGGTAACCAAGTTTGTGAATAACCTCATGCTCGACGGAAAGAAGAGCACGGCGTTCGACATTTTCTATGCTGCCATAGATCGTGTTAGCCAAAAATCCGGTGGTGAAGATGGTCTGGCTATTTTCAGGAAAGCCATTGACAATGTAACTCCGGCCGTTGAAGTTCGCAGTCGCAGAGTTGGTGGTGCCACATTCCAAATTCCTCAGCCCATTCGCGACAGCCGTAAGCTTAGTCTGGCGATGAAGTGGATGATTCTGTATTCACGAAAGCGCAATGAAAAGAGCATGAGTGAAAAGCTTGCCGGTGAAATTCTTGCAGCGTCTAAAGAAGAGGGTGCGACCTTTAAAAAGAAAGAAGACACCCACCGCATGGCCGAAGCCAACAAGGCGTTTTCACATTTCCGTTTCTAATTCTGATTTTTAAGTAAAGAATACAATGGCCAAAAGGGACCTCAGATATACGCGCAATATTGGTATTTCGGCGCACATTGATGCCGGAAAGACTACCACTACCGAGCGCATTCTTTATTATACGGGTATCAGCCACAAGATTGGCGAGGTGCACGATGGAGCTGCTACCATGGACTGGATGGAGCAGGAACAGGAGCGCGGTATTACCATTACTTCTGCGGCCACTACGTGTTTTTGGAAGTATCGCGGTCAGGATTACCGTATGAATATCATCGATACTCCTGGTCACGTTGAC
>Ga0315906_10007937_pt1 | contig 12788 bp, 6 predicted proteins | sample LakEriMetagenome_4_FD_203526 | JGI IMG/M metagenome (GOLD analysis project Ga0315906, IMG submission 203526) | Freshwater fungal communities from buoy surface, Lake Erie, Ohio, United States - Buoy 2 MA122 | ecosystem: Environmental > Aquatic > Freshwater > Lake > Lake biofilm | place: USA: Lake...
AAGGTGCGGGTCTGGGCCGAGGTGCAGAATCCGCACGGCCAGCTCCGGGATGGACTGACAGCCCGCATGGTGATTGATGCGGGGCGTGACGACGTGGCCCGAGCCAACCGATGATGACCCAGCGTGGCGCCCAGGAGCAGACGACGATGACCGAGCCCCGGCAGCGGCCCTGGCTCTCTCTGGCAGCGCGCCTTGCGGGGCGGGCGGAGGGGGGGCTGTCAGTCGTGCGACCGCGCATGGCGGCGCGCCTGGGGGGGCGGTTGTGGCGTGGGTTGAGTTCGTGTCTGCCGGCGTGCCTGGGCGTGGCGTTGTGCCTCTCGCTGGCGGGTTGCCAGTCATGGCTGGCGGCGCGGAGCGTCTTCGAGCGGGACCAGGTGGTGGAGGTGGCGGCGGCCACGACAGCAGACTCGCCTGCGTTGACTGCGCCCACGTCGGCCACCACTCGACGAGCGCAGGAAGCGACCGGTGCGGGTGAGCTGCTGATGGATCAGGTGAGTGGTTCGCGGGAGCCGCACCGGCTGCTGGCGGGCAGCCCCCCGGTCTTTCGCGACTGCCAGATGGAAGAGTTGCGCGAGGTCGCGATCAAGAACATCGCCATCATCCGCGATCGACAGTCCTTCCTGAGTGGCGGGAACACGCTGCTGAACAATCCCGACCAGGTGGCGTCGGAGTTCGACCCCTCGATCCAGGAAACGGGGGGACCGTCGGGGGGCCGGGGTGAACCTCAAGCCCAGGCCGATTACGACCCGTTCTTCTCGGCCCGAACCCTGTGGGGGAAGAACGAGCTGGTGCAGAACAACCGATTCCTGTCGGGGGGGCTGGCCCCCGGGGCGATCCTGGGAGAGAGCAGCGCGGCGTTCACGGCACGGGTCGACCAGCTCCTCTCAAGTGGTGGGCTGGTTTCGGTCGGGCAAGACTGGAACTACAACCGCAACAATATGCCCGCCCGGCTGTATCCGTCGTATTACGCGGGCCGGCTGTTTGGCGAGTTCCGGCAGCCGCTGCTCGCGGGAGCGGGCTCCGACTTCACCGAGGTCGCCGGGCCGCTGGTTCGCAACGTGGCGGGCAACACGGTCAACCAGGGGGTGGCGATCGCCCGGCTGAACACCGAGATGTCGATGTACGACTTTGAGAGCCGGGTGCAGGCGCTGCTGAAGAATGTGGAGGATGCCTGGTGGGACCTGGCGCTGGCGTATGCCGCTTATGACGCCGAGGTGGAATCGCGGGATGCCGCCCTGAGAACCTGGGAGAAGGTGAAAGGGCGTTTCGAGAATGGGCTGGAGGGGATTGGTGCCGCCGATGAGGCCCAGGCCCGCGAGAGCTATTACGAACGCTGCAGCCTGGCGGATGACGCGCTGACCACCGTGTACGAGCGGGAAGCGCAGTTGCGGCGGCTGGTGGGCTTGAACGTGAGCGACGGCCGGCTGATCAGGCCGATCGAGCGATTGGAATCTTCCGAAGCGGCGCCCGACTGGCATCAGGCCTTGGCCAACGCGTTGACGCAGCGGATGGAACTGAGGCGACAGAAGGCGAATCTGCGGGGGCTCGCCGCGCAATGTGGAGCGGCAGAGAGCCTGACCCGACCGCGGCTGGACTTCATCTCGGGGTATCAGCTGAACGGGTTCGGCGACGACCTGTTCGACACGGGGGCTTCGAACCCGCCGTATCCCAGCGCGTATGCCGACCAGTTCGCGAATCAGCAGACGGGGTGGAACCTCGGGTTTGAGTTTTCGATGCCGATTGGCTTCCGGGCCGCGGAGGGGCGGCGTCAGAACCTGGAGTTGCGGATGGCGAAGGCGACCGCCGCCCTCGCCGCCCAGGAACTGGAGATCAGCCATGAACTGGCCCACGCCTTCCAGCAGGTCGATCGGGCGCTGGCAGTGTCGCAGTCGAACGGGGCCCGGCGGGATGCGGCGAGGCAGCGGGTCGAGGCACTCGAGGCCGAGCACAACGCGGGGCGGATTACCCCCGACCTGCTGTTGCGGGCGCAGGCGAGCCTGTTTCAGGCCGAGGTGGCGTTCAATCGGAGTTTTTGTGAATACCGCAAGGCACTGGCCGAGCTGGCGTACCGCTCGGGTGTCATGCTCGATCGCGCAGGGGTCACGCTGGCCGAGGCCCCTCCCGATCACGAGGCGCACGCCCGGGTCTGGCAGGCGAGTCTCAAGCGGGTGCAGTCGGGGCAGGTGGGGGAAAAATTTCCCGTCAGTTCACTGACGCAGCCGGTGGGTCACGAAGAGACCGCCGACTGACCTGTCTCGCGGCTCGGCACGAACCTTCACAGTCTGGCCACGCGCAATGGCGGAAGCTTGCCCGTTGGCAGCGGGCAAGGTAGCCTCACACGACTGGTTCGTTATTTCGACGTCCGGGTCGTGAATCCGGCGCGAGTCTCCCTGCGTCTGTAAAAATCATGGCTGCCATCTCGACCAAAGGGACTCCCGGGGGGGCCGAGCCTGCCAAGCCGGCGGGCGGGCAGGAAGCGATGCTGCCAGCAGAGTTGGGCGATCTGCTGCCAGGCGACGAACGGCTTTCCGGGACAAACCTGCAGCGGATTTCGCTGTTCCGTTCGGAGGAATTCGAGAAATCGAAAAACATTCCGAACTTCAATCGCTTCGCCGGAACGAGCTGTCTGCGGAAGTGCGCCCCGGGCCGAATCATCTGCGAGCAGGGGGCGGCGGGGGCGACCGCGTTCTACATCCTGACGACCGAAGATGTGCTCGAACTGCGGCGCCACCAGCGGGTCGAGGTGGCCGGGTTGCTCGAGACGGTCGAGAAACTGGGCGAGCGGATTCCCACCGAGATTCGTCAGCACCTCGCCGAGCTGGACCGGGAGATCGCCGCGCTCGAGCAGCGGCTGAAGGAGCTGCCTCCCGAGGGGACCAAGGACGCCCCGGGCCGGGTCGCCGCCAAGGTAATCATCGCCACCAACCAGGGGGGCGGGCGTCGACGGGGGCGCGGCCTGCTGGGCTGGTTGGGGGGACTGCTGCGGGGAGGTTCGAAGGGGGTGGCACCAGCACCCGGTCGGTCAATTGCCATCGACGCCCCGGTGGGGCTCAAAAAGTCGACGCACTTTGAGGCCGACCTGCACGAGGGACAACTGTTCGGAGAGATGAGCTGCCTGAACCGCTCCCCGCGGTCGGCGACCGTTGTTGCGACCCGGGAGTGCTACCTGCTCGAGATCTTGCGCAACGTGCTCGACATGCTGCACAAGGATCCGAAGTTCAAGGCCCGCATCGATGCCGACTATCGCCAGCGGGTGCTGCAGAGCGAAGTCCGCCGGCTGCAGCACTTTGGCGATGTGTTCGACCGGATGAGCCCCGACGAGTTCGAGGCGGTCAAGCAGGACATTGAGCTGGTCGAATACCCCGCCGGGGCGGTGCTGTTGGAGGAAGGGACCCCGTCCGACGCGATCTACATCATCCGCAGTGGCCTGGCGAAGGTGATCAAGAGCGGGGGCTACACCCTGTTTGCGCCGCAGGTGACCGACAAGTCGCTGGCCGCGCTCCCCGGAGAACTGGCGGCCCTGGCTGGCAATTCCGACCCGCTCGCCATGGCGTTGTGGAGCCAGGCGCCCGCGGCGATTCAGTCACTGGCGACCGCCGCGGGGAGCCCAGAGCGGGAGGGAGTGACGGCGGCGCTGAATGAGTGGATCCAGAAGGGGCAGGCGATTGCCCAGAACCTCAAGCCCGGGGGACGCGCCGTCTCGGAACTTGACGAACTGCTCGAGTGGGTCGATGACCCCCAGGTCGCGCAGTCGCTCGCGAGTTTCCCGCAGAACATCGGCAACTGGTCGGAGTACGAGGGGCGGGTCTTTGGCCGGCTGGTGCTCGAGATCTTCTGCCCGCAGGGGGTTCCCCGACGCCTTGATCTGTATGGTCCTCCGGTGGTGCTGAATTACCTGGGGAAGGGCGAAGTCCTGGGGGAAATTGGCGTGGTGACCGGGCGGCCCCGCGGGGCGACTATCATCGCCTTCGACCATCCTGAGGGGTACAACCAGCGGATTCCCGACTCGCGGACCGGGGCGGTCCCTTCGCGCATTGAGCTGATCAAGCTCCCCGCGAAACTGGTGAATCGACTGCTCGACCAGTTTCCCGATCTGCGGAGCCGGTTTGGAACGGTGATCGAGCAGCGCGAGCAGGGGAACGCCGCGCTGCTGAAGAATCCCGCCGCCGCGGCCGCCGCGGGGGTCGCCTCGGGGGGCGAGTTCGAAAAGCTGGGGCTGGTGCAGGGGCAGCGGCTGATGCTGATCGACCTCGACCGCTGCACCCGGTGCGGGGCCTGCGTCGAGGCGTGCATCGCCTCGCACGACGATGGCAACAGCCGGCTGTTCCTCGACGGCATGCGGATCGACAAGTACCTCGTCCCCCTCACCTGCCGGAGCTGTCTCGACCCGGTCTGCATGATCGGCTGCCCGGTCGGCTCGATTCAGCGGGGGAGCAATCTGCAGATCGAGATTCACAACTGGTGCATCGGCTGCGGGATGTGTGCCGAGCAGTGCCCGTATGGCTCGATTCAGCTCAGCCCGATCGAAACCGTCAGCCTCTCGCAGTCGCAGCAGGAATCGCTGCCGCTGGGGGTTGAGTTGAAGCAGGTCGACACGCGGGCCACGGTCTGCGACATGTGCAGTTCCCATGGCAATTCGGGACCAATGTGCGTCCACGCCTGTCCGCACGATGCCGCCCATCGCGTTTCGGGACGCGAGCTGATGCTTGATCCGCTGCTGTTCGCGGCATCGTCGGGGTCCGAACGTTGAACCGCCTCTGCCTCACTGTGGTCGTCCCGGGAGCCTCTGACACGTGATCATCGACAAGACTCATCGCCGGTGGTGTCTGGTGACGCTGGTCGCCCTGGTGGCACTGACAGCCGCCTACGTGCTCTACGTCCGCCAGTCGATCAACGGGCCCAGTGGCGGGAGCCGGCCGGGGTTGTGGTTCGGGGTGCTGGCCGCCGGGCTGATGCTGTATGCCTTCGCCCTCGCGATCCGGCGCCGCTTCCCCTCGAACGCCGGGCTGGGGAGTGGCCAGTTCTGGCTGCGTGGCCACCTCTGGCTGGGGGCACTGACCCTGCCCGTCGCCCTGTTCCACTCGGGCTTTCGCTTTGGCGGACCGCTCGAGCAGTGGCTGATGGGCATGTTCCTGGTGGTGATCCTGACGGGCCTGTATGGCGTGGTGGTGCAGCAGCTCATTCCCCGCCTGATGCGGCTGGAAGTGCCGCAAGAGACTTTTCTTTCCCAGGTGGGCCACCTGGCAAATCGACAGCGGCTGCTGTGTGATCGGGAAGTTGCCAAGGCGTGCGGCCCGCTGGCGGTTGATGCCGATCCCCTCGTGGTCAGCCTCCATCACCTGTTCGACCGCCTGAGCGCCACGACCACGCGGGAAGAACGCGAAGCGTGGCTGGGGCACGTCGCAGGCGAGCACAAGAACCTGCTCGCCGGTGTCGCCCGCGTCGCCAAGGACAACAACTGGCAGATTCGCCGGGATGGGAAAGTCTCGGGACTGCGGCAGCTGTCCGATCTCCCGTTCGCGTTCCCCCTGGTTTACGACTGGCCCGCGACGGAGCCCGCCGCCGCCCCGGCCACGACGCCCGCGGCCGCCGGGAAGCCCGCCGTGGCGGCTGCGGCCCCGCCCGCCGGAGCACAGCCCGCCGGTGCCAAGCCGGCGGCCACGGCGGCCGCCACAGGCCCGGTCCCCGAGGCCAGCCCGGGCAGCGCAACTTCCCCGGCGAAGCTGGGGAGTCGGCCCGGCGCGGCCACGCCGGGCAAAACTTCCTCTGGGGCCAAGGCACCCGCCGGTGCGGCCAGTGACCCCGTGACCACCCCGACAGGAACCAAGGGAAGCCAGTCCGCCGCTGTCGCGGTCGCCGATGACGAAGAGGAATGTGCCGACGCCAGTCAGTCGACCACCTTCGACGTCCTCGAAATGTTGAAGGAATTGAAGCAGACCGCCGAGATTCGGTTGTCGGGGGAATTCCCGGCGTTGTCGTTCGAGGATGAATTCGAAGCGCCGGGCCTCGACGCTCCGCCATTGATTGTGGAATCGATCAAGCCGGTCTCCGTGCCACCTCCCGACGTCCCGCAGGCTGCGAAGGGGGCGTCCTCGGGTCAGGCCCCCGCGGCTGCAAAACCGACCGGAGCGAAGCCGTCGCCAGCCGAAATGCTGGCAGCGGCACGAGCGAAGCAGGCGGTGGCCGCAGCACCCGCAGCTCCTGCGGCCGAGGCACCTGCGGCGCCCGCGGCGAAACCTGCCGGCGGAAAGCCTTCAGCGGCCGAAATGCTGGCAGCGGCGCGAGCGAAGCAGGCAGGGGCTACGGCACCGGCAACTCCTGCGTCCGAGGCACCTGCGGCGCCCGCGGCGAAACCTGCCGGCGGAAAACCTTCAGCGGCGGAAATGCTGGCAGCGGCGCGAGCGAAGCAGGCGGGGGCCGCGGCACCGGCAACTCCAGAGGCCGAGGCACCTGCGGCGCCTGCGGCGAAGCCTGCCGGCGGAAAGCCTTCACCGGCAGAGATGCTGGCAGCGGCGCGAGCGAAGCAGGCAGGGGCTACGGCACCGGCGACCCCTGCGGCCGAGGCACCTGCGGCGCCCGCGGCGAAGCCTGCCGGCGGAAAGCCTTCACCGGCAGAGATGCTGGCGGCGGCGAAGGCCAGGCAGGCGGGGGGGGCCGCCAGCCCGGCTCCGGCGGCCAAGCCATCGCCCGCCGAAATGCTGGCCAAGGCGGGCCAGGGAGCGGCGGGGGCAGCCCCTGCGGCCATGCCCCCGGTACCGAAGAAGCCGGCCACGGCGAGTGCCCCCCCGGCACCAGCCCCGATTCCCGAGCACCGCCTCGCCGCCCTCAAGGAATTCTACCTGACGCAGGTGCGACCCTATTTGGGTGGCCCTGGAAAAGCTGGGAGCGAACTGGGCAACGCCGATGCGTCCCGGGCACTCTTCAGTCGGCAACGGGCGGAGTTCCCCGCCACGCTCCACCCGCAGTTGCTGGAGTTGGAGGCGGCCTGTGATGAGACGCGGCAACTCCGGCGGGCCCGGCAACTGCATCGCTGGCTGCATGGCTGGCTGGCGATTCACATTCCCGCCTCGGTGGCGGTGATTGTGCTGCTCGTGTTGCATATTGTGCTGGCGCTGCGGGTCAACCCGTTCTCCTTCTGACCCCCTACTGGAATCTCCGGTCATGCCCCCCATTCGAGATTTCCGCTCGCTCTCCGATCGGGTCGAGGTCGATTTTCACCGCCGGGGAAATCGCTTCACCCGCCGGTTGTGGTGGTGGTCGTTGGGACTGGGGCTGTTGGCCCTGCTCGCCTGCTGCCTTCCCATGGCGCGGGGGCATCACGCCTTTTATGCGGCAGGAACCGTCTCCAAGGCCCACCGCATGTTCGAGCACGACTGCGTTCAGTGCCACCAGGACTGGACGCTGCTCTCCCGGCTCAACCCGTTCTCGACCGCCAAGATCAGCTCGGTAAAGAACGAACAGTGCCTGGCCTGCCACCCGGGCGAGACGCACCACGCCAACCAGGTTCCCGCCCATGGCGATGGCCACGCGGAACTGTCGTGTGCCGACTGCCACCGCGAGCATCGCGGAAACGAGCAGCTGGCGAACCTCTCCGACCAGCTCTGCCAGCAGTGCCATCTCGACCTGGGCCAGCATGGGGGATCGGAGCGGTTCGCGCAGACCATTGACCGGTTCGACAACGCGGGGACGGGGGGGCATCCCGAGTTCGCTCTCGATCGGTTGCTGAAGCGGGATTCGCAACGGGGGGCGGGGAACGAGTCATTGGTCGCCGCCTGGCGCACCTACACCGCTCCGCACAGCGACTGGACGAATCCGGATGACCGGGGACTGCGCCAGCAGGATGGGGTCTTCGTCGATCGAGGCCGCATCCAGTTCAACCACAAGGTCCACCTGGCCGAAACCTTGCCCGACACTGACCGGCAACCTCTTAACGAGGAAAGGGTGGCGGAGTTCCGCGAGAACTGTCGGGCCTGTCACGAGCCGGACGAGAGTGGTCGTTACATGCGGCCCATCCAGTACGAGCGGCATTGCCAGTCGTGCCATCCACTGTACTTCGACACGGCGGAATTTCCCGGTGAAGTCGTCCCCCACCGTGATCCGAATACGGTCTTGGGCTGGCTCCTGAAGCGGTATGCGCTGCCGGAGGGGAAGCCCCGTAAGGCGGCCAGTTCGGCCCAGCGCGGACCCTTTCCGCGAGTGCTTTCGGAGGGGTTGGAAGATCCCCCGCCGGCCAACCCGGGAGCTGCCGAGGGCTTGGAGAGGGCCGCAGCGGCACAACCGGCTGAAGATTTGGAAGATTTCCTGCCGGCCAACCTGGGAGCTGGCGAAGACTTGGAGAAGGCCGCTGCGACTCGGGCGGCGGAAGATGCCGATCGGTTGCTGGGGGCCTTGCCCAGTCCCCTGCTGCCGGAAACCACCACGCGGGCAGTGCAGGGGGGCTGTCGTTACTGTCACCAGGTCGAGTCGGGCTCGGAGGGGGCGGCGTTCGCGATCGTTCCTCCAAGAATCCCGGAACGCTGGTCGCTGCATTCCGAGTTCGACCATGGCTCCCACACCATGCTCACCTGCCATCAGTGCCATGGTCGGCGGGACTCGGCAGGCAAGTGGGAACCAGTCTCCACCAGTTCACTGACGGAGGATGTGCTGCTTCCGGGCATCGAGAACTGCCGGGAATGTCATTCCAGTTCTCCCACCGTCATGGCGGGAGCGACCGGGGTGAAACTGAACGGGGCCGGGCATCTTTGCGTGGAGTGCCACGTGTACCACGCCCCGCCCGATCCCGCATGGCATCGGGAGGCCGCTCGACCCGCGGCGGGGTCGACGGGAACAACCAGGCCCGCCGAGGTCGACGATTCAAATCCAGCTCCCGATTCCGCCCAGCCCGCTGGTGACACCCCCTCCACCGCTCGAGCCAAGTCCTCCCCTCGCAAATCCCGCTGGCAGCCTGCTTCCCGATTTTCTCAATCGTCCCCGTAAATACTCCCTGTCGATCGTTCCCGTTGAGCCGACCCATGCGTCCACAAGGCATCTCCTGCGGTACGGCCCTGAAGATTGTGGCGGTTGGCTGGACCCTGCTGCTGGGGCTACCGGCGTGGGTCCAGGCAGAGGGGGAGGGTTCGCACTTTCGACTGATCGGAACGGGTGGGTGTTCCGCGGCGAACTGTCACGGTCGGCCCCCGGGGGAAGATCAGAAACAACTGTCGTTTCATCCGGGAAATGAGTACGGGATCTGGGTGCACCGCGACCCCCACGCCAAGGCGTACACGGTGCTCTTCAACCGGCAGTCGCGAGATATGGCGAAGCGGTTGGGACTGGAGTCGGCGGCGACTGCGAAGGTCTGCCTGGCCTGCCACTCGACGCTGTCGGAAACCGAGTTGAATGCCTCCGAGGCAGAGTTTGCGAGCGGACTCAGTCACAGTCCGGACCGGCGGGCCCAGTTGCGGGATGGGGTCAGTTGCGAAGCCTGCCATGGACCGGCGGAAGGTTGGCTCCAGCCGCACAAGCAGACGGAGTGGCGGAAATACACCAACCTCGGCGCGGTGGGGTTCACGGACAATCGGGACGCGAAAGTCCGGGCGAAAGCCTGCGTCAGCTGCCACGTGGGTGGGGCAGGGCGGGATGTCGATCACGACTTGATCGCCGCGGGGCACCCCCGGCTGACGTTCGAACTGGCGGCGTACCAAAGGCAGTACGTTCGGCACTGGCCGGAGGAGAGGACGGGGAGCCTGGCACAGTTGTGGGCGGAGGGGCAGCAGCAGTCGGCCTTGGCCGCATTGGAGCAACTGGAGCGTCGTGCGAACGGGACGAAGCCTGTCACCCCGTGGGTCGAGCAGGCGCACAAGAACCTGGAGCTTCCCGGCAAAGCCGAAAGTCCGTGGCCCGAGTTCTCGGAGCTCAGCTGTTATGCGTGCCACCACGACCTGGCGCAGCCAAGCTGGCGACAGGCACGGTCGGGGGGAAGTGCCGGGGTCGCGGAGTGGGGTTCGTGGACCTTCGCCCTGTGGCCGACCATAGCCCGCACTGAGGCGATGCCTGCGATTGGGAAGGAACTGGCCGATCTGGGGCAGATGGTCAATGATCCAGCGGTGTCTCGCGAGCTCGTCGCCCAGAAGGCGAAAGCCGTACATGACCTGATTGAACCGCTGAAGTTGAATCCAGACAAATTGGGGAACGCCTGGCTGACGGGGCCCGGTGGTGTGCCGGTGCGGGAGTGGGACCACGCCGCGCAGGTGGTGCTGGCCCTGGAAGCGTTGCGGCCCGATCTGGGCAAGCGGCTGCGGGCGGCGCGTCGGCGGCTGTTGTTTCCGCAATCGACGAGCAAGGGCTTCAACAGTCCGCGAGATTTCGGCGGCGAGGAGGGTCCCCTGACGCTGGAACAGTTCGAAGCACTCCGGGCGGAGTGGGCCCGGCAACTGCAAAACCAGGCCGCCCAATGAGGAACCTGACGATGAACCGTGCCATGGCGTTGGGGATGAGTGCCGCGTGGGGCCGGTCTCGGTCCACGGTCTGGCTGTGGGCGTGCCTGTGCCTGCTGGGACTGGGAACTGCGCCCCTGCTGGCCGAGGACTGCGAGTTCGACGCCGAGGTGAAGTTTCTGGGCTCAGGAAAGTGCCTCGGTTGTCACATTAAGACCGGGGAGCCCGGGACTAGCGATCGCCGATCGTTTTGCCTGATGAACGAGGCGACGACTTCGCGGCAGACAGATCGCCACAGCCTGGGATTCCAGTTTCTTCAGGAGTCCCCCATCACTCGCAAGATGGAGGCGAATATGGGCAAGCCAGCGGGCGATCTGGTGAAGAGTGAAGCTTGCCTGGCGTGTCATGCGGGCTGGACGCCTCAGTGGGGTCCTGCTGAGCAGTACAACCTGTGGCTGGTGGACGGAGTGTCTTGTGAAGCCTGCCATGGTCCCAGCTCCGTGTACCTGAATCCACACGCCGAACCGGAGTGGAGGCTGGTAGCTGCCTGCGACAAAACGAAACAGGGAATGATTGACCTGCGAGATCCCGTGCGGAAGGCCGAGGTCTGTCTCTCGTGCCACGTGGGGGACCATTCCCAGGGACGGTTCGTGACGCACGCCATGTACGCCGCCGGGCATCCTCCTCTGCCATCGTTCGAACTGGCGACTTACCTCGAGCAGATGCCGCCTCACTGGCGAAAACTCAGGGAGAAGGGGGCCTTGTTCAGGAATCCCAGCGTCACCTCTCGCGACCTGGAGACCTCTCGCGAAGCATATCTCGAGAAGAATCGGATGGTCGAATTTGAGAGTGACACGCGGGATTTGAGGGTGGGCGCTCTCATGACATTGCGAGCCAGCTTGCAACTGGCCAGTGGACCAGTGGCCAAGCCCGGCACCACCCCGGGCCTGCCCGATTACGCTCAATTCGACTGCCAGGCGTGTCACCACGATCTGGCTGATCCGGGTTTCCGCCAGTCGCGCTTCCTGGCTGAGTTCCCGCCGAAGTCTGCCAGCCGAGTTCCCTTCGGTCGCCTCCGACCATTTGAATGGGCGGAACGGCTGGCTCGTGTCGCCGTGGCCGACTCCGACCGCATCGAATTCATTCAGGCTGAACTGAAACGAGTCCGTGCGGCGTTCGTGGTGGACCCGCTGGGATCCCGAGGGGTGCTTGAAAAGGTGGTGCAGGCACCCGAGGACGGGGCCGCGGCCAAGTTGCAGGAATGGGCGCGGGAGCTTTCCACACAGTCGGTCACTCCCGAGGTGTTGGACACCCTCTCCGAGCGGATCTTCGCCGAGGCCACCGAGGCCGAGGCCGATTATCACTCGGCCCGGCAATTGGTCTGGGCTCTACAGATCATCGGGGCCGAACGGTTGTTGCTCTCCAAGGCTCCCCCCGAGCTGACCACTACCAAGGATGTTCCTCCGAATACCAATGAGCTTTCCAGGGATCTCCAGGTGCTTGAGGATCGTGACGTAAAGGCCTATCTGAGTTTCCGTGAGAAGGTCATCGAGGACTTCCGCATTGTGCGCGAAAAATTCAATGCCCAGCCGAACGTAGCCCAAAGGATGTCAGCCCGGCGAATCACCGAGATCTCGCAGGAGGAGAGAAAGGAGCGATTTATTCGCGATGACAAAGATCTCAAGGAGAAACTTGTTGAGTACTATGAAGCCGATCAGACCGAGATTCTGCGCTCCTCGGCTGAGTACGATCCGCGGGTTTTTGCCGACTGGATTCGCAGCCTGAAGGATCAGCCAGCGGGAGACCGGGCTGACCGTGGTCGAGCCAAGACCTCTCCAGTGCAAACTCGCTGACCGGTGCCGGTGGCGATCGGGAGCGTGGCCGGAGCCCTGTTCCCCGGAGGCTGGGGCTGCGGAGCCTGGACGCAAGAGGCGCGCTTTCCCGGGCACCGTTGCAATCGGGCCACTCCGGTTGTTTGCCTTTGACCGGTGGTTGCGGTATTACCTTAGCAAGGGTGCCCAACGCACCCGTGGAAACAGCCCGTCTTGGGCGGTCAGTCGCTGGTCGCTGGTGCCCCTTCGAGGGCTGGTGGCCGGCGGTCGCCTGGCGGATGAGGAGTGTGGTCCCGGCGGAACCCCGAGTGGTTGCGGGGGGCGGTCCCTGTTCGGAAGATGGGGTGCGCCAGCCCCCGTGGTGAATCGGGTGGGCCGTGGCCCCACCATGCAACTTGAGCCCGCTGCGGGAGAAATTCATGAAGGTCCGTGACGCCGTCAATCTCAATCCCACGGTCATCCTGTCGGAGGCGACCATCTCGGAAGCCGCGCGGGTCTTGTCCGACTCGCAGGCCTCGGACCTCATGGTCATCGATCACCA
>Ga0315906_10007939_pt1 | contig 12787 bp, 10 predicted proteins | sample LakEriMetagenome_4_FD_203526 | JGI IMG/M metagenome (GOLD analysis project Ga0315906, IMG submission 203526) | Freshwater fungal communities from buoy surface, Lake Erie, Ohio, United States - Buoy 2 MA122 | ecosystem: Environmental > Aquatic > Freshwater > Lake > Lake biofilm | place: USA...
GCCGCGGGTTTTTTGGGGTTGCGCTTTGTGGGCCCCGCCCGCGGCTGCTGGAAGCATTGAGCGGCTGGTGCGATGGGTTGGTAGGTCTCCCAGATTCATCTGGAATACGGCATCCAGGGCCGAGGCCGGGAGGAGACTGCGCTCCTCGGTGTCCAGCGCGTGGTCGAAGACCCAGCGGCCTTGAGCGGCGGTGGGCCGGGGGGCCTCCTCCTCATGAAAAACAATGGAGGCCTCACCGGAAGTCTCATGGGGAGCCTCCTGGGCCTCTCCGCGCCCAGTGAGCGGGTTCCAGGCACGAAGTATTTGAGCGACAGGCACGTTCAAGTAGTGGCGTTGGGAGAGCCATTGCGCCACCTGGAGACGATGGACCGGCTTGTCGCAGAACTGGCAGGCCTCCATCAAACCGGACAGGACTGACTGGTAGTGTCTCGGGAACCGATGGGCCCAGATCGATCGGAGAGCCAGCACCGTGTCCGGTGGCAGAGAATCAGTCGGAGCACTCCTCGGAAGGCTGGACGCACCAATCCGTCCATGGCCGCGCATCATCGATCCAGACACCGCGAGGGCCCCAGCGCAGAATCCGTCGATGTTGCCGGCCAGCAGATGAGCGTCGAGTTGGGCCGGAGGGATCACCGCCAGTTGCACCTGCTCTGGACTCAGTCCTGCCTTCGGCATCCATTCTTGGATCAGCGCAGCCTGGGCGGAATGGCGCGAGGCGACCCCAAGGGTCACCACCCGTTTTCGGCCCGAGCGCAGCAGGTAACCCGATATGCCCGCCATCGGAATTTCCGACGGCCAAATCGCCTCCGACAGCACCAGTGCCAGCCCTCCATGGCTCAGGATCAATCCGGCGACCAGTGGCGGAGGTTCCGGAGAGGGGACGGAGGCTGCCAGTAGGGCCAGGGGCAATCCGCAGGGGACTTGCGCAGCCGGCAAGCTCCCATCGAGGAGTCGGTCCCGGAGTCCGGCCACTCCGAGTTCGCGTCGCAATTGGACCGACACCCCGCGTTGGGACCAGAGCCCCAGTTCCGCGGCAACCACCAGAGGAGCGCAGGCCAATTCGGCCGTGAACCCGACCTGCAGATCGGCTTCGGGCCGGGGCGAGGGCGTTTCCGGCATCTCCATCATGAACTGAGTCCTGCATTTCCTGAGCCACCATCGACTCGACGAGGGGATCGGCCCGTCAACTGCTCCTCTAAGTTTCGATGTGTTGGATGAACCCGTTTCATGAATGAAGGCGCCCCTCGACAGCCGGCAGCTCCACGCGTTTGTCATCCTGGCCCGCACGGGCAGTTTCACGCAGACGGCCCGCGAACTCTTCCTCACCCAGTCGGCGGTCAGTCATTCCATGAAGGCCTTGGAGACCGACGTGGGCTGTCGTCTTTTGGACAGGTTGGGCAAGAAGGTCTTGCTCACCCAGGCCGGCGAACAGCTTTTGATCCATGCCGAGCGGGTGCTCCAGGAAATGGCCAGCGCCCGTTCGGGCATCGAGCGACTGGGCAAATGGGGGATGGGACGTCTGCGGATCGTGGCTCCGGCTGCCCTCTGCGCCTACCTCTTGCCGGCGGTCTTGCGGGAGTTCAAAGAAAGCTTCCCGCAGAGCCTCATTAGCGTGGAAGCCGGCGATTCGGCCTCGGCTGTGGCCATGATCGAATCAAACCGGGCCGATCTGGCCCTGACGCTCGAACCCAAGTCCGAGGAACGCTTCCAGTTTGTCCCGCTCTTCTCCGACGAGCTGTCGTTCATCGCCTCACCCAAACATCCCTGGGCCCGATCCGGATCAGTGCCTCGGGCGGAGATCTCCCGTCAGAGCGTGGTTGTCTATGGCAAGCGCAGCCTCACCTGGCGCATCCTCGACTCTTATTTTCGGGAGGAGGGAATCGTGCTCAACACTGTCATCGAAATGGGCAGCTTCGAAGCGTTGAAGGAATTGGTGAAACTGAACCTCGGGTTGGGAATTCTGGCACCGTGGGTCGCCGCGCCCGAACTGCGCAATGGATCGTTGGTGACGCTGCCATTGGGACGCCGCAAGGCCCGCAGGGATTGGGGAGCATTGCACTGGCGCACGCGCCGTCTGACTCTGGCCGAGGAGACGTTTCTGGGGCTATGCCGAACGGCCTCCGAAGACTTGTTCCAAGCCGAGGCGGTTCCTGCCTGATCGGCTTCCGGCGCCACCCCGATTTGGTTCTGGTTTCGGCATTCTAGGCCGGCCGATTGGTGCCGTAGGGCTCAACCCCTGCGCGTGGGTCTGCGGGACGACTCGGGTCGGAAGACCACCCCGCGTACGCTGTCCCACAGCAGGTAGCCCAGGAACAGAGAGTTGTGGTGCAGGTAGCGCCCCACCAGACGGCGCGGTTCCGAAGCCATTCGGTACAGCCAGGTCAGGCCGCACGATTGCATCCAGCCCGGGGCATCGGCCCGCAGCCCCGCGTTCACATCAAAGGCCTGCCCCACCGAGAGCAGCACCCCGTGTTCGAGCAGGGGTTTGACCCGGGCGATCCAGCGCTGCTGCTTGGGAGTGCCCAGACCTACCCAGATGAAGTCGGGTTTGAGACGCCGCAATTCCTCCAGGACCTGTCCATCATCGGCCCCAAGGATTCCGTCCGCATCACAGCGGCCATGGAAGGAACCCACGATGCGCAAACCTGGATTCAGGACCGTGAAACGTTCAACCAACGCCCGACCGCAATCCTCCGAACCGCCCAGAAGGTAGTGCGTGAGGGGGGCCGGTGAATGGGTCAGCGCATGGCGGAAGAAAGCCGGCCCATAGACACGGTCCTTCATGCCGGCCCCGGCCGCATTGAGCAGCCAGAGCAGCGGGGAACTGTCGGGGATGAACCGGTCGAAGCACTCCGAGGTCTGGCGGTATTCCGGATCGGATCGGCGCAACGTGACGATCTGGGTGTTGCAGAACTCGATCGCCGCTGGGGAAGACTCTCGTGCCAGGTGGCAGCACAAGGCCATCGCTCCCGGGTGATCGGTCACGGTCAGCGATGTCCCCAGGCATCCCATCTCTCGCGGTGCCGGGAAGTTGCCGGGAGGAAGGGGGTCGTCCAAGGGCATGTGCCACTGAGCCAATCCAAGGTCTTTGCCCAGCGCGAGCAGTTTCGGTGGGTTCCGCCCGACCGGGTGGGATGCCCTTTCCATTCGGTCCCATCAGGTCCGATCTCCGACACCCCTTCTCAGCCGGGCGAAACGCTGCTTCGGGATTCTTGCTCAGGACCGCCCGACCTGCGTTGTGGCCGCGCTTCGGGCTTCTGGTCGGCCGGGGTTTTGGCTTACGGTCGCTTCCGTCATGGACACGCCGACCCGAGAAGACTTCGCCGTGCTGGCCCGCCGGGGCAATTGCATCCCGGTGGCCCGCCGCCTGCTCGCGGATTTTGAAACACCCTTGTCCGCCTACCAAAAGCTGAGGGGACAGGGCGAATCCTTCCTCTTTGAATCCGTCGAGGGTGGCGAGCACTTGGGTCGCTATTCCTTCGTCGGTTGCGGCCCCCGCTCGGTGATCCGCCAAGTGGGTGACCGGGTGGAAGTGCTAGAACAAGGCCGGGTGATCGAGACCTACCGCGTCTCGCCGACTCCGGGCCAACCCGGTGAGAAGGTCGTCCGCGATGGGCTTCAGGTGGTCGAGGCGGTGCTTTCTGGTTTTGTCCCTGTGCCGGTTCCGGGCATGCCCCGTTTCACCGGAGGCGCGGTGGGGTTTTTGGGCTATGAGTTCATCCACGACGTGGAGCCGGTTGTTCCGCGACCGCCCAAGGATGAGTTGGGGACACCCACACTGTATTTCCTGATCGCCGACCAGGTCCTCGTGTTTGATCGCGTGGCCCAGACATTGACGGTGATCGTTCATGCCGTGGTACCCCCCGGCGGTGATCCGGACGTGGCCTACGAGGACGCCGTCTCCGAAATTGATCGCCTCGTGGCCTTGCTGGAGCAGCCCCTCCCCAGCCGCCCAGTGACCCTGGAGCCCCAGGTCCCCGACGCCCCCTTTGTTTCCAACACCCCGCGCGAGCAGTTCTTGGCCAACGTGGTCCGGTCCAAGGAGTTCATCCGTTCTGGCGACATCATCCAGATCGTGGGCTCTCAGCGCTTCAGCGCCCCGGTGAAAGCCTCGCCCACGGAGATTTACCGAGCCGTGCGCTCCATCAATCCCTCGCCCTACATGTTCCTTTTGGAGTTGGAGGGATTCGCGTTGGTGGGGGCCTCGCCCGAGTTGCACGTGCGCTGCGAAGATCGTGCTGTAGAAATCCGCCCCATTGCCGGCACCCGCCGCCGCGGAGCCAGTGAAGCCGAAGACCAGGCCTTGGAGCAGGAGCTTCTGTCCGATCCCAAGGAGCGCGCCGAGCACGTCATGCTCGTGGACCTGGCCCGCAACGACATCGGTCGTGTCTGCGAGTATGGCAGTGTGGCCGTCCGTGACCTGATGGTCATCGAGCGCTACAGCCACGTCATGCACATCGTCTCCCAGGTCAACGGCCGACTCTCACCCGAGCGCACCGCCTTCGACCTGATGCGGACCACCTTCCCGGCCGGCACCCTCAGCGGCGCACCTAAAATCCGGGCCATGCAAATCATCTCCGAACTCGAAGGCACCACCCGCGGGCCCTATGGCGGCTGCGTGGGCTACTTCGGGTTCAATGGCAACGCCGACCACTGCATCACCATTCGCACGGCACTGGTGAAGGATGGGACGGCGTATGTCCAAGCCGGTGGAGGTTGGGTCAACGACTCCGACCCCGTCGCCGAATTCGACGAGACGGTCAACAAATCGAAGGCCATGCGGAAGGCCATCTCACTGGCCGAACACTTCCCCCGCTGACGTTTCCGCGCCGAAATCTTCACGAAGGATTGGCCAAGAAGGACTGGGCATGCAGGACTGAGCGCCACCGGAAGGGGGCTTTCGCTCCCTGAGCCCGACCTGGGTCACTTCAGGGCCACGATCATCTGCACTTCGGTGGCGGAGTTGACCGGTAGGCCTGCCACGCCGACCGCGGCCCGGACATGTCGCCCAGCGTCTCCGAGCAAGGCCACCAGCAAGTCGCTGGCCCCATTAATCACCTTGGGACTGTCCGGGAATCCGGCCACGCAATTGACGTAGCCGCTGACAGAAATCACATGGTCGATGCGATCCAAGTCACCCAAGCCGAGTTTCGCACAGGCCAGCAAATTGAGCGCGCACAACTTGGCTGCCTCATAGCCCTCTTCGATCGTGAGGTTCTCACCCACCTTGCCGGCGTATTGAATCTTGCCCTCCCGGCTAGCGATCGCCCCGGGCAAATACAACGTCTTGCCTTCGATGCGGAAAGGCAGGTAGTTCCCGCCGGGTGGCGGCGGAGCGGGCAGGGTGATACCGAGTTCGGCCAGCTTGGATTCGATGCGGCTCATCGTTGGCAACTCTGGACTGTGCCGACCTCGAGCGCGAGCGCATCGTTGTTTTCGGAATAGGGAACCGTGCCTCCGCAGCATGGCCAAAGTGGACCTCTGAGTGCTTCAATGGCACCGTCAGTTCGAACCTGTTTTTTGTTTCAAGACCATGCCCAATCCCTGGACCGGCAAAGGAAATCCCTACACCCGCAAAGAAGTTCGCGAGCGCCTGATGGACACCATCAAGAAGGGCGACGCCGTGATCGCCGCCGGCGCCGGCGCGGGCATCAGTGCCAAATTCATCGAGAAGGGCGGCGCCGACCTCATCATCATCTACAACTCCGGCCGTTTCCGCATGATGGGCCATGGCTCCACCTGCGGCATGATGGCCTACGGCGATGCCAATGCCATCGCCATGGAGATCGGAGAGTACGAAGTGCTGCCAGTCGTCGAAGAAGTGCCCGTCATTTGCGGCGTCCACGCCACCGATCCCCGCCGCCGCATGTGGCACTGGTTGGGCAAGGTCAAGGAGATGGGGTTCAGCGGCGTGAACAACTTCCCCACCCACACCATCATCGACGGCCACTTCCGCGGCGTGCTCGAAGAGACCGGCATGAGCGTGAAGAAAGAATACGAAATGGTCGCGCTCGCTCGGAAAATGGACCTCTTTTCCATCGTCTACGTCGGCACCCCTGAAGAAGCCGTTGAAATGGCCAAGTCCGGAGCAGATGCCATCATCGCCCACGTGGGGACGACCGTCGGTGGCAGCATTGGCGTCCAGAACGCCGTAGTCAGTTGGGACTTCACCCTTCAGCGCACCCAAGAAATCATCGACGCCGCCTCCCGCGTCCGGAAAGACATCTTCTTCCTCTGCCATGGCGGCCCCATCAACACGCCTGCCGACGCCGATCGCGTCATGAAGAACACCGATGCCGTGGGCTTCGTCGGAGCCAGTTCTCTCGAGCGAATGGGAGTCGAGGCTTCGCTGACCAACCTCACGAAAGAGTTCAAGCGCCTCAAGGCCCCGGCCGCCAAGAAGTTCGGCAAGAAGAAGTAGTTCACCCGCTTTGGTAGAGATCGTTCGCCCGGGAGGGTTCCGCATCGGAGCCCTCCCGAGCGCCCCAGACAGATGCGTCCCAGTGGCGCCAGTGACAGGGGACAGGGGGCAGAATTTAGAATTTAGAAGTTAAAAGTCAGTGGACCGCAGAGTGAACCGATGCACAGCGGGATCGAGCTGAAGCGAGCTTAGAGCCTGTCTGAAAATGGGGAGGGGTTCTGCGGCTGGGGAATTCTGGGTTGGGCAAGGCGGTGAGCGGCGGGGCAGACCTCCTGCGGTCTGTTCCGCCCGAACCAACGCAGTCCAAGCCGGAAAGACCCGCCGCCCGGAGGGTTTGGGAGGTAAGGGCCCGCTGGCGGCGTTGCTTGTCGGTCACAGACCGCTGCGGGTCTGCTCCCTCCTCGCCCCTTGCCAATCGAACCCTTCCCTCCCAAACAGAACCCCTCCCCATTTTCAGACAGGCTCTTTGGAGACGAACACCCAAGCCCCTCGCGCGCAGCGCGAAGTCATTACTCGAAGAGACTCCCTGCGAGCGCAGGATCGATCCCGCGGAGCATCCACCGAAGAGCCAGCCCCTTCAGCCCACGACCTCCCGGGCACCGCGCCCCCATCCGTTTTCAGCAAACGTCTTCCCGCACCCGGCGCATCCGGGCCTACCGCCCCTGGGCCGTCGTCGTCGGTTCCGCAGCCGCCGCCCGAATTTCCCGGATCAAGTCCTCCGACTGCCACTCATTGCTCGGCAGGATCGCCTGGATCTTCCCCGAAGGCCGAACCACCACCGTACGCAGATTGTGCTCCATCTTCTCAGGCGGCACGTCTCGCCCAAAGAGCAGACCAAAATGGCCGGTCAGCGGCTCAAGCTGATCCCAGGCACCCGTCGCCAATGTCCAACGCGACGGATCGTAATTGTGGCGCTCCGCATAAGCCCGGAGTAGTTCCGGAGTGTCGTGCTCCGGATCGAACGAAATGGACAGAAACCTCACGTTCTTCGGCGCATCCGGCTCGCCCGCCAGATGCTTCTGCGCTCGGGCAAAAAGATCGGTCATCCGCGGGCAGAAATCCGGATAAGGACAACGCGTGAAAATGAACGTAAAGGCCAACACCTGCCCCCGAAACTCCGACAACCGAATCACCCTCCCCAACTCATTGGTGAGCGTGTAGTCCGGCAGCAGCGATCCCGCTTCCAACAAAGGCACAGAAGAGGTGATGCGCACCGGCGGGGGAGTGGCCACGGCATTGGAGTCGGAGCCAACGACTTGGATGCGGTCGATCCACCCATCATTGGTAGTGACCAACATGCGGAAAGCAATCTGATCACCGGGCTTCAAACCGTTGAGTTCCTTCGGCTCCTTCACATCGAAGGGCATGGTCATGGCCGGCATGAAACCGGGAATCTCCTCATGCTTCACCACCACCGACCGGCGCTCGGCCTCCACCCGTCGCACTACCCCGCGGACCGAATATTCCCGCGGGGTTTCTTCAGCCGAAGAGCCACCGACCGCCGTTGCGGGGGCCGTCGGCTTGCAGCCAACCCAGCCAAAGGCAAAAGCCACGGCGAGGGATACCGTCGTCAACCAAGGAAACCACTTCATGCAGGCTTGATGGTAATCGACCCGCTGCACTCGGCAAAAGGGGAAGACTCATTTGGGACCCCCCCAAGGCTGGAGTTCACAACACCGCCGCGGCGCTCTCGCGCACCCGGTCCATCACCACATCGGCCAGCATCGGCGCCGTTCCGATACTGCGGCCGTACCAGACCCGTTTACCCCGGAGCGTGGTAGGATTGGTCCAAGTGGGTTCCCCGCGCTGGAAGCGTTCCTGCACCGATTCGGCCGACGCCCCCAGCATGACCGGGATGTCCTCGTAGCTATGCAAACCATCGCTAATGAAGAACGGCACCACGATGAGGTTGTCCGTCTCGCCCAGAGAGTAGGCGTCGGCGATGCGGGGATCTTCCTCCATGAAGACCGGATGGACATCGCGGTAGAGACCGCGCTTCCGGATGAGCAGAACCTGGTCCTCGATAGCACGTCGCGAGTTCTCGTTGTTGCTCGTGCCATGTCCGGCGATGAACAGAGAGCACTCGGACCGAGAGGGCGCCTCCGGCCCGGAACCCACCGCCTCTTGGGCTCGAGCCAAGATCACCTCCGTCATGCGAGCGTGGGTGCCCACCGGACCACAGTAATGGATCTGGCGGCCATTCCGCTGCTGGACCTTCGGGAACAGCGTCTGACCGCGCTCAGCCAAACCCAGCTCGCGCGGGATCACCTCCTCGGTGAAGTACCCCTCACTGATGAACAACGGAACCACGAATACTCGTGGCGCATGGACCCCGCGCAGCACCCCGGAAAAGGCCGGGTGCTCCTTCCAGAAGCCGGTCACCACTTGGGCGAAGCCCCCACGCCGGCGCAGCTCCTCGGCATGTTGATGGGTCGGGGCCGCCGAATCGGCATTCACCGTCGACCCATGTCCCAGCAGCACCAGCGCAGCATCTGAAAAATCACCCATGACAAGCCTCAGTGTGCGACCAACCGGCTCGGGCGCAAGGCGCGGTCGGTTCCTTGTGGCGTGTCCCGACAATCGTTCGGTTGACTCCGGCCCGCCCTGCGGCAGAAGGTTTCCATAAGACTCCACCCGCCATGAACGCCCTGAAGACCCTCACTGTCGTCGCCCTTACTGTCGCCTCGGCCGCCGGAGCCTGGGCGGCTTCTCCGCATGTCGGCGTGGGAGCCAAGCCGGAGAAGGGTGCCCAAGTGCTCTTCGACGGATCCAAGGAAATGCTCCATTCCAAATGGACCTACTGGAAAGGCCCGGGCTTCAAATCGTCGCTCCCCGTCAAGTGGCCCATTGTGGAAGATCCCGTGGACGGCGGCACGGTCATGATGACCGACGACCGCGTGTCCGACGGCGGCAAGTTCGGCACGGCCGATTTGGTGACGGTTCAGGAATTCCGCGATTTCCGCCTGCACGTCGAGTTCCGGGTGGCCAAGCCCAACGGCAACAGCGGTGTGTATCTCCAGAACCGCTATGAGATCCAGGTGCTCGATGGCGATAAAACCCCGCACGGCATGGCTGCGGTCATCAACGAAACGCCCTCGCCTTACCACGCCTACAACGGCACCGGAAAGTGGAACGCCTATGACATCAATTTCCGCGCCGCCCGCTTCAAGGACGGCAAGCTCGTCGAGAAGCCCCTGGTCTCGATGTACTTCAACGGTCAGCTCGTCCACACCAACGTCACCATCCAGCAAGTCTGGGGCGGTCCCAACTCTGGAATCGATGGCGGCAATGATGGCGGCAAGGGGATCACCGATTCCCCGGGCGGGCTCAAACTTCAGAATGAGGGCCACGACGTGCGCTATCGCAACATCTGGATCCGGGAACTGAACCTCAAGAAGGCAGACACCCGATTCTAGGATTCCCGGATCGGGGTTTTTTGGAACGACGTGGGATCGGAGCCAGACCCGTTGCTGGTCCATCGCCGATCAGACCAGCAGCCGACCTTCCGGGTTGCTGGGCCATCCAGGCCTGAGAACGGAATGGGCTCCCTCCCCCCGCAGAGATGCGGATTATGTCGCCGAAAACGGGCTTTTTCGTCGTCTCAGGGCCGACCCTCAGAGCCCGCGCCGGTGCAACCGTTCATGCGCGGCATTGATGAAGCCGACAAACAGCGGGTGCGGGCGATTGGGCTTGCTTAGAAATTCCGGATGGGACTGGGTCGCAATGAAGAACGGGTGCGAGGGGATCTCGATCATCTCCACCAGTTGGTTGTCCGGAGTGGCACCACTGATGATGAACCCAGCTCCCTCGAAGGCCTCGCGGTACGCATTGTTGAACTCGTAACGGTGGCGGTGGCGCTCCAAGACCACATCCTTGCCGTACAGACGCCGTGCCAGTGATCCCGGCTTCAGCGCGCATTCCTGAGCCCCGAGACGCATGGATCCGCCCTTGCGCTTCACATGACGCTGCGTCTCTTGGAGATGAATCACCGGGTGCGGAGCGTTTTCGGCGAACTCGGTGGAGTTGGCCTTTTCCAGTCCCATCACGTTTCGGGCGAACTCGATCGTGGCGATTTGCATGCCCAGGCAAAGCCCTAGGTACGGGATCCCTGCCTCGCGGGCGTAGCGGGCCGCCCGGATCTTGCCCTCGATGCCCCGATCACCAAATCCGCCAGGAACAAGGATGCCGCCGAGGTCTTTGAGCTTTTTGGCCGGATCATCGCCCTCGAGGTCTTCGGCCTCGATCTGGATGATTTGCACCCCGGAATCGGTGGCGATGCCCGCGTGCTTGAGCGATTCGTAGACCGACTTGTAGGCGTCTTGCAGCTCCACGTACTTGCCGACCACGCCGATGCACACTCGGTGCTGCGGCGCGATCAGGCGGCGGATGATGTCCTGCCAATGGGCCATGTTTGCCGGCGGCAAATTCAATTGGAGCGTCTGGCACACCAGGTCGTCCATGTGCTCGCGTTGCAGCATGAGCGGCACCTCGTAGATGGTGTGGTCGACGTCCTTCTCTTCGATCACCGCCTTGAACGGCACGTTGCAGAACATCGACAGCTTGCTGCGGACCTCCTGGCCGAGCGGTTGCTCGCAACGGGCCACGAGCACGTGCGGAGCCAGACCGATTTCGCGCAGCTTGGCCACGCTCTGCTGCGAGGGCTTGGTCTTCAGTTCACCGGCTGCCTTGATGAACGGAACGTAAGTGACGTGGATGAAGCACACGTTGCCGGGTCCGGCTTCCAGGGCGAACTCGCGGATGGCCTCCAAGAAGGGCAATCCCTCGATGTCACCGACCGTGCCGCCGATCTCGGTGATAAGCACGTCGGCCCCGGACTGGGAGGCCAGGTGGGTGATGCGCCGCTGGATCTCGTCGGTGACGTGCGGAATGACTTGAACGGTCTTGCCTAGATATACCCCATCGCGCTCGTTCTTGAGCACCTGCTCATAGACTTGCCCACTGGTCGTCGCATTGGCGCGGCTCAGCTTGGTGTTGGTGAAGCGCTCATAGTGTCCGAGGTCGAGATCGGTCTCGGCTCCATCGTCCAGCACGTACACCTCGCCGTGTTGGTACGGGCTCATGGTGCCCGGATCGACGTTCAGATAGGGATCGAACTTCTGGAACGCGACGGTCAGGCCGCGATTCTCCAGCAGGGTTCCGAGCGCCGCCGCGGTGAGGCCCTTGCCGAGGGAGCTCACGACGCCGCCCGTGACGAAGATGTACTTCATGAGATGTTACGGTCCCAAGGCGCCGACCCGGGCATCAAGGAAAACTTCCCGGCACCCGTGTTCGGAAATTCCGGATCCCGGTCGATGAACTGGGGCGTGGAGAAAGCGCTCATTCGAGGAAGATCCATTTTTCAACTTCGAGACGGTGCCTGTTCAGGGCCGCCGCATATTCGGGTTTCCGGATGAGGCTGGAAGGCGAGTTCATGATCATTTGAACCCGCGAGTGGGGCAGGTGATGGCGCAGCAGGCTCAGGCAGGCCTCGTAGTCACGACTATCGTAGCCCACGCCCAAGGTGCGGTAAGCCTCGTCGCTGGAGAGGGCATCGCCCCGTTCGGTCAGCATGCGATCCACCGCATGGGCCCCGAAACCAGCCCCGCGCCCGTCGAAGTACAGCAGGCAGATGGCCCCGACCCCATAATGGACGATCTCTCGTACGGACCGTTTGAATTTGTCCCGATTGTCGGAATTGGTCAGCGGCAAGCGGTTGAAGAGCGACTCGCTTTGCAGCCGGATGACCGGCAAATCGTAGATCTTGGGCTTGCCATAGGTCAGCACCACGAACTCCTGCCCGCTGACGATGTCGAAGTAGACGTGGACCCGGAACCAATAGGGCGTGCTAATGAGTGAGACCAAGGGGTCGCCTTCCCGGCCCTTGCGGAACTCCAGGTAGCGCTCGTAGTCGATGGTCACAATGAAGCGGTTGTCCCGGATGAGGTAGCAGTCTTTCACCCAAGGGCGATGACCCGTCATTTGGGCCTCGATGTCGTCCTTGTGGGCCCGGAATTGCGCCTCGGTCAGCAGAATCTCGCTGTCCACCGGCTTGACCGGCAAGAAGTAGCTGGCCGTGTAGATGAATCGTTGGGCATCCGGCAGCGCCCGGGGAGAGAACGGTTCGACCGGTTCCGGCGGCTGCATCGATTTGACGACCGTGAGGCTGGGTCGATCCAGCCGGTGCCCGGAGGTGGCTTTGGAGGCCAAGTAGGCCAAGTTGAACGGGGACGGCTCGAATTCGATGGGCTCAGCCCGGACCACCGTGAGCCCTTGAGCCCGCATGGCCTCGATTTTATCCGGATTGTTGGTCAGCAAGATGAACCGAGCCTTTTTGAGGCCGAGCAGCGTGGCCGCATGCATCACATC
>Ga0315906_10007943_pt1 | contig 12784 bp, 22 predicted proteins | sample LakEriMetagenome_4_FD_203526 | JGI IMG/M metagenome (GOLD analysis project Ga0315906, IMG submission 203526) | Freshwater fungal communities from buoy surface, Lake Erie, Ohio, United States - Buoy 2 MA122 | ecosystem: Environmental > Aquatic > Freshwater > Lake > Lake biofilm | place: USA...
ACCGATAGCCACAGCTGCATTTTGGCTATTAACATACATAGTGCCTCTGACACCAACACCACCATTGACGGTTAGCGCACCAGTTAATGAACTAGTTGAACTAATACCGCTGGTCACGTTAGCATTACCTAGCCATAGATCAGCATAACGGAAGCTGACATTACCACTGTCTACCAGTGTGGTTGGTTGATTATCTAAGTTTGTGAATAATCTAAAACGTCCATCTGACTGCGCACGATATAGACCTGTATATCTCTGTGTGCCATCATTATATGTGCCTACAAAACCTTGGTCGATAGCATCACCAACGTTGGTGTTAGCTAAGAACACGAATGGTGTATTAACTGTTAGTGATGTAGTAGCAGTTGTATTAAATGCGCCAGCTACTGTTAACCCGCCGGCGATGGTCATCGTTCCGCCAAGATACTGATCACCACTTACGCCTAATCCACCCGATACAACTAGTGCGCCTGTAGACTCGTTTGTAGACGCTAACCCACTGACTAAATTTAGTTGACCGCCAATATAGCTGGTTCCAGTAACACCAAACCCACCTGCTACACGTAGTGCACCTGTAGAAGTAGAAGTTGCGTTACCTTGATTAACATCACTCACTACTACACGAGTGTTACCTGACGCTGAAAATCCTAAGCTAGTTGTGCTGGGCCAAAATATACCTGTCGCAGGACTACTAACGCTATATATTGCTGGACTAACTGAATTACCTGTTGGATAAGCGTTGGCTGTGACAAAAACCGTTTGTAAACTGCTACTAATGTATGTAACTGATACATTATTTGTGCCAGCTGTTGGAGCTTTGCCTGCGTTAAAAATTAAACTTGTGCCAGATGCTGTATAGTCAGTCGTAGGAACCTGCAGAGCATTTCCTACTGCTACAATAATGTCAGCGCCTTTGCTGACACTCTGTTGTAGAGTGAATTCTAGTGTTGTTCCGTCACCATTAAAACGCTGTGTGGATGTGGAAAGAACCTGGGTAACTGGTCTTAAACCAATATAAGCCATGTTATGTAATCTCCATGATACTCATTACTGCATCAATACTGTTCATCGTGTCGCTTACAACTTTTACATTGTCGTTTGTCTGTAGAACTAGTTTTTGGTCACCACCGATAACAACTAAAGTGCCACCAGTAGTAATAGGAGCATTTTTTACCAAATAAGTTAATGCAGTAGCATTGGCTACAAAAGCTGAAGCATTTATAGTGCCGCCTGAAGTATTTGATAATGCGAGTCCTAATACGATTGATGTAGTGCTGCCACCGACGGTATAACTACCGACTGTGTTAGCTACTGTGCCAACGTTTGAACTTAATTTTCTAAAAAAGGTATTTGCCATTTGTTATTTTCCTAATTAACCGCCTAGGGCGATCGCTAAAGCTGTTGCGTCTGCTACGGTTGCACCTGGGGCACCTTGGTCAAAGATAGTACCGGTTACTTGGATATCGCCTTCAACTATTAAACTACCTGCTGTTGTGAGATTGCCTGTAGCGGCATCAACTGATAACCCACCAACTGTGAGTCCGTTATGAACTACGAAATTTTTATTAGCCATTGTTCCATATCTCCCAAATGTGCTGTTTAAGATATTTATGCCAAATGAATAAAAGATTTGAAAGACAAAAAAATAGCACCCTAAGGTGCTATTTTAGTTGAATTAACTGCGTAGTTAATTACATCATACCCGGCATACCGTGCTGTTGTGGTGCTGATTCTTCCTTAGGAAGTTCGTTAATCGCACAATCTGTGGTTAATAGTAATCCAGCCACACCTGCCGCGTTTTGTAGAGCGCAACGTGTAACCTTAGTTGGGTCAACTACACCCATTTGTAACATATCACCATAGGTGTCATTGGCTGCATTAAAACCATAATTGCCCGTGCCTTTGATAATCTCATTGACCACTACCGAACTTTCTACACCAGCGTTTTGGACGATTTGACGTAAAGGCTCTTCGATAGCACGTAAAACGATACTGATACCAGCATCTTGATCAGCATTATCACCTTTTAGATTAGCGATCGCTGATTTAGCACGCACCAATGCTACACCACCGCCTGGAACAATACCTTCCTCCACAGCGGCCTTAGTAGCATGTAAGGCATCATCAACACGATCTTTCTTCTCTTTCATTTCTACTTCAGTGGCAGCACCCACTTTGATCACTGCTACACCACCTGCTAGTTTAGCCACACGCTCTTGGAGTTTTTCTTTATCATAGTCACTGGTAGCTGATTCGATCTGTGTGCGGATAGTTTCAACACGTGCACCAATTGATTCTTTGCTGCCAGCACCATCGATCACGATAGTGTTGTCTTTAGAAATTTCAACCCTACCAGCTTGACCTAGTTGATCAAGTTTAGTATCTTCAAGTTTCATTCCTAGTTCTTCACTGATCACTTCACCTTTTGTTAAAACTGCTATGTCTTTAAGCATTTCCTTACGGCGATCACCAAAACCAGGTGCTTTAACAGCGGCAACTTTGATAGTGCCACGCATGTTATTAACAACAAGAGTTGCTAGAGCTTCACCTTCTAGATCTTCGGCGATGATAAACAATGGTTTACCCTGTTTGGCCACTTGCTCTAATACTGGAAGGATTTCTTTGATGCTAGAAATCTTCTTTTCATAGATCAAGATATAGGGATCATCTAAATGGACTTCTTGCTTGTCTGCTTGATTGATAAAGTATGGACTTAGATAGCCGCGATCAAACTGCATGCCTTCAACTACTTCTAATTCCATAGCCAACGACTTACCATCTTCAACAGTGATAACACCTTCACGGCCCACACGTTCCATGGCCTGTGCGATAATCTTACCAATTTCATTATCGCTGTTAGCTGAGATAGTGCCCACTTGCTCGATGCTGGCAGTGGTCTCACATGGCACCGAGATATCAGCAAGTTCAGCTACCACTGCGGCAGTGGCCTTGTCAATACCACGTTTTAGATCCATTGGATTCATACCAGCTGCTACACTCTTAGCACCTTCACGCACGATGGCCTGCGCTAACACCGTTGCTGTGGTTGTGCCATCACCTGCTTGATCAGCTGTCTTGCTGGCTACTTCTTTGACCATCTGCGCACCCATGTTCTGTAGTGCGTCTTTTAATTCGATTTCTTTGGCTACTGTCACACCGTCTTTGGTAATGTGTGGTGCACCATAGCTTTTACTAATGATAACATTACGTCCTTTTGGACCTAAAGTTACTTTAACAGCGTTAGCTAATACGTTAACGCCTTCGATCATCTTACCGCGAGCTGACTCGCCAAATTGCACGTCTTTTGCACTCATAACTATTCTCCTTATTCTTCAATAACTGCGTAGATTTCTTCTTCGTTAAGGATCAATATTTCTTCACCCTTGATCTTAACTGCCTGTCCTGCGAACTTACCAAATAAGACTTTGTCGTTGACAGCAACGGTCATAGGAATAACCGCGCCTTCTGAGGTGCGTTTACCTTGACCAACTGCTAGGACTATGCCCTGATCTGGTTTTTCTGCGACGTTATCTGGAATGATGATACCTGTGGATGTTTTGGTGTCTGCGTCGACACGTTTAACCACCACACGATCGTGTAGAGGATTTAACTTCATGTTTATTTCTCCTAATTAAGCAAATAAAATTTTCGTCTCGCCCTATTATAGGCACGAAACAACTAGTATACACTAGCAGAATTATTTATGTCAAGTGTTTTGTTAGATATTACGTTTCTGAGCTTCATCAAAAAACAATTCAACTAGCTCACTAGGACTGATGCTGGGATTACCTGCGGTATTATATTTGATATCTTCATAGTTTAAGGAGTTGAATATATCTAAGGTATTTGGATTGTTAGATTTGATATAGTAATGGCTCAATGGACTGAAAGTGCGGAAGTCTGCACCTGTTCGGACCTGTCCAGCACGACCACCCACACGTTGCACACAGAAATCTGCAAGTTTAGGTTCTACTATTTCCCAGTAGTCTTTGGCGTCCGATAGTTTCTTTGTTTCTATCTTAGCTCTTTTGGTTTCTTTACGAATCCAAATCTGCATAGTGCACCAGACATCGTAAGGTTTATCGTCATGGATGAAACTGTTGTTTGGAACAGTTTCATCAAAGATCATATGGAAATTCTCGTGCAGTCTATTGATCAAACTGGTTTTACGGAATGTCCTTGGCAAGATGAATGCGATAGCTTGGCTAAACTTAGCTGAATGATTAAAGAATTTCACAGCATCGCTGGCATTCTTACCAAATGGTGGATTGCCAATGGTTAATATCTTACCGTGTGGGATAGGTGCCACATAATCATAGAAGTTTTGCTGTTGCACTCCAAGACATTTTGGATCTAGATCTAATCCAATACGTCTCGAATCTAATAGATTATAAAAACTACCTGTGCCTGCACTGGGCTCTAAAACCATATCATAGTCATCATAAGGCAATAGCCCTCGCACCTTATTCAAAAAGTATTCAGCTAGGTCTGGACCAGTATAGTATTGATCTAGTTCTTTGGATTGTTTTTTCTCTTTGGCCATTAGGATTTATTTCTTTTGCGTTTCGGAGATTCTATACGCAATGGTAAAGTGATACCTTTATAAGTTTCATTGTATATAGTATGAGGAATCTCTGCCGCCACGACTTCTGATATTTTTATTGCCGACTGTGTTCGGCGTTGTGTTCCACTGTCAATCTTAGCATCGATGTTGGCGAGTTTTTTACCATATTGTTCAAAAAGCGCAGATCTTTTTTGTTTCCATAGTTTACGGTTAGCCATTTGTGCCTGCTTACCTTCTGGGATAGTCCTTACGTATTCGGCGAATTTTTCAATTTCATGTTTGGGTATATTGGTAAACATAGCCTGGTGTTGAGTAGGATCAATGTTAAATTCATAGACCTTTTGGAATTCTTTATAGATGTCATCAATTTGTTCATACACAGCCACGCTGAGAGTCCAAGGATCTTTTTGGGTAGCGGGATCTAAACTGTCATAGAATCTTTCAATGTCGCCCATGCCGACTCCATCACCTCCGGTAGTTTTAATGCTCATGAGATCATGGGGTTTTTCTATATCCCATTTGCTGGTATAGCCATTAGGTTTGGTTTTATCGTATTCTTTTTTAGGTAGTCCTGTGATTTTTTGGACCACAAGATCTTCCCAGATTTCACCATGATTTTGATTAGCGGCCATAATTATCCAAATAACTCTTTACGTTGATTAGGCTTTATTTTACCAGTTGGATAATCACGGATAACATCGTTACCTGTTTTAAACATCACACGCACCTTAGGAAACTCTGTTATGTCAGAGAAGATATAGTTAATAGTTTGAGCATGGGCATGCATTTCTGCCACATTAATTTTACGACCAGCACCAAGCATATTACTAGGAGCATAACTAGCACCACCTTTAGTAAAGCCCTTAAGATCATACTTAACACCTTTTTTGTCGATATGATCATAACCATCTTGATCAACGAATTTAACTTCTGGAAACCAAGCCGGAATCGTGTGTTCTAGAAATTTACTAGCCACGCGACCATCTTTATATAGGTCATAGATAGCTTCTTCAGGCATGTCACCAAATTTAACCTTTCCTGTTAGATCAAATTCGTATAATTTATTAAATTGTATCTTCATTTTAGCTCCACTTCTTTATTGTTTATACTAGTATTATAGCATCTTCGCAACCAAAAGTCAACCAAAATTTATCAAAAAGAAAGCCCAATTAAGGGCTTTCTACTATTTTGGGTGACAAGGTATAGCTACCCCGGGGTTGCGGTTTCTTAGACCGCTACTGCTTCTGAAGCACGTGAGCCAAAGCGGAAGCCTTTGCCCATTGCTACTTTAACAGTGCCCATTGTAGATGCGTTTGCATTTACGGATTTTGCTTGGATTACGTCCATCGCCTCTCGTGTTGTCCACTTGCCTACTAAGCCGTCAATCGATACCATGGCGCCCCCATTTAAAAATTCTTTTTCAAAAACACTTAGGTGGAGGCGACGGGAGTCGAACCCGTGTCTTGTCCGTTTTTGGACTCGCTTCATACAACAATTCTTTATTTCTTTCGCTTGAGTTGTTCTTTAAACCAACAAGGACGATAGCCTATTACCCGTGGTAAAAACAAATTCTTAATCCAACGTAACACTAAAGGTCATCCTCATCATCCCTACGCCATTCGTCATAGGCTTCTAGGAACTCTTGAGCCAATACACACAGCACGATTATGATCACACCAATTAAAAATATCTCACCCATAGTCATCTCGCAGTCCATCCATCGTTATACCAAACTTCAACTTGGCCTGTTGACTTGTTTAGTTGCTGTTCACCATTCCAGTGTCGATCAGCCTTGGGTGCCTGTCGTTCAGGTGGAACCGATCCATAGCCAACCATCTTAGCCCACTCTTGCTCTGTATAGTAATAGTTTTCTTTATCCATACAGATATTTATAAAGAGAAAAGGCCCCTAAGGACCTTTTCAAGATCTAACCTAAATTAGGCTGTTTGTGTTTCGATACCAGCACGAGCCTTGATAGCATCAAGACTTGGTTTGGTAACTTTCACAGTGCCTAATGAACTATATTTTGCATCTGCCGCGTCAATTGCCGCCGCAAATTTAGCATATAATTCAGTGGTCTTAAGATGCTTAACGCAATCAGCTTTTGAAAGAGCTGTTGGAAGTTCGATAAGGTTAATATCCTTATGACCGTCCTTGTTTAAGATCTTAACACGGCTAACTAAATCATTAGCGAATCTAACTTTAGTTTGACCATTTAGTGTTGAAATACCTGTTACTTTAAACATAAATTTCCTCTCTTGTTATTAAAGTTGATGGACAGATTTAACTTGGCAATTCTGATAACCACCATACATAGCGGTAACCATGCGTTCTGCTTCGTTAATACTATTAGCTGTGACCACAGTTGAACTTTCATTCATTGATTGGCTGGTATAACTAGACTCACCAATGCGTTCAATACTGTGGGCGAAATAAACACGATATTGCATATTAAATCTCCTCTGTCAACTGTCTATCTTGAACTACGAAACTTTGGATGTCTCCAAAAGTTTCCCCCATTTCAAACATATACTGCCAGAACTCCTGTTTGACCGCAGTAGTCTGAAATTCTAAATCACGGAACACACCTTTGAGCGTGTCCGGAGTGATGTTACCACCACAAATTTCTGTTAAATTACTGTATTTCTTATTGTTCATACTGTGTATTATAGCACGTTTTGGTTTGGTTGTCAACCATTATTTACGGAAAATACGGTTAAAAACTCGGGTAATTCGGCTCCAAAATAAGGTAACAATCCCCATTTTCCAAGCCCATAAAAAGTCCAATAATACGGCTCCGATTACAAACCCCCATAAAAAATTCGTCATATTATGCTACCTCCTCATGTTCACGACGGTCTAGTTCTTGTGCGAGTAGTTCTTGGTAGATCTCATCACGCACACTGCGAGCCTGTAGGCTCTTATATAATTCAAATTCATCTTCCAACTCATCCTGGGACAGCTGGCTGATATTGAACTTTAGATTAGCAATTAATACCTGTGTCATGTTTACTCCTTGATTAGTTGATAAGGTTTGTTCCAGAGTCCTACGTTGATATCAAAGTAGTAGGCTGTGTTAAAATAGTCGGTCATAGCATCTGATTCGTCATACCAATCTGCTGACTTGATGGCCTTAAACACCTCATCAAAGAACTCTTTGCACTCGCCTGAGAAGTGTTCTTGGTACCAGTAGGGATTTACATCTAGATATTTGTCAGTGATCATGCGTCCATCACGTCCTGTGTCGATACGATGCTGTTGGACAGCATTGGCGTTACCGATAAAGTCTAAACTGCCAGACTGTATGTTTACCACGATAGTAGAATGATTACGCACTGCTAGGGTAGCTTTTACGCCATATTTCTTGAATATGGGTTTAGCTCGAGCGGCAATAGTTGCTTTCTTTTCTTGGTTCATGTAAGCCATTTTGTCTACTCCTTAATTGTTAATATATGCATATTATACAGGAGTTAAACCAAAATGTCAATCAAAATCAGCAGAAAAATGCAAAACAAAAGGCGTTAAAAATCAATGACTTATAAGTCTTTGTTTTTATTAGATTATCCAACCCTGCCCTGTTATTTCGTGATACCACAGGTAAAAATTAGGAATCTCGATGGTCCAAACGCCTGAAAAATCTAAATAGTTAGTTGGGGGAATCGCTCGATGTTGATATACGGGTAGGATCTCATAACCGTCTATTGACAGTGTTAATATTTCCACGGCTTGCGGGTGTTGTCTATTAACTTCTATAACGATCGATATGGGTGCAGTCAAACCTAATTCTTTCGTGAATACATTTGTACCTACCAATCCACCGTAGTATTCTAACTGATCATTGATCCAAATTTTACATGGACAGATGTTGATGGCCTTAAGTTCCAAGACCATGTTAAGCCTAAGAGTTGATTTAATAACCGTAGCTTCGTAAAAATTTTTCATATTCTGGTAAATGATCTAAAATATTATTGCCACGTATCTGTTCAAAGGCCTTAATAAACTTTACTGTATCGTATCTTTCTTGTTCTACGTTTATTGGAACCTGCATATTTTCTAATAGATATTTGTATTCAAATATCACATCAGCTATGACTGAATCTCTAATATCGTCATTGCGTCTGTTGATCAAACTTTCAGACGGTTTATCTAATTTATGTGTTGTTATAATCCGATCTATCTTAGCAATAGTTAAATTCACAAGTTCATCCGGTAAAAGTTCTATCCTCAGACAAGTGGGATCTTGTAACAAATTACAGCTTTCAGCGATAATAGAATGTTCAATCATAAACTCAAATATAGTGTCAATATGATTGATAGTAAAAATACTAGGTGTGATCCTTAATGCTAGATGTAGATCTGATTGCTTACGTAGTTCTATGAATTTTTCAATGACTTCAACTACGCTGTCTATTTTACTAGGCCAGCGGACATAGTCATTGACTGTATGTATGGCTTCGACACTTAATCCAAGATGCACGTGTTTGAAATTTTTAATAATGTTCTCTAGTTCTGGAGTGTAGACTGTGCAGTTAGTGGTGGTTCCGATACTGACATTTTTCGCGATATCACGTTCGATTAATTTATTACAGATAGTATAGAAACTCTTGAGATAAAGTGTTTCACCACCAAGGAAGTGTATATATTTGATATTAGGTATTTCAGCCAACTCATCAACAAATTTATCTACCAAAACAGGATCGTCGGTCCAATTGGTGATAGCAGTTGGATTAGAAAATAACAATGGTTCTATTTTATGTAGTTTCTTATAGTCCGTGATTAATCTGCTACTACTGATTGGATAACACATGACACAGGCGCTATTACAGATATTACCGAGATCTATTTGCAGATCTACTGGCAGTTTATCTGTATGTCCTTGATTGTTGTAAGAATGATCGAACCAATCCCAATGCGGACTAGCACAAAATGTTTTTCCAAAATTATCTATGGTTATGGCACTTTTCAGCAGTTGTCGTCGCCTACCATTGACCCTGCCATTTTGTTCATCGTATTTACATGATTTACAGGTCGAAGGAGATTGTCCGTTGAGCAGATTTAAACGTAGATTACGCATGATATCAGAATTCACGTATTCAAACAAACTGGTATTTCTTACGTTATGCTGGCTCATTACGAGTGAAAAATCCCATCGACAGGGAACATAATTCCCTTCTGGATTTATTCTAACGTGAAACCAAGGACTACTACAAAAATTATCTTTTAGTGATGATTGCATCTACTAGACCATAGTCAACAGCTTCTTGAGCTGACATGAAGTTATCTCTCTCCATGTCATTACTTAGTTCTTCAAAGGTCTTGCCTTGGCTGTTATGGTCAACATAGATCTGTGTTAAGGTCCGTTTCATCTTGAGTATTTCATTAACCTGTATCTGCATGTCTGTGGCCTGGCCACCTGCACCACCACTTGGTTGATGAATCATGTGACGTGCATTAGGTAAGATCAAACGCTTGCCTTGAGCACCACTACTAGCCAATAAGGAACCCATGCTACAAGCCTGCCCCATGACGATGGTTGACACGTCAGGCTTAATAAACTGCATTGTGTCGTAAATAGCCATACCAGCAGTAACAACGCCGCCAGGACTGTTAATATAAAATAGGATATCTTTAGTGGCATCTTCACTTTCCAAAAATAATAGTTGGGCTACGATAAGACTGGCTGAATGTTCATTAACATCTGTATCTAGAATAACGATACGATCTTTCAACAGTCTCGAGTATAGGTCATAACTACGTTCACCTTGGCTGGTGCGTTCTAAGACTATTGGCACAAGATTTGGCATATTATTTTCCTTTAGTTCGTTCTAGTAACTGTTGGCAGAATACACAGAGTCTAACACCCTTTATCAACTCTTGGCGTTTCGTAGGGATCTCATCTCCGCACTCTTCGCAGTGTGTGAGACTTGGCTGTGCCGCTTGCTGTTCTAATTGGCGACGGACATTAGCGATGGCGTTCATGTTATTATGGATCGCATGTAACTGCCCCATTTCTGCTTCTTCTTCGTTGTTATAAACGAAGTCATCATTTAGTTTCATTTCTTTTACGGTCATAGGCTGTCTTCACTTAATAGTGGTTTATCTAATTTATCCTGTGGTGGCTCTAGCCTGTTCAATTCTTGATACATAGTGGCTAACAATTCACGTAGTTGTTCTTGGCGAGGATCTTTGGCATCAGTGTGCCGCATGATATCCCAGACTAATCCTATCTGAGTTTTAAGTTCTTGTAAACGATCTACCATGAACTATTATAATACACTTTAAGGCCCAAGAACAAGTCTGCCTTGGCCTGTTTGACAAACTCAAGATCCTGCTCTTTATAATAGTCATCGCTGTCATCACCAAAGAAGAATCCTGTGGTACCTGGTAAATTGTCAGCTAGGATATCCGCTTCTAGATTTTCGATATCCGTCCAATCCAGCTCAAGCTCAACGCCATTGAACATTTCAGTGTCACTTTCAGCACCAGGACGGCCTTTTTCTTCCCAAAGACGTTCCATCCAACCATGTAGATTTGGATGCTTGCGCCAATACATCAGTTCTTTTGGTTTGGTGCAGGTGCTGACGAATTCGCCTGTGTCTTTATTGATTTCACCATTGTCCCAATATTCTGTTTGGGCACCAGCTTTGTTAGCTGAATAAGCATACATGTCTAAACCCATTTTTGATCCTTTCTTTTACTAGTTTATAAGTGCTATTATACTATCAGTGTATTCGTTTGTCAACCAAAATTTAGGTTAAATATTCACATGACTACCGCTTTTTATCATAATAACGATATTGGGGCTTGGCACTTAGATCGTTGCCAAATAGATGGTGACCGATATTCTGATTTAAAAATATTCTTAGAAGCTCCGCATGACAAAAAATTTGCTATCCTGCATACTCCGGGATTCACTGATCTTACGCAAGTTGAAATCGATATACACACGCTTAAAGATCATTGTGATCTTGTTATTATAATAACAAGTGAAGTGCATGATGATACCGTGGCACTTATCGAAAGAACTCGTGGTCCTAACATTATTAGTTTTATCTGCGGTATATTAAACAGTGATACTTCACATATTCATTGGATGGATTGGTTTATAACCTCCATAATATTTTATAAATATAAACCACATGTATTAGACAAACTTACTCCTTATCTAAAAAAATCTAAAACATTTGATATTTTACTAGGACAACCTAAACCACATAGAACACTTATCTATGATTTTGCTATAGATCATTCTGATCAGGTCATAATGACATATTTCAAAGATCATACTACCCCTATTAGGCAACTTGAGGAAAACAGTTGGATCTGGGAATCTGAAGGATTGACGATTCCTGATACAGATTTTAATTTTACCGTAACTCCAGTAACCTATTACGATTGTTCTATGTCCTTAAGCCAAATAGTTCCTATTAGCATTTATAATCAAACAGCCTATAGCATAATATGTGAAACTAACTTTAAAAATCATTATAGTTTTTTTACAGAAAAAACAGTAAAACCGATACTAGGTCGACGCTTATTTTTGATGTTTGGCGGGCGACACCAGTTGCGCAATCTACGGAAACTGGGATTCCGGACCTTTGATGGAATTATTGATGAAAGTTATGATGAGGTTGCTGATTTAACACAAAGGGCAAAAATGATTCAAAGTCAAATGACTTATTTGTTTAATCAAGATCAGCAGATAATATTAGATAAAATTAAACCTATCGTAGAACATAACTATTATACGATGATGGAAACTGATTGGTATGGGGATTTTGCTAGAGAATTCCAATCTGTCGTGCTCGATCATACAAGGCAAAACTAGCCAAGTTCTTGGCCTTGCTCTCACACATCATGTCAAACGATTCTAAGAATGTCAAGGCCCAATCATTAACGGCTGTATTCCAATAGAAGTCCGAATGTGCTCGCAACTTGCTTTTTTTGTGTCCTGATTCTAATAATACCGTCATGTCAGGAAGAGTGTCAGTATCGTGCCCCAATAGTAGGTCTTCACGAGATACGCTGTAATGGCAAGTAGGGCGAAGGCCACGCCAACTTTCAAGAACCTTTTGAGTTCTTGGGTCAGCAAGTTGTATGTATTCTCCTTCTCGGATGAAATGATGGTGTATATCAAGAACGATAGGCACAAGATCATAAAGCTCAAGGCAAGTATCAAGTCCATGCTTCATCTCCTCATTTTCTATAGTGATTATATTG